>OLWA01000287.1_pt1 | contig 65444 bp, 46 predicted proteins | sample 1673251 | NCBI WGS metagenome assembly OLWA01 (sample SAMEA3178937, study PRJEB25190) | human gut metagenome | biome: human gut; feature: human-associated habitat; material: faeces | place: Austria | collected 2013 | reverse complement strand
CCCGACATTCCCACATTATTATATAATATAAGAGAAAAAGACCGGCAGAAAAACAATGACGCCACTCCGAGAAACCGCGCCCCAACCATCAAAAAATCTCTTCCTCGACGAAAAAAAAATTATTCTCCCATCAACAAAAAACGCCTCTTCGACGAAAAAAGACCTTCGTTCAAGCAAAAAAATCGCAGGAAGAGAAAAAGACAAAGCTAAACTTCGGCTACATTTTTTCTCGCCGGGACAAGAAAAGAAGCGATTTCCCACAAAAAATATAGCGGAAGAAACACGACTGACAAAGTAAAAGGGTCGCCGGTAGGAGTAATCATCGCAGCTCCAACAAGCAAAACGACTATGGCATGGCGACGGTAACGGGAGAAGATTTCCCTTGAAATAATGCCCATGCGACCAAGAAGCCAGGCAAGCAACGGCAACTCAAACACGATTCCCATCACGAGGACTATCATTAAAAAATTATCCATATAAGAATCGAGTGAGATGGTATTAGCCACCAAAGAGCTGACATGATAGTCGGCAAGAAACCGCAAAGTCAGCGGAAACACTACAAAATAACCGACAGCGACACCAAGAAAAAACATAATATTGCCGAAGAGAAATGCAAATCTCACTCCGCGCCGCTCGGAAGAATATAAGGCGGGACTGACAAAATCCCACAAAAGGAACATCAATGCTGGCACACTCAACACAAGCGCGAGCCAGAAAGATGCAGACACATGTATAAAGAACTGAGAGGCAAGACGGATATTCACGATGTCGACGTGAAAGCCGGAGCCGGACAAATCGGGCAACAGACTGTTAACCACACCGATACCGTCAAGCACCCGATACAGCACGAAATCACCGTCACACGGGGCGAGAATAACACTGTCAAAAATGTCGGGCATGACGGCAAACAGCACGACCGTAAGCACCCCGACAATCAGCGCAGCCTTTATAAGCATGGCACGCAAAACATCGAGATGACCCCAGAAAGTCATCTCACCGGATGTCCCGGAGTTATTGTTTCCCGGCATCCTGCTTGTCGTCAATAGGCTTTTTTATCTCATCCTGAATTTCATTCATGCCCTGTCGGAAGCTGCTGACCCCCTTGCCAATGCCACGCATAAGCTCAGGTATTTTTTTACCTCCGAAAAGCAAAAGCACCACAAAAGCGATAATCAGCACCTCAGACAGACCAAGGTTGCCGAAGAGCAATGAAATAAAACAGAGTGTCATATTGTCTATATTTGCAAGTTGTTCAGTGTGTAAAGTTACTAAATCAATGACAAAAAGCGTGGCTTTCTGAAAAAAAATGATTATTTTTGCAGCCTTATTTAACACATCCAACCATTATTTACACATTATGAAAGCATTTGTTTTCCCCGGACAGGGGGCACAGTTCGTAGGTATGGGCAAGGATCTCTATGAGAACAATCCCGTAGCCCGCGACATGTTTGAAAAGGCTAACGAAATACTTGGATTCCGCATCACTGACCTAATGTTTGAGGGCACCGACGAGGATTTGCGTCAGACTAAGGTCACCCAGCCCGCCATATTCCTTCATTCAGTGATACTCGCCAAGACTCTTGAAAACGAAATCAAGCCTGACATGGCTGCCGGTCATTCCCTCGGCGAATTCTCAGCTCTTGTAGCAGCTGGCGCACTGACATTTGAAGACGGACTAAGACTGGTGAGCGCCCGCGCCCAGGCTATGCAGAAGGCATGCGAGATGAAGCCGTCGACAATGGCGGCTGTGCTTGCACTCCCCGACGAAAAAGTAGAGGAAATCTGCGCATCGGTTGACGGAGTGGTCGTATGTGCCAACTACAACTGCCCCGGTCAGCTTGTAATCTCCGGCGAAGAGCCTGCTATCGACGCAGCATGTGAAAAAGCACTTGCGGCCGGTGCAAAGCGTGCCATGAAGCTTAAAGTAGGCGGCGCGTTCCACAGCCCCTGCATGGAGCCCGCACGTGCAGAGCTCGCCGAAGCTATTGAAAAGACTCCGGTACACACCCCCGTGTGTCCCGTATACCAGAACGTAGACGCACTACCCCACACCGACCCCGCAGAAATCAAAGCCAACCTTGTGGCACAGCTCACCGCTCCTGTACGCTGGACTCAGACCGTACAGAACATGGTGGCTGACGGAGCGACCGAGTTCATTGAAATCGGCCCGGGCAAGGTGCTTCAGGGACTTATCGGCAAGATTGCCCGCGGCATGGAAACCTCAGGACGCCAGTAATCAAAACGACAAAGGCATAAATTTCAAGGGGTGTGTTAAAGCGCACCCCTTCTTAATAATACACAAACTCAACAACTATGGCTGACCCCAACAAATCAGACGACCGCCTCAACAATGTGGCAAACACAACTGACGACAACGGAGTCGCTGGGCTTCCCGAAAACGCGTTTCGCGAGCTTGCCGCCGATGAAGAATATCATCCGGTCATGCATCCCGCCCACGACTATCCGGAAGTGACCCCCTACTCTGTAAGCATGGGATTGCTGCTTGCCGTGATTTTCAGCGCCGCAGCCGCATATCTCGGACTGCGCGTCGGACAGGTATTTGAAGCCGCCATCCCCATTGCCATCATCGCAGTAGGACTATCAGGCGCACTAAACAAAAAGAACGCACTGGGACAAAACGTCATCATCCAGTCAATCGGAGCATGCTCCGGAGTAATCGTAGCCGGAGCTATTTTCACCCTACCGGCCCTCTACATCCTTCAGGCAAAGTATCCTGAGATAACTGTCAACTTTTTTGAGATATTCCTAAGCTCGCTCTTCGGAGGCATACTCGGAATATTGTTTTTTATCCCGTTCCGCAAATACTTTGTAAAAGACATGCACGGGAAATATCCCTTCCCCGAAGCGACAGCGACAACCCAGGTGCTTGTGAGCGGAGAAGGAAAAAAAGACAAGCAGCAGGGAAGCTCCCAGGCGCGCACCCTCGTAATAGCGTCATTGATAGGCGGTATATACGACTATCTGCTCGCCACCTTCGGATGGTGGGCTGAAAACGTCACCTCCACCGCGTCGCAATGGGGAGCCACGCTTGTCGAAAAGACTAAGCTCGTATTCAGCGTAAACACGGGCGCCGCACTTCTCGGACTCGGCTATATCGTAGGCCTAAAATATGCATTCGTGATATTTGCCGGCTCTATATTCGTATGGTGGATTATCATTCCGATAATGGGCACCTACGGTTCGGCTGAAATAGTCGCGATGCCTGTAAACGCGATATTCAGCGACTACGCCCGTCTGATCGGTATCGGCGGTATCGCCATGGCAGGAGTCATCGGCATCGTAAAGTCATGGCCTATCATAGCCCAGGCGGTAGGACTCGCGGCACGCGAACTTAAAGGCAAGCAGGCGGGAGCCAAAGAGGTGAGATGGCAGACCGACATTTCCATGAAACACATCGTGTTCATGATTGTAATCGCGCTTGCGGCAGTATTCATCTTCTTTGCCACAGGCGTGATCCACACTCTCTGGCAGGCAGCAGTCGCCTGGCTTGTAGTGACTGTAATCGCATTCCTGTTTACTACAGTAGCAGCCAATGCGATCGCCATTGTCGGCACAAACCCGGTGTCGGGCATGACCCTGATGACCCTTATCATCGCATCAGCCATATTTGTCGCCATCGGTCTTAACGGCACCTCCGGAATTGTCGCAGCCATGGTTATCGGCGGAGTTGTCTGCACCGCATTGTCTATGGCAGGCGGTTTTGTCACCGACCTGAAGATAGGCTACTGGCTTGGCTCGACACCAAAGAAGCAGGAAAGCTGGAAATTTCTCGGCACACTCGTGTCGGCAGCGACTGTCGGCGGCGTGATTCTCGTGCTTAATGATGTCTATGGATTCTCAGGTGAAAATGCCCTCGTAGCACCGCAGGCAAATGCCATGGCAAAAGTCATCGAGCCCCTTATGATGGGAGGAGAGACACCCTGGATATTATATATGGTAGGCGCCGTTCTCGCCCTTATCCTCAACTGGCTCGGAGTTCCCGCCCTCGCATTCTGTCTCGGAATGTTCATCCCGCTTCAGCTTAACACCCCGATGCTTGTCGGCGGAGCAATCGCATGGTTCGTTTCCAACCGCAGCAAAGACAAGGCGCTCAATGACGCCCGCCGCGACCGCGGTACACTTATCGCCTCAGGTCTTATCGCCGGAGGTGCGCTATTCGGCGTATTTGCCGCCCTCACACGCTTCGCCGGATTTGAATATGACAATCCCGTGCCGATGGAGACAACCCAGATACTTGGCTGTGTAATGTATGCACTGCTTATAGTCTACCTCATCTGGGACTGCCTCAGAGCAAAAAAGCTATACTAAGCATAGTCAAGATGCCCCTGAGAAAAGTCTCGATTGACCGTGAGATACTCAACCTTGCAATCCCCTCGATAGTGACAAATATCACCACGCCCTTGCTCGGGCTGGTTGATGTCGCTATCGTAGGGCACATGGGTGCAGCCGCCTATATCGGTGCGATAGCCGTAGGCGGCTCCATGTTTAACATGCTGTACTGGCTGTTTGGATTCCTGCGCATGGGGTCAAGCGGCATGACAGCGCAATACTATGGTTCCGGCGACAAAGAGGGGCAGTCACGAATACTTGAACAGGCTCTGCTCGTGGCTCTGATTGCCGGCATTATCATGATAGCCCTTCGCCGTCCTATATGCGATGCAACACTGTGGTTCATGGATGTCGATGCAACGACGATGGAGCTCGCCCGCACATACTTCATGATTCTCATATGGGGCGCTCCTGCCGTACTCGGCAACTATGTGATGTGTGGATGGCTGCTCGGAATGCAAAATTCCAAGGCCACCATGTGGATCTCAATCTTCATCAATGTCAGCAACATACTGGTAAGCTGCACATTTGTCTACGCGCTGCACTTCAACATCCCGGGTGTCGCAATAGGCACTCTATTCTCACAATGGGCAGGCTTCCTGCTTGCCGTGTCGATAGCGCTGCTACGCTACGACATCATTCCATGCGGCATAAAGGAACTGCTTGAACTGAAAGGTCTCAAGCGCTTTTTACGCGTTAACGGCGACATATTTCTCCGCACACTGTGTCTTGTAGCCGTGACGCTTTGGTTTACACGCACCGGAGCGCGACAGGGAGAGGAGATGCTTGCCGTCAATGCTCTTCTCATGCAATTTTTCACTCTGTTTTCATTTTTCATGGACGGATTCGGATTTTCCGGTGAAGCACTTGCCGGGAAATATATCGGAGCCAACGACAAGGCAAGCCTGTCGGAAAGCGTAAAAAAAATATGCCGATGGGGACTTATTGTAGCAGCAATTTTTACCATACTCTATGCCGCCGGCGGTGACCTGCTGCTTAAAATACTGAGCAACGACATGAAAGTGGTGGCACACGCCCACGAATACCTCTACTGGGTAATCACGATTCCGATAGCGGGATTTCTCGCATTTACATGGGACGGCATATTCATCGGTGCGACAGCGACACGCGACATGCTGATATCAATGGCATGCGCCACAGCTATCTTCTTTGCAGTATATTTTCTTGCTTATCCCGCGATAGGCAACGACGGGCTATGGCTCGCGTTTATCAGCTACCTGCTTGGCAGAAGCATAATCCTGACGATAATCGGCAGGCGCTACCACAAATAACCGACAGCGACTACTTACCGCCTACAAGTTTCCAGAACGAACCCGGTATCGGGGTCGAGAAGTTCATGTCACGCTTTGTTATCGGATGAGCAAAGCGAAGTGTCTGGGCATGAAGAGCGAGGCGATGTATTATCGACGCCCCAGCGCCATACTTGCGGTCGCCGGCAATAGGATGCCCGAGATCTTTCATGTGAACACGTATCTGATTTTTTCTTCCCGTGTCGAGTTCCACTTCAAGGATTGTGTGACCGAGACCACGCTTAATCACGCGATAGCGCGTTACTGCAAGCTGCCCGTCCTCGGGATTAGAAGTCGAATAAACCTCAAAACGGGAATTTTCAGCAAGATAGCTCTTGATTATGCCCTCATCTTTCTCGACCTCTCCCTCGACGACAGCTATGTACTTGCGGCTCAACACCATATTATTCCAGTTATGCTGCATAGCCTCTTTAGCCTTCACAGAGCGGGCAAGCATCATAAGCCCTGATGTGTCACGGTCAAGACGATGGACGATAAAGAGCTTGTTGCGCGGATTCTCCCACTTCACATACTCTCTCATTATAGAATAAGCCGTGCCGTCCTTTACCGTGTCAGTGCCCATCGAGAGAAGTCCGTAGCCCTTTTCGATGACAAGAATATCGGCATCTTCGTAGACAAGCTTCACACGCCTGTTGGAAAACACCTTGAACTCTCTTGTAAGATTGACTTTAACCGTATCACCGGCCACAACCGGAGCATCAAACTGCCGTATAGGCATCCCATTGACAGCTACCTGATTATGCTTTAAAAGCTCTTTTATTGTAGTGCGCTTGCGCTGCGGCATAGACGCCATGAGAAATTCCATCAGCTTACCGTCAGCATCAACAGGATAAGTCTCTATTACATCAGGGCGAAAAGCGGCAATGGGCTTTTTCCCTGAGCGGGGCTCATTATTACGTGGCATAAATTAATTCTTATTTCTTTCTTGACACTCGACGTGCCGGCTTCTTAGGTTTAGCATCCTGCTCCTTTATGATTTCACGGCAGTCATCGACTGTAAGCGATGAAGGCGATTCAATGGTGCGCGGAATCTTGTAATTAGTCTTTTTATAGGAAATGTAAGGTCCATAGGGGCCATTGAGAATCTGCATGTCAGGCTCTTCGTCAAATGTCTTGATAAGATTCTTGCTCTCTGACTCGCGCTTATTCATAATCAGGCTTACCGCCTCGTCAAGCGTCACCGCAGCAGGTGCAACACCCTTTGGTATGGACACAAATTTTCCGTTATGCTTTATATACGGTCCAAAACGACCTATGGCAACCGTGACCTCAGCATCTTCAAACACGCCGAGATTACGCGGAAACTCAAAGAGCTTCAATGCCTCTTCAAGTGTTATGGTGCTTACCGACTGCCCTTTCAGCAGCGATGCAAACTGAGGCTTCTCGTCACCCTCTCCATCTCCGATCTGGACAAGAGGACCAAATCGGCCAATCTTCACACTGACCTGACGTCCGGAGTCATCCACTCCAAGCACACGCTCCCCGACCTTGTGTTCAAGGCGCATGTTAAGAGCTTGATCCACATCGGGATGAAATATATTATAAAATGTCTCAATCTCCTCATTCCAAGGCAGATTGCCTTCAGCAATATCATCAAATTTCTCTTCCATCTTCGCTGTGAAGTCATAGTCGAGAATGGACGGGAAATATTTTGTAAGGAAATCATTGACAACAACGCCTATGTCAGTAGGTATAAGCTTGCCTTTATCGGAACCTACCATTTCCGAACGGACTTCAGTCGACACGCCGCCATCTTTAAGCGTCATTACATTATAGGAGCGCTCTGCTCCGGGCTTCTCCCCTTTCTCTACATAATCACGCGCCTGAATAGTGGAAATTGTAGGCGCATAGGTCGACGGGCGTCCGATGCCAAGCTCTTCCATTTTCTTTACGAGCGACGCCTCGGTATAACGAGGAGGCTGCTGGGTGAAACGCTCGGTCGCGGTAATCTCATCGACTAAAAGGATGTCGCCTTCATTAATCACCGGCAGACGTGACGAGTTTTCCTCAAGTTCCTCGTCATCCTTGCCCTCTATATACACATTCAGGAATCCGTCAAACTTGATAACCTCGCCGGTAGCATTGAAATGCTCCTGACGCGTTGACGGTTCAATCTCCACTGTAGTCTTCTCTATTTCCGCATCAGCCATCTGCGACGCGATAGTGCGTTTCCAGATAAGCCCGTAGAGCTTCTTCTCCTGAGCCGACCCGTCTATCGAATGTTTTGAGATGTCAGTAGGTCGTATCGCCTCATGAGCTTCCTGCGCCCCCTTTGAACGGGTGTGATAGTGACGCACCTTCAAATAATTGTCGCCAAGCCTGCCGCATATCTCCTTGGAGATAGCATCAATGGCGAGTGCCGAAAGGTTAAGCGAGTCGGTACGCATATAAGTAATGTGTCCCGCCTCATACAGCCTCTGGGCCACCATCATTGTCTGTGACACGGTAAACCCGAGCTTACGCGCAGCCTCCTGCTGCAAGGTGGAAGTCGTAAACGGCGGCGCAGGCGACTTGCTGACCGGCTTCACCGTTACCGCGCCTACCTTAAATGTGGCATCGGCACAATCGGAGAGAAACTGCTTTGCATCCGCGGCATCAGGCAGGCGCTTGCTTAACTCGGCGCGAACCACACCTTTCTCCCCCGAATGAAACAAGCCGTTAATGCGGTAGAAACTTTCCGACTTGAATTTCTTTATCTCCTCCTCACGCTCGACAATAAGTCTGACGGCAACCGACTGCACTCGTCCCGCCGACAGAGCCGGCTTGATTTTCTTCCAAAGCACAGGCGACAATTCAAAACCGACTATACGGTCAAGCACTCGGCGTGCCTGTTGCGCATCGACCCTGTTAAGGTCTATCGAGCGGGGATGCTTGATTGCATTTTCAATCGCGTTTTTCGTAATTTCATGAAACACGATGCGCTTCGTGTTTTCCGGGTCAAGCCCGAGCACCTCACAGAGATGCCATGCTATCGCTTCTCCCTCACGGTCCTCATCGGATGCGAGCCACACGGTATCAGCTTTTTTAACCGCGCTCTTCAGCTCTGCCACGAGGGCTTTCTTGTCATCAGGTATCTCATACACGGGCGCAAACCCATGCTCTACGTCAATACTGAATTTTTTCTTATTCAGGTCACGTATGTGACCGTAGCTCGACATCACCTTATAGTCTTTCCCGAGAAATTTCTCGATTGTTTTTGCCTTTGCAGGCGACTCTACTATGACAAGATTTTTCAGCATGATTACGATATTAATTCAAAAATTCTCGGCAAAATTAGGAAAAAGTTGCATATATTAATGTATGATTTAACATTTTATCCACTTTTTCCGCCTTTCCGGGCTATTTTTATAACAACTTTGAGAGAAAAAAGTCACTTCACGCTTACACCATCGTAAGATGAAAATCCTCAATCACCGTGTTCAGATAAGCGTGTTTTTGCCTCATGTAGTTGTAGACCTCGCTGTCGGTAAGCGACGCGCTTGTTGCCTGCCCCTTGTTCAGGGTAATCTCAAGGGTCACGTCATCATTGTCAAGCCGGCTCCGCAGTTCGGGAATCAATGTGCCGAAAGCCTGCATTATGCTGTCGCGTATAGCCTCGCTCTCCACGGTCGCTGCAAATGCAGCCCCCGATGTACGCACCGGTGATGCCATTCTCATGGCGTTAACAAGCAGATGTTCCTTGGGATGAGCCGCCATAATCGCTTTCCATGCCGCCGCAAACTGTTCATCGGTAAACTGCGACATTCTCTTTTCCACCACCTGAGCCGACTGCGCTGCCGTGGTGTCCTGCGGTCGTGACTGATTTTTCAGCGATAGACCGGGAGTGCGCAATGTCGTGGTGCGCCTCGGCGGAGTGTTGACAGGCGGAGGCGGCACAGCTGCGGTGGCATATATCGCCGCAGGCTCACTTGTGACATTCTGCCGTGGTGAGGAGGGCGCCGGTTGCTGTTGTGGTTTCGCTGCAGCCGGAGGTGTCACAGGCTGTTGTTGCGACGCTGTGCCCGATTGAGTTATCGGACGTAACCGCCCCTCTCCTGCGCCGCTATCGGGCGAGGGGCTGACCGCTTGGCACAGTTTGATGAGCGTAAGCTCGACAAGCAACTGTTTATTGGTCGCGGTGCGATAGTTCAGGTCGGCGTCATTACACAGGTCCATCGCCTTGTAAAGAAACTCCGGTCTACACCTTGAAGCGACCTGAGCCATCTCCTTGCGAGCCTCATCGCTTGCCTCAAGCAGCGATATGGTAGAGCCGTCGCGGGCAACCATAAGGTCACGGAAATGAGATGCAAGACCATTTATAAAAAACTGTGAGTCAAAACCCTTGTCGCGGATTTCTTTATATATCAGCAGTGACGAGGGCACATCGCCGTTCAGAAAGGCGTCGGTAAGACGGTCGTAATAACCGTAGTCAAGTATATTCAGGTTCTCTATGGTCGCGCCGTAAGTGACATTGCCCATTGTCGATGCCGCAACCTGGTCAAATATAGAGAGCGCATCGCGCATCGCTCCGTCAGCCTTACGGGCAATGACATTCAACGCCGAAGCCTCTGCGGCAATACCCTCGCTTGAAGCGACATATTGCAGATGCTCGACCATGTCCTGAATCGTTATACGGTTAAAGTCATACACCTGGCAGCGCGACAATATCGTAGGTATTATCTTATGCTTTTCCGTAGTGGCAAGGATAAACACCACATAGGACGGCGGCTCCTCAAGCGTCTTCAGAAACGCATTGAACGCGGCAGTCGTAAGCATGTGGACCTCATCGACGATAAACACGCGGTATTTTGCATTGACAGGCGGTATCTGCACCTGGTCAACCAGCTCGCGAATGTCATCGACTCCATTGTTTGAAGCCGCGTCAAGCTCAATGATGTTCAGAGAATTGCCCTTGTTAAATTCAAGACATGACTGGCACTCGTTACATGCCTCGCCCTCAGGGGTGCGGTGTTCGCAATTGATTGTCTTCGCAAATATACGCGCACACGAGGTCTTGCCTACTCCACGCGAACCGCAAAACAGATAGGCATGGGCAAGCCTGTCCTTGCTTATCGAATTGCGTAGCGTAGCCGTGAGCGCTTTCTGACCTACCACACTGCCAAATGTGGACGGACGGTATTTTCGCGCTGATACGATATAGTTTTCCATTGATTTTCCTTTCTATTACAAAGATAAGGAAAAAAGTTGACAATGGAAAGTTAAGACCTCGTTCCCCTATATTTGTTAACGCCGGGGTCGCATATCTCTGAGTGATTTTTGTCTTGTGATGAAGGAGCGTAGCCGTAGCTACGTGACTGAGGAACAAGGCAAAAAGCGCCGGAGAGATGCGATGGTATGGTGACTTTTTCCGTCACCACACATTTAATTACGCCCTATTTCAGTTATAAGATTTTAATTATTAGTAACTTATTGGAGCATGTTGGGATATACTACATATTTGAGTTACTACAGCCCCGGTGTTAACAAATATTAGGATCGGGGTCTAAAACTTAAACTCCACTCCTCCCATCAAGGTGATGCCGGGCATAGGACAGCCGTAGACAATCTCATAATGACGATTAAGGATGTTATCGGCTTTTACAAGCAAGGTGACGGGCACTTTGCCGCGCAGTGTATAGGCAGCTCTTGCATCAAGAAGCGTGTAATTGCTTTTCACCACAGGGTCGAGGTTGGTGTACAGGCTCCATATCGCACTGTTTTCAAGCGTGAAACGAAAATCGCCCGGAGCGTAGTCAACCTTTGCGTTAAGCTTGTTTTTAGGTGCGGCAAGCAGCGGAGTGTCAGTGTGGAGATAGCTGTAATTGGCACTCACGCTCCACTCCTTGTTGATTATAAATGTCGCATCGGCCTCAAAACCCTTGTTTATAAACTTCCCGGTGTTCATGTTCTTCGGTCGACCGTCAATCATCCGGGTCTGAATCATATCCTTTCCATTGATATAAAACAATGCGACACCGACCTCAAGACGCCCTTCAAGGAAGCGCTGGCGCAGCTCTACCTCATAGTTATACATATACTCGGGCTTGAGATCGGGATTAGCCGGGGCATATAGATAAAGCTCGCGCAAATTAGGGGCGCGGAAGCCCTTTCCGAATGAGAATTTCATTGTAGAGCCCTTAAACGGAGCAGCGACAAGACCCGCCTGCGGAACCCATTCGTTGCCATACTGCGAGCTATGCTGCAATCTCACTCCCGCATTGACCGACAGCAAGTCGCCCCAGAATCCCTGCTGCATCATCACATAACCGGCTATCTCGTTTTCGTGAGCCTTGAACTCGGCACTGCGCTTTGCAGGGTCCTCCTTGTCGGTATTCCAGTTGTGGCCTCCCCAGTGAACGAAGTCCACGCCCAGCGACAGGTCGGCGTCACGCCAAGGATTCACGGTCTGATAAAGTGTAAAGCCCATATTGTAGTCGGTCGAGTTAAAGAGGTAATCGCGGGGAGTCTCACCGGGCGCATATCCGTCATCGACCTTGTTACGCCCCCAGTTGATGTAAGCCTGCACTCCTCCCGAGAAATGCTCGTAAACATCTTTTGCATATATGGATGCGGTACCACGCTGCAGGCGCGTCCACATGCTTAAAAGCGGACTTTGGATGGTGCCGGGATTGTTGGCGCGTGTCTGCGACATATCCACATTGGCACCGGCCTGCCAATTATGCGAGGCGTCATACTGCACCTGGACAAACTCATTGGCAAGCCAGAACTCGCTCCCTTCACGGTTGCCGTTGCTTCTGTCGACCTGACCCGCTACCGTAGCGCTTAGCTTCCCTTTTTTGATGCCTGTCGACACACCGAATTTCTGTGTGGAGAAAGAGCCAAACATCGCACGTGCCGAGCCGAACACTCCGTCCTGAACCTGCCGGCGCGTAATGATATTGACCGAGCCGCCCATGGCATTGGAGCCGTAGAGAAGCGACGACGGACCTTTGACCACCTCGACTCGCTCAACACCGTTAGTGACATATGTATCAGGGAGAGAATGACCGAACACGCCCGCCCACTGCGGCTGCCCGTCAATGAGAAACAACACCTTGTTGCCCTGACCCACACCACGTATATTGACAGTTCCGGCACTTCCGCCCGACACTCCGTAGCCCATGAATCCTCGCTCGGTGACAAAAAGTCCCGGCACATTATTCACCATAATCGGAAGCAAAGAGGTCTCAGCCGAGCGCTCTATAGTCTCGCTATTAATCATAGTCACATCAAGGGGGAGCAACTCTACCTTTGTCTTGGCAGGTGCGGTGACGGTTGCCGAGGGCAACATGACTGTATCAGCCATAGTGGCGGTTGCCGACAATGCCATTGCGGCAATAATAGTGGAAAGCGACATTTTTCTTGAATTTTGATAATGTGATTTTTACCGGTCACCCGGCATTTAGGGGAAACATGACTATCGCAAAAACACGATTACAGGACAAATTGTTCTCTCAACATAAAAAAATTACGGGAGCGCATCAATTTTCAGTAATGACACGCTCCCGTATATATACATTTATCTATAGCCGGGACATCCTATCAGATTGCGTCATCCTCGATGCCGTCAACCGGATCGAGCGCAGGAGCGTCAGATGTCGCCGATTCAAGTTTCTTCATTATAGAGAAGATAAATGCCGCCGATACAAGGCATATTATTATGAGTATTCCCCATAGCGCGGCAGTGGAAATCTTACCCCACAGAAGCATCGGAATCGACACAAGATAATTACCTACGGCAGTGGCGGCAAACCATCCACCCATCATAGAGCCTTTCAACTTGGGAGGAGCCACCTTGCTGACAAATGAGATACCCATCGGAGAGAGCAGCAATTCGGCAAATGTCAGCAACAGGTAGGTACCGATAAGCCAATTGGGCGACACGGCAGCAGAAGTGCCGACAATCGCAAGCGACCCGATACACATGACGCCATATGCGACAGCCGCCATAAGCATACCGTAACCGATTTTGCGTGGAGCGGAGGGTTCCTTTTTCCTCTTTGCAAGCCATCCGAAAAGAGCAAGGCTCACAGGAGTCAACGCCACTACATAGAATGGGTTGAACTGCTGATACTGCTGCGGCTGTATACCGGTCAACGGCTCCAGAGTCGTGTTATAGAAATAATATAGAGCCCAGCCTACAAGAGCAAGTATGGCGACAGAAATAAGCCTGCCAATGTTATTCTTGGTCTGGAACAGGTTAAACAGTGCATAAACGCCGACTGCAACGCTGAGAAGCGCCCACACATTGAATCCAATACGGGTCCATCCTGATGCCTCCGGAGAGGTGCAGGTCTTTGCAAATTCAGTAAGAGTGGCACCATTCTGATGGAACACCATCCAGAAGAATATCACGACGGCAAACACAAGCAGGAGCGCTACCACACGCTGCTTGGTCTGGGCAGGAGTCAGCTCCGGTCCCGCAGCCTCGGCTGCCTTTGCTGAAGCGGCTTTCTTGTCGTTAAGTATATGAGCATATGTCTTTCGACCGAGCGAATAAATCAGGAAGCTCACAATCAATGACACACAAGCTACAGCAAAACCATAGCTGTAACCGGTGGTAAGGGTTGTGATATACTGCGATGCCCATGCCGCAAGGTCGGCGCCGGGGGTCATGCCTGCCTCTGTAGCAGTGGCGACAAGCTCCGCACCGTTTTCAGCACCGTCAAGGAAGCTGTTACAGATAGCAGGCAAAGTGCTTACATAGGTAAGCCCCTTGGCTTCCATAGCCATGTTACACATTGCGGTAGCAGCCATCGGCGCAAACATGGAGCCGATGTTGATTGCCATGTAAAACAGCGAGAACGCTGCGTCACGCTGACCGCTGAAACGGGCGTTATTGTAAAGGTCGCCCACCATCACCTGAAGATTGCCTTTGAACAGACCTGTGCCGATGGCTATCAGAAGGAGCGAGGCACAAAGGATTACAAGTGATGAAGTGCTGCGTATCTCGGTAGGAATCGCCATTACAAGATAGCCGATAAACATCACGGCGATACCGGTGACAACACATTTTGAGAAGCTCCAACGGTCGGCAACCCAGCCTCCTATAAGGGGCATGAAGTATACGAGAGCAAGAAAGCCTGCATAAATCTGACCTGACACAGTAGAGTCAAATCCAAACTTAGCCTGCAGGAAAAGCAAGAAAATTGCGAGCATTGTGTAATAGCCGAAACGCTCGCCGGTGTTGGCAAGCGAGAGCACATACAGTCCTGCGGGTTGATTTTTAAACATACGATGATTGGTGTTTTATTATTAATTACTCAATTTAATTCACTATTTTCCGGAATCGAGCTTTGCCTTGAACGCCACGGCATAGAGCTTCATCTGCTTTACAAGCGCGGCAAGCCCGTTGCTTCGTGTAGGCGACAAGTGTTCGGCAAGGCCTATTTTGTCAATGAAATAGAGGTCGGCGTCAAGAATCTCGTCGGGGGTGTGACCTGAAAGCACTTTTACCAAGAGGCTTATTATCCCCTTGACGATAATAGCGTCACTGTCGGCTGAAAACTCTATCTTGCCCTCAGGCGTCAGATCAGCCTGCAACCATGCACGGCTCTGACATCCCTCGATAAGATTTTGCGGGATATGATATGCCTCAGGCATTGCCGGCAATGCATTTCCAAGATCGATTATATACGCGTAGCGGTCCATCCAGTCGTCAATGTCGCTGAACTCCTCCACTATTTCATCCTGTTGCTGGTTTATAGTCATAGTCTTAATTATTTGCTTGATTTTTCACTATACACGGTGTTTGCCACCGTCTGCCCCACTGCGTTGAGCGTAGCCCTGTCGATATGATTCATGTCATCCGACACCGTGTGCCACACAGGGGAGAAAGAGCCTGTCGCCGGATGGCTGCACTCAATGATGTCGATACAGGGTATGCCGGCACGGTTGATAAATATGTGGTCGTCGGTAATACCGCCTCTCACTTCATTAAGGAAAAATTTATCAAATCCTGCCGCCGAAGCATGGCTCCACACCTTGTCATTTATGCGTTCGGCAAATCCTTGCGACAGATACTCACGGTAAAACCGGGCATCCACGCCACCCACCATATCGAGCAATATACCGTAGCGCGGCATGCTTTCAGGTGTATATGGCATATGCTTCACCCAATACTGAGTGCCGAGACACCAGGTCTCTTCGCTGCTGCCCCATCCGCTGCTGTTGCCTGAATCTTCGCCGTCGACAAAAAGCAAGTCAACGCCTACCTCGGGCGCCTTTTCATTGAACATGCGGGCAAGCTCAAGCAAAACGCCTACTCCGCTCGCGCCGTCATTGGCACCGGGCACAGGCAACATGCGCTTGTTGACATCCTTGTCGGCATCAGCCCAGGGACGTGTGTCCCAATGCGCAATCAGCAATATCCTGTCATCCGACTCCGGATTGTAACGCCCCATTATATTGGTCAACGGCATGTCGGTGCCGAGATAGTTGGTTGCCGTCAGATTCTGTTCAATAATGGTGTCGGCGCCAAAACGCGCCAGCTGATTAACGATATACTCCTTACATGACTTGTGTCCGTCACTGCCGGGTATCCTCGGTCCAAAATCTACTTGCGACTTTACGTAATTGTAAGCACTGTCGGCACAGAATTTCGCTTGAGAAACCGTATGTCGCTCTTTCATGACTTGTGTCTTGGCACTGCCGCCATTACATGAGATAGCTGCAATCGACATAAGCGCAAGGACAAAATGAATGCACTTCATAATTGGTTTACTGTTTTTTACGTGTGCCAAAGTTACAAAAAAGTGACAAAACGGCAACGAAAGCATTAGCTAATATCCCGTATTTACATATTTTTTAACTTTTTTAGAGTCTTTGTGCGGGTAACACACTCCGGCACCTCGGGAAGAAAGTGAGTGACATATATCAAAGTGGGCATATCGCGGCTGACAATCGCGTTGATCACCGCCCTCACACTCCGCTTCCGCGCAGCATCAAGACCGTGCAGTGGCTCGTCAAGTATAAGCAGGTCAGGATGTTTTATCAATGTGCGCGCTATAAGCACAAGCCTTTGCTCGCCGGTGGAAAGCGTTGAATAACGCCTGTCGGCAAGTCCCTCGAGATGGAAAAGCGACAGCCACGACATAGCCTCTTCCGAGGCGGCACGCGATATCGAGCCATAATTGCCGGTCGTGCTTCTGAGCCCCTGGGCGACGACATCTCTCACCGTGCCCTCAAAGCGGAAATATAGGTGCATTTCAGGTGACACATACCCGATTCGCCGCTTTATATCCCATATGCTCTCTCCCGAGCCTCGACGGCGGTCAAAGAGGGTTATGTCATTGGAATAAGCCTGAGGATTATCGGCATATACCAGGCTGAGCAACACCGACTTGCCACATCCGTTAGGACCGGCAAGCGCCCAGCACTCCCCCTGACGCACAAGCCAGGATTCATTCTCGATTATACGCCGGCTGCCGTAGCTCACATTACACCCCCGCAATTCAAGAGTGACATCATGAGGCTCGCGTTCTCGAGGTGACTTAGGCACACGCTCAAGGTCCACGACATAATCCATCAGCCCCATCATTGACTCGCGAAGCTCCGCGGCTTTCCCCCGAGAGTCGACCGGCTCACCAAGTGTAAGCGACGACATAGGGATTACCGCATCGGCACAATCGGGAATCTCGCCGGGATTACAAAGCAGAAGCATCACCGATGTGCCTCCCGCCGCAATATCCGCTATAGCCTCATCCAGCAATGAACGCGACGCCGCGTCAAGACCGATATATGGATTGTCCATAATCAGAAGGTCAGGGCTCTGTGACATCACGTTTACGACAAGGAGCTTGCGAAGCTCTCCGCTTGACAGATAATTTATTTTCTTATCTTCGATGCCTTCAAGGCGCAACGCGCCACACAACTGACGCCAACGGTCAGTCTTGACGGCGGGACCGATGATTTCCGCCACCGTAGGCACCTCGTCATTCATCGTCGCCTCGTGGCGTTGCTGGTAATACTCGACATGACAGCCGCTCAAAGAGTGAATGTCGTTGAACTCGATAAACTTTATCTCCGGCTTGTCGCCCTCGGTCTTTATCGAGTTGGTCATAATGTTCCAGCCCTTTTCAATAATCCTTCCCAACGTACTCTTCCCGCTTCCATTTGGACCTATCACCACTGTGACACCGGGATACACCGTCACATGATGGGGATTGGAAAGAGTCACTCCTATATAGCGCAACGTGTCGCTTTGTAACCGAATAGCATTCATGACACAAAATTACACATTTTTATCCTGACCGATAGACGATATCGCGATAAATGCTTAAATTTGCACATTATTATACGATTATACCACGTTTATACGAAATAACAACCATAACATAATAATTCGATGAATTTTATTGAAGAACTAAAGTGGCGCGGAATGCTCCACACAATGATTCCCGGCACCGATGAACTCCTTGAGAAAGAAAAGGTGACAGCATATCTCGGCATCGACCCGACTGCCGACTCTCTTCACATCGGTCACCTGTGTGGCGTGATGATACTTCGCCATTTCCAGCGTTGCGGCCACAAGCCGATTGCCCTGGTAGGCGGTGCTACAGGAATGATCGGCGACCCCTCCGGAAAATCGGCGGAGCGCAATCTTCTTGACGAGGCCACCCTGCGCCATAACCAGGAGGCTATCAAGAAGCAACTGTCAAAGTTCCTTGATTTTGAGTCTGACGCACCTAACCGCGCGGAGCTGGTCAACAACTATGACTGGATGAAGGAATTTTCATTTCTCGACTTCGCCCGCACTGTAGGAAAACACATCACCGTAAACTACATGATGGCAAAAGACTCAGTGAAAAAGCGTCTTAACGGCGAGGCTCGCGACGGTCTTTCATTTACTGAATTTACCTACCAGCTCCTGCAGGGCTACGATTTCCTTCACCTCTTTGAGACTAAAGGATGCAAACTGCAGATGGGCGGCTCCGACCAATGGGGCAACATGACGACAGGCACAGAGCTTATACGCCGCACAAACGGCGGAGAGGCATATGCACTCACATGCCCGCTTATAACCAAGGCTGATGGCACCAAGTTCGGAAAGACCGAGAGCGGCAACGTATGGCTCGACCCGCGTTATACATCTCCTTACAAATTCTACCAGTTCTGGCTGAATGTATCAGACGACGATGCAGAGCGTTACATCAAGATATTCACGTCTCTTACCCGCGAGGAAGTGGACGCTCTTGTCGCCGAGCAGAAAGCCGACCCCGGGCTGCGTCCGCTCCAGAAGCGTCTCGCCAAGGAAGTGACCGTCATGGTACACTCCGAAGCTGACTATAACGCTGCCGTAGAAGCTTCACAGATTCTGTTCAGCAACAAGGCGGGCGAGCTCCTGCGCAATATCGACGAGCAGACACTGCTTGACATATTTGAAGGTGTCGACAAGTTTGAAATCGACCGCGCCGACCTTGACGGATCGGTAAACCTTGCAGTGCTTCTCACCGACAAGGCCAAGGTGTTCCCAAGCAAAGGCGAGCTCCGCAAACTCGCCCAGGGCAACGGACTATCGGTCAACAAGGAGAAAGTCACCGACATAAATCTCCCCGCCACTCAGGAGATGCTTCTGAATGACAAATATATCCTTATCCAGAAAGGTAAGAAAAATTACTATCTCCTCATCGTGAAGTAATATTCTTCCACATACATTAAAACAATACGCGGGAGCCTCTTTGTAAAGATGGCTCCCGCGCTTGTATTTTTCAGAACCGGTTACATTATGCCGCGTTCGCGAAGCTTTAGCTGCCACGCCCATGCCGAGCGCATGGTATCGTCAATCGGAGTCGACGCAGTCCAGCCGAGCACTTCATTGGCATATTTCGGGTCAGCCCATACCTGCTCGATGTCACCTGCACGTCGCGGAGCAATCTTATACGGGACCTTGACGCCTGTGGCACGTTCAAATGCCTCTATCAGCTCCATGACCGACAATCCGTTGCCGGTGCCGAGATTGAATATCTCTATCTTCTCGTCGCTCTTGTCCTCCAGCATGCGCTCTACAGCGATGACATGAGCCCTTGCAAGATCAACCACGTCAATAAAATCGCGTATACAATATCCGTCACGCGTATTATAATCGTTGCCAAACACGCTAAGCTCCTTTCTCACCCCGATGGCTGTCTGGGTAAGATAAGGGATAAGGTTCTGAGGAACACCGTTGGGCAGCTCGCCTATCTCGGCTGACGGATGCGCGCCCACAGGATTGAAGTAGCGCAATATCACACTCTTGAACGGAGCGCCGGCATTGATTACATCGGTAATGATTTCCTCTGAAATCTGTTTTGTGTTTCCGTAAGGCGAGGTAGCTTTCTTAATGGGCGCCTCTTCAGTGACCGGATTGCAATCAGGCTCGCCGTACACCGTGCAGGAAGAGGAAAATACAATGCCCTTCACTCCACGCTCGCCCATGAGCTCAAGCAGATTCATCAGTGTGTTAAGATTATTCCGGTAATAAAGCAGCGGCTTCTGCATTGACTCGCCGACAGCCTTGCTTGCCGCGAAGTTGATTATACCCTTTATATCAGGATATTTATCAAACAGACCTCTCATCGCAACTATATCGGTGCAGTCGGCTTCTACAAATTCAGGACGCGTCCCGGTAATGCGCTCGATTCCGTCAAGCACATCCACGTTACTGTTTGACAGGTTGTCGACAATCACCACCGGGTATCCTGCATTCTGAAGTTCGACCACAGTATGGGAACCGATGTATCCTGTGCCGCCTGTCACTAAAATCATCTCCTTTTTCATTTTGGTTATTATGTTATATCGGGTTAGTATTCCAAGTTTGATTCACGCAAATTTAATTGTTTTCCTTATCTCCACAAAACCTGATGAAACTCTCATCATGACCGGGAGCCTGAAATCCGTTAAAAAATCGTTCGGCCATCTCGTCGGTAACAATCGCCGAGTCAGGGCCGGGAGTCAGGTTGCGGCGATGAAGCCGCTCCTTTATCTCGGCAAGAGGCGTGTCGCAATAGACCAAAGCCACCCCCGCACCGCGCGAAGCGGCAAAATCACGGTAAGCGTCACGCTTCGAGCGTTTACAGAAAGTAAAGTCGACCACCGCCTTACCTCCTGTGGCGATTATCCCGTCAAGTCGCTTCTGAAGTTCGGTTTCCGCCTCTTCGAGATAGAGAGGATACAGTTCCTCAGGATAATCGACACCTGAAAGCCCGTGCTTATCCCACATCATCCGGTCAATCGACAACATTCTGTAGCCACAGCGCTCCAGCCTGCGAGCCAGCGTAGTCTTCCCGGAGCCTGACACCCCACACACCATCACCACTCCGGCATCTCCGATTTTTTCCAATAAAGATTTCATAAAGCCAAAGTTACAACTTTTTTCGCCACTCATCATTTAATATTTGTCAAATTACATCCTGACGACTCTTGAACAGAGCAAGTCTACCTGCATATGTTATATTTTTGTATCTTTGCAAGACAAAAACATTTCATAATGAAAAGAATAGCCATCAACATATGCCTGATTGTAGCATTTCTTGCAGCCACGAGCGAAAGTGTCCATGCCGTCAAAGGCCGTCCCGGAGTCATGACAGTGACACAGCCTGACGGCACAACCCTTAATGTAAGGCTTATAGGCGACGAACATTTCCACTATTATATCACTGACGACGGCTACCCGCTTGTCAACGATAATGACACATATTATTATGTGAAAGCCGCGCCCGACGGAAAGCTGCTGCGCTCGGCAATGACTGCGACTGCGCCGTCGCTCCGAAGCACTGCGGCAAAGGAGTTTCTTTACAAAGTGGACACCGAAGCGACAATCGAGGCGATGCCAAGGCGCTACGGGCTGTTTCCCGGTGCGTCATTTCCTGCAAAGGGCGAGCAGAAGGCGCTCGTCATACTTGCCGAATTTTCCGACTGCGAATTTTTCACCCCCGATGCCGGGTGCTATTTCACGTCACTTCTCAATGATGAGGGGTGTAATCTGGACGGTGCGACGGGAAGCGCACGCGACTATTTCATACAGAATTCATCAGGCATATTCCTTCCCGACTTCGATGTCTACGGACCCGTCGTCCTGTCTCGCCCGATGAAATATTATGGCGGAAATGACAGGTGGGGAAACGACACCGCCCCTCATGAAATGGTGATTGAGGCATGCGAGCTGCTTGACGACACTATAGATTTCACAGAGTATGACCGCGACGGCGACGGAATTATCGACAATGTATTTGTATTTTACGCCGGGCGTGGTGAAGCGACTTCGGGAGGAGCAAACACCATCTGGCCTCACTCGGCACGCATCACCGACTGGGAGCCCGATACCGAACATCGTTTTGACGGAGTGCTGCTCGACTCATATGCCTGTACCAACGAGCGTGTCGACAACCACACGTGTGGCATCGGGACTTTCTGCCACGAATTTTCCCATGTGCTGGGACTGCCTGACCTATATGCCACGTCATATTCATCTGCGTTCACGCCCGGCTCATGGTCACTGCTTGACAGCGGCTCCTACAATAACGGGGAGAAGACCCCGGCAGGATATTCCATATTTGAACGCTATGCGCTCGACTGGATAAACCCTCAGGAAATCACAGGCTCGACAAGCCAAGTCACCCTGTCGCCTATATCGGAAAACGACGGCGCAATAATCCCCACTCAGCTCGAAAACGAGTTTTTCCTGCTTGAAAACAGGCAGAAAACAGGCTGGGACAGCTACATCCCCGGACATGGAATGTTAATATGGCACATAGACTACAATGAACGTGTATGGGACAATAACACGGTCAACAACTCTTCACGCCACCAATATGTCGACATTGAGGAGGCTGACGACATAAAGAGCGAGCTTACACGTGCAGGCGACGCGTTTCCCGGCACGGCAGGAGTCACCTCATTCACCGGCGACACCTCTCCGGCATTGCGTCCCTGGTCAGGAGCAGACCTCAACATCTCGATAACGGGAATCACCGAAACCGAAGACGGAATGATACTCTTCGACGTCGCCCATACCGGCAACAATACCGTGTCACTGTCATCAGTCAGCGACACCGGCGCGACAGTGAGTGTCGACGGCAGGATTCTTCGTGTCAGCTCCGATAAAGCTGTCGCCTTGCAGGTAGCGACAATCTCCGGCATCGAAATCTACAGCGGCATCACTACAGCGGAGTTGATGCAACTGCCATCCGAAGGTCTATACATAATAAATATCGACGGGAAAAGCCATAAGTTAGCGATAAAATAGCCGCAGGTCCGAACCATGTGACGTTTCAATCATTTTTATTAATATCTCATCAATGAAAAATCTTTTATTTGCCACTCTATTAATCATGATGCTTACAGGATGTAACAACAGTCAATCAAAACAGGACACTCCGGCTGCCGACAGCTCTGCCGCCGCGCTGGAAGCGATATTCACAAGAACCAGTGTACGCTCTTATGACCCTGACCGCGCTGTGTCACCCGACACGGTAGAGACACTTCTGCGTGCGGCGATGTCGGCACCGACAGCCGTCAACAAACAGCCATGGGCATTTGTGGTGCTTGATAACCGCGAAGCCCTTGACTCGCTTGCCGAAGTGCTCCCGTATGCCAAGATGCTCAACCACGCACCGCTCGCCATCGTGGTGTGTGGCGACATGGACAAAGCGCTTGAAGGCACAGCAAGGGATTTCTGGATTCAGGATGCGTCAGCGGCTACCGAAAATCTACTCATTGCCGCCCATGCACTCGGACTTGGCGCAGTATGGACCGGAGTATATCCCGACAGCGAGCGTGTAGAGGCAGTAAAAAATCGTCTTGGATTGCCGTCTGCCATAATTCCGCTATGTGTTGTCCCCGTAGGATATCCGGAAGGCGAGCAAACGCCAAAAGACAAGTGGAATCCCGGAGTAATCCACTACAATCGCTGGTAAAAATCATCACATAGGGTCGACGTCGTAATACACTTGCATCGAACGCAAGGCGGCGTCAGCCATAAACGACTCATAGACCGAACGCAGGATATCCTTGACCTTACGCATGGATGCCTGCGTTTCCACTTTCAGCATGATTTTGCGTATGTAAAGCGACTGCACGCGAGCCACATGCGGCTCGTCGGGACCAAAGACCCGGTTGCCGAAAAGCGTGCGCAAAGTGTCGGCATAACGCGCCGAAGCGTCAATAAGGCGATACTCATCGCGGTGTTTGAGATAGATATTTATGACGCGTGTAAACGGCGGATAGCTGAACCGCCGGCGTTCATCGAGCTCATGATGATAAAAACCGGTGTAGTCATGGCTTTGAAGAAAAGAAATCACAGGATGTGACAGCTGAGTTGTCTGCACTACCACAATTCCGCGCTTTTCACGCCGCCCGGCTCTGCCTGCAACCTGTTCAAGCATATTGAAGGCGCGTTCCGACGCCCTGAAGTCGGGAAAATTGATAAGAGTGTCGGCATTAAGCACACCGACTATGCTCACCCTGTCGAAATCAAGCCCCTTGGTGACCATCTGCGTGCCTACAAGGATGTCGGTCTTTCCGGAGGAGAACTCATTGATGATGTTTTCATATCCATCCTTGTTTCGCGTCGTGTCAAGGTCCATACGCGAAATCTTCACCTGCGGGAATACACTCTCCACGGTGTCTTCTATACGCTCCGTCCCGTACCCGTGCACCTCTATTGACGGCTCTTTACACGACGGGCATATCGTGGGCAATTTATAGGTAGCGCCACAATAGTGACACACCATCTCCCCGGCACGCCGGTGATAGGTCAGCGACACGTCGCAGTTCTGACATTTCGGCACATAACCGCACAGACGGCATAACACGACAGGGGCATATCCTCTCCTGTTATGAAAAAAGATAGCCTGCTCCCCTCGTTTCAACGCCTCCCTCGAAAGCCTGACAAGTTCATGAGAAAACGGTCCGCTCGCCCCGTCACGTTTGCGTGCTTCCGCCATGTCGACGACCCTTATCGACGGGAGTTCGACCCCCTCGAAACGCTCCGTAAGCGACACAAGCCCGTAACGCCCGTTGAGTGCCTTGTAATAAGTCTCTACCGAGGGGGTGGCACTTCCAAGCAATGTGCGCGCCCCGTGCATAGACGCAAGCACAATCGCACAATCACGGGCATTATAGCGTGGCGCCGGGTCAAACTGCTTGTAGCTCGCCTCGTGCTCCTCATCGACAATCACAAGACCAAGTTTTGAAAATGGCAAAAACAGCGATGAGCGCGCACCGATAATCACACATGGCGAGGGGTCATGAAGCACCCGCTTCCATATATCGACACGCTCGTTGTCGGAAAATTTAGAGTGATATATCACCACCTTATCGCCAAACACTTTCTGCAACCGCCGTGTCAACTGGGTCGTGAGAGCGATTTCAGGCACGAGATACAATACCTGCTCACCCTTCTTCAGCACGAAATCTATGAGATGAATATATATCTCTGTCTTGCCGCTTGATGTGACCCCGTGAAGCAACACTACATCCTTCTCTAAAAATGTCTTGTGAATGTCACGCAACGCCACATTCTGCGCCTCGCTCAACACAGGCGGCTCTCCTGTGGCGACACCGATATAACGAAACCTGTTTATCTCCCTGACATGAGTGGCGACAATGCCCTTTGTCACAAGAGCCGACAATATCGCGGGCGACAATCCCGTCGACTCAAGAAGAGCCTGCCGGGTCACCTCTTCATCCTGTCCGTTATTGCGACACTTGTTAAGCATATCAACCAGCGTGACAAGCATCTTCTCCTGTTTCGGGGCACTCTTCACCGCATCAAAAGCCCTGTGCATAGCGTCATTGTCATCGCGTCCCGCCGTCAGCCTTACACATGTCTCCTTCTTTGACCTATAACGCTCGACAAGCTTTTCAGAGATTATTATCACCCCCTTTTCCACCATCCTCATGATGATGGTCTCCACCCGCTGAAGCCCCGTCTTTTTCTCGATGTCGGCTGCGGTCATCTTCCCGTTATGGTCAAGAGACTGGGCTATAATAGCCTCGCGCTCTCCAAGACGGTCGTCAGCCGACTCCTCGTAGTCAGGATTCAGTTCGACAAATGTCTCGCTCTCGATCTTCAGCCCTGCCGGCACCGCCGCCTTGTAGACGTCGCCAGCTGAACACAGGTAATACTCCGCAATCCATTCCCAGAACTTCATCTGCGGATAGCGCAACACCGGCTCGTCATCAGGAGCCGACACGATGTCCTTCACCTCAAATCCCTGAGGTGAAGATGTCCCTACCGCGACTACAATCGCCGTATAAAACTTCTTTCTGCCAAAGGGCACAACGACACGACATCCCGGCGCGACAGCACCTGAAAGCGACGGCGGAATCCGGTAAGTAAAAGTGCCGTAAAGCGGAAGAGGCAGTATAACTTCTGCGAAATGAACTGTTTCGGGGGGCATATTGTTGGTCTGATATAAACTTTAACAAAGTAAAGTTACTAAAATTTTTGCATAATATTCATCGCAACGCCTAAGCCCGGTATAAAAATGAATAAAATACATAACATATCACAAGCCACAGGCACAATCATACTGCTCACAGTCATTTTTGTAAGCATTTCACGCAGTATACTCTCCCTGTTCTACATTCACTTCCCGTGGCTGCTGTCAACCTCGGCGCTTGCCGCCATTATATTGACCGCAATATGGAGCGATTACTATCTTACGGCGCTGAAAGGATTTGCCGTGGCAGTCCTCATGCTTGCCGTTGCGGTCGCCTGGAAACTTGCCATCCCAGCCACCAATCTGCTCGGAGTGTTACTGATGATTTCATCGGCATTCATCCTTTTTGACATATTCGGGGGCATAGGACGCGAGATTTCAAGAGGGAGCCGGAGAGCGCTTGTGATACTGTTTATCTGCAATCCCGCCGCACTCGCCACTGTCTACCGCCAGGGCGCCGACATGACATTCTATTATTGTATGCTCATTTCTCTGGCTCTGATATACCAGCTATGGTATCACGGCAGGCTGCGCGACTGGGTGCTGCTCACAGGCACCGTAATCGTGGCGTTCAGCACAGGCAACGACATCATAATACTTGAAGGCACCGCTCTGCTCGGAGCAATCTTATGGTGTGCGGCAAACCACCGCAAGGCATTTGCCTGGAAACTGCTGCTCGCCGGCACTCTCGCACTCGTATTCGCATTCAGCATTTATGGCTACAACCCCGCCATACGCGACTTTATCGCGGAAGGATACATCCTGCCGGGACAAGGCGCCATAACATATCCCGGCACAGAACGGTCAGGCATATCACTGGAACACAACCGGTTTTCCACGTTGTTAATCTCGTTGATTGACCTCGGCTCCCCGTTCAAGGGAAGCTGGAGCCACGGTTTCGGACCGCTGATGCCTCTTATCATAGTAATCAGCGTCATCGCACTTATAAAATACTGCAACATCCTCCCGGGCGTGATATGGGTGACGATTGTGATTGCAATAGCAAGCTGCTTCATATTTGAACAGTCATGGCGTCCGCGCTACATCAGCCAGCTCTGGCTGCTTCCCTCAATCACCGCGCTCGCCATGAAGGAGTATCCCCACCTGCGCTGGGCGTCAGGCACCCGCGACGCACTTGAATTTCTCGGCGGCCTCGCATCGGTCATTACACTTGCCATAGGCACAACCTACCAGCTCATTGACTGAACGGCGGCTCAATAAGGAATATTGCTTTTTTGACAATATTGAATTATCTTTGTGTTATAATCCAATATTCAAGCCATGATACTGCAAAAAGAGATAAGACTTGCACCACGTCAGAAGGGATTGCACCTGATAACAAGTGAAATCGTAAGGCTACTGCCTCCTCTCCCGCAAAAAGGTATAATGAATATCTTTTTAAAGCATACATCGGCGGCGCTCACTCTTACTGAAAATGCCGACCCGGATGTGCGCAGGGACCTGACAGAGATTCTTAACCGTGTCGCACCGGAAGGCGCGCCATATTACATGCACACAGCCGAAGGCTCCGACGACATGCCGGCGCATGCAAAATCAGTGATGCTCGGGTCGACACTTACCATCCCCGTCACCGACGGCTACCTGAATCTCGGAACGTGGCAGGGAATATTTCTATGTGAATTCAGAGACCACGGCGGCCCGCGCGACGTGGTAATAACAATCATAGGAGACTGACTATAAAACAATGAAAGGACTCGTAATAAAAAATACAGGAAGCTGGTATGTCGTACACACCGAAGAGGGCGACATCAACTGCAAGGTCAAAGGCAACTTCAGGATAAAAGGCATACGCACCACCAATCCCGTTGCCGTAGGTGACCGCGTCGACATTACCGTCAACCCCGACGGCAATGCCTTCATCACAGCTATAGAGCCGCGTGACAATTATATCATAAGGAAAGCTATCAACCTGTCAAAAGAGTCCCACATTATAGCCGCTAACTTAGACGAGGCGTTTCTGGTAGTGACGCTTGCCCATCCGGTGACATCGACCACTTTCATTGACAGGTTTCTTGCGACCGCCGAAGCCTACAGGGTAAAGACGACGCTGCTTATAAACAAAATTGACCTGCTCGTTGATGAGGAAGACAAGCAATATCTTGACGCCGTGACTTACCTCTACAGGTCAATAGGATATGACGTGATGCACATTTCCGGACTTACAGGAGAAGGGATTGACAGACTGCGCGAACGCATCGCCGGCAAAATCTCACTATTCTCGGGCAATTCCGGTGTAGGGAAATCCACTATAATCAACGACCTGCTTCCGGGACTGGAACTGCGCACTGCCGCCATATCCGACATCCACGACACCGGCATGCACACCACAACATTTTCCGAGATGTTCCCTGTGCCGGGAGGAGGATGGATTATCGACACCCCGGGAATAAAAGGCTTCGGGACAATCGACTTTGAACGAGGCGAAATCGCACATTTCTTCCCCGACATATTCGAGATATCCCATGACTGCCGGTACAACAACTGCACCCACACTCATGAACCCGGATGCGCGGTGCTGAAGGCGCTTGACGACCACCGCATCGCGCAGTCACGCTACAATTCCTATCTGAGCATACTCGATGACCTGAACCAGGACAAATACCGTAAACCTTATTGACTATGACAATACTGACAATGTATCCGACAAGTCTCAACGAAAAGTATCTTGAGCTTGCCTTAGAAACCATACGCTCCGGCGGGATTATAATATACCCTACCGACACACTGTATGCGATAGGATGCGACGCACTCAACAACAGCGCCATCGAGCGCATATGCAAGATAAAAGGCATAAACCCGATGAAGACAGAGCTGTCGATAATATGTCACGACATATCGCAGGCGGCTGAATACACTCGTATCGACAACCGCGCGTTCAAGATGCTTAAAGAGCATCTGCCTGGGCAGTTCACCTTTCTGCTTCCGGCCTCGACCAAGCTTCCGAAAGTATTCAAAGGGAGGAAGACCGTAGGTGTGAGAATACCCGACAACCCCATTCCGCTCGCACTTGCCGAGATGCTCGGCAACCCGCTGCTTACCACCTCAGTCGAGGATGACGGCGAAGGGAGCGTTATTTATCCTCAGTCGCTCGCAATCCAGTATGAGGAAGTTGTCGACATGGTTATCGATGGCGGAGAAGGCAACGAAATCCCATCGACCGTAGTCGACATAACCGACAGCTCCGAACCGCGCATACTGCGACAGGGAGCAGGCATAATAAACTTATGATAACAATTTCTAAACCGGGGAGCAGGCTGCTTCCCCACATTCTTGCAGCCGCCTCGGTAAGCATCTGGGGATTCACTTTTGTATCGACCAAGATGCTTATCGCGGAAGGACTTAGTCCTGTAAATATATTTTTCTACCGCTTTTTGCTTGCCTATGCCTGTATACTCCTGCTGTCACGCAACAGGCTCTTTGCCGACAATATCCGCGACGAGCTGATGATGGCGGCAGCCGGTCTTTCCGGAGGCTCTCTGTATTTTATCGCTGAAAACAGTGCGCTCGGCATAACCTATGCCTCCAATGTGTCGCTCATCATATGCACAGCGCCACTCTTCACGATGATGCTGTCGCGCCTGTTCTTCAAGACACCGCTGAGAAAGGGGATGCTCTTCGGCTCCCTGACAGCCCTTGCCGGAGTGGCTATGGTCGTGTTTAACGGAAGTGTCAACATGGGCATAAACCCGCTTGGCGACTTCCTTACATTTATCGCGGCAATATTGTGGGCGATATACTGCATCATACTGAAAATCATCGGAAAACGCTATTCAACACTGTTTATAACCCGAAAAGTGTTCTTTTACGGTCTTGTATCGGCTGCGCTGTATATGGTTCTGTCGGGAAAGCAATTAGACCTGCATCTGCTGCTCAGACCCGTCGTCTCAGCCAACTTGCTCTTTCTTGGATTGTTTGCGTCCATGTTATGCTACCTGATGTGGAACAGCGCCGTTAAATCGCTCGGAGCCGAGTATGCCGCCAACTATATATACGTCGTGCCACTCGTAACCATAATCGCCTCCGTAATAATACTCGGGGAGCCATTCACCATGCTCACCGCGGCCGGCACCGCCTGCATCATCGGCGGCGTCTACCTCGCCGAGCGATGACCCGCGCAACCGACACCTCACCCACAGAAAGAGCTTTTTATGCCGGAAAAATTGCTTATTCGGGAAATTCTTATAATTTTGCATTCATTGAAATAAATTTTAACATCTATATACAACTCACATGAACGTAGTTGACCGATTTTTACAATATGTGAAGTTTGACACTCAGAGTGACGAACTGACCAATCTCTGGCCCTCGACTCCGGGTCAGATGGAGTTTGCCCAGCATCTTGAAAAGGAGCTTCAGGCAATGGGTCTTGAGGATATCACCCTCGACGACAACGGATACCTCATGGCTACCCTCCCGGCAAATATCGAGACACCTGTGCCGACCGTAGGTTTCATTGCCCATCTCGACACATCGCCCGACCTCTCCGGACGTCACGTGACCCCGCGCATCGTCAAGAACTATGAAGGCGGCGACATCACGCTGAACGCAGAGAAAGGGATTGTACTCTCTCCGAGAGAATTTCCCGAGCTGGACACCTATCGCGGGCAAGACCTTATCGTGACCGACGGCAACACCCTTCTCGGAGCCGACGACAAGGCAGGAATCGCCGAAATAATCTCGGCTGTCGACTACCTGATGAAGCATCCGGAGATAAAGCACGGAAAGATACGCATCGCGTTCAATCCCGACGAGGAGATAGGACAGGGAGCCCACAAATTTGACGTCGAGCAGTTTGGCGCCGACTTCGCCTACACAATGGATGGCGGAGAGATAGGCGAGCTTGAATATGAAAATTTCAACGCGGCAGTGGCAAAGGTAACCTTTACAGGACGCAACGTGCATCCCGGATATGCCAAACACAAGATGATTAACTCCATACGCATAGCCAACCAGTTCACTTCGATGCTCCCGCGCTGGGAAACACCGGAACATACCGAAGGCTACGAGGGATTTTACCATCTTATCTCTATCGAGGGAAATGTAGAGAAGACAGTCGTGACCTACATCATCCGCGACCATGACCGCGACCGCTTTGAGCGCCGAAAGAAAGAGCTGGAGCATCTCGTGAGAAAAATCAACAACGAGTTCCCCAACAGCACTTCAATCGAGATCAAGGACCAGTATTACAACATGCGCGAGAAAATCGAGCCCGTCATGTATATAATCGACATCGCGGAAGATGCCATGCGCATAGCCGGAGTAGAGCCCCACGTAGTGCCGATCAGAGGCGGAACCGACGGCGCACAGCTATCGTTCAAGGGACTTCCATGCCCCAACATCTTTGCCGGCGGATTGAACTTCCACGGCAGATACGAGTTCATCCCCATCCCCTCGATGGAGAAAGCGACTCAGGTGATTGTCGAAATCGCACGCATAGTAGCCGAGCGATAACGGACAATGCCTACGATTGAAAAGCCAATATTAGTCGTGATTACCGGACCTACAGGCTCCGGCAAGACCGACTTGTCGATACAGCTGGCGCAGCGGCTTGGATGTGACATCATCTCAGCCGACTCGCGCCAGCTTTTCCGCGACATTCCCATAGGGACTGCCGCGCCGTCACCGCAGCAGCTCGCAACCGTGCCCCACCACTTTGTGGGCACTCTGTCGCTTGACGAATATTATAGTGCGGCGCGCTACGAAGAAGATGTAATGGCTTTGCTGCCATCAATGTGGGAAAAGTCGCCCTACGCGGTCATGTGTGGCGGCTCCATGATGTATGTCGACGCGGTTACGCGCGGCATCGACGACCTGCCAACGGTAAGCGACAGTGTGCGCCGCCATGTCATGGACCTTTACGAGAGCGAGGGAATCGAGGGCATAAGGGCCACCCTTCGCAATCTCGACCCCGACTATCTCGCCATAGCCGACCCCGCAAACCACCGCCGCCTCATCCATGCCATCGAGATAAGCCTTGAGGCGGGACAGCCTTACTCATCACTACGCACAGGCACAGTGAAAGAGCGTCCCTTCAAGACGGTAAAAATGATGATTGACTATCCGCGCGAAACATTGTTTGACCGCATCAACCGACGTGTCGACGCGATGATTGAAGCCGGATTCATCGAAGAAGCACGCCGCGTCTACCCACTGCGCCACCTCAACTCGCTTAACACGGTAGGCTACAAAGAGATGTTTGCAGCCTTCGACGGCACTATGACGCTTGACACCGCTATCGAACGCATGAAGAAAAACACACGCGTCTATGCAAAAAAGCAACTCACCTGGCTAAAACGCGACCCGTCAGTAATCCGCCTCAACCCCTCTACATCACTCACCGACGCCCTCGACGCCCTCCGGCAGCAATAAACGAGTCATTCTACAGCTAAACGTTGATTCACTTACAAATACTCATGTCGGCATAACCGCCGAGAAGCAACAGTAAGCATAAGCCTACTGCCATATTTGTTGCATTGCAATTATTTCCGTATCTTTGCAACAATTCAAATCCACAATTATCACTCTATGCAAGAGAAAATAATAATCCTCGACTTCGGTTCGCAGACCACCCAGCTAATAGGGCGAAGAGTACGCGAGCTGAACACTTATTGCGAGATACTTCCCTACAACAAGTTCCCCCACGACGATCCGTCGGTGATTGGAGTGATTTTGTCGGGAAGCCCCTTCTCCGTCTACGACGAAAAAGCGTTCAAGGTCGACCTTAGCGAAATCCGCGGCAAATATCCGATACTCGGCATATGCTACGGAGCGCAGTATATCGCTTACACCAACGGCGGCACAGTAGAGCCCGCCGGCTCTCGCGAATACGGAAGGGAACACCTCGAAAAGTTTGACAACAGCAACCCGCTCTTGCACGGTCTGCCTGAAAGGTCGCAGGTGTGGATGAGCCACGGCGACACCATCACTTCACTGCCCGACAACTTCAAGATTATCGCATCGACTGAAAAAGTCGACAATGCGGCATATCAGATTGAGGGCGAAAAGGTGTGGGGCGTGCAGTTTCACCCCGAAGTATTCCACTCTACCGACGGCACAAAGCTTCTCAAAAACTTTGTTGTCGACATCTGTGGAAGCCGTCAGGACTGGAGCGCGGCGTCATTTATCGAAAGCACTGTAGCCTCTCTGAAAGAGCAGCTTGGCGATGACAAGGTAGTGCTTGGACTCAGCGGCGGTGTCGATTCATCGGTAGCCGCAGTCCTGCTCAACAAAGCTATCGGCAAAAACCTCACCTGTATATTTGTCGACCACGGAATGCTCCGCAAAAACGAGTTCAAAAACGTGCTTCACGACTACGAATGTCTCGGACTTAACGTAATCGGTGTGGACGCGTCGGAAAAGTTCTTCAGCGAGCTTGCGGGAGTGACCGACCCGGAGCGCAAGCGCAAGATTATAGGCAAAGGCTTCATCGATGTATTTGATGAAGAAGCCCACAAGATAAAAGATGTGAAATGGCTTGCCCAAGGCACCATCTACCCTGACTGCATCGAGTCGCTTTCAATCACCGGCACCACTATCAAGAGCCATCACAACGTAGGCGGTCTGCCCGAAAAGATGAATCTCCGTCTCTGCGAACCACTCCGCCTGCTTTTCAAAGACGAGGTGAGAGCGGTAGGACGTGAGCTCGGCATGCCGGAACATCTAATAAAGCGCCATCCCTTCCCCGGACCAGGACTTGCCGTCCGCATACTCGGCGACATCACCCCCGAAAAGGTGCGCATACTGCAGGATGCCGACGACATTTTCATCCAGGGTCTTCGCGACTGGGGGCTGTATGACCAGGTATGGCAGGCAGGAGTCGTGCTTCTTCCGGTGCAGAGTGTAGGCGTAATGGGCGATGAGCGCACCTATGAGCGTGCCGTCGCACTACGTGCCGTCACCTCGACCGACGCCATGACCGCCGACTGGGCACACCTACCCTACGACTTCATGGCAAAGGTGAGCAACGACATCATCCGCAAGGTAAGAGGAGTCAACCGCGTATGCTACGACATCTCCTCAAAGCCGCCGGCAACCATTGAGTGGGAATAACAGCCGGTTAAAACTTTTACAAAGCTTTCTGCATTATATAAGATGTAGAAAGCTTTGTTTTTTATGACCGATAATGATGTTTCAACTGTTGCGCAGGGCAAGGTCGACATTGCCACAATGCCTCTGCGCCCACGGCATTTCCTGGTACTGTTCATCGCCTCGCTCGGGCAGATGATAGGTCAGGGTCTCGCCACTCTCGTAGGCATAATCATCCCCCTCATACAGATTGCCGTACACCCCGAAATTTCAGCCGGGATGCAAGGTGTGCTGGGCTGCATATCATTAATAGGACTTACCTTCGGGGCAATCGTGTTCGGCCGATTAAGCGACCGCTACGGCTACCTTCTGTTTTTCAGGCTATGTCCGGCTCTGATTATAGTCGCCTCCGTCATCGCCTTTTTCAGCGACTCGATGACTGTGCTTCTCCTGTGTCTTTTCGTTATGGGATTCAGTGTCGGAGGCGAATACAGCCTTGACTCCAACTACATATCAGAAATAATGCCGAAACGCTGGGGACTGCTCATGGTAGGCGTGGCAAAAGCCTCGGCGGCGATAGGCAGCGTCATTGTCGCCGGCATCTGTTATCATGCGATAAACCGGTGGCAGTCAGCCCATCCGTGGCATGACCTCTTGTTCATAATGACAGGGATAGCCGGGCTGATGCTGCTGCTCAGAATCCACTTTGCCCAAAGCCCCGGATGGCTTTTGTCAAGAGGCGACAGGGCTGCGGCGGAGGAGTCGGTACAGTTTTTTCTGGGTAAGGATGTCACACTTCCTCCCCAAAACCCGGCAAGCCGGGCCACAACAAAAGCGGCGTCAAAGAAAGAGTCGGGCAGCTTTCTTTCACACAACTTCAAGAAAGTGATATTCAGCGGGGTGCCGTGGGCATGTGAGGGACTCGGTGTATATGGCATAGGCATATTTCTCCCTACCCTTATAATGTCGCTCGGCATCAACCGCCTGCCGGCCTCAGCCTCGCAGATTGACCATGTAATCAGTTCGGTAGAGGTCACAATCTGGCTCAGCGCCATAATGCTCATAGGATTTGTCCTTGGATTGCTGCTGCTGAAACGTGTCTATCACGTAAAGATGCAGGCATGGGGCTTCTTCCTCAGCGCGATAGGGCTCGCCATGTTGCTCGCCGCCTACCGCCTGCACCTTCCCGACTGGATAGCAATCTCGTCATTCATGTTTTTTGAGCTGTTTCTTAACGCCGGACCTCACCTCATCACCTTTATATTGCCGACGCAGATTTACCCCGTGGAAAGCCGTGGCACAGGAGTAGGCATGGCGGCGGCAATCGGCAAAATCGGCGCTGTCGCAGGCGCGTTCTTTATTCCGATGCTGCTTAAATGGGGCGGCTCGACGCTCGTGCTCTGGGTGTCAATCGCAGTGATGCTGGCTGGAGGTGTCGTCACGGCATGGCTCGGCAGGGAAGTGCTTCCCGAGCCTACTCGCGATAATAGACGCGCTTGACTCTGGAAGCGACCGATGTCAGCACCTCGTAAGGGATTGTGCCGAGTCGGTCGGCAAGCTCCATCACAGAGATATTCTTGCCGAATATCTCCACCGTGTCACCTACCTCACAAGGGGCGTCGGTAACATCTATCATGCAGATGTCCATGCAGATATTTCCTACCGTAGGACAGCGGTAACCATTGACAAGCACCGTGCAATTGCCATTGCCGAGATGACGGTTAAGCCCGTCGGCATAACCGATCGGAATCGTGGCTATGCGCGAATGGCGCGACAACACACCGCGCCGGTTATAGCCGATGGTAGTCCCCGCCTCCCACTCTTTTATGGCAATAATCACAGTGCGCAGGGAGCTTACCGGCTGAAGGTCGCCCTGTGAATTATCGGGCAAAGTCGGGATACCATACAGGCATATGCCAAGACGCACCATGTCATACTGATACTCAGGGAAGCGTGTTATCCCTGTCGAATTAAGTATATGACGCAGGATATGATGGTTGAACCCTGCCTGAAGCACCTTGCTGCTGCGCTCAAATATCGCAAACTGCTCGCGCGTATAGTCATCCATCTCAGGAGAGTCGGCGGCGGCAAGATGACTGAACACTGAACGAGGCGAAATCACGTCCTGTCGCTGCAACACCTCTACAAGTCTCGGCATGTCGCTTTCAAGAAAACCGAGACGGTGCATGCCCGTGTCGAGTTTTATGTGAACAGGGAAGTTTTTCACTCCGTGGCGTTCGCCCTCCTTGATTATCTCATCAAGTATATCAAAGGAGTATATCTCCGGCTCCAGATTATGGGTAAACAGAGTAGTATAATTGACCACCTTGGGATTCATCACCATGAGAGGCATCGTGATACCCGCCTTACGGAGGTCCATAGCCTCGTCAGGCACAGCGACTGCAAGGTAAGCCGCGCCCTGCGACTGAAGAGTCTTGGCAAGCTCATAGGAGCCTGCGCCATAGCCCGACGCCTTCACCATCGCCACAATACCGGTAGTAGGCTTGAGCCGTGACCGGAAATTGTTGAAATTGCTTACCACCGCGTCAAGATTCACCTCAAGCACAGTCTCATGCTGGCGCGCCTCAAGCAGGTCGTTAAGGCGGTTGAATCCGAATCGGTCGGCACCCTTTATCAGGATAAGCTCATTTCTGAAATCATCGGGGGTGACGGCGGCAAGAAACTCATCGGTCGACCTGTAAAAATCGGCATTAATGTCAAAACAGCCGGCATGGGCTGAAATCTCCTCCCCGATACCGATAAGACGGCTTATACCTTTACACTTCACAAGATGCGAGATATTACGGTAAAGTTCTCCCGGAGTCATCGTCTCGTGCATCACGTCGCTCAGTATCAGTGTCGAACTATGGTCGGCGGTGACACGCCGCTGCATGAAGTCAAGAGCCGGGCCAAGTGAATGATAGTCGCCGGTATAGGCGTCAAATATCAGCATGCAGTCATTGACACCCTCAATCACGTTAAGACGCGTGCCTACAGGTGTCAGAGCCGCCATGCGCGACCTGATGTCACCGTCAGCCACTCCCATGAGCATCAGTACTATCTGAGCTACAATGGCGTTTTCGACCGATGCGGCATCAACAAAAGGAATTTCCGACATGCTCTTTTTTCCGTCAAAACGGCATATAATACGCGACATCTCGCCGCTACGCTCCACACTGACGCTGACGGGAGCATCAGGATTCTTACACGACCAGCCGACACGGCGCGCCTTGATTCCGGCATCGTCAATCGCCGCGTTCACATCCGGGTCGTCAACGCAATAGACCAATGTATCACATCCGGTAAAAAGCTTAACTTTCTCGTCACATTTCTCCCTGCGCGAGCGGAAACCAACGGCATGTTCGGCGCCGACATTGGTGAGGATACCTATCGTAGGGTCTATCATCGGCTGAAGCTCAGCCATCTCCCCGGGCAGGGAGATACCCGCCTCAAATATACACAGCTCGCTCTCGTCATCAATCTCCCAGATTGAGAGAGGCACACCAATCTGGCTGTTATAGCTGCGCGGGCTTCTTACAATCCTGAAGTCATCCTGAAGCAACCTGTAAAGCCACTCTTTCAGAGTCGTCTTTCCCCGGCTGCCAGTAATCCCGACTACCGGGATTTCATAACGGTGACGATGACAGCGTGCTATCTTGTGTAAAGCCGCCATGACATCATCCACGACAAGGAAATTTACGCCCTCGCTCCCGGCAAGACCCTCGGGAATCTCTTCTACGACAAAATTTCTTACCCCCTTTTCTATCAGCCCCTTTACATAACGGTGACCGTCATTATTAGGAGTGCGCAGGGCAAAGAACAATGATTCTTCAGGATAAGTAAGTGACCTTGAATCAGTAAGAAGCACTGATATGTAATAATTCGGATATACCGGCTCCTTCAGGTCAAGAAGCCCGGCAATTCCAGAAATACTGTATTTCATTTTAATCGCTGTTACGGGTGATGACTTTGTCAATATCGGCATATATACAAGCCGTCGCACCCAGATTGTGTTTTACGTAGTCGGCGGCGATTTTACCCGCCTTTGCAAGAGAGCCGCTGTCAGAGAGCAGTCCGTCCATTATCGCGGCAAACTCCTGTTCGCTGCGGTAGGTAAAAGCGCCTCCCTCGGCAATCATCTCCTTTGCTTCCTTGAATTTATGGTAATTCGGACCGAATATCACAGGCATTCCGTAGACCGCCGCCTCATTTATATTATGTATGCCGACACCGAATCCCCCGCCTATATAGCCTATGTCGCCGTAAGTGTAGATGCTCGACAGCTTGCCGTAGCAGTCCACTATCACGCAATCGGCATCAGCAGCATCATCCACGGTCATAGCAGACAGGCGGCACACCTTCCGGCTGACCGCCGACTCTATCGCCGCGACGCGTTCAGGCGTCACCTCATGGGGGGCAATTATCAGCTTCAATTCAGGGTGAGAGTTGAAATATGGAATCAACCTCTCCTCATCGGGTCCCCAGGAGCTTCCGGCAATCATAATCACGCCGCCGCTGTCTTTCATCGCCTTTATCTCCGGAATCTCCCTGACTCCCTTCATGATGTCAGTGACACGGTCAAAGCGGGTGTCGCCTGCGACCGAGACATTATTAATGCCGATTCCGGCAAGCAGCGCCCTTGACGGCTCATCCTGTACAAATATTTTTGTATAGCATTTTAGCATCGACCTCATCAAGCCGCCCCACGGTTTAAAAAACATTTGTGTCGGACGAAATATCGCGGAGATGATAAATGTAGGTATTCCGCGACGCCGGAGCTCCTGAAGATAGTTGCCCCAGAACTCATACTTTATAAATACGGCGAGCGACGGATTAACCAGGTCCAGAAAACGCTTCACGTTACGCGGAGTGTCAAGCGGAAGGTAGCACACGGCATCGGCAAGCGGGAAATTCTTTTTCACCTCATAGCCCGACGGAGAGAAAAAGGTAAGCAGTATCAGAGCGTCAGGATGATTGCGCTTGATCATCTCTATCATAGGGCGTCCCTGTTCAAACTCACCCGATGACGCCGCATGAAACCATATATAACGCTTCCCCAGCTTCAGCGTGGCTCGCAGATAATCAAGCGAGTCACGCTGTCCGTCACGGAGTTTTTTTACTTTTTCGTCGCGTAAGGCGGCAATTTTTATTCCTGTGCCAAATGCACGTATTGCAAAATTATACAGAGGATTCATGCCGGAAAAATGATGACCTGTCGTCGAGATACTTGCTTTATTCTGGTTTGATAGACTCGACGCCTTTCTTGATGCGGCTTATAGTCTCATCCTTGCCGAGCAGTTCTGTTATGTCAAACATATGGGGGCCCTTGCACTCTCCGACTACCGTCAGGCGGAACGCATTCATCACGTTTCCGAGATGATAGCCCTTTGAGGCAATCCAGTCAAGCACCACCGGTTCAGCCGCCTTGCTGCTGAAATCGTCCATTGCGGCAAGCACTTCGACAAGTTCGCCCATGATGCGCGGAGTGTCTTCGCTCCAGCGCTTCTTTACATCCTTGGGATTGTAGGCGTCGGGAGCCTTGAAGAAGAATTTTGCCTGATCCCAGAGGTCCTTGACAAAATATATGCGACCTTTTACCATTCCTGTGGCGGCGGCTATATATTCGTCGGAAAAGTCGGCGGGATTCACGCCATTAGCTTCAAGCACAGGCTTGAACAGCGCGGCAAGACGCTCATCGGGAAGTTTCTGAAGATACTCGTGGTTAAACCAGCGTCCCTTTTCAAAGTCAAATTTCGCGCCTGACTTTGAGCAATGTCCGAAGTCAAATTTTTCAATCAGTTCATCCATCGACATTATCTCGCTGTCATCGCCGGGATTCCAGCCGAGAAGTGCAAGGAAATTGACAACCGCCTCGGGCAGATAACCCGATTCACGATAGCCCGACGACACTTCGCCGCCTTCCGGATGCCACTCAAGCGGGAATACCGGGAAACCGAGCCTGTCGCCGTCACGCTTGCTGAGCTTGCCCTTTCCGTCGGGCTTCAGCAGCAACGGCAGATGCACAAACGAAGGCGCTGTGTCGCTCCAGCCAAACGCCTCATAGAGCAGCACGTGGAGCGGAGCCGACGGAAGCCACTCCTCGCCGCGTATCACATGTGACACCTCCATCAGATGGTCGTCGACGATATTGGCAAGATGATAGGTGGGCAGGTCGTCGGAACTCTTATAGAGCACCTTGTCATCAAGAACGGAAGAGTTTATCTTCACCTCACCGCGAAGAAGGTCGTTGACAACCACGTCGATGCCCGGCTCAATCTTGAACCTCACTACATACTGGGCTCCCTCGTCGATAAGGCGTTTCACCTCTTCGGCGGGAAGTGACAGCGAGTTGCGCATTGAATCACGCGTCGAGGCGTCATACTGAAAGTTGGCAATCTCCCCGCGCTTAGCCTCAAGCTCGGCGGGAGTGTCAAAGGCGATATAGGCTTTTCCTGCGTCAAGCAGCATCTTGACATGCTCGCGATATATGTCGCGTCGCTCGCTCTGCTTGTAAGGTCCGTAAGCGCCGCCTTCCCTGACACCTTCGTCGATGCCGATTCCGAGCCACGCGAGCGCCTCGTTGATATAATCCTCAGCTCCCGGCACAAAACGATGGGAGTCGGTATCCTCGATACGCAGTATCATGTCGCCGCCATGTTTGCGGGCAAATAGATAATTATATAACGCTGTGCGTACTCCGCCTATATGCAGCGGGCCCGTAGGTGACGGGGCAAACCTTACTCTGACTTTACGATCCATCTTAATGACTAATTGTTAAAAAGTGCCGCAAAGTTACTAATAAAATACGACATAACAGCCCACTTACGCCACTTTACCTGCAAAAACTTTTCTTGACCGACTGTCTGACACCCGGCACAAATTCACGTCCGGTGAAAATCCCGTTGAGACTGAACTAATTGCACACGCTATTGTTATTAACATTAAATTAACATTTACAATTATGTCAAAATCTACTTCTGTACTTCTCGGCTCACTTGCAATAGGCGTTGCGGCAACTATGACTTATTGTAGTAATCACGCTAAATTCATCGGCACATGGACAGCCATAAACCCGGTCAACATCACGGCACAGATACCGGGTGCCTCTTCGGCATCATCACTTGTGACAATCGACTTCATCGATAATCTGCAAAAAAACGGCGGAGCGGTAAATCTGCAAAGCGTTATAAACGTGACCCGCTCTATTGACGCCGACTCCCTCTCAGCCGGTCAGCCCTACGAGGTGAAGCTCGAGGCAAAGGCTTCAGTCGACGGCACCTGGCACTACGACATCGACGATGACAACGACCTCCTTCTCGCTCTCGACCTCTCAAAACTCAATGTCGACATCGACCCGGGCAAGATAACATTCACCCAGCCGGCGGCGACAGTCGTGCCACAGGTTCATCTTGACTCTCTCGCACTAAAATATGTCGATACGTGGAAACGCGACCTTACCGGAGTGATCGCCGACGACTTGTCACGCTACACAGTCATTGAAGATATAGAGGTAAGCAAGGAAGGCGACATGCTCTCTTTTGAGACACAGTCACCGGAAGCAAAACTCCACTTCCGTCGCGACACCAAATAAATTACCGTCCACAGGCGTCATCCACAGTGACGCCTGACCTTACAGTCATCACAAATCCTCCACGTGGCAGCAGGCTTATAACCGACGGCACAGAGGTGTCAGACAAGACACTCCATCCGCCGTCAGAATCGGTAATAAGCACCGCTGCCTCTTCGTTTGCCTCAGGCAGCAGCGACATGTCAATCCTTACCTCACGACTGCTGTCGCTGCCCTCTTAAAAGGTAACATTGGAGGCTATATGCCGTGACAAAATGCTCATATCGCTGAGGGACTGCCCGTAAAATAGGCTCTCACCTTGCCAAGCGGCAACTGTCCCTCAAGCTGGACGGGGATACGCGTCGCGTCGGTGCTTATCCATGTCTCCATCGCGTCTGACGACACTTTCCCGTTCTGGGTGAACGTAAAGCTCAGGTGAAATGTGCGCCACCTGTATTTCCCGAGTTTGATATCCTCTATCCCGTCATAGCGCACGGTAAGCTGCTCCACGCTCTTTCCCGAAAACACATTCATGCTCACAACTTCACCGGGACGCATCGACTCGAAGTCGAGTGTGCGCAGATAATAGAACACCGACAGCATGTCGACTGTCCTTCCTGTGGCATGCAGCACCGTCTCCGACGTAGTGACAGGTCCGCCGTTTTTCGACTTCCAGCGTTCGGCATATCCGGTCACCTCGTCGCCATTGCGCTCATAGCGCACGACATCGCGTCCGTAGCGCGAGCCTTCATGAGAGATTTTGGTGTACAGTTCCGGGAGGCAGCCTTCACGCAGCATGGTCGACTTCAGGGTGTCGCGCACCATGAATATCTTGTCGGCCCAGGGGAGGGTGCGCGCCGACAGTTTCGCGTAATAATGGTTGCCGTCACTCCGCAGCGACAACACCGCGCTCGCCGCATCCTTGTTGACAAGCCCCCACTTATACATTATCATATAATTAAGATCCTCGTCGGGGAGGTCAAGAGCGGCAACACGCGCCGGCATCAACGCCCCCGCAAGCAGCATCACTGCCGCTACTATACCATAGATATTAATTCTCTTCATCATCGGTCTGCATTTATTATTGTTCCTTTACCTCTCCGCTTCTTGAAAGTTCAAGAAACGGCAGCGCGTCACGCACCGACTGCTCTATCCTCTTGTTGCGCCAGCACTTCCGGCACACGGCTATATAACGGTCGTCGCCGCCTATCTCCACCTGCTCGCCGTCGGTCACAAAATCGCCGTTGGCGTCAATACGCGCGTTGACTATAGTCTTTCGTCCGCAACTGCACGTGCTCTTTATCTCGTCAATCGTGTCGGCTATCTCGAAAAGACGGCGCGAACCCTCAAAAAGCCTCGTGCGGAAATCAGTGCGCAGTCCGTAGCATATCACATTGCTGCCGTAGTCATCAACCACCCGCGCGAGCTGGTCGACCTGGTCGGATGTCAGAAACTGCGCCTCATCGATAAGAAACCAGTCGATTACCGTCATCGTATGCTCAAACATCTCCTGGGCAAGATGATAAAGATCGGTGTCAGGATAAATCCACATGCACTTGCGCTCGATGCCTATGCGCGAACGTATCACATTCTCTTTCTCCCTCGTGTCGACCACAGGCTTCAGGCATGCATAAGTCATGTTACGCTCCTCAAAGTTGTAGGCGGTCGTAAGCAGCAACGCGGTCTTTGCCGACCCCATAGTGCCGTAACGAAAATATAGTTTACCTTTCCGGTTCATCTTACATTATAATTATATTTCAAACGTAAAGATATGCAGAATAGTTGAATCTCCCGACATTTAAGGCGCTTTTTCACGTTCACATAATCAAATCACCACTTTTCTCCTCACAATAGTGTTAAATTCTTGCAAGTTATATTTTAATTATTTAATTTTGCGGCAGTGTAATGTTTTGCGACTATATATTAAGGAAAATTTAGTTAAATTCGTTAAAATCAGTCATGAAGAGAGTATTTTTTGCTTGTCATTTAATACTGTTTTTCTACATAATCTCACCTGCGGCGGTCTACTCTCAGGAGATGCGCTGTGACACATTGCGCACCAATATCAGCTTCCGTCAGGGATACTCGATTATAGAGCCGCACTATGCCGGCAATCGCGCGGCACTGCAGCAAGTCACCGCGTGGCTTGACAGCCTTGCCGCCACGCCCGACGCTATCATGTCGCTGTCAGTAAGAGGAAGCGCCTCTCCCGAAGGATTCGCGCCAAACAACCGCCGCCTCTCCCGGAAGCGTGCGGAAAGCATAGCGCGCCACATCATCGAGTCCAATTCTGTGCCGCAGTCATCGGTAAAGGTGGAAGACTCCGACATCGACTGGGAAATGCTGCGACGCATGGTGATTGACGCCCGTCAGCCCTGGAGCGAGGAAGCTGCGGCTATCATCGCCGACACCCCGGTGTGGATATTTGATGACAACGGAAAAATCATCGACGGCAAAAAGCGTCAGCTCAGCTCTTTAGGGGGGGGTAAGCCCTGGTTTTACATGTCGGAACACTTCTTTCCCGCTATGAGAAGTGCCGGCTACACCATAATCTGTCAGCGACAGGTCGCCGTTCAGGTCGATTCCGTCGCCCGAGAACCGCTTGCCGAGGCGACAGCCTCGACCGACACTGTCGCGGCAGCACCGGTAACCGAAACAATCGTCACCGCCGACACCGCCGTGAATACCCTTCCTGTGACTGCCGGCGATTCACAGATAATGGACATGACCCCGACGGCGATGCCTCGCTTCACTGCCCTGCTGAAGACCAACATGCTCTATGACGCGGCGGCAGTCCCGAATCTGGCTGTCGAAGTGGCGATAGGCGAACACTGGTCCATAGAGGCAGGCTGGATGTATGCACCGTGGAAAAGCGACAGCCGTCACCACTCGTGGAGAGTAAGCGGCGGAGAAGCAGGTGCGAGATACTGGTTCCGCGCTCATCCCGGCGACCATTCACGCCTCAGCGGTCATCACGTAGGCATATACGGACAGATGCTCACCTACGACTTCAAGCTTGGCGGCAAAGGCTATATCGCCGACGACTGGAGCTACGGCGCCGGCATCGCCTACGGCTATTCGCTGCCCGTGGCGCGTCACCTCAACATCGATTTCACCCTTGGTGTCGGCTATCTCGGCGGCAAGTACAAGACTTACCGTCATGTCGATGACTGCGATGTGTGGCAGGCGACCTACACCCGCAACTGGTTCGGACCCACAAAAGCCGAGATTTCGCTTGTGTGGTATATCGGCGGCAACCCGGCAAGGAAAGGAGGCAAACGATGAATACACCTATGATGACAATATCACGTATCGCTGTGGCGGTCATGCTTCTGTCCCTATGGTCATGCATCGACAGGGATTTATGTTACGACCACACCCACATGATGGATGTCGAGGTAAAATTTGACTGGTCCAAAGAGCCCGACGCCTCTCCGTCGACAATGGTGGTACACTTCTTCTCCCCCGACGGCCGACATTACAAACGCTACGAATTTACCGATAAAAACGGTGGAAAGATACGCGTCGAGGCAGGTGAATACATGCTTCTTTTCCACAACGGCGAAATGGAATGGGTGCGCGAGCGTGGCAACTCCTGGGACTCTTACGAGCTGTACACTCTTGAGGAAGGTCTTCTGGAGCCGATGTCACGTGACATGCCCGCGCCGCCGCGCCCGTCAATCTCAGCCGATGAACCGGTGCGCTACGCTCCCGAGACCATATGGGGCGGCGCTCTTGAACAAGCCGAAGTAAAACAAGGCTCTGCGCCCGCAGTCGTGACCCTCACCCCGGAAAAGGCTACGGCAAGCTACACAGTGGAGGTTACCGACGTGAAAAACCTGAGCGAGAACCTCGACATAAGCGCCGCTATCTCCGGAATGGCGGAAAGCCACTCTCCGGCAAAGGGAGCACCGGCGGGACAAAGAGTCACGATACCGCTGGCGCTCGAGCGTCCCGACAACCACACTCTTACCACCCGCTTCGTCGCTTTCGGACACTGCCCGGAGAGCGAGACAAGCCACATCTTCACAATCTACACCTCGGAAAAGATATATTACAACTTCGACGTCACCGACCAGGTGCATGACGCCCCCGACCCTACCGATATACATATCAGGCTCACGGGACTCACTCTGCCCACAGCCGACTCAGGCATGGCGCCATCGGTCGACGACTGGGACAATATCGACGACATACTTATAAAACTCGACTAAATCAAAATAAACAATCGAAATATATTTAACAGAGTAACAATCATGAAACAGAATGCAAAATTATCAGGCATCGCCCTGATTGCAGCCATGGGGGTTGTCTCATGCTCTACCGATGAGCTGCAGGAAATCAATGCAGGAGAAGGCATTTCCTTCACTACTCAGGTAAGTCGCGCCACGCCGCTTACTCTTGAAGGCCTTGACGGATTTTATGTCTATGCCGATGCCGCTGGCTATCCCAACATGTTTATCAACGGCATGGAAGCGAAAAAAGATCCCTCCTCGTCATCAGGAATCTACTTGCTGGAAAGTAAAGTAACCTGGCCTACGGGAGTAAACACAATCAGCTTCTGGGCTTACGGTCCGTTGGCGGCAGAAGATTATCTGACTCCGAGCATAACAAATCTTTCTCAGCACCTGCAAAACTACAGCGTAGCCCAGTCAGTAGAAACAGGAGGTGCGGGACAGAATGATTTCGTTGTCACATATGCCGAAGCAACAAAAACAGCCGGTAACCAGGTAGCACTGGAATTTCACCACGCGCTTTCTCAGATCGAGATAAAAGCCAAGCTTGGCGCCGACCTTGAAGAAGGAAGACGCGTCTATGTCAAGGGAGCGTGGCTCGTAAATATCAATTCGACCGCCGACCTTCAATTCCAGAAAGATGGACTCGCTGCCGACCTTCATCACATGAACTGGGCAAATACAGCCAATCTCGTAAGCTATGGATGTTCTCATTCCGCAGGAAGCGCACTTAGCCAAAACAGCGCCACCACAATCGTGGGCAACGACGGCAGCAACCAGTCAAGCCTTATGCTGATTCCACAGAAAAGAGATAAATATGCCTTCTCCAAAGCTGCTGCCGACCCCTCTTCCCATGAAGGGGCGACTGCAGCCGCAGAGACATCAACCGGTGCCTATATCCTTGTATTGTGTCGCGTCGAGACTTTCCACAGTACTCCTGTAACCGAATCTGGAGCTGCTGAAAACCCCGCAATCAAGGTTGAGGGGAACGGACATGTTCACCAGCTCTTCCCCTACACCTATAACGAAGATAAAGAATTCGTATATCAGGAAAATGCCTATGGCTACACCTGCGTCCCCGTTGACATCGACTGGAAGCCCGGCAAGAAGTATGTCTACACCCTCCAGTTCTGCGGTAGAGGCTCAGGCGCCGGACAGTATCCCCCCGTTATTCCCGACGCGCTTCCCAAGGGCGACGACATCATAACCACTCCGGAAGATGGCAAGAACCCCGGCGACAACGTGCTTGAAAACGAGATTACCTTCAAGGTCGAAGTATCTGACTGGACCGAAGAGTCTGTAGACACCAAGATGGATTAATCACAATTACCCAAACAAGTATAGATGAACGCAACTATGTCACATCTTAAATCATCCTATATACGCTTTGCCGGCGGCATGGCGGCGCTTGTCGCCGTGTCACTGTTCTCCTCATGTGAAGATGACACCTTTGACCGCCCGTCGACAGGCGGCACAGGCATAAGCTTTGACGTGGAGGTCACAGGCGACTGGACTGCCGGCTCCCGCGCCGACAGCCAACTGGACATCAGGGAGATGACATGTGACTCCGATGCCGATCCTCTATATCTTGTCACGGAAATCTCATCCGCTGACGCCGACACCATGTCGGTGTCAGCGGCTTCCTCTTCAGCCGGACGCGCCGCGCCGGTGACCGACACCGCCGGATTCCACGACTCGTTTGGAGTGTCGGCGATGTGCTATACAGGCACCCCCGGCGATGATTTCCCCCTCAACTTCGCCCACGACCTGAAGATGCACAAGTCAGGCAGCCAATGGACCCGCGAGGACGGATTGAAACTCCAGTGGGTAAATTCCGGCACTCTGAAATTTTTCGCCTACTCTCCCCATTCATCAGCATTTGACGACAGCCGCCTCATCCACTCTCCCGCAACCGACACGGGCGCGCCGGTACTGACCTACACCGTGCCCGACGATGCTAAAGACCAGACCGACATCATGACTGCTGTCACCGTCTGCGACGGAGGTCAGAAAGGTGCGGTAAGTCTTACATTCACCCATGCGCTCACCGCCGTGACCGTCAAGACAGGCGAGGCAATGCTCGGCGGCACCATCAAGAGCGTCACAATCAAAAACGTTTACGGCAAAGGGAGCCACCGCATAGGCTCCGGAACGTGGACTGCAGCAGGGACTCCACGCGATTTCACAATATCATTTGGCGACGACGGCAAGAAACTTCCGTCGGCCGACAAAGACAACAACAATTATTACACCGACAAAGACAGCGAGATCACAGGCGGCGAAATCACCATGATGATGATTCCGCAGACTCTTCCCGCCGATGCCGGAATAGATATAGAATTTACCGACGAGCTTACCGGTACCGACCGGCATCTGAAGGCTTCGCTCGCCGGAACCACATGGGGTACAGGCAAGAAGGTAGTCTACTCGCTCAACTCTACCGGAATCGTGGTCGAGCCTGTCGCTGAATTTACCGTCGACGGCAATACCGACGCCCGGTCAATACACGCACATGGATTTCTTCCCGGAGAAGTGGCACTGAAGGCTTTTGCCAAAGTAGCCCAGACAGGCGCAGAGACCAAAATCATCTCGCTCCCGTTCACTTTACAGACATCGGTCGACGGAGGCAAGACATGGACGGCAAGCCAATGGCAGCCAGAGCCTGATCTGTCCGACCCGCAGGCTGCGCTCGTGAGCAAAAACGGCATCGCACTTCCGGCTCAGTCGGTATATGAAGAGATGCTCAAAAAGATGGGAAACAATCCTGAACAGGGCACTCCCTCGTCAAGCGTCGACCTCTCGGGAGGCGGAGAGACCGCCAATTGCTACATAATCTCAGCCCCTGGCTACTACAGCCTGCCGCTTGTCTACGGCAACGCGCGAACTGCAGGCGAGTCGTCTTACAAATATTTGGGGACAAAAGAGCAGCCCAATGACGATGAGGAAAATCATCGTGTGCTACGCGATTTTGTAAATCACGAAAATGAGGTAATCACCGGAGCCAATATCACCGGAGCCACCGATGCCGTACTCATCTGGCAGGACGCTCCTGAACTCGTGACCGAGGTAAAGCTTGATGGCAATATGCTTAAATTTCACGCGCGTGCCGACCGCTTTGTGCAGGGCAATGCTGTAGTCGCGGTGCGCAACTCGGCAAAAGTAATCCTCTGGAGCTGGCACATATGGGCGACCAACTATAAATGGGACGGCTCAGCCGACATCCACACAAAGTCAAGAAGTACCCTGGCAAAAGATTATTATTTTGCCCCATGTAATCTCGGCTATTGTGATCCGCACGGCGGAAATCCGGCTCGCGATATTACTCTCAGGGTGGAGTTTGAGCTGCCCGACGGAAAGACTAAAAAGCTTGTGTCGCTTCCCATAAAAATATCTCAGGATGAAATCGTAGCCTCTATCGCAGGTGACAATCCTTACTATCAGTGGGGTCGCAAGGATCCGATGCTGCCGGGTGTGTACAACAGGGCTATTCTCGATTGGGCAAAAGGGCTACCGCGTTTGCAGACAGAATATAATATGATAAATAAGGCATATTTTGTCGATGACCCGCAATATGCCATTGCTCCCGCACAATCAGGAGTAAGCATAGGAACTTCAATACAGAATCCTCATCAGTTTTATATGTCAAAGCGACCTGATGTAGACAACTATGACCTGACTGCCGACTACCTCAGGCGTCACTGGCATGATGGAAGAAATACCCGATACCAGCACCATGCTATATTGAACTTCTGGGACTCGCAGATGGACGAGCAAGGAGCAGCCAACACCTTGGACAATGCAAATAACGAACGGAATGTAACCAAAACTATTTATGACCCATGTCCTCCCGGATATAAGATGCCGCCCCCAAACGCTTTTTCAATGTTCAGCAAAAAGGTAGGTACAACAAATCTCTCAGAAGCAAATGCTTATGGTTCTCTTAATGAATATGACAAAATCGAAGATGGGAGCCAAAAAATTGGCTGGAATATCGCTACCGGAGAGAATGGTTCGGGACAAAAAATATTTTTCCCCGCGACCGGTCTGCGTGACATGGGTGTAAGAGAAACGGAAGTGATAGATGGATATAATGACGGAAAGTCAAAGGAAACGACAATCACCTGGCCTGCGCATGCCGACCTTACATTCATCGCGACCTCCGGTTTTACACGAAGCTCATCAGAAGTTGTAACAGGATTTAGAGACGAAGAACATAAAGATCCAATCTGGGGTACCAAATGGACAAGCAGTACATTGCTTTTTTATCTTGATAACCGACTCACAGGAGACCCGGCAATACCTCATGTTTCGTTAAACGGAGGTACAAACAACGCCTACGGCTTCACTGTACGCCCAATCCGCGAATAATCCTCATCCCATCGCACAAAAACGTCACACATGCATTTCCCCGACAGGGGATAATCCGACGTGTAGCCGTGGGTTGAGCGCAGCGATACCCACGGACAGGCACCGACGCAAATGATGTTTCCGTCAGGAATCATCAAATCATCGGCATTGCAACATTGATTTGGCGAAACGTTTGATACACGATGATGATTCCTACGGAAACATCGTAAATTCACAAAACATACCGTGGGTATCGCTACGCTCAACCCACGGCTAAACAAAGATTATCCCCTTTGGGGATAACACCCCACGCCGAAACACAGGCGACCACACATGCAGTGTAGGGGCGAGTGGAAGCTCGCCCGCGTTGCGTCCGCCGATGCGTTGGGGTGATTTACAAGGCATTATCAATGATTGTCCATGCAGGCAATGTAGGGGCGAGTGGAAGCTCGCCCGCGTTGCGTCCGCTGATGACGTATATGTGGCGGCATCCCCGGGGGGATATTCTGTGTTTTCGCATGGTTTGTGTTGCGGGCGACCTTCCAGTCGCCCCTACAGCTACGCGGTAATCCCCACGCCGTTACACCAAACGCCATACCACGCGATAATCCCCGCGCCGCTGCACCAAACGCCATACCACGCGGGTAATATCCACAATACTACACAAATGCAAGGGGATTTAACAAAATTTGCGTATCTTTGCATTTGAAATATAATACCATCGAAACATCATTATTACAATCATACATATACCATTAAAAAACATCTATCATGAGACTAACCCCCGGAATCACCGGCGTAATCATCGCCATGACCGCAGGCGCCGCCTCTCTTAATGCGGCATCCCCGGGCGAACTTGACCCGCCCTCGGTAGTGGAACAATGGAGCGACGACTCCCAAGCGACCAAAATCATCGACATCAATTTCAGCGACACCCGCTGGCCGTCGACATGGACTGCGGAGACAGGCAGAGACTGCCCCGACTTCTCGTCAGGCGGATATGTCAACGCAGTGCTTGAAGTGCCGGCAAACGGTGGCGCAGGCGACGTGACCTATCCCGTGTTGTTTCACAACTGCATGTTTGCCAACAAGACATCCTACGGCGGATATGGCGGAGCTACTGCCGCCTTCTCCCGCCAGTATTATCTCGGAGAAAAGGCTACCAACTACAACGACTGGAAGCAGACAGGCCACAAGAACTATCTTGAAGACAACATACGCTACGACAGCTCCACCGGAAAACCTATCTACGGTGAAGCGGGATTTGTGCAGATGTGCCGTGACGCCGCTGCAGAAATCGACGGCACACTCACGTCACTTCACGGATGGATGGAAATCGACCATATCCCCTACGTGGAGCGCGTGCAGTGGTCATGGTCATCGACTTCCTGGGGACGCGGAATAAAATGTGACATCAAGATCGGAGACGGCGACTGGGAACCTCTCGTATGGATGGGTTCGGAGCGCCAGAAGCAGGGATGGACTGTGTACAGCGACCAGGGCTATTTCATGGAAAACGTGATTGACGCCTCCGACGTGTCGCTCCGCTGGCGTGTATGGGACGGCGAAGACTTGGACAATCCCGTGCAGGGCGACGGCAACGGCGGCACAGCCTTCACCCAGGCTATCGACCCGATGGCGCAGCGACAGGCTCCGCGAGTACACAAAGTGCGCATATTCGGCAACGAAATCAGCGCCTCTGATGCCGAACTCGCCCGTAACAACCCGATAGGAGATGTCGGCAAGCTATCTAATCTCGACGACTTCGAGACAGGCGGCAAAGACAACGCCCCCGACGCCGACGCTCCGCTCATGCTCCTGTCAGTGAACCCTGACGGCAGCGCCGACCACACCACCATACAGGCGGCAATCGACGCAATTCCCGACGGCTACCGCGGAATCATCTACATAGCCCCCGGTGTCTATGAAGAAAACGTGTATGCCGGCACAAAAGAGAGCCACAACAAGTTTATCAGCCTCATCGGCTCCGACCCTGCGACAACCATACTTACCTCATCGGTGTCACGTGGTGCCGGCGCCTCAGGCGTGACCTTCAACGACTGCGCCGCGCTGAATGTATATGTGCCCCGCTTCTATGCCGAAAATCTTACCATCCGCAACACGAGCGGCAATGTGGGACAGGCTGAGGCGCTGTACACCGCAGGCGACGCCCACATGTTTAAGAACTGTGTGTTGAGCGGCTACCAGGACACCTACAAGGCTAACGTCGGGTCGCGCGGCTACTTTGTCGACTGTGTTGTCGAGGGAGCTGTCGACTTTATCTACGACGGCGGTCTTGAGTGGTTTGAAAACTGCGAGATACGCTGCGTGAAGGGCGGAGGCTACATCACCGCCCCGTCGTCAAGCGGCATGCCCATGACCCGCGTGCTCTTCCCCGAACTGAGCGCGGAAAGCTTCTATCCCGGCCTGTTCTTCAACAACTGCCGCGTGACGGCTGCCGACGGCGTGACAGCAGGCAGCTATGTGCTCGGACGCCCGTGGGATGAGAATTGCGGCTCGATGTTCCTCAACTGTGTGCTCGGCGACCACATTTCCGCCGCAGGATGGAGAGCCTGGAACGGCAACGAGAACTCGGCGTCATTTTATGAATACAACAGCATTAACAGCGACGGCGAACCCGCCGACCTCTCCGGTCGTGTGTCGTTTGCCCGTCAGGCATCGGATGCCGAAGTCGAGGCTTACATGAACGCGAAGTTCATGTTTGAGCGTTTCTCCGACGTGCCTTTTGACTTCAACTATATCCTCAACAGCGCCACAGCGCCCACCAATTTCACCGTCAACCGCAAAGGGTTTACGTGGGAAAGCGACGAGCTTGCCGCCGGATACCTTATATATCTTGACGGCGAACTCGTGGCAATGACCGAGACCCCGTCTTACACCACCACCGCTTCGGGCAACTACACCGTAAGCACCATTTCACGCTATGGAGTCACCTCACGCGCCGTGGAAGCCCGCGAGGCGACACGGGTGCCGGCATTCCCCACCGCTGAAGGATTTGGCAAATATGCCACCGGCGGACGCGGCGGAAAAATCGTAAAGGTGACCTCGCTCGCCGACGACGGCTCGGAAGGCACTCTGCGCTGGGCGTTCAACCAGTACAAGAACGAGCCAATCACCATCGTGTTTGAGGTAAGCGGCGACATCGCCCTGTCAAGCGAATTGCGCGTAAACCGTGCCGACTGGACCCTTGCCGGACAGACCGCCCCGGGCGAAGGAATCGTCATAACCCGCAATAAGGTCAACTTCGGCGGCTCGCAGAACTTTATCGTGAGAAACGTGCGCTTCCGCATCGGACAGAAGAATCTTGCCGGCACCATACTTGCCGATAATGCCTGCGGCGCTGAAAACTGCTCCAACTTCATCTTTGACCACTGCTCATTCGGATGGTCGGTCGAAGAAAACATGAACACAGCCGACTGCCACTTCCTGACCGTACAGTATTGCATGGTACACGAAGGTCTCTACAACGCGGGACACTCCAAGGGCGTGCGCGGCTACGGATGCCAGTGGGGAGGCTCGCCCGCCACTTACCACCACAACCTGCTTGCCCACAACCACTCGCGTTCATGCCGCTTCAACGGTGCACGCGGTGAAGACTATGTGGTGTTTATGGAATATGCCAACAACGTCAACTACAACTACGGCAAGGCGGGCAACTGCTACGGCGGTGAAAACACAGCCGACATCTCATCGTACAACGGCAAGAACTCGGCCCACGAGTGTAACTTCATGAACAACTACTACCGCCCCGGCAACGCGTCCAATCAGTCGCAGGTAGTATTTGTCAACTCAAGCTACGCCCGCGACGGAGCCAAGTCATGGGGACCCGCCAAGTGGTATGTCAACGGTAATGTGGCTCATGGAATCGCATCGGCTACAGCCGACAACTGGACCGCCATGCAGGCTGAAGGCTACAAGCTCGCCGACATCCGTGTAGATGAGCGCATCGTGCCGGAAAACGCCTACTATAAGTATTCGATAGCAGGAGCAGTGGGTAAATATGTGCCCGCCCATTACATGCTTGAAAACATCCAGACCGCTGACGACGCATATGCGACCGTTGTGGCAAAGGCGGGATGTGTCAACCGCGACAAAGTGGAGAAGCGTGTAGCCGACGACGCTCGCACCGGCACCACCACCTTCGGCGGAAAAGCAATGGGGACGTCTTCCGGTATCATCGACACCGAAAATGACGCTGAAGGATTTTTCGCTTATTCAACCGACTACACTGTGCCGACCGACAGTGACGGCGACGGAATGCCCGACGAATGGGAAATCGCCAACGGCTACAACCCTGACGTGGCCGACAACAACGAGCTTACTGAAAACGGATATACGGCAATCGAGGTGTATCTCGCCTATCTGATGGGGGAAGACATCAACAAGACTCCCGCAGGCATGGACAAGGTGATAACTTCAATCGGCGAAATGAAGTATGACGCCGCTACATCAACCCTCCTTATCCCGGAAGAGGCAATAGGCGCCACGGTTACAATATATTCAACCGACGGCAAGATCGTAAGCACGGCAACAGTCAATGAGACTGCAATGTCGCTCCTCGACTGTCAGGAAGGCATGCTCCTCATCTATCTGCACGGGGACTCCATAACACCGCGCGTATTGAAAATAATCCGCTGACACATCCAGCGTCTATCGACCAAATGGGCTGCGTTTTGACGCGGCCCATTTTTTATTGCATGATGATTCCTACGGAAACATCGTCAATACACAAAACATACCGTGGGTATCGCTACGCTCAACCCACGGCTAAACATGGATTATCCCCAAAGGGGATAACACCCCACGCCGAAACACAGGCGACCTCACATGCAATGTAGGGGCGAGTGGAAGCTCGCCCGCGTTACGTCCGCCGATGACGTATATGTGGCGGCATCCCCGGGCGGGGATATTCTGTGTTTTCGCATGGTTTGTGTTGCGGGCGACCTTCCAGTCGCCCCTACAGCTACGCGGTGATCTACAGGGCATTATCAATAACTATCCACACATGCAGTGTAGGGGCGAGTGGAAGCTCGCCCGCGTTGCGTCCGCTGATGACGTATATGTGGCGGCATCCCCGGGGGGATATTCTGTGTTTTCGCATGGTTTGTGTTGCGGGCGACCTTCCAGTCGCCCCTACAGCTACGCGGTGATCTACAGGGCATTATCAATAACTATCCACACATGCAGTGTAGGGGCGAGTGGAAGCTCGCCCGCGTTGCGTCCGCTGATGACGTATATGTGGCGGCATCCCCGTGCGGGGATATTCTGTATTTTCGCTTGGTTTGTGTTGCGGGCGACCTTCCAGTCGCCCCTACAGCTACGCGGTGGACTACGCGGTGATTTACAGAACATTATCAATAGCGATCCATACAGGCAGTGTAGGGGCGAGTGGAAGCTCGCCCGCGTTGCGTCCGCCGGTGACGTATATGTTGGTTGGCGCCTCTTGCGGGGATATTCTGTGTTTTCGCATGGTTTGTGTTTCGGGCGACCTTCCAGTCGCCCCTACAGCTACGCGATGAAGCGTTGCGGTGATTTGCAATGCATCATCAAGGATTGTCCATGCAAGCAGTGTAGGGGCGAGTGGAAGCTCGCCCGCGTTGTGCACGCTGGTGCGGGTAGATGTTGGGTGGTATCCCCGGATGGATAGATCGCGTTTCCGCTGTGCATGCGTTGCGGGCGACCTTCCAGTCGCCCCTACAGCTACGCGGTGGAGCGTTGCGGTGATTTGTAATGCATTATTAATGATTGTCCATGCAGATACATTGTAGATATTGACGTGATTTACAATGCATGATCAATGGCTGTCCATGCAGGCGGTGTAGGGGCGAGTGGAAGCTCGCCCGCGTTGAGCACGCGGTGGAAGCGTTGCATGTGGTGCGTTGCAGCGGGGGCAATTTTAACCGGGGAATGTGAAATATGTTAATTTTTGTGAATGGGAGGGTATTTTAGTCTATTTTTACTCAAAGTTCTTTAAAAAAGATTTATATTTGCGCCTGTACTTACTTCAACATCTCCTGCAAAAAGGAGAAGAGAGATAAGATAGCATTTAAAGATAGTTAGATAGAGTCTTACAAGCCAAAGAGTTACATTATTAAGCCTATGACTGACGACACACTGTAGTGCCTGCGGCAGTCAATGGTGGTGAACGCCTACCTGCCTGTCTTTCAATGCTACGGCAAAGTCAACCTGACATTGACACGCCATGAAACGAGAAAAAGAGAGATAACTAAATAATGTAAAACTAAACAAACTCTTGCATGAAGAACATTTGTTTTCAAATGAACCGGAAGGCATGGATTGTCACATTGATGGTCCTGATGCTTTCGTTTCCGGCGTTGGCACAGAAGATTACCGTAAGCGGTACTGTGACCGACAAAACCGGCGAGCCCCTTATCGGAGCGAGTGTCCTGGCAAAAGGATCGCAGGTGGGAACAGCCACTGACTTCGATGGCAACTATCGCCTTGAAGTATCGCCCAACGCCACACTCGTATTCTCCTACGTAGGCTACAATCCCAAAGAAGTAGCCGTCAACGGACAGCAGACCATCAACGTGACCCTCGAAGAAAATTCGGTGGTGCTCAACGAAGTCGTTGCCATCGGTTACGGTGTTGTCAAGAAGAGCGACGCCACAGGATCAGTGGCAATGATCAAGCCTGACGACGTAGAAGCCGGAATGGCAGTGTCGGCTCAGGACCTTCTCGTAGGAGCAAGCCCGGGTGTAACCGTTACCACCAACGGAGGTAGCCCGACAGGCAACGCTACCATACGTATTCGCGGCGGTTCATCACTGTCAGCAAACAACAACCCCCTTATCGTGATTGACGGCGTGCCGATGACCGACCAGGAATCAGCCGGCGGCACCAACGCCCTCACAATGGTCAATCCGCAGAACATCGAGACGATGACAATCCTTAAAGACGCATCGGCGACAGCCATCTACGGTAGCCGCGCATCAAACGGTGTCATCATCATCACCACAAAGAAAGGCAAGAGCGGCAAGCCCCAGGTCAACTTTGCCGCCAACTGGCACATCAACACAGCCCGCAAGACGCTCAACCTGATGGATGCCAACCAGTTTGCAAGTGTCATGAGGGAATATGGCAACGACCGTGCCAACAATCTTCTCAACGAGTTTGTAAATGAAAACGGTGCGCCTATCTACAACACCGACTGGCAGAAGGAAGTGCTCCGCACCTCATTCTCTCAGGACTATAACCTGTCAATCGGTGGAGCCGCAGGCGTGCTTCCCTATCGCGTAAACGCCTCTTACACCAACAACAACGGTATCGTCAAGACCTCAGGCATGCAGCGCACGACTGTGGGCATCAACCTGTCGCCGAAGTTCTTTGACGGCAAGCTCTCGATCAACGCCAACGTAATGGGTTCTTATGTCAAGAGCCAGGAAGCCGACCTCGGCGCAATCGGCGGCGCAATCGCAATGAGCCCCACCATCCCCGTCCACTACGACTATCCCACATCAGGCAACTTCGGACGCCCGATGTTTAACGGATATTACAACATCACCCAGACCACCGGTAGCCCCGAAGGTCAGGCTACACAGAACCCCGTGCAGCTTCTCAACGACCGCAAGGCAATAGGCGAAGTATACTCATCGACCGGAAATCTCCAGATTGACTATGCCCTTCACTGGGTGCCCGAACTGCACTTCAACCTCAACCTCGGTTATCAAGTGTCAAAAAACACCTGGGACACCGACATCGAGCAGAACTCAATCATGGCATGGCGCAGCAACTACAATGACGGAGCCGGAACCACCTATCACAAGTATGAGCTTCAGCGCAACACCCTCCTTGACTTCTACATCAACTATCGCAAGGACTTCGAGGCCATCAAGTCAAATGTAGACGCAATGGTAGGTTACTCATGGCAGAGATTTGACTACCACGGACGCGAGGCAACACGCATCGCCACCCTCGGTTTCTTCAACAGCTTTGCTGAAAACTCCATCTATCAAGGCGGCAACTACACCCTCAACACCGACCCGTCGACCGAAGGTCACATAGGACACACCTACAATGACGCGCCTCTCACCCGCTGGGCAAACCCGCTTCAGCTCGTGTCATTCTTCGGACGTCTCAACTATACATTTGACGACACTTACCTGCTCACCTTCACTCTCCGTAACGACGGTAGCTCACGCTTCAACAAAGACAACCGCTGGGGTCTCTTCCCCGCGCTCGCTCTCGGATGGAAGATTATCAACATGCCGTTTATGGAAAGCGCCCACGACGTGATGAACGACTTCAAGCTCCGTCTCGGATGGGGTGTGACCGGACAGCAGGACATAAGCAGCTACTTCCCCTATCTGGCTACTTACACAAGCTCTTATCAGAACGGATTCCACTACCTTGACCCGTCGGGCAGCGGACAGTGGATCAACCCGCTCTATCCCAACGCCTACAACCCCGACATCAAGTGGGAGGAGACCACGACATGGAACATCGGTGTTGACCTCGCATTCCTCGAAAACCGCATCACTATCGCAGCCGATTGGTACAAGCGTCAAACAAAAGACCTTCTGTCATATCTGCCCGTAGGCGGTTTCAACACCTCCAACTTCATGAACTACAACATCGGTGACATGGAAAACACCGGTGTCGAAATCACTATCGGCGCGCGTCCCGTCGTGACCCGCGACTTCACCTGGAACACCTCGTTGAACTTCGGTTACAACAAAAACAAGATCACCAAGCTCTCAGGCGCATCAACCATGATCGGAGCAGAGGCGATACCTAACGGAACCGGCGGTAACATCTCTTACCACATGGTAGGCGAACCCGCGTTCACATTCATGGTCTACGAGCAGGTGTATGACGCTGACGGCAATCCTCTTGAAGGACAATATGTCGACCAGAACGGTGACGGCATCATCAACGACAGCGACCTTATAAAGTTCCACTCAAAGGACCCGAAAGCGACCTTCACATGGAACAACAACTTCTCTTACAAGAACTGGGACCTCGGCATCTCACTGCGTGCCAATGTGGGCAACTATGTCTACAACAACCCCAAGTTTGAAAGCTCACGCATATTCACATCGGCAGCAGCCCAGTATCAGCTCACCAACCTCTTCGCCGACACCTACCTGTTCAAGAAAGAGGACAGCCAGCTTAACAAGAGCAGCTACTTTGTAGAAAACGCAAGCTTCATCCGCTGCGACAACATCACTCTCGGCTACACATTTGACAAGCTGCTCAACGGCAACCTCAACCTCCGCCTGTTTGGTGCGGTACAGAATCCTTTCGTCATCACCAAGTACAAAGGTCTTGACCCCGAGGTATTCTCAGGTGTGGACAACAACTGCTATCCGCGCCCCATCACCTGCACCCTTGGTCTTGTAGCTACATTCTAAAAGTTCCAAAACAATCAATAAAACAAGGATACAAATATGAAATCCCTAAATAAAATATTTATCGCATCTGCTGTTGCGGCATCAATAGGACTCGGAGCTTGTACCGACGACCTTAACCAGATGCCTACCGACCCCAGTACGATTACAGCCGCCGACTTCAGCAAAGACCCGGAAGGCTACATGAACCGCGTGCTTGCCGACGTGTACCTGCAGTTTGCCACCTACGGAGCAAACGGTGACTCACCGGTAAAGGATTTTGACGGCGGTATGGCAGCCTTCCAGCGCGCCATGTTCATCGCAGAAGAAATCCCGACCGACGAGGCATGCTGGCTGTGGGACCCCGACAAATACGGCAACCTCAACTACGGTATGGTCACCTCCGATGTATCGGCAGTGCTCGGCTTCTACTCTCGCCTGATGATCAACATCACCCTCTGCAACGACTTCATCCAGACAGTGCAGTCCAACGCCTTTGGTCTAAACGATGCCCAGATGGCTATGGCTCAGGACTACATACGCCAGTGCAAGATCCTGAGAGCGGGATGTTACTTCTATTTCATCAACTTCTTCGGCGACGTGCCCTATGCCGACGAGACCACCGTCATCGGTGCCACTCCCGCCCAGCTTCCGCGCGCCGAGGTGTTCAACCTCGTCACCTCATCGCTTGAAGAGGTAATCTCTGAATATGAGCCCGGACAGAAGCCCCACTACGGCTTTGTGGGTCTTGACGTAGCCGAGTCACTGCTCGTCAAGTTCTACCTTAACGCCGAAGTGTTTACCGGCACACCCATGTATGACAAGTGTTACGCCCACGCCAAGAATGTCATCGACCGTCTCGGTCATGGCGGACACCAGGATTCAGGTCTCGCCGAACACTATATACAGCTCTTCTCCGCCAACAACAAGCAGTATGCCATCGGCGGTGCAAACGCTGTCAACGAGATTATCTGGACCATTCCCCAGGACCGCGTAGAGCTTACCTCTTACTCGGGTGCCGCATTCCTTCTCTCGGGATGGGTGGGAACCAACGGTGTCACCACTACTGTAAAAGCTCCCGTGCGTGAGGACTTTGACTCTGACGCAGCGTTTGAGGAAGCAAAGAAGCAGTATAACGCCGACGCCAATGACCCTGAAAAGGCATGGACCCACAACTCCGACTACGTGTTTAACAACGTGGACTACGCCTTCGACCCCAAAGAGACCGCCCACGTCGCCATGGGCTGGTATAACATCAACGACGGATGGAAGTGTATGGTGGCACGCGAGTCATTTGTAAGAAAATTTGAATGGACCGACCCGGCTATGTCAGTTTCAAAAGACACCCGTGTAGCACTCTGGCGCACCTCTAAAGACGGCTTCACCTCATCCAACCCCAACCTCTCCGGTTCGGGATGGGGAGCCAACGGCTATCTTGCGCCCAAGTACACCAACTTCGCTATTGACGCCAACGGTGAAATCGACAATCTGCTCAGCCCGCCCGCAAGCGACAAGCAGGCATGTGGCGACTACGGTGTAATCCGTCTTGCCGAAATCTATCTGTCGGCTGCCGAGGCTATCCTCAACGGCGGCGGCGGTTCGCAAGCCGATGCTTTGAAGTATGTCAACTTCATCCGCACCCGTGCAGGCGTCGACCCCTTCACCACCCTTACAACCGACAATCTTCGTGACGAGCGTTGCCGCGAGCTCTATCAGGAGAGCACACGCCGCACCGACCTCATCCGCTACGGACAATGGTGCTACGGCTATACCTGGGAATGGAAAGGCGGCTCTGAACTGGGTCGCGACCTGCCCGAGTACACCAAGCTCTATCCCTACCCGAGCAATATCATAACCGCCTCAGGCTACAAGCAGAACCCCGGTTACTAATCACAAAGAATTGTTATTCTGACAACTTAACTTTATGATAAAAATGAAAAAACTCATATATTTACTTGCCGGGGCGGTCATCGCGACTGCATTTACCGCCTGCGAGAATGAGAAGGAGCCTGTATATCACAACCCCACATCGATGAAGATAAACACTCCCGCTCTACAAAACCAGTATCTCGCAACAACCGCCGACATGGAAAACCGCTCGACATTCGTGCTTGAGACCTCTCAGCCCGACTACGGTTACTCGGCAATCGCCACTTACGGCGCACAGATGTGTCTAAGCCCCGATTTCAAGGAAGCGACCGACAATCAGGAGGCAAACTACGTCAGCCTGACCAACCAGGATCCCAACAACGCCGTGATGAGCCTGCGCACATATGACCTCGCTGTAGGCATGTGCAAGCTCCTCGGCATCGAAAACGAGGAAGACTGGGAAGCCTATCAGGGCGACATGGAGATTCCCGTGTATTTCCGCGCCACCTGCGAGATACCCGGCGTAGAGGGAAGTTTCATCGTTTCCGACAACGCCGTATCCTACAATAAGGTACAGCTCGTCTACGCAGTGCCGACAGCCGGCTACATCTATATCGTAGGTACACTCTCCGGTGAAAAGGCTCCTGAAGCATCACAGAAAGCCATATACGAAAACTTCCGTCTTATCGAGCCTGTAATCGGTTCAAAGGTATATGCCGGAGCGTTCAAGTTCCCCGCATGTGACCCCGCCAAGGATCCCAACAGTCCCGATGACCAGTCATGGTTCCGCTTCTACACCGAGCTTAACGGATGGGACGACAAGAACTCTCAGTTCGGCTCCAACGAGGCAAACTTCTACAACAAGCCTATCGGCTCAGAATTTGTCGACGGACTCTACACAGCCAAGGCTGTCTGGGGCGGACAGGGTAACTGGACCATCTGGTTTGCCGAAGAGACCTGGATGACTATCGTATGTAGCCTCGAGCAGGACAAGAGCCCTGTAGTATGGTTCAAGTACGGTCAGTATGACGTCACTTTAGAGACTGATACCAACGGATTGCTTTCACCGGTATTCAACGAGCCCGGAGAAGAATAATCCAATAATTTTTAATCCACAAAAGCATTTCAACTAATTATGAAAAAATTAGCTTTAATATGCGGATTTGCGTTGACTCTCGGTCTCACATCTTGTGACGACTTCGAGCTACCCAATCCTCCGGGTCAGGAAAATCCCCAGCCCGAAATTTTCGATGCCGCAGGGCTGAAGCTGCAGCAGGAATCGGTAAGCGAAACCCCGATCAACCTTACCTCACTTAGCGAGGAGGGCGGCGCGGTAAATCTTGCCAAAGTCACCGAACTGACCGACTTCCCCTCCAATTTTGACCTCGCGTTTAAAATCGAGATTTCAGGACAGCCCGACTTCAGCAATGCCAAGACAGTCGACGCCGACATCAACGACGACATCGTTTCGGTGACTCCCGGCGTGATGCAGGGCGCCATCCGTGAGGTAATCACCAAAAACCCCACGGCAGTGGATGTATACGCCCGCTTTGCGGCCTATGCCGTGCGCGGAACCTCCCAGATGCGTCTCGGCGGTGAAGACACCTACTATGCCGACTATAAGTACACGGTGATGCCGATGCAGCCTTACACCATCGAGGAGGCATATTACCTCGTAGGCTCTTTCTGCGACTGGGATCTCAGCCGCGCCATCAAGTTCAACCGCAGCTCTAATCTTAATGTCTACGACGACCCCACCTTCTCGCTGAAGATCGAGGTCGACGAAGCACAGGCTGCCGCAGGATATGACTGGAAGGTTGTGCCGCAGTCTACCGTGACTTCGGGCGACTTCACCAACGGTGCTTACGGAGCTACCTACAACGAGGGCTCAACCCAAAACGGCTATCTCACCGAGTCACCGACAGGCGACGACAAGAATGCCGGCGTAATATCCACTGCCGGTCCCTACCTTGTCACAATCGACCTGGAGCATAAGACATTTGCAATATCCTTCGCTATGGACCTCCTCTATTGCCCCGGAACTGCAAGCTCATTCGGATTCAAGAAGGCTCAGACTCTCTCGACTGCCGATTATATCACTTACTCGGGTGCGGCACACCTCAACAACCAGTGGTTCATGACCGCTCAGGCAAGCACCAACGGTCTGACATTCTATCAGGACACCGAAAATGTATCTGTCAACGAAACCGGCACTGTATATTCAGGCGGACTGATGGTGCCCGGCGAGGAAGACAAGCTTGTACAGATGAAGGTCAACACCAACGGTCTTTACTGGGTCGAAGCCAATGTTGTCGCCATGACCTATACCGCATCGCTCATGAGCAGCATCGGCATCATCGGCGACTTCAACGGCTGGGCCGGCGACATCGACCTCACTCCCTCCAAGGACTTCCTTACATGGACTGCAACCGATGTCGAAATCACCGAGGGCTCAATCAAGCTCCGCGCTAACCACGAATGGACGCTTGACTTCGGAGGCGAACTGAACAATCTGCAGTTCAAGGGCGCCAACATCAACGTAGCAACCGGAAAATATGACATCACAGTGTCATTTGAGAAGATTCCTTACACTATGACAATGACCGCTAAATAAACAAATAGCGCCATCACAGTGACATAACGGTCCGGGCATCGCTGAAGCGGTGTCCGGATCTTTTTTAATTTCATTGAATATTTTTTTACTTTTATTTTGATATTTGAAATAATAACATTATATTTGCCTCTGTAATTTCAACCTTAATAAAATACAGTTGAGATTCTTATAGCGAATTATTTCTATTAACTTAAACAAACAATTTTCATGAAAAAATTTTACGCATTTGCAGCGGCTGCATTGGCGGCTCTCACCATGAACGCAGAAACTACAGTAACTCTCGCCGGCGGTTATAACGGATGGAGCGCAACAGCCAACCCCATGACCGAGACTGAAGCCGGAAGCGGACTCTATGAAATCAAGCTTGACAAGCTTACCAAAGAGTTTAAAGTAGTAGTTCTCGAAACAGAAGAAGGCGCAGAAGCACCCGTACAGACATGGTATGGTGTTGAAGGCGGCGCAATCACTCTCGGACAGCCTGCGACTGTTGTTTCAGGTGACGCAGGAGCCAATATCGTTTTTGCTGAAGGATATGACGCAATCGCCGATGCTGATGTGAAATTTGACCTCAATACACTCTCCATTACCGTAACAGGCAAAGAGGCTTCAGTTGAAATTCACTACGGAATCCACGGTGATTTTGCAACCGGCGACTGGGTAACCACCAACCTTGAGAATGCCGGCAACGACATCTGGGTAAAGACATTCACTTCCGATGCAGGTCTTGTAGGTGAGTTCGGAATCAAGCAGATGGACGAAAACGACGGTCAGCTCGGATGGATCGCAGCTGAAGCCGGCGGCATCGAAATCACCGACGAGATTGAAGACATTGAGCTTGTCCTCAACGGACAGAACCTCAAAGTAGCTCTTGAGGCAGGTTCATGGACATTCACTTTCAACGCTGCTGAAATGACCCTTTCTATAACCGCAGGCGAGGCCGGCATCGACTCAGTTGTAGCCGGCGAGGACGCTCCCGCAGTTTATTACAACCTTCAGGGCGTAAAGGTGGCTAATCCTGAAAACGGCATCTTCGTCGTACGTCAGGGCAACAAGGTAAGCAAGGTCCTTGTTAAGTAATCACGACCATACTACCGTATGAGATATCCCGTCAGGGCGCGCCTTTTGGCGTGCCCTGACTATTTTATTACCCCGCCCGCGTAGCAGCAGGGACAATTGATGATGCATTGCAAACCACCCCAACGCTCCACCGCGTAGCTGCATGGACAATCCTTGACAACACCCTGTAAATCATCGCGTAGCCCGCCGCGTAGCTGTAGGGGCGACTGGAAGGTCGCCCGCAACACAAACCATG
>OLWA01000285.1_pt1 | contig 65913 bp, 65 predicted proteins | sample 1673251 | NCBI WGS metagenome assembly OLWA01 (sample SAMEA3178937, study PRJEB25190) | human gut metagenome | biome: human gut; feature: human-associated habitat; material: faeces | place: Austria | collected 2013 | reverse complement strand
CTTGTCCTGTGCCACATAGGTCGCGCTCAGACGGCGGTAGAGCTGCTCCGAGGGGGCCGTGCGGATGGCTTCCACAAGCGTGCGCTCCGCGCGCGTGTAGCTGCCGTCAGCCAGGCAGGCATCCGCAAGCGCCAGCACATAGTCCACATTGTCCGGCGCAAGCGAGACGGCCGTCGTATAGCGGTCAACCGCGCGGGCATAGTTGCCGCTCTTCATGGCCTTCTCTCCGAGCGCCGCAAAATTATCCGCCGTCCAAAGGAAATGATACAATCCAAAGAGAAGTCCGGCCAGCAGCACGAGCACAACCAGCAGGATCAGGGCTTTCTTCATACGCAATGTCTCCAATCGGAAGTTATACGCGTTTATTATACTTCCCCACGCGGCGGAAGTCAACGGAAATCGCGGTTTTCCGGGGAGGATGACGGAACGCGCCGCTATTTCCCCGGAAAAGCTTGCAAATCACCCCAAGGCGACATCCAGCAGCATCATGATCGCAAATCCGGCCACAATGCCCATCGTGGCTGTGTAGGGGCGCGCCTCGCGGTTGCGCTGACATTCCGGGATCAGCTCCTCGATCACGACATACATCATGGCACCAGCCGCAAATGCCAGAAGATACGGTAGCACCGGCGAGATCACCCCGGCGATCAGGATCGTGATAAAGCCACCGATGGGCTCCACGATTCCGGACAGAACACCACATACAAACGCTTTCTGCCGGCTCATCCCTTCTCCGCAGAGGGGCAGGGAAATGATCGCTCCCTCTGGGAAATTCTGAATCGCAATCCCAAGTGCCAGTGCCAGAGCTCCTGCCGCTGTGATACCGGCTCCTTTCATAAGACTTCCCGCATAGGCAACCCCCACAGACATCCCTTCCGGGATATTGTGAAGCGTCACCGCAAACAGCATCATTGTCGTTTTTGACAGGCGGGGCTGTCTCGCATGAAGTCCCTCCGGCTCCGTGCTTTTCAGGTGAAGATGCGGGATCACGGTATCTAACATCAGCAAAAATCCGATTCCAAACAGAAATCCTACCAGTGCCGGCAGCCACCCGATCCCACCCTGCGCCTGTGTCATATCAATGGACGGGATCAGCAGAGACCAGACGGAGGCTGCAATCATCACTCCCGCTGCAAAACCAAGCAGCAGTTTCTCCAGCTTTGGTGCGATCTTATCCTTAATAAAAAATACCATTGCTGCCCCCAGGGACGTCCCCAGAAACGGAATGCTTAATACAATGAGTTCAGACATATTCTGCTCCTTTCTCCTGTGTTTTCTTATTCTTTCGACCGTTTATATTAAATATATGCGTGTATTAAAAAACGGCGATAGTTAGTCTTCGCTAACCATCGCCATATTGTAGCACATTCATGAAAAAATATCAAAAGATATCACACAACAGAGCTACTGTCCCAGCCACTCCTGATACTCCTCCAGTCTCTCAATAAAGCCGCTAAACTCCGGTACCGTAAAATCCAGTTCTTTATATTTCACAGCATATATAATACCTTTATTGATCAACTGTGCCCGTGCAGTGGAAATAGATCCTACCGGTTTCCCCATAATCTCCGCAATGTTTGAAATTGTACATGGAAGCTCTCCACATTTTACCATAGAAAAGACAAATCTTTTGTCCGCCTCGGAACATCTTTCATAGCGAACCCGGAAAAATCCCTGATCCAGTACCTTAAAAAAAGCATCTACATTTTTGCTCACATCTTCCAGATCAATTCGGGATCCCTCTGCATTTTCATAAACAATCTTGCAAAGCTGCTGTATAAAAAACGGATATCCCCTTGTAATCTTAATAATCTGATCAACCGCTTCCTTCTCGTATGTTATCTTAAATTTCTCTGCCGGTATCTCGATTGCTTTTCTGGACTGTTCCTCTCCAAGAGAGCCGATCTCCTTGTAAATAAACAACCGTTCTGAATAAGACTTCGCCGCAGATAACATAGAATATATCTTAGGCAGACCGGCTCCAATGATCATAACTGGATATCCAAGCTGGTTCGTGCGGTGCAGTGCAGCGATCAATGCACCAAGCTCTTCTGTTTTCATATATTGTATCTCATCAATAAAAAAACAAATAGGTATGCCGGCTTTGTAAGCAGCTTCTCCTATGGTAGTAAATACTTCCGTCAGGCTCTGGGTTAAATTGGTCGTCAGATACAATTCCCGTTCCTGCACCGATAATGAAATCTTATTCTCACCCGGATCAAAAGACACCACCAGGGATTTAATCGCATCCAAAGGCTTCTGGATCAGGTCTCGAAACTTCTCCTTCATACTGATCTTTCTTAAAAATGCCTGGGAACAGTTTGCAATCTGGGAAATTAAATTATTTTTTTCCTCTACTTCAATATGACGGCAAAAAATATCCTTGTCCTCCGCAATTTTTTGAAGCTGATTGATCAATACTGTCTTTCCAACTCCCCGCAGTCCACTGAACATCACAGACTGTGTGGGAATATTCATCAAAAGCGCATCAAACAGGTTTTCAATATTTTCTATATCTTCATCTCGTCCGGCAGGATACGCAGGCATCAGTCCCTCTCCCGGACGATACGGATTAATCTTTATCATCTCATTCCACCTCCTGCATCTATTTTCCTGCATTCCATGGACTTCGTCAATCATTTCCGCCCTTTTTTCCTCATTCCGCCAACTCCCGTCTCTGTCCGTTTCGTATCGTATGTTACCGCCGTAGAATTCAAATAACTTCTGATCTTCTAATTTTTCAGACAAGCAATCGGAACAATCTTCACTCCATCCTCCCGTGTATAGGCAATGTTTCCCCCGGTGATGATCATGAGCAGATCCGGTTCTCTCAAAGGAACCTGCTTTGCCTTTTGATTGTACGCTTTTACTAATTCTTTAATCTTCAGCAAGTGCTTTGCACCTTCCTCAATTTCTGCACTGCCTAACTTAAATTCAATCAATGCATATCTTCCATCTGCGATGTGCAATACTGCATCTGCCTCCAGACCATAGCGGTCATAATAATAAGATAGATTGCCACCCATTGCCTGCGAATAGACCCGCAGATCCCGAATGCACATACACTCAAAAATGCATCAATATCTTCTATAACAAACAGTCTTTCCAGCGCATTGAGATAACCATCAAATGTCGACCGGGATATGCTGTCTGCGTTGGCACTGACATCTTTAAAAATAACACTCTTCTTCGCTAAAGTCGAAATATTACGAGCATACGATTTCATGACCAGTTCTGCCATCACCGGATTGCGTCTCACACCATCTACCGTTGAAATATCCGATTCACACACATTGCGAAAATAATCCTTTGCAACAATTAATTTTGCTTCCCTGCTTTTCTTCCGCAGTGCGGAAGGCCATCCTCCCCTGCAGGCTGCAAAGATCAAATCCTCCACCTTCATATCAGACATAATTCCGTCAATATCCGTCTGCGGATCATCAAATAAACTGCCCAGTGAAATCATTCCATTGGATTCCTTCGATTCATACAGACTCATAGTGGTCATTCTCAAACGGGAAATCCGCCCTGTTCCTGTATGATGGATCTGCTTATCGTCTACAGAAGTAGAGCCCGTCAAAATAAACAATTCCTCCTCCTGTCGATCATCTACAGCAGTTCTTACCGCATCCCAGATCACAGGGGCTTCCTGCCATTCATCAATCAACCGGGGATTATCCCCTTTCAACAGAAGCGAAGGCTTTGTCCTTGCTGTAACAAGATATCCCTCCCGCATATCCGGATCCTGCATTTTCAATACACTATTTGCCTTTTCTTCTGCCGTTGTTGCTTTCCCACACCATTTTGGTCCTACAATAATTCCATACATTATCCGCTCACAAATACAACCTATTGACTCTATAAGCCAGGCTCATCATATCCTCACATATCTCTGATTTCTGCTGTTGGGCTTGTCCGGTATCGTCATCCGGATAAGATTCATCTCAAGTGCCGGATGCAGATAATTTCTTCGAAATCCTTCTTTGGCTCTCAATCCAAGCTTTTCCATCAATGCATTGCTTGTGTACGGAACATCATATTCCATTACTTCAAGCAGCTTCTGCACAGTTTCCGGAAGATATGGATCATTCCCGCTGATTTGAGCCGAAGTATCGTCCAGTATCTTGTCAATCTGTGCCAAAATAAACTCAATAAAAACCGTGGATTCTCCTGCAGCATGGCATTGTGAAATCACCTCATAATATTCATCCTGAAATTTTTCAATCTGACTTTCGATCGGGATATATTCAAATACCGGTTTCCATTTCGACAAAATAGCAGTATGCCACAGTCTTGCCATTCTGCCATTCCCATCAGCAAATGGATGAATAAATACAAATTCATAATGAAATACACTGCTCAAGATCAATGGATGAACTTCTTCATATGATTCTTTCATCCAGCGAAACAGTTCATCCATAAGCTGCGGTACAAGTCGTGCCGGTGGTGCCATAAAGATACATTGATCACCATTAAAAACGCCCTCTTCTCCTGATCGAAATTCACCGGATTCCTCCACAAGATACTCTGTCATAATTCCATGAAATTGTTTTAAATGCTGAACATTATACGGATCAATTTCCGAAAGATGCTCATAGGCTGCATAGGCATTCTTGACTTCCTGAATTTCTTTTGGTTCTCCCAATACTGCCTTTCCACTGATGACATCACGAACCTGTCCCAATGTCAAAGAATTCGCTTCGATCTTTAAGGATGAATGAATGGATTGAATTCTATTATTCCTTCTCAAATGTGGTTTTGCTTCCATTTTCCTGATCGCTGTAATTTGTCCTATCTTTTCGGAAATCGACGATACATGCGATAATATTTTATTTGTTATCGTAAAAGGCGGCTCGTATTTTCCCACAAAAATACCTCCTTCATCTTGCGTATTATCTTACGCATTATCTTCCTCTATTATACAATTTTTATGAGAAAATTCAATCTATTTTCCCATGTGTCATCAAAATTCCATACATTTCCGGGCGGCGGTCTCTCCAGACACCCCAGGCTCTGCGGTATTCCTCAATCTCATCCAGATCAAAGCTCTGTACCAGAACCGTCTGACTTTCCCGGTCCGCACTCTTCAGGATCTGGCCGGTATGATCCGTGATAAAGGAGGAACCATAAAAGGTCATGCTGGCAAAAGTACGGTGTTTCAAACAGCTCCTGCAGCAGAACAATATTGGCTCCCTTTTCTGCCGCCTCTTCCACCAGTGCTGCTGCTTGTGAAATCGTTTTCTCTTTATTCCAGGTACACGCCATCTGTGTGGCTGCTACAGTTACATTTCTCATGGTCATATTCTCCTTTCGTCATTTTCATCCCCGTACTGCGGCACGATCACACCGCCATTTGTGATCAGAAAATTCAAATACGAAGCAATGCAAAGATCCCCTTCCTGTCTCGGAATCGTCCCCGGAGTGCGATCAATCTGAAAATCTTTTCCGATCCGAACCGGTTCTGCCAGACAGCATACCTTATGTACTTTTAACCTTCTTCCCCTTGCATCTGTCATGCCACATCGTCCACATGACCATTGGTCTCCTCCGGATCAATGCCATCCTCCAGCCATAACACTTCATCCGCACCAAGATATTCACAAAGCATTCCCTCAATCTGTGCCTGCGTCATCTGAGGGTTGCGCCCCTCGCTGAGCAGGCACATCTTTGTCGTCAGCACTGTCCCCTCCCCAGGCATTGAACCTCCAGTCACAAGCCCGCAGTTCTCCGTGATCATTTACCAGAAAGGAAGGTCCCACATCCCGCATCCATGCATCATTGCTTGACATTTCTATCACCTGTATCTGCAAAGGAAGCTGTGCTCTGGCATTTTGGTACTGGTCTGAATTAACACACATGGTAACCGGCGTAAAGCGGCTGACCGCCTCTTTTCTGAGCGTTTTGCACCATTTCTCATTTCTGAAAAAAAGAGGCAAATCTCCGTTTTCGAAGATATGCCTCTTTGCATCGTTTAATATTTCTCTGTTTTTCTTGATCTGCGGCAACTTCTATAGAGATATGACCGTTCTTGCACAGAGATACTAACAATTCAATACGTCCTTCCACACGTCCTTTTTCTATGCCTCGATCTTCTAATCGTGGAGCAACACTACACATATTTGTCACCTCCGTTTTTGAATCTGTAGAAGCGTCTGCCTTATAGTGAGATATGGTCTTTGTAGACTGCAGAGAGTCTGGGCGGACCCTTTTCTCTCTCTACCCTACCACATTCTGCGCTTTCCCCTCCAGAAAACACTTCACATTCTCCGAAGCAATATCGATCAGGCGCACTCTTGCCTCCTTGGTTGCCCAGGCAATGTGCGGCGTGATCACACAGTTCTCACAGGAGAGCAGCGGATTGTCCGGTCTGGCAGGCTCCGTCGATACCACATCCACACCCGCTCCATACACTTTGCCGCTGTGAAGTGCTTCCGCCAGATCCTTTTCCACGATGGTTCCACCGCGGCTGGTATTGATCAGAATGACTCCATCCTTCATCTGTGCAATGGTTTCTTTGCAAACCAGATCCTTCGTCTGCTCATTCAACGGACAGGCAAGAAAGATCACATCAGACTCCTTCAAAAGCTGTTCTCTGGATACATATTCTCCGACTGCCTTTCCCTCCGGCGTCTCATGGGAACCATTGGTGATCACCCGCATGCCAAACGCTTTCGCGACACGGCCAATGGCTTTGCCTGTCTGGCCAAAACCGATGATCCCCGCTGTCTTATGATCCAGCTCGATCAGCGGATAATCCCAGAAACAGAAATCTCGTCCCTGGCTCCATCTGCCCTTATGCACCTCGCTGCTATGATGTGCCGCATGGGAGCAGATCTCTAAAAGCAGTGCAAATGCCTGCTGCGCCACCGCCTGCGTGCTGTATCCCGGCACATTGGTCACGGTAATTCCTTGCTCTGCCGCCGCTTTCATATCTACTACATTGTATCCGGTCGCCAGCACTCCTATGTATCGAAGTGCCGGGCATGCCTCCATGATCTCCGCTGTAATGACCGTTTTATTGGTCAAGGCAATCTCACAGTCCTTAAGCCGCTCCACCACGTCAGCCGTCTGATTTGGTGTGTACTCATATACGGTCAGATCTCCGAGTGTTTCCATTTTATTCCAGCTTAAATCACCGGGATTGCTTGTAAAGCCATCTAAAATCACAATTTTCATTAATTTATACCTCATTTCCATCAATATAATCTAACAGCCGCTTCAATTCCAGACTGATATCATTTACCATCCCTTTGGTATTTAAGATGATTTTAACGGCATCATCTCCTAATGTCAACTGTGGAGGCATTCCCTTAAAGTTTATTTAAGATACGTCTTCCGTCTGCTTCCGGTACACCGGCAGGCATATCTGTGTACCGGCAGCATTTTTTCTCCGCATTTTTCCACCTTCTCTTCGATCATACAATCCACAAACCACATAAATTATTTTGATTGTTCCATCGTAAACAGGAAATAGCAAGACACACTCTATTCATCCGCACTGATCGCCGCAGAGATCACAGAAAACTGTGCACTGTTTTCCTTTGTTGTCTTTTTCATGGTAACAGCCCGTGCAATTTTCTTCATTTCCTTTTCTGATACGCCGTCTCCTCCGCTAATTTCCATACAGTACCCCAAGTTCTCTTCAAAGACCCAGATACTGTTTTCCCAGAAGCTGTGACCTTTATATAACCCTGCCAGCTTCCGCTGCTGTTTTGTCTGCCCTTTTACTGAACCGGATCCCTTAAAATAATAGGCCCGTTTTTCCCCTATTGTCATTTTTTCTACATCTTTAATATTAATCATACGTATATCTTTAGAACGATTGATATAATATACACTGATCGTAAAAGTTTTATCAAGGTATTTCTTTATGGTTTTGTTCAGTTTTCTCCGCTTTTCGGAATCTTTTTCCTTGTGGTACTGCTCCATTAGCTTAACACGCTCCGCATCTTTATATAGGAAACGAACATTACCATAATCATCGGCGTACTCTGTCGGTTGTTTCCAGATGGTATAATCCTTTCCTACTCCTAAAGCTTCTTTTGCATACGACAGCTTTACATAATAATTGGGATGGGCATTCCGGATATACTTCGTCAAAGTAGCCTCATTGGTGTGCTCCATAGTATAGTCACATCCCGACGTTTCCCCATATTTCTTGTAAAAATGTAATGTTGCTGTGCGATCCTTCGCCTGACTTTCCACACTGTAAGAAAAATATGTGTTGAGCTTCCGTGACGCATAACCTCCCACTGGCAGGATCACCACCAGCGCAGCGGCAACAATCGCCGCTGCCATCATAAGCCGTGGATGCTTATGCTCCGACTGTCTAGTCTCACCTGCCTCTGTAATTTCACTCAGGATCTCACTTTTTCTCTCCCCCGATACCCTGACATGATGATACATATCCCGATACTCTTTTATACTCATAATATTCCTCCTTTTTTTCGTAGATGCGCAAACCTAAAGTCCAACCACTCCCGGTTCCAATGATTCCCGCAGCTTCTCCCTGCCCCGTTTCAGACGCATTTTTACTGCCGAAGTGCTGCACCGCAGCATCTGTCCGATTTCACGTACACTGTATCCCTCATAATAATAAAGATACAGCACCAGACGATACTTTTCCGGTAATGCTGCTACCTCCTGCCAGATTTCCTTTTGATCCTCCTGCCAGCCAAATACTTCCTCTGGCATATTCTCATCGAACTCCTGCCTTTTTTGATTCCAATGAGACCGCAGCATATCCTTTGACAGATTGACCGCTACCCGCAGCAGCCAGCGCCTGACATGCTCCTCTGACGCAAATTCCCCCTCCTGACGGTACAGCCGCACAAAAGTCTCCTGTGCCACATCCTCTGCATCCGCCGGATTTTTCACGTAGGTAAAGGAAAGCCGGTAAACGAAATCAAAATGCTCATGATAGCAGCTCTCAAACTCTTCTTTATTCAAATTTCGTTTCCCCCCTTTCACTTGATATACGAATGATGTTTTCAAAAGGTCACAACCCGTCTACCCCGGAATGCAATGCAAAAAAATCCAATCTCCGTGATGCCACGATACTCCATATCCTCTGTATACCCACAATCCCGGATCTGGCGGATCGCATCCTTCCCGATTTCTTGTCAGTTTTCTGTAGTATATCTTAATTTCGGGAAATTACAAAAAAATAGACGGGAGTTTCGGGAAATTTTAGGAAATCTGTTTATTATTTCCCGAAAAGAGCCAAAACGGCAGTGCTGCTTTTTCACAACACTGCCGCCAGGTACAGATCTATATTCACAATTCTGCTTACAGTCTTTCGAAGGCTGTAAAAATTCCCATGGTATCTTTCAACTGCTCCAGCTCCTTTTTCAAAGACTTGTCATGGCAGCTTCCTGCTGCTTCTTTGTATGTCATCGCCTCAAGATGCACAGCCACCTTCGCTGTCTCGGTTTTCTGTCCGGAATCCCCCTGATAGGTGATCTTACAGGTAACCTGCGGACTGTCCAGCACTTCATTTTTGACAGCGGCTTCTGCCATAATCTCCTCATCCGTCATACCGGCAGTATTATTATCCCACAGCCTCTTGTAAAGCTCTTTCGACAATTTTTTCTCATCGCAGATTGCCACTTCCACATCCTTTCTGTCCTGATCCTTCGCAGAGATGGTAAAAGATTTATAATACTTCACCTCCATTTGGTCTGCTCCCTCCGGTACAATCTCAATGTCCACGCCACTGCTGACCTGCTTTGGTTCCCCGCACTCCTCACCTTTGATCACATAAGGTTTGTTCTTCGGCTGCAGAACGCGGAAACAGCCTTTGTTTACCGAATAGGTGATCGTATCCATATCCTCCCCCTCACAGATCAAAGGAAGATCGATCATATATCCAATCTCTTTGTTTTGATCCGAACCGCTCCAGGCTTCTCCGGTCAATCCTCCTGAATAAATGGCAGCCTGCGTCTCTCCCTTTTTCAGTTCCTTTACCTCGGCAGCCTTCACCTTCATCACAAAACCACTCTCCACATTTTGGGACGGTTCGCCGGCAGATATGTCCGTTTTATGGGACAGCCCTGTATTGGATAATATCTGCTCCGGCAGATTTCCAAAACCGATTCCTGCCACCAATGCCGCACATGCCACCAGTGCAATGGCCGGTCTTACATAATTTTTCTTTTTCTTCATAGAATATTCCCCCTTTTCAAATCTCACTTTAATCTCATTATCATTTACCTCCGGGGTAAGGGCCTGCTGTAAAATCTGGTCTAATTTTTTGTCATTCATATTACGAATCCTCCATTTGCCGGCAACCCTCGTCCTCCGGGCCGTCAGGCATAATCACTGCCAATTTCTTTTTCAAAATACTCTTTGCTTTGCGTATCCGGCTTTTCACGGTACTTTCCGGAATATGCAGACATTCTGCAATTTCCTTATACTTTAGTCCCGCAGAATAGTAAAGATAGACAACCGTGCGGTATTTTTGCGGCAATGCCTGCACCTGTCTCTGTACCATTTCTGTCATTTCCTTCTGCAGAAGCTGCTGTTCCGGTTCCTCCGATTTTTTCCCAGTCATCCGGAATCCGCCACTTTCTAAATGCTTTTCATAGCTTTCAAACGCTGCGATCCGGTGTCTCCATGCAAATTTTCTCCTTTTATTTCTCCATATAAGGATGGAAACGGATAATGCATAACTTTTCAGCGAATCCCTTTTATTTAGTTTGTCAACCTGCTCCCACAATGTCAGCATCGTGTCCTGGTAAAGATCATCCCCCTCTGCACATCCCCCTGCATTCATCCGGCAGAATCGCAGAATCTCTTTTCCATTTTCAGACACAAACCGGTCAAATTCCTGTTTTGTCACGTTTTCCCTTTTCCTTTCCTCTTCCCTTGACGTCTCGGTTAGAATCCTTACACTTTAATATTGTAATAACCCAAAATAAAGTTTAAATTTTTGAAAAATATTTTCCTATACACAAAAACAGCCGATCGTACTATCTCCAGACATTAATATCCCTGAAGATAGTACATCGGCTGTTCTGACATGATCACTGATATTCTGCTAAAACGATGCATCCACGATCTTCTGCTGATTGACATCGATCACACCATATGTGTTCAAACGCAGAAAAGGAATCACGGGCAGACTCACAAAACTCAAGGTCATAAACGGATCGATCTCCTCTGAGATCCCCCATTCACGCAGAATCGCTTTCATTTCCTCCAGTCTCTGATCCACCTCTTCCAACGGAAGAGTTGACATCAGGCCGGCGATCTGCAGCGGAAGATCCGCAACGATCTCTCCATCCAGTGCAATCGCCAGACCACCTTCATTTTCAATAACACGGTTTGCTGCACATGCTATATCCTCATCATTCGTTCCGGCAATGACCAGATTATGAGAATCATGTCCCACACTTGTAGCAACCGCACCCTTTTTCAGACCATATCTTCCCAAAAAGCCTTTGCCAATATGACCGGTATTTTTATGACGCTCCAGAGCAACGATCTTCACAATATCCTCCTCCGGATCCACACCGTCTGCACAGCCCTCCCGGCATGCCCATCCGGCAATCCGTTCTGTAGTCAGAAGTTCATGCGCATGCAGATCGATCACACGGATACGCTCCCCTTTCTTTTCCATTGCAAGCTGTGACACATTCACCGGGTCGACATGGAAGGAATGGTATACCCGTTCCTGTATCTCCTGTCCCATTTCCGGTACAGAGCTTTTCACAAGGCTTTTTCCGTTCTCTGCTGCAAGGACACCGTCCTTATATACTTCCAGAACATTCAGTTCTGTCAGGCTGTCAAGCACTGCAATATCCGCACAATAACCCGGTGCAATGGCACCGTGGTTCACAAGTCCAAAATAGGAGGCTGCATTATAAGTTCCTGCCTTGATCGCCTTGACCGGATCAATACCTTTCTGTACGGCTTTTCGTACAATGGCATCAATATGTCCATCCCGAAGCAGATCACAAGGATGCTTGTCATCTGTTACCAGCATGATGCGCTGTACATATGGTGCCTCAAATAACGGAAGCAATGCATCCAGATTATGTGCGGCCGTTCCCTCACGCACCATGATCCACTGACCTCTTGCAAACTTCTCCTTTGCCTCCTGCGCGTTGGAGCACTCATGATCGGAGCGGATCCCTGCTGCCACATAACCATTAAGCTCCTGTCCCGACAACAGCGGAGCATGTCCGTCAATAATTTTCTGATGCTCCAGTGTTACATTTATTTTATCCAGAATCGCCGGATCTGCCTGATTTACTCCAAAGGAGTTCATCATTTCTGCCAGACCGATCACACAATCATTCTCATAAAACGGCTCAATGTCTGCCGCTTCCAGACAGGCTCCTGCCTCATCCAGCCCGGTGGAAGGCACACAGGACGGTACTACAAAGAACACGTCCAATGTCATATCCTGTGTATATTTCAACATAAACTCAATCCCCTCACAGCCTGCCACATTGGCAATCTCATGGGGATCTGTAACAACTGCCGTAGTTCCATGGGGCAGTACTGCCTTCTCAAACTCCGTCGGTGCCACCATAGAACTCTCCAGATGAATATGACCGTCAATAAATCCCGGGCAGAGATACTTCCCCGTCATATCCTTCTCAACTACGCCTTCATATATTCCAATCCCGGCAATCATACCATCCACGACTGCCACGTCACCAATCTCTATATCCTCCGTAAATACATTGACAATGCTGGCATTTTTCAGAACCAGATCTGCCTTCTGTTTGCCGTTTGCCACATGAATGAGTTTTTCACTGATTTTTTTATTCATTATGATCGTCCTCCGCTCCACATTTTTATTTATCATTGTACCCCCCGCACTATAATTTTGCAAGAAATTACACCATGCAGAAAGTTCATCATGGAACGCGCCCCTTCAGATGGCATATTATCGAAAATAATAAAAGATAACCGTAATGACGGTACATAACATCAAAAAAAGCCCGGCAATATTTTCGCAGTATCTGACCGGCTTCCCCTGCCACATTCTCAAGCCCAGATTATTGGACAGAAGCACCGCAGACATACAGGATAAACCAAACGCATAAAGCACCTTCTCTGGAGACTGCAAAATAACAGCCAATAACACTCCGCTGATCACCGCCAGTTCATGTATCACAAAATCACCGATCTTATAAAACTCTCTTACCCCACACCACAACAGCTCCGTTACAAGCCACACCCCAAACACACTCCAGGCACTCCATTTCTGCCACATACACGGTATCCACAGAAGCAATGCCAAAACCACAATGGCACGGATCATGAATTGATTCCATCTGCCCAAAACAACCTTGTCTCTTTGCAACTGCTGCTTTATTTTCTTTTCTGCCTCATACTCTGCCTCCATTGCATGCAGCGCTTCCTCATCCTCCGGAGAAAATGCTTCTTCCAATTCAAAACCACAGATTCCCAAAAGCTGATTCATTATCTTCATAACAAAACTCCCTTTCTGCCTTTCAATCTTCCTGCTCGCGATACAGTATGACAAGAATACAAAACTCCTATGACATATAATGTCATAGGAGTCAATAAATTTAACGATTTTGATCCATGCCTCTGTACTGTGTCTGATATCCATGATTGTCCTGTGGACGCATATCATTAGGATACATCGTATCCGCATAAATATCTGTCTGAAGCTTCTTTAACATAGAAAAGACCTTCTGATAATCCGGTATATCATAAATCTTAAAACCTTCGTGATCATGATTGGAATGTCCATTCCGAGTATCCGTGTTGTAGGTTGTATGTCCACATACCATGATCACATCCCCCACACCGAGCATCTGATCAAAAATCCCCCTGTGGATATTGATATGGGAAAGATCCGTAAACGGTTTCATTTCATAATTATATGTAAACATTCCTCCGGATATATATACACCCTTATCTGTGATAATAAACTCCGTATGCTTATATTTCAATATAGAAAACAGCACACCGCCCACATAAAGCCATACCGACATCAGATGCAGCAAAAAGAATCCCAGAAATGCCAGTCCGAAGCCACCTGACATCGTAAAGGCGTTCCCTTTCTTTTGATTGTAACGGCACCCTTTTCAAATGTCAACGGAGGAAGCAAGATAAGCCTCCACATCCTCTCTGTTTTCCGCGATACCGTCCATATCAACACCTGCCGCCAGCACATATCCGGCCACCTGCCGCACCTGGCTGGACTGCGCCTTTCCTGTTTTACACCAGATTGCAAAATGCTCACAATTATTATGGATCAGACTGTATTTTTCCTCGCCTAACCGGCTGTTCGCCCGCTGCACCGTCTCCTCCGGAGAAAAAACATCCCACTCCTGCTGCTGGAAGCGTTCCCCGTAGTAATCCATGATCCCATGAAAGAAAAAGGACGTGGCCGACCGGAGCTTGATTGGAAATCCCGGCGCAAAACTCACAACAAAATAATCTTCGCCTTCCTTCACAAAATCCTCTATAGGTGCTTCATGAACAGACACCCGTCCGCCAAAATCACCACCTTCTCCGGCATAGTGGATCACTCTGCCGGCTCCCACATATATGCCATAATGCTCATACAACCGTCTGGATACACCGATCACATCTCCCGGCCGCACAAACGCATCTGCCATCAGCCGGTCCATCTTCTCCCTCATGGCAGCAATGCTTCCGTTGCCCTTCTGCCTGCCATCCTCTCCTACAATACGTGCTTTCTGTGATAATGTTCTCTGCTGCAGTACCCATCCACTCCGGCTCTCGATCGTCCTCCAGAGAAGACTCTCCCCATGGGTCTTTCTTTCCACATTGGGGCAGTCTCCCATCCGGTCCACTAAATCCTGCTCCAGATCCAGAAATGCCGTAATATCACCGGTAACGCCGCTTGTATCATCAAGTTTCACCGCCATAACAAATATCCTCCATCCAGAATATATCGTTCGCACTGAAGCGAACAAAATCAAAATCAGGCTTTATATATGATACTATAAGGAACCCTAAATGGTTCATATGAGCAGCCAGTCGATCAGATAGATAATGATGAAACTAACTTTTTTATATTATAGCTAAAACTCCAAAAATACAAGACTTTCTAATTTGCAAATCGAAAAGTTTCGTTTCAATGAGACTTTTTGACTTATTTTTGCGGAATTACAAATCATAATCGTGGCAACAAACGGAAGACTAAAATTTCTATAAATTTTTTGCCTGTCTTTCCCAAAGATGTTACACTGTGGTTAAGCAGATAAGTGATATATATATATTTCATGTTAGTTCTTTTTATTAAAGTGTTATTGATTTTGGATGCAAGCATAATGATATAAGTCCATAATAAGGATACCTCCCGGAACGGAGGTACAATGGGAACAAACGACAGAACTGCGCATCACAGAGGATCAAAAAAGCCTTAAGGCAAAACCTTGGAGCAAAGGGATACGCCTGGATATTTATGCAAGGGATATCTATAATAATGCTTATGACATCGAGATGCAGGTGCTGAATCAGGGGGATTGAACCGGCTTTTCCCCGGAACTGACCAATTTTCTGGACTATCTGGAGACCGCGGTTCCCACGGATGCATTTACGGATTCGCTGAACCATGAAGTGGAAAAGCTGAAAAACGATATTGAATGGAGGGAAAATTATATGACGATGGAAATGAAGATGGAAGAACGTTATGAGGCTGGTCTGGTGCAGGGTGCCGATAATAAATTGAAAAATCAGATTCAGAAAAAACTTGCAAAGGGAAAGTCTTTGTCTCAAATTGCAGAGGAATGCGAGGAGTCAGAGGATGTGATCCGGACACTAATCGCAGAGATGGAAAAATAAGTGGCTGAGTTGCTTTCCCGAGAGACTAAATTGTATAAGTTGGATCTACTAACAATAGAGTAACCGGACAAATAAAAATCCATCTCCGCATATACGATTGATATGCGGAGATGGATTTCAAAACAACAAGGAACCCCCACCCATTTTACCCCTGCCGTTTCTTCTCTGCCTCTGCCAATTTTTTAATATTCTTCTTTTCATATTTGTTAAACACTCCTTCATCAAATTCATCCGGTTCCACCGTTCCTTCATACCAAGGCTGTTTATTAAAGTATTTCTGTAATGCTGAATCCGTAAACTTTCTTCCATGTCTTGCATAAAATTCATTTCGGGCAAGACGAAGTGTTTTTGTACTCATATATTTTATTTCTTCGTTTTTAATATATCTACCGTCCCCTCCCGGCACCAAATAAGCGTCTTCTAGTTCTTCTTCGCTGCTTTCATCCTCCAACATATCATCTGCCCTTTCTTCGTCACTGTTTCCTTGATCGTTTTGATCCGCAGCAGAGGAATCTGCCGCATCCACTAAATTTCCATCCTCATCGTAGTATAAATCTGTCTGTGTCTCAAATGCGTCTTCCAGATCATTATCCATCTCTATGTCATTATCCTCCGCATAAGACGCAAAAGCTTTGTAAACCAGTGCTGATGTGATCAATGAGCTTTGAGGCACATCATTGAAGCTCATCGCCCCTTGCTCAAAACTCTTCCCATCCTTGGACAATATAAACTGAAGTCTTGCCTTCACTTCCTGATCCATATAAGTGCATCTTCCTGTAAATTCTACAACATCCCTTCCGTCTGTACTTTCAAAATACTTCCATGTAGGATTTCCAAAAAAATTTTCAAATGCGTCTCCGTAGGTAATCTCCGGCATAGCCTCCGGATAGCCGTTTTTCACTCCAACTACATGTTCATCCTCGGCATCTGTAACATTTCTCACTTGATCTTCCACATCTTTCCCGTCACAGCCTGTCACGCAGACAAAACAAAGCAGCATCAAAGAAATAATTCTAATTATCCTTTTCATCTTGTCCTCCCCAAAATTTTTCTTAAATTAATATATCAACGTGTCCGAAATGATTTTTCGGAACTCCATGCTCCATAATATGTATTGTCATCATCCTCGTTATACACACATGCCCGTATTTTTACGGTATACTTTTTCTTCGTCTTTAATTTTGTCAGCTTGTATGACCTGCGTACAGAAATCGTCTTTATGTATGCCTTTTTCCCTTTTTGTTTTACTTTTATCTGATATGCATCTGCTTTGTCTGTATTAATTCCATTAAATTTTAAAGTGACATTATTCTTTTTAATTTTAGTCACAGACGAAATTTTAATCTTTACATCATTTGCTTGTTCCTGTAATGTATCTGCCGGCTGAGCCGTTTCTAATTCCGCATCTGGATCAGCATTTGGTGTTTCTGCGGCGGACGACTGTTTTGATGGCTCTGGTGTATGTCCTGCCGGTCCTGGTGTTTGTTCCGTTGGATTCTCTGTTGACTCTGGTGTTTGTTCCGTTGGTCGTTTTGGTGCCTCCACCTTAATTTTACAGGTATCCGTATATCCACTCTCCGTTGATACCATAATCGTAACAGTTCCTGCACTTTTTGCAGTAACATAACCATCCTTATCTATCACAACAACATCAGCATCCTCCTCATCCTCAGATATTTCATTTACCATAGACCATGCCAGAATATCTGTGCTGTTATCCGGGAGCATGGTTGCGGTTAATTTAAAACTATCTCCTATCTGCAAAGTTTTTTCTTTTTCATTTAATGTAACACTGGTTGATGGAACCTTTACCAAAATCTCACACTTATCACTAACTCCACTATCCGCTGTAGCGGTAATTTTCACCTTTCCTCCCGCAACTGCTGTTACATTTCCCTGCTCGTCAACTGTTGCAATACTTTTATCACTGGATGTCCAGCTTATCTTATCTGTAGTTTCTAATGGCTGCATATCGACATTGATTTTCTGTGTTTCTCCTGCATCCATTTCCTTATCATATTTATCTATCGTCAATTTAACACACGGAACTATAACGGTCACTTTGCATGTCGCACTTTTCTTTTTATCAAAAGAATACGCTGTAATGACAGCCTCTCCTTTTTTCTTTGCCTGCACAATACCATATTCACTCACTGCAGCAACTTCTTCATTAGATGACTCCCATATAATTGTCTGATGAGTCGCATTGTAAGGCTGAACGAAGGCTGCTATCTTTTTACTCTCAAGCACCCCCAATGTAAGCTCTTCCTCTTCTAAGGAGATTCCCGTCACTGCAATTTCCTTGACCTCAATCGAAAATTCCGTCTGAAATCCCGCATAGGAAAGGATTACGGTCTGTTTCCCTATCTCATTCATATTGTAACCGCTCGTCATCCAATCATCCATTTTAATCTCTGTTGATGCACCATTTTCATAGGTTATCTCTATTTCACCATCCGAAAAATCCGTTTTATCTCCCTGCATGTAGGTCAGCTTCGATGGTAATTTTTTAATCTCCACCCTTGTTGCACGAACCTGACGGTTATGGTGTAGCTGCGGATAGGGATATTCGCTGCAAAAGCGATCAATCTCCCATGTATCATTAAAATCAAAATTCGTAAAAAAAACCTGATTTTTCATTTGATCAGCACTATTGATCTTGGTAATTTGTATGTGCATGTCCTTATCCCGGCTCTCAAATGTATCGCCAGAAAAACCTCCAAGTCCCTGTTTCGCCGTGCCGGACAAATAATAGCAGGACTGAGCTGTTATCCCATAATCGATAGAGCTTGTACTAATGCCTTTTCCATTTCCCCCATCAATAACACCTCTGTTATAACATTGTTTATATACAATCCCTGTCACCTCGTCTTCCCCGGTAATTCCACCAGTGTAATAGAAGCCTGTATCAATATCTTCTGTCTGCCTCTCGATAACAATGTCGGCTGCGTTATAACAATCTGCCACAGTCATGTATTCACCTTCCATTACGCCCAGCAATCCACCAATCTGACAATACTCTACTGCTTCTGTTGCCTCAACACAAATTTTACCGGAAACATAGCTTTTGGTTAATTTCGAACCATCTCCCTGCCAGCTTCCTGCAATTCCTCCCACTTTTTTTGAATTACTTACATTAATATCACAATCTTTGATTCCCAAATTCGTAATATTTCCAGAGGTGCTTCCATCTCCAGAAACATTTCCAAACAATCCCACATTTTTCCTATTCATATCACCAAAAATGTGCATTCCAATGATCCGGTATCCGTTTCCGTCAAAATTACCGGTAAAATCCTCGATTGGACTCCAACCATTTCCCATATCATAATCTCCACCTGGTGCTGTAGCTGTGGACATATCAATATCATTCATCAGGATGTAATTCTGATCCAGTCCATTTCTAATGCTGTAAAGCTCTGAAATATTATGGATAGCCACGTATCCATCCGGCACCCTTATCTCATGATCCAACTGTGGAGTTGTCACCGAAATCACAGGGGTGTTACCTCTTGTACCATTGTCATCGGATTCATCATCCGAACCAGAACTGTCATCTCCGGAATCCTCTGCCTTTGCATTCTGCCAGCTGACAAAAACATTTTCCGGTACTGTCATGATCATTAGACAGATACACAAAAAAACGGTTATCCATTTCTGCATTCTTCTCATATTGTGTTCCTCCCTTTTTGTTTCTTTTTACTAATTACGAAATGTATCCTTTATACATTGGCATCATTATATCCTCTTGATGGATGATTTAATTTATTTTTTTGCTGCTAAAAGCTTCCGACTATCGCATAATCAAATGCAATTTACTCCTTGACCGATCAGATCAACAATCTCATGAGACATGTCCATCAACACTTGATTGCTAACCATAGGTCTTTGTTGCATAACATATATAACGGATTGCTGAACTAATGTTTCCGCATATTCTTCCGCATTTCCTGACATATACATATTTTTTAATATTTTATCAATATCAGAACTTAGCATCGTTTGATCAGCAACCTTTTTAATTTCCTGATCAGATAATCCAGATGCCATAACATTATCAAGAAATTGTAATTTTAAAATTCGAAACATTTTTTCAACATCATCTTCTATAAAATTATCCAAAACATTTTTAACAAAAAAACTGGTTGCCATTGATCCAATTATACTTCCCACAGGACCAGCCACAGCATAAAATGCATTTGCAGCTATTAATCCACTACCTGTTACAACAGAATTTTTAAGCAATTGTTCTGTGGAGATTTTCCCCTGCATATTTCTAATAAGATCTGGACCAAACGCCACAACTGCTGTAGCAACTGCTCCATTAACCACTTTTGCATCTACACCCGTAACTTCTTCTGCCGCCTTGCCAATATTGCTTAATGAATTATGTATTGTCTTACTACCGGCATTTTGACCATTAGACAACACTGATTTTGTAAATGGAACCGCCAGTCTGTCTCTATTTAATTGCCCCGCTATAATTTGAGTAGCAGCAGTTTTTATCATTATATTGGTTCCTACTTTTACACCTGCTTCCACACTCGCCAATTGATCCTGTGTTTTCCAATATGTACATGCTATCGTAACAGCCGCACTTATCGACGCTCCATTCATTGACATAACAACACCGTGTATGCCATCAATTGCTATTCCCTCTACTGTCCCTGCACTGGCAACCTGCTGCGCCTGTCTATATGTTAATCGCCCCTTCCTGACATATTGCATAGAATCTTCCTGAGGATCCAAATTAGGAATTTTACCACTTTCTATTTTCTCCTGCATGATCCTTAATGCTTCTTGATATTGATCTCTCGGCACCTCTATCTGCATCATTTTTCCGCTGCCATCATTCCTTATATATCTTGGTGTATATTGATCAAACGCAGCGTTAATACTTTCATTTGCACTTTTATAATACTTTGTTTGTATTTCTATTCCATTCACAACACGATCCGCACCATTTTTTACCTGCCTTCCCTTTTCATCAAGATTTTGTGCTGCATTATACACCTCGTCCCCCAGCAAACGATCCAATGTATTATTTCCATATTCAGCCGCATACCCCCCTGCCCGGTTCGAATTAAGATAATTTTTCTGTTCACTGTTCCACTGATCAAGTGAATGTTTAGCGGTATATGCAATGCCCTGATTCCCTATAACGGTTCCTATGCTGTCTTTTAAGTCATTTATGTTTTCTGTTTCATCTACAATTTCTTCCGGAGAGACTGTATTATATTTCAATGACAATACAGCCCTTACAAAACTACGTAATGAATTTGCAATATTTTCAATATTTATTTTACTATATGCTGTTAATTCATCATATCTAATACTAAAAAAATCTACGTAATTATCCCCTCCACCACATTGTTTCATTTTATAATAAGGAATGTATTTTGTTGACCATTTATCGTTATCCTCGTAACAATAATATATTCCATAATTTGTAACAACACATCCTCCCTCTCTTAAATCATCAAATTTTTGAGATTGTATTGGGTAAAAAAACAATGCATCATCCGTTTCTATATTTTTTTTAAAATTACTCAAAAAAGCATTAACCCGCCCCCACGGCATGTTTTCGACAACATATCCATTTTTAACATTTTTAAAATATTTTTTTGAATATTCATATAACAATTGATCTGTCTGATCCTTAGAATATTTATAATAACCTATATTCTTCTTGATCCACTCACGATTTTGTTTTCTGTCTCTTGCATTTTTCACTGCTGGCATTATTACATCAGCAATGAATTTTCTTATTGCATACAATATCGCATATATTATCGCAATCGTTACACTTACATAAAACACCCACGGAAATTTAATGCATAACAGGATAAATCCTGCAACACATAATAAACCAAGAACAACTTTAAAAAAAATATCAACAATAATATTCCTATTATAATCAAAATAATTTGCAACATAATTATAATCCTCCACAACATTACTTTCTCTTTTTTACATGTATTCTCTAAATATTATATTTTTTTAAGCCACCTGCATAGTTCCATAAATATTTAATATCCTTTTCCATCTCCCTCTGAAACACTCTGTAATTCTTCTCATCTCTCCCCCTTACCATTCTCACAGCAAATACAACTTTCTCAAAAGAACCAAACCGTTTCAGATTCTTCCGAAACAGCTCTGCCACATCCTCCGGATCATTTCCAAATGCTCCGCATCCCCAGGCTCCCAGCACCAGTGTTTTGTGTCCCAGCTGTTCAGCCAGGCAAAGCAGCTTATATATTCTCTGATCCAGTATCTCCGCAGCATTGTCAACACAGCTTTTTATTGGTGCAGCCATGGTTATGACGGATACCTTAACCGGTGTAATATCCTGATATTTCTCATCCTTTATGATATAAACATTTGGCGAATAGACTGCGGTATCAGAGCCTTTCTCATTGAGATTATGACGTCGGTTATGATCATAAAAGGGATATGCTTCCTCCGATATCAGAGATTGATACAATGTCGATGTCCGACATAAATCCTCCTCCTGTGCTCTGGCACCGAGGCGGACACCTCCACCCTGAGATATAGCGTTGGCAAAATTCAGTACAAGTGTATCCTGTCTGCCCTGCTCTACTAATTTACGCGCCGCTTGAAAGGAGTCGTCTGCTGATACAATAATCTGGCATTCTCCGGTTGCATCCCGGTGTTTTTTTCGGAGTGCATCCATTGTTTCCTCATTGTAATACACCGATGTATTCCAGTCCGTTTGCTTTAATGTCTTTACTTTTTCTAAGGTATCCAGAAATATTCGAACATTCTCATTGACAGCATCCAAACAATCTCCTCCCCTCCCAAATATCATTATTTACATAGTCCTACTCCACGCCCTCTACCGCCTCGGAGAACAGATACATCTCCTCCTCCCCGAAGCATGCCATCATGACGTGATCCAGCATATAATTCTCATCAATCCTGCGCATGCCGCACATTTCCAGAATACCGTCTGCACATTTCCGGAATTCTTCCTGTGCGTCTTTTTGACTGTACGATTTATCGTACACGATCCCGTACTCCTCCACCCGCCGGTAAACGATATACTGCACCAGCACCAGCAGATCGGATCGTCCAATGAGATGGACTCTCTGATGGAATTTTTTCAGTTCCTTTTCCTTTTGCGCCCGGGCGGTTTCATCGGTTTCGGATGCAAGTTCTTTTCGCAGCCGTAGTTCCTTTTCCTTGAGCACCGCCATATTTAGAAGCTCGGATACGTATTTCTGATCGACTCTCTTAATCTCCCATCCCAGCGCGTCATACACTCCATACTCTCTGCGAAGACGTTTCCTGCCGGGCATTGTGGAATACAATTCTGATACCAGATCGCTCATCCGGTCCTGCGGCGCATATGCGATCGCCATCAGCTTCCGGATCTCCTTTGCCGCCTCTGCAGTCATAGGAGTATTCCGTAACCGCAGCTTGTTTTTGACAAATCGCTCGATCTCATGTACATTGTCGGTTCCCTCATTGTCCCTTGGGGTCTGCCATTCATAATATCCGTTTTCCTTAAGCTCCCGTGCCAGTGCTTCCTGCACATCCTTCCGGAAAAAGATCAGGCACTGCTGTATCAGCTCCCGGTAGCACTGCAGGACGGTCAGGCTGTATCCCTTGAAGTACCTCTGGTGCTTGTGCATCCAGACCAGAAAATCCTCCTTGGAATAGTCCTTTACTTCTTCATATTGTTCCCGAAGCCAGTTTGTGTGACTTTCCTGCTCCCATTCTCCCCTGTTTTGGATTTTCTGCTCATAAAAGCTGACCATCCTCCGGTAGATATCCGGTCCCAGTGCATGTGCCAGACAGTACTTGGCGATGAACTCCCGGTAATCGTTTTCCTGAAAGCCCTGCTGTGAAATTCCATACTGCAGATACTCTGTGGTCTCCTCTACCGATAAGCCTGCTGCCAGCGCTGCTTTGATGATCTGGCTGCGGGAGGGAATGCTGCACTCCCCCTCCAGTCCGAACCAGCGGCGTATCGTCTGGCGGTTGGCAATCCCGGCTCGTTTTACCCGGTGATAAAAGTTCTTATAAGCAGCTTTCCTGTCAGCATCTGTCAGTTTCTCCACGTCAGCGTCTGTGCGTCCGCACCACCGGAATGTGATGAAACGGTCAAACTGTTGATAGAATTTTTTGGTGATATCACGGTATAGTTGTTTATAGTATTCTTCATCCATGTTTGCTCTCCTTGTGACGTCTTTTGAGTATCCATTTCTTACTCATTAAATAAACAACTCTATGATGTTAAGATATCGCAGAGTTGTCTGATATGATTTATTTTTTTGTCGTTTTTTGTCGAAATAGCTACTACCCGATCAGTACCCGTTTGCCCTCAAATGCAAACCCATAATGCCGGATTTTCTCCGGCTGTGCTTTCCCGGAAGGATGTTTTCCCGTGTCAAAGCTGCTAAATGTCTCCAACGCCACATCATTAATATAGAGATTCATTTCTTTGACATTTCCGCTCAAAAGTGCTTTTACAAATGCATTGTATGCCACAGGTGCTTTTTGAAACCATCCACGGAAGAGCTGTGAAAACATTGCTTTTATCTCTTGATTTGTAATCTTCAGAGAATACCACGGGCGCATTTCTTCCGGTTCATATTCAATCTGTTCCGCCTTTAAATAACCACTTGCCAGCAGCAGACTCCATATAGCTTCCTCACTGGTATCCAGCTGGTCAAAAACAATCTGTTCATCAAAACTTACCCGAATAGTCTGATCCTGCAGAAGCTGCTCCATGGCTTTCTTTATTTCCGGTGACGCCGTACGTATCAACCGATTGATCAGTTTATTCGAACTGGTAGCCGCCCAATAGGTCTGGTATGCTTTTTTGTCCAAAAAGCTGGTGATCGACCATGGATTGTAAACATCTCTCTGATCACCAAAGACAAAACCATCATACCATTGTTTGACCTTCTCTTTCTCTCCTGACATATTGTAACTATCCAGTGCGTCAAATACCTCTTTTTCCGTAAATCCGAAACAGTCACTGTATTCCTTTGATGTAGTCGTAACGACATTTAAATTATTAAGGTCTGAAAAAACCGATTCTTTCGAAACCCTTGTAATCCCCGTCATAACTGCCCTTTCCAGATAAGGATTTGTTTTAAAAACAGCATTAAACAAATTGCGGACCAACGTGGTAAACTCTGTTCAATATCCCGCTAGATACGCCTCCTGCATCGGCGTGTCATATTCGTCAAGAAGTACGATCACGTTTTTCCCATAATAGCGTGCCAGACAGGAAGACAACAGATTCAGCGCACGATAAACCGCTTCATTGCTGATCTGCTTGTCAGCCGATAGATCATTGACGTAACGATCCAACTGGTCAATAAAACTCTTCTCTCCATCGGTTAAAATATCACTTTACCGGAGATACTCGTGATTGCGGTAAGCGCCATTGATTACAGAAATGATTCCATTTTTTGCATCATTATAATTATCTGCCTTTATATTGGCAAAACTGAGAAAAATAACCGGATACGCTCCTTGCAGTTTTCTATATTTTTCTGTTTTCCAAATAGACAGTCCCGCAAACAAATCACTCTTATTCTTACATTGGTTTGAAAAAAAACAATTTAACATATCCATATTTAATGTTTTTCCAAAACGACGTGGACGGGTTATCAGAGTGACGATGTCTTTTGATTCCCACCATTGTCTGATAAAATCGCTTTTATCCACATAAAAGCAGTCGTTCTCCCGTATGCTTTGAAATCCCTGATTCCCGATGCTTATAATCTTTTCCATCCTGCTCACCTGCCTTACTTTTTATGTACAAATCTATGATATAATGAGCCCTAAAGGGCTCATATTAGGAGTTTCTCCGAAACTCCGATATGCGCAGAAATCGTGCGCAGATTTATGATTATTGTATCTGCTTTTGGTATGTGTTGCAAGGCATTTACATGCAACACGTATCCTTTCTCTGCCAAGGCACAAAAACGGCTACTGCAGCAGATCGTCAAGATCCCCCTCAAACTCACTCTTTTTCGAGCCACCCTTCTCCGCTGTATCCGCTTTCGGTGTTGAATCCTTTACCACCGGTTTCTTCGCTGGTGCCGGGGACGCTTTCTGCGCAGTTGTGCCGGTGCTGTTTTTGTTCGATGAAGAGGCCTCTCTCCGAAGTGTCTGAGTATGGCCCGGCAAGATCTGATGGGGCACCTCCTCCGTCCGAAACCACAGCTTTTCTTTTTGGACCCCCTCCTGCGAGTACAGCTCCTGACACAACTGTCCAAGCTCCTGATAACGCTCTTCCTTCCGAACTGCCAGTCCTTTCATAATCGCCGCTGACTGCCCTGCACTCAGACCTGTTCCATAGATTTCCCCTAAATCGGTAAGCCGGTCATTGATCCAGCGTTCCATGGCATCCTCCGGCACCATTCCCGTGATCATAAAATACATGGTGGCACAGAGGGCATATACATCACTCCACGATCCCATCCTTTCCTCCGTGCGGTACTGCTCCACCGGCACAAATCCCCTCTTAATGAGTACAGTGTGTTCCTCCCGTCCCACATTGAAGAAGTTTGCCGCACCAAAATCGATCAGCTTTAATCTGCCTTCCTGAGTGATCATAATATTGTCGGCACTGATATCCCGGTGGAGGATTCCCTTTTCATGAATCCTTTCCACGGACGCCAGAAGTGCTGTATTTGAATTTTAATGTATTATTCAGCCGGGTCAGCCGGTTTTCTGACAGCTTCAGTTTTTAATAAGAAGAATTTTCGACCTTTGCCCATACCTCAATATAATTTCCTTCTCCTTTTTTACCCGGAGCTGTATGTATCTCTGACCTTTTTTATTTTTCTTCCGTGTCAGGGTAAATACCGGGACTGTCTTTTTCTTGGCGGAAGCTTTTGCTTTCGTTTGTTTTCCCGACTTCTTATCGTTCTGAGTCTTGACCTGCAGCTTCCCCGTCTGCATTCCGACGTTTTCCGCCGACTCTGTTGCCTTTGGTTCTGCGGCACTGTCTGGGCTTATACCCGTTTTTTTATCCGGCTGGATTGTTTGGGAACCCCCATCCGGCGCAACAGGCACTGCGGACCCTGTCGGCTCCGCTGATGGCATCTTATCTCCTCTTCCATTTCCTGTCGGCTCCGGTGGCTCTGTGATCACCTCCGGCTCTGAACTTACTTCCGGCTTTTCCTTAATCACAAGCTCCAGAGAGCCATTTTCAACTTTCCATAAATACAGTTCATCAAACCCGTCCAGGGTAAAATGCTCTTCCATATCAGCAGAGGCAATCCACTGATTCAGCTTTTCACAGAGCTCCTCCGGCGTACTTTCCCGACCATCCAGACAGTTCTCCCGGTCTCCGGAGATCCACGTCCCCGTGACGTTGTCCGCTTCCAGCGTCCCCTCGACCTGTCTGGTATTCCATACATTGACGATCTCTGTCGCAGACCCCTTCTGATAAGCTGCAATCCCGGCCGCAGGACCGGACTTAGAAGAAACGCTCCCTCGATTACCACAATTTATAATAGAGATTGTTTTGTCATACATTTCTCTCGGAAGACAGACGTATCCTGCAATACCCCCCGCAAGAAAATCGCCCTCCTCATGAACGGCTGTATCATTAAATGTTATGGTGGGAGCACCGCCTCCGGCCGCATCATTTTCCCACGGAAACGGCAATTCTCGATCGCGATATCTCCGCCATGACCAACTCCCACAATCCCTCTGGCTGCAAAAAAGTGTCCGTTGATCACGGCGTCACTGGTACAATTCCGAATCCGCGACGGACCGGTATCAGACTCCTCCACTATGCCTGCGATTCCTCCGGCTGCATACGCCTCATCCTAGCCATTTCCTATGATCCCGGAGGTATGACAGTTTTCTGCCACGCCGCCCTTTGCCACATGTCCTATAAGTATTCCCAGATTATTTCCCAGATAATATTGGTTATCCCCCTGCTGTGATGATGTATTTACCGAAAATAGATTCGCATGAACCCTGGCTCCCCGGATCTCTGTGATCAACTCCCCTACAAAGCCTGCATCCGTCACCGTGGAATCATTATCTATGATCAACTGCGCATTCTCCGAACCGCAGTTCTGAATCCCATTGATATCATTCCCCAGAATACTTAGTCTGCCCAGATTCTTTCCGATGCCAAAATAATTCTTTATCGTGACTCCCTGCACGCACCCGGCTCCATAAAAGACACCGGTTTCTTTCACCTTATTGATGGCTGTTTTCCTTTGGTAAATGCCCTCTATTGTGTGACCATTTCCCCGGTAGCTGTAGCTTCCGTATACGCTGCCCGGGCCAAAAACTCTGTGGGACAAAGCCCGGTCAGCAATGCAAACACAAGAATGATACAACTGATGATGGAATATTTTTCTGATACTTTACGATGCAATTTCATCTCCTCCGTTTTTCTGCTGCTTCTGTACATGCTTCCACACGAAAACATAACTTGTATCCCTAATATTCTAATTCATTCTAACAAAAAAATCTATATTAAATCTTTCTATTCCCGCAGAGATTGACTTATTGCCCTCAAACCCCTATAATTTATACAATTGCACATATTATAAGGAGGAATTTTAAATTATGAGAAAGACATTCAAGAAACTTTTATCACTGACACTTGCGACTACGATGGTCGTTGGTCTTGCAGGCTGTGGCAATACCGCTTCCAATGGCGGCAGCTCTGATTCCGCTGACAAGGGTGGCGGATCCGGCAAGACATATACCGTTGGTATCTGCCAGCTTGTACAGCACGAGGCACTCGACGCTGCCACAAAGGGATTTAAGACCGCTTTGAAGGATAAGCTGGGAGACAAGGTAACATTTGATGAGCAGAATGCGGCCGGTGATGCACCAACCTGTTCTACCATCTGTACTTCCTTTGTTACCAACAATTATGACCTGATCCTCGGTAATGCAACAGCAGCATTCCAGGCTGCCGTTTCTGCTACGGATAAGATCCCGGTACTTGGTACATCCATCACGGATTATGGCACTGCTCTTGACATCTCCGACTGGAAGGGTGTTACCGGTAAGAATGCTTCCGGTACAACTGACCTTGCTCCACTGGATCAGCAGGCAAACTGTATCGCAGAGCTGTTCCCGGATGCCAAGAACATTGGTATCCTTTACTGTTCTTCCGAGCCAAACAGTATCTATCAGTCAAAAACCATCACCAAGTACCTGGAGGACAAGGGATACAAAGTAAAGGATTACACCTTCTCTGATTCCAACGATGTTGCTTCTGTTACAAAGAATGCATGTGATGCTTCTGATGTGATCTATATTCCTACAGACAATACCGCTGCTTCCTGCACTGAGGCGATCAATAATGTGACAGCTCCTGCTAAGACTCCCGTATTCGCCGGCGAGGAAGGTCTTGCAAAGGGCTGTGGCGTCGCTACCCTGTCTATCAGCTACTATGATCTCGGATATGAGACCGGTGAGATGGCTTACGACATTCTTGTAAACGGCAAGGATATTTCCAAGATGGAAGTACAGTCTGCTCCGAAGTTCACAAAAGAGTATATCGAAGATCGTGCAAAGGATCTGAATGTAACAATCCCTGACGGCTACGAAAAGATTTCTGCTGAATAATCACATTGGAGACAGCGGGCATTAACTGCCCAGAAACGAGGAAGATATGTTTATATTAAATTATTTCGCTTCATTGAATCCGGTGGCATTTACCAATGCCCTGCCGGGCAATGTGGCACAGGGTCTGATCTGGGGTATTATGGCACTGGGTGTTTATATCACCTTCCGCCTTCTGGATTTCGCAGACCTGACTGTAGATGGCTCCTTCGCGACCGGCGGAGCAGTCACCGTTATGATGACCATTAACGGACACAACATCTGGATCTCTCTGCTTTGTGCATGTATTGCCGGACTTCTTGCAGGGCTGTGCACCGGTCTGTTACATACAAAGCTCGGTATCCCGCCGATCCTTGCCGGTATCCTGACACAGATTGCGCTTTATTCCATCAATCTGAATATCATGGACCGCCACGCAAATCAGGCACTGAGTATTGACAAGTATGATCTGATCATTTCATCCCGCCAGCTCAATCACGCGATCATCGTGGGCATTGCATTTGCCATCGTATTGATCGCCCTTCTGTACTGGTATTTTGGTACAGAGCAGGGTTCTGCCATCCGTGCGACCGGATGTAATCCTGCCATGAGTAAGGCACAGGGAATCAACATTGATACCATGAAGCTGATCGGTCTTGCCCTTTCCAACGGAATCGTTGCATTGTCCGGCGGACTGCTTTCCCAGTACTCCGGTTTCTCGGATGTGAATATGGGACGAGGCGGCATCGTTATCGGTCTCGCCGCAGTCATTATCGGAGAGGTACTCGGAGATGCCATTCTCGGCAAGCACATGGATTTCAAGGGACGTCTTACTTTTGTAGTTCTTGGCGGTATTATCTATTACGTAGTGATCGGTATCGTCCTGTGGCTGAAGATGCCTAGTGATGACCTGAAGCTTTTCACAGCCATCATCGTAGCGATCTTCCTTGCAGTTCCTTATCTGAAGGGAAAGAGTAAAAGCTCCTTCAAGAAAGCCGGCAAGCGCTCTGCTGCCGCTTTAAACAGCGCATCTGCAAAGGAGGGCAAATAAATGTTAGAGATTCGTAATGTACATAAAACCTTTAACCTGGGAACCATCAACGAAAAACATGCCTTAAACGGCGTTGACCTCACCTTAAATGAGGGCGATTTCGTTACTGTTATCGGCGGTAACGGTGCCGGAAAGTCCACCATGCTCAACGCTATCGCCGGTACATGGCCGGTGGATGAGGGTTCTATCCTGATCGACGGCGTGGATGTGACAGGACTTCCGGAGTTTAAACGTGCCTCCTTCCTTGGACGTGTATTTCAGGATCCGATGACCGGCACAACTGCAACCATGCAGATTGATGAAAACCTTGCCCTGGCAGCACGCCGTGGCCAGCACCGTGGTCTGAAATGGGGTATCACCAAAAAGGAAAAAGCAAAATTTCATGAGCTTTTGAAGACATTGGAGCTTGGTCTGGAGGACCGCATGACCTCTAAGGTTGGTCTGCTCTCCGGTGGACAGCGTCAGGCAGTTACTCTGCTGATGGCCTCCCTCCGGAAACCAAAGCTTCTGCTTCTGGATGAGCATACAGCAGCTCTGGATCCAAAGACTGCTGCAAAGGTATTGGAGCTCACCGACAAGATCATCGAGGAAAACCACCTGACAGCAATGATGGTTACACATAATATGCGTGACGCCATCGCTCACGGCAACCGTCTGATCATGATGAACAACGGACGTGTCATTCTGAATATCTCCGGCGAGGAGAAAAAGAAACTGACCGTAGAGGACCTTCTGGTGAAATTCGAGGAGGTATCCGGTGAGGAGTTTGATTCGGATAAGGCACTGCTGGGATAATCATCAACGTAAATAATCCGGTTTTCTAACAACTGTGTTAGAAACACACCGTTATTAAGGCTGTATATCTGCTGGTCCTTCCTCGTCAGATATACAGCTTTTTACTACTATAGAAAGAGAGACTTTTTATGTACCATTTTGGAATTATCGGAGCAGGAAATATTGCTCATAAATTTATCGAAGCAGTTCGTATGACAAAAAACGCCGACGTAACAGCGGTTGCCAGCAAGTCTTTGGAGCGTGCCAGAGATTGGGCCGAAAAGGAGGGGCTGAGCCGGTATTACGACAGCTATGAAACACTTCTGGCCGATCCTGACATTGACATTATCTATATCGCCACATTATCTAACGCTCACTATGACAATATCAAGGCGTGTCTGGAAGCCGGCAAACATGTAATCTGTGAAAAGCCCATGACACAGACCGCTTCCCAGGCGCAGGAGATGATCACCCTTGCCAGAGAAAAGCAGCTTTTTCTTATGGAGGGCATGTGGTCACGCTTTCTGCCAAAATCCCTCCGGGTGCGCCGGTGGATTCAGGAGGGCAGGATCGGAGAGCTTCATCTGATGCAGGCAAATATCGGCTGGAAAGCCGACAAAACCTATAATAAACGATTATTTTATCCGGAACTCGGCGGCGGCTCCCTTTACGATATCGGAATCTATCCCATGGAACTGCTGCCCTATTATGCAGACCAGAAGATTACCCAGATGCAATTTTTGAAAAAAGATTATTCTACGGGTGTAGATGATATTGTCAGCCTGAATCTACAATTAGAACGGTGCATTGCCAATATCCAGTGTTCCTTTACCACCAAAATGCCGGAGGATGCCTATCTCTATGGCAGCGATGGCTATATCCATATCCCAAAGATCCATTTCGGCAACCGAGCACGCCTGTATGATCTGGAAGACCGGCTGGTGGAGGATTTCCATGAAGGTCTGGACAACGGCTTTTACTACGAGGTCTGCGAAGTCATTTCCTGCATCGAAAAAGGACAGACGGAAAGCTCCATCTGCCCATTAAATATGACATATGACAATGCAAAACTGTTTGATCATGTCCTGCGCTCCAGATAATTTATCCTTATATCAGGCACCTGCTGTCACTCCTTACGGGAGGCTCTCTCCAGACCCTTTCCGTACAATGCCGCCAGCATCTGCTGAAATAATGTGGCGATCAGAACCGGAAAGATAGCTTCTCCCGGAAAAGAGGTGGTTGCGATCACAGCTCCGGCACTGATATTGCGCATTCCGGCTCCGTACATCATAGAAACCTGTGTCTGCCGGTCCTGATGGAACAAACGGGCGATCACAAGACCGGCTCCATAGCCCCCTGCTGCCAGAAGGAACATAAAAACGGCTACCAGGATCCGCTGCCCATTCATGTGACGGACATACGGCGCAACCCCGGAGGAGTTTGAAGCAACGACAAACATCAACGCAATTTTAGAAAACGGTGCCAGTCTGGACGGCCATGTCTCCCTGACACGATCTGTGCTGACCTGATTTAATGTCATTGCGGCAATCGACGGAAGTGCAACCATAAAAACAAGCTGGCTGATCATATGGGTCATATCAATATGAACCTTCGATCCCACAAAAATGCTAAGCGTGATCGGAATGATCAACGGTGCCAGAACCGTATCTACCACCACAAGTGCCAGCGAAACCGCCAGATTTCCATCATAGATCATCACCCACATTAAAGCACTGACTGCTGTAGGAACCGCAAATTCCAGCACCATTCCCGTAACCAGATCGGGATTCCCCGGAAATGCAAGGGTTCCCACACCGCAGACAATCCCCGGAATCACCAGATGAAGCAGCGCCATCACGATCAACAGCGGTGCCGGATTCCGGAATACATTTGCCACATCACGGAATCTGGATTTGAGTGCTCCGGTAAACGTCATAAATGCAAATACATAGGGAACAAAGGGCACACCATGCTTTGCAATCTGTGGAAACAATACCCCAAACGCAAGACACGCCGGCGTAACCAGCGCCATCCATTTTTCTATAAAGCTGTTAAATCGATATAATGTTTTCATTTGCTGTCATTCTCCTTCGTGTTGTAAACGGACATTTCCCGATATAACTTCTTTGCGACAAAATCAATATCTTTAACTCCATAAATATATTCGTCTGCATTCTTCTTAAAAATGTTTAACACATCGTCATTTTCCATAACCGGCCGCATTGCCACCTACGCCAAATGCCCCGCCGGAATCCACTTTTTGATTTGTAATACAGCCGGCAAAGGTATCATAAATCCCATACGAACTCCATGATACTTCTGATAATCTTACTTATATTTTTACTGCATTTTTTATTATATACATTTCTTTATACATACTCAATATATTTATAATGCTTTATTCCCCTTATTTCCTAAAAAATCCAAGAAAATCACACCAGAATTACATATCTACAAATAACTTTTTCTTTTCTTATAAATTGCCGATAGTTTTTTGTTGTGAACGATGGCCGGTGGCAAAGCTCTTGGATAATTCCGAAAGCTTTTACTTTACAGTTACCGCAATTTCTTTTTAATGACATTATATCCAAATAGCCCGAAAAGAACATATCCATTCTAAAATTAACAATGTACAATACTAACTCCCTATATACAATTAAGGGCAGTTAGAAAACTAACTGCCCTTAGTAGTATTATTTGTTTCCCTGTAACTCTGATTTTATCAGTAATCAGTCACCCTTCTATTCCACCCCTTTGATCCGTTCCACCACGGTTCCCTGTCGTTCCAGCACCTTCCATGTTACCACCGGAATTGCAATGCAGACCACAAAGCTGATAGCCGCTGCCAACAGAAGCGGTACAACCGGCACCAAAAACGAAACGCCCCGGTAATTCATTGTCTGATAGATCAGATAGACGATTCCCATTCCTACTGTCAGCGTAAGCCCCCATGCTCCCCCTGCATAAAGAGCTCCTTCCCGGACAAGCATTCCCATGAGCTGCCGGCCAGTCATGCCGATACTTTCCATTACCGACAGCTCCGTCATCCGGCTCTGCACGTTTACCACAAAGGTATTCACGTAGTTCATGATCCCAATAAACGCAAGAATCAATACAATGCCCATTCCGATCTGAGGCATGTTGCCCTGTGCCTTTCGCATTTCGTCTGCCTCCTCGATCTTGGATTCCCAGGAAAAATCCCGTGCATTGGCATCCTTCTTCAGAAGTGACAAAACCGCCTTCTCCGTTCCACGGTCATACTCCTTCTTATAACAGATCCCCGCTTTCAGAATAAATGCTTCCTCGTCAAACGACTTCACCACCTGATCGCTGACAATGAGTGTTGGTGGATATCCAAGAAGTGCCGTGTAATAGGAGTCATCCGTTACACCTGCCACCGTAAAGCTTTTACTCTTGTTGCTATCTTGATAGAGCGTACATGTCACTTTTTTTCCCACGAGATCCTTATCGGCAAGCTCCAGTCCATTCCGGTAAATAATACACGCTTTTCCTGTGATGAAATCCTTTTTGGATATGGGCGTTTCAAACATCTGATTCAGACGATCAAATTCCTGTTCGTCTATGCCGAGCAGACTGGTTCCAAAGTTTTCAGGATGCTCCCGGTACTCCTTTCGCTCCTTTTCATAAGGTATGCTCATCCATTTTTCATAAAATTCCTTCATCCACGTTTCCATGAAATCCGGTTCCCATGGAATGGTAATCTCCGAAAATAACACTGCATGCATCTCGGTAACGTCTTTCCGGCTTTGGATCGACTTCACCAGGGCACTGCTAAAAATATCTTTCCGATCCTTTGCCTTTTCCTTGGTGCCTGTATCGTTTTGGATCACAAGATCTGTGTCCATGTCATTGGACACAATCGTGCGCGCAGCCTGGCTATCCAGCATTGTGACAACACAAAGATACACAGACAGACTCATCGCCAGAGACAAAAGAACCATCGCGGTCCGTTTCTTATCCTTCACAAACTGCTCCAGGGAAATCCGTGTGATGACATTTCCCCGCGTTGCTTTTCTGTCTCTCCTCGCTCCCGATGACGGACGGTATCCCAGTGCTTCCAGCGGAGAAATCTTTGCCGCCTTTCGCACCGGCTTCCAGCCCGCCAGACCAATCGTAAGCCCCGCCAGCAATATGGTCACCGCCAAAACCGCCGGGTGAAACTGTACACCGATTGCATCCACATACCCTTTCCGTATTCCGAGACTCTTTACGATAACCGGAATCAGAAAAAGCGAAACAAACGCTCCCGTCACACAGCCACTTCCGATGCCTGCAGATCCTACCAGCAGCAGCTGTTCTTTCAGCATACCCCTGATCTGCCGCTCCGTCATGCCGATGGTCTGAAGCAGTCCATAATGCCGTACTCTGCCTGCCACAGAAAGATACATAATATTGTAGATCAGCAAATAAGCACACAGACATGTAATGATGCTCAGCCCAATAAGTCCTTCAAGGATCTTAACGGATTCCCCCAGATCTGAGACAAAGAAAAGAGACTGCTGTTTCCCCAGTTTCATACTCTTTATAAATGCATTCTGCGTTTTCTTTGTCATCAGTCTCTGACGAAAGCTTAAAAAATATCTTCCGGATGCAGCATCGGAACGCTTCCATCCCGACTGCTCATAAAACGCTTTAGACATATAGAACATCTTCTTCGTTCCGTAACCATCCCATATCCCGCTGATCCGAAAGGTTCCCTTCTGTAAACCATCATACTCTCCATAAGTCACGGTAATAGAGTCACCGACCTTAAGTTCTCCGTAACCGCATCCCTCTAATGCCTCTTTTGTCACCATGATCTCATCTTCCGCAACCGGATATTTCCCCTCCAGCTTCTCCCTCGCCGGTTTCATCATTTTTGACCAGTAATTTTCATCTGCCCAGCCAAGTCCGACGTTCGGCGTATTATCGCGGTCCGTTTTCTCGACCCAGCCGCAAAGACCAAGAAAGCCGGTCAGCGTAATATCCGGATTCTTCCCGCACTTCTGCGCCTGTTCCCCTGTTACACCATACATGATCGCATCAAACTCCGCCCCGGACAGCCGGATGTTTTGAATCTTCTGCAGTTTAAAATAAGTGACACCTACCGTAAAGATTGTAAATATCATAAAAGAGGAAAGAAAAATGGCCAGAAATAACGTCACAGTCCTCCTTTTGCCTGTCTTCAATGAATGACGTGCCATTCTCTTAACAACAGCATTGTTGGGATTTTTAAGCATCGGTATCACTTCCCTTCCGTGTGTCCCCTACGATCCTGCCGTCCTCAATATGAACAATACGGTCGGCAAGCTGGGCAATATCCCGGTCGTGTGTGATCAGGATCAATGTCTGACAAAACTGCTTTGCCGCCATCTTTAAAAGCCCCAGCACATCATGGCTGGTGGCACTGTCCAGATTTCCGGTAGGCTCATCTGCCAGAATAATTGCAGGCTTCGCCGCAAGTGCTCTGGCAATTGCGGCTCTCTGCTGCTGCCCTCCCGACAGATTCCCCGGCAGAGTGTCCTTTTTTTCGGACAAACCTAATAACTCCAGTATTTCTTTGACATACTCCTGATCCACATGTCTGCCGTCCAGCTCCACCGGCAGGATTACATTTTCATACACGCTCAGATCCGGCACCAGATTATAATTCTGAAAAATAAAACCAATATTTCTTCGCCGGAAAATAGCAAGCTGCTCCTTCTTTAACCCCAAAAGCGCCTTGCCATCTACCACAACCTCTCCCGAAGTGGGGATATCAAGACCACCCAGCATATGAAGCAGTGTGCTTTTGCCTGATCCGCTCTTTCCGATAATGGCCACAAATTCATGCTCCTTCACACAAAAATCAACGCCATCCAAAGCTTTTACCGTATTGTTTCCCATTTCATAATATTTCTTGAGATTTTTCGTCTCTACGATATACTTTCCCATGGTTTTTCCTCCTCTTTCAACAGATATAATGCCATGGATCACTCCGGTGCCATACAATTTCCGGAATATTGCAAGCATCCCCAATCCCTGACTCTTACATCATATCATCGAAAAATCACAAACCGGTCTCAATGAAAAATCATCACAAAATTGTGACTTTTTATACAGGAAGATACAACCGGAAGCAGGCTCCCTTCCCTGCCTCTGACCGCACCTCAATGTAGCCATTCTGTAATTCAATAATCCTTCTGGCAAGATATAGTCCGATTCCCACACCGGGTTTATCGTGAACCTCCGGTTCCCGGTAAAATCTCGTAAAAATCTGTGCCTGCCGTTCCACGGCAATTCCTTTTCCCGTATCCGCAATGGCAATCTGCCAGAATATCTCCTGTCTCTCCACGGAAAGATGAATCTGCCCACCGGATTCCGTATACTTCACTGCATTGTCCAATATATTGGACACCGCCTCCTGCGTCCATTTTCCGTCATGAGGCACCATCATTCCATCCGGACAATCCACAAACAGATCAATCTCCTTGGCCGCTGCCGCCGGAACCACATCCGCAACAGCCCGGCGGATCGTCTCTGCCAGATCCTGCTTTTCCTGCCGGATCTGCAAAATCCCTGTCTCCAGCCGGGACATTTTTACCATACTCTGCATCAGAAAATCCATTTTTTCCGTCTGTTCACACAGCTTTGCCAGAAATCCGGCCCCCTCCCCGGAAAGCGTTTCATCCTCCAGCAGCTCCAGATAAAGCTTCATATTTGCAAGAGGCGTCCGCGTCTGATGGGAAATGTCCGAGATCAGTCCCTTGACCGTCTCTTTCTCCCGAAGGCTTTCCTCCTGCTTTCTTTGAAAGACATGTTCTGCCTTTGCAAGCTGTGTCTCTGTGCGATCCCAGAGGCTGTCCGTCAGCTCTCCCTGCCGCTTCCATTCCTTTCCGGCTACAATGGCGTCCAACGCCTGCTCCACCTTCCCGGCAAACTGCGCCACCTCTTTACGCAAACAATAGTTTCTCCACGAAAGCACCGCTACCGCAATTCCCAAAGCCATCATTCCAATTCCAATTATCCAATCCATTGATATCCCACTCCATATACATTAGAAATATATTTATGCTCCGCATCCTCCAGCTTCTGCCGCAATCGATTTACATTTACTGCCAGAGCGTGTTTATCCACAAACTGACCGCCACTGTCCCATAAACGGTCCAGCATCACCTCGTAAGTCAAAAGCTGCCCCCGGTTTGAAAGAAACAGACGCAGCATCCGGACCTCTGTCGGCGTCACGCTGCACTCTCTGCCATCCACATATAATCTCGCCTGCTCCAGATCCATCCTCAGATGATCATCCCGAAACACCTGACTGCCCGCCGGTGTCAGCCTCTTTAAAACCACATCCAGCTTCTTCAACAAAATCTTCATGGAAAAGGGCTTCGTCACATAATCCTCTGCTCCCGACTCATATCCCTCCAGTGCATCCTCCTCCAGATCCCTTGCCGTCAGATAGATCACCGGCACCTCTCTCTGTGCCTTTGCCCAACGGCAAAACGTGTAACCCTCTCCATCCGGCAGATTCACATCCAGCAGCACCAGACAAATCTTTTCCCGGACAAATATTGACTCCGCTTTCCGGATGCTGTCCGCACGAAATACGCCATATCCCGCTTTTTCCAGAGCATAACCGATCGTCTGATTTAAGTCCGGATCATCCTCTATGATCAAAATATTCTGCATGGTTTTCCTCCTTTTTGCACATTGTACCACGGAAAGGATATAAAAAGAGAAAAAAAGCAAACAATCTCAATATTGTGAGAATGTTTGCTTTTTATGATCCCTTTCGATTTGTTATTTTTTCTTCTTGATGTTCTGTCTACACTTTTCCAAAACCATCTTTGCTTCCTCAATCCAGCCGTACTCCCGGTCTCCGTCCTTTTCACATTCCGCGATCAAAAAAGCTGCCTTGTCAAATTCGTTCTCGCCGATATAAGCAAATACCAAATTGCCGGAAGTTAGATCCCAGTTATTGTTTTCGTCATTTTTATGTTGTCTTATTGTCTCCCCCAGCTCAATCGCAAGAAACGTCTGTCCCATCATTAATTCAATATACATCAGTTTTTCCATAATATTGAGATTTTCCTCCTGATGTAATGCGGTCTTATATTCCTCTTCCGCTTCATTGTACCAGCCAATCTCAGAATACAGATCCCCTCTCAGTTCCCGTGTTTCCATACAGTCATCCTTTTCCACCGCCAGATTCGCATAAGCAAATGATTTGAGCAGATCACCGGTTCCATCAGAGAATTCGTTAACGCATTGGTCCATCAGCTCCTCCGCCGTTTCTCCATGATCCGGTGCACATTCCGATAAAGTTTCTATCGTATCATAAATAGGGATACACTTCTCTTTCATGGACTCCAGATAAGCAATAACTTTGGGAATAATTTCTTCCTGCGCATATTCTGAGTCTGCATACCATACCTGTGACTGTCCCATCCCTTTTCCTTTCCCGGCAAGTGGTGCACGGGGAACCGTAAAGCTCCGATCCTTTTCGTCAATCAGATAACAATCCTTTTCCTCTGCCACAAAATTGTAACTGTTTCTCCAGTCACCACAATACAGGGAATCATAAAACTGCTGCCAGAAACGATACATGGTCGCATGCTCATACCAGCCAACAATCTTGCTGCTTTTTCCATCCGAGGCAACCCATACCACTGTCATATCCCGTACCTCATCAAAATCCCGTAAGATCTTATCATAACGCTCAATATGAAGTTCCTCTCCCCGATGCATAACATATCCATAACACTGATGATTGTACGGGGCAAAATTATAAATTTCTCCTCCTTCCTTGTTCTCTTTAACATATTTTCCACCGTTGACCGGCTGATCATCCTCTGACACACCGGAATAATATTTCATCCATGCAATCTCGCAAAATACTACTTTTTTCATTTTCTTTCTCCTTATCAATAATCAAATTTTCCATCAAAATCTCTCAGAATATAATCAAGAAAATGCTCCTGTTTCTGAAAATCCTTATACAACCGTTCCTTGTCCCGAAACTCCTTCGGATGTCCCATAAATTCCTGATGCAGGCATTCATGGTAGATCACAAATTTTACAACCTCCTTATCAACACTCTCTGAATTTAAAAGAGAATTAATATATATCAGATTGTAATCATGGTAAAACACGCCCCAATACGATGCCATTGCACGATCTGTCCATTGAATTTCCGGCCGTACAAAATCCTTCTGCAAATGCTCTCTGTTTTCCTCAATAACCTCCGTCAGCAGATCCTCGATACTCTCCCTCATTGGTTCCGGAGACAAATGAAAAACCTCTTTGTCTACTTCCTCCACACGGGTACCGATAGGCACAATCCCATTTGGAAACATCAGACAATTCATCACTCTTTTTTTGTAATATTCAAAGTTTCCATAAAGACTTTCCGCAATTTCCCTGTTCTGTTCATATGCCTCCCGGATGCTGTTCATAATGTCGGTGTATGTCATATCTCCCTGCTTGATCCTCTCAGACAAAGCAAACGGTTCTATTTGATCACGTACTTCAAAACGCTTTAACTCTGGAAATGTTTTTTCCTGTCTGATATAACAAAGCAGATCCTCCAACTCCTTTTCTCCGGGCAGCATACCAAAATTTCTAAAATATCGGGAAATTAACTGCCGTCCGGTTGTATTTTCATCCTCAAAGTAATTCTGTGAATCCTCTTTGAATGCCTGATATCCACCCAACTGATTTTCAAACACTAATACCCTGGCATCATTTCCATATTCATCAATGACATCATACCACCCCACCGGCAATATTCCCTGACGAACTTCGGCAAATTCTCCTTTGTAGCTGATTCCCCGCACAATATCGCGAATTGCGTCCATTGGTATCATATCATAAATATAACGCTTTCTTTTCAACGTCTTCTCCTCCGGATCCTCCATCCCCAAAAGGAACTGCGGGTTCAGCCAGCTTGTAATGCTAGTCCACTTATCACAAAAATCCACAATATTAACGGTATCTGTACCACCGCATCCTGCTCCCCGCATTCCCCTGCCGACCATTTGCATCAACAGTACGTCACTGGTCGTTGGTCTGGTAAGAAAAACGGTCTGAATATCCGGAATATCGCTTCCCTCTGTCAATATATTGATGTTGATCAAAACATCAATCCCATCCTCTGCCTCATTATGCCGGAAACGGTCAATGGTTCTCTGGTTTTCTGCATTGCCGATCATTGTGTAAACGTAGTCACTTCTGATTCCCTTCTTCCGAAACGCCTCATTTAACGAATCACAATGAATCGCATTTAATGCAAATATAATTGTCTTTCCGTATTTTTCCTTATTGCGCACATATTCGTCCACAATAATATCATTTCTCTCATTTGTTTTTGCAACCTTCATCACCAGAGATTCCGGCAGCTCTCCCCATTTGGCAATATATTTCCGCTCATCAATATCGATCAGTGTTTCAATATCAATATTGGTATCCACAGGAATATATTGCGGCGTTGCCAGGGTCTTGTCAGCGATCAGATCACTCATTGTCACTGAAAATACAATTTTATTATCAAAAATTTTCATCAACTGCCCTGTTGCCTTCTCCGTCAGGCGCACCGGCGTCGCCGTAAGCCCCAGAAGCTTGGCATCCGGTCTTTTCTCCCGGATCGTCCGGATAATCCTCCGATAAGACGGTGCCAGTGTATGATGTGCCTCATCTACAACGATCATCACCTTCTCTGCCAGAATATTTGGCAGATATACGGTATTGTTGCACAGGCTCTGCACACTGGAAATAATCAGATTATCATCCGGTTCCATCGCCCGCACACTCGCATGCTTTCCGGAAATACAAACCATTTTAAACTGCTCCATGGATTGATTTTGTTCCCTGATCAAAGGGGAAAATTTGTAAAACTGCTCCGCCGCCTGCTCGATCAGCATAGAACGATGACACAGCCAGATCACCTGATACCCCCGACTGATCATATCGTGAAGCAGATAGTACACACTGGTTCTGGTTTTTCCACTTCCTGTCGGCATAGACAAAATAGCGGAACTACGATCTTCGTTCAAAAAGTACTGATGCATCGCCTCCACCGCTTTTTCCTGATAAGGATACAATGTAATTTTATCCGGTTGTGCAATGGTCAGATCCAACGTCTTAGGAAGCTGGAAAACACTCTCCTCATCATTGTACACAGCCTTTCCCGTCATACGCAGCTCACTTAAATAAACATCACATAAGGTCTGTGTCATTCGTTTCTGACGCAATGCAAAAAGCATTTCATCGTTTTCTCCCAAATGAATACCACCATAGTTCAATCGCTCCAACCGGCGCACCACCTGAATTAAATGATTTGATCCGTTGAGAAAATAATCTTCAATGGATTTTCGATATTTTCTTACAAAATAATCATCCGGATAACCACAAATATAACTGATATGAGGGATCAGAAATTCTACATCCTTCTCCTCATACACATTTCCTGGTCGTAACCTTGCCGGGGTCTCCTTTCCATAAGCGATTGCTTTCAAAAAATCATACGGGAAATTTTCCCAGGTAAATCTTTTCTTTGACATATGCGTCAACTCCTTTCTTTATGTTGATGCCATCTTACCAAACCATAAAGCCCCACATTGGGATTTTTTATCCCAACTTTTAAATTTTATATTCAATATCCAGATTTACCTGATTGCATGTATCAAAGAACTCATCAAGATCATAATGATTTTGCAGACAATGTACGATCACGGCATCTAATAGAATTTTATCCGGCTGCAGAGTGTGATCTCTTAATTCGAATAATTCGTCGGCTTCCTCCAGGGAAAGACCACAGGCGATCACAAACTTTGCAAGCATTTCCTTGGGCAGGGTTTTCCCACTGCGCACACGTATGTATTTTCTGACCGTTTCATATTTCAGATTGCATTTCTGGCTAAACTGCTCTTTCGTATCAAACAGCTCCCGAATCATATCATTAATACGGATATTCAGTTCATCAAACCGGTCCATGTCTCCCCGCGGCAGCCTGCTTAATTGCTGCGGGGAAAACATCGCACTCGTTTTCTCTTTCACCACATTCTGCTCCTCCAGACCGGTCAATTCAAATGTATGATTTCGTAAATAATCCATTGTAATATTCTTCATATTGTGCCCTCTATTCTTTTCTTTGACTAAATATGTCAATAGTACCTTCTTCTTAATTACACTAATTTTTTCTCTCCATTTTCCCTACCGGAAATCCCGGATTCTGCGCAGCGCCGGCAAAGAATTTCCGTCATAATCAAACAATGCCTGATTGGCCCATTCATTTCCTCCCGGTCCCTCCTCGCCGGTATAACGAAGTGCCGCCTCCGTGGCCCATCCGCAGCCCGGCACCGGAATCCATGCCGGCTCCCAGTAGTAAAAGCCCAGACCGCCGGGAACAGACTTGATCCTGTGCATAATATCCTCCATAAAATCTGCCTGCCCCTTAGGAGTCATAGGATATTCCAGATTTTCCACAAGCTCCGGTTTCGTTGCCATACCCTTTAACCTTTTATCCAGATCACCCTCCCGGTCACGGTAATCCTCCATGGTAAATCCCATAGACACCTCCGCTACCACCAGCTCTTTCTGATAACGTTTCGCCAAATCCCGCATATTGTATTCCAGCTGATCCAGCGTTCCATGCCAGAACGGATAATAGGAAAGACCGATCACATCAAAATCCTCCCCACGCTCCATAAAATGATCAAACCATTCTACATACATTTCATTGAAGCCGCCATTATCCAGATGGATCATAATTTTCACCTGATCATCCACCTCTCTGACACCACGGATTCCTGCATTAATATATTTTGCAAGCTGATCAAAATTAGGTTTCTGACCGGTCGGCCACAAAAGACCGTTGGTAAGTTCGTTTCCCACCTGTACCATGGTTGGGACCACACCGGCCTCCCGCAGTGCCGTCATTGTACTGACCGTATATTCGTACACTGCCTCCTCCAGCTGCTCCGGTCCGTATCCCTGCCATGCCTTCGGCACAATCTGCTTACCCGGATCTGCCCAGAAATCACTGTAGTGATAATCCAGCAAAAATCCCATTCCTGACGCTTTTGCCCGTTTTGCCATACAGATCGTCTTGTCCAGATCATTGGTTCCCGCACCATACGGATTCCCCTGTTCATCATAAGGATCATTCCAGAGACGCAGGCGGACAGAGTTTACTCCGTACCGCTTCAATATATCCAGAAGATCAGCTTCCTCCCCAAAATCATAATATTTTGCCCCACATGCTTCTTCCTCCAAAAGCGTAGAAATATCCATTCCCTTAATCATTTTCATGGTCTTTCCTTCTCCTTTCCATATCACAGATTTGCAACACAGGGGAGCTTGTTCCCCCGCACAAAATTTCAGATAACAAATCACAAAACGGCAGCCCTGTGTCCAAATACAGAGCTGCCGTCTGAGACGATACATTTATATTTAATACATTAGGTATTAAATACTTTCCTTATTGGGAAATCAAATTTCCCCTTTATATTATCCCTGTTTTGCTTTTACTACCATCACACCATACGGTTCCAGCTTTACGATACCATCACAAATCTTCTGTGTCAGCAGATCTGTTCCATTGATTCCATCTATCTGCTTTTCCTTTTCTTCCGGATTTAACAGGAATATATATCGCTCACCCTCAGCTTCTCTTACATGATATTCTACTCCTTCCGGAAGTTTTGGCAAGTCCAAACCACTCCGGGACACAAGCAGCTCCAAAATACGCCGGTTTGCCTGTGACTCCATACGCGCTGCTACATAATATGCAGTTCCTGCTCCATAAGGATGTTCTGTCGCCGCCGGCATTCCCTGATAAAAATCCGCATCATACTGTCCCAATATCCGGACATCTTCCTGCACACGAAGAAGCTCGGCATAATCCCGTACCTCTGCTTTACTTCCATCCCACAATGTTACTTGATTGCGGTCAGCCGGATAAAAGGTATCAATCTCCTCACTGATAATGCCAAATACATCCTTTAAGCCATCTCCCGGAAATCCTCCGAGATAACAGAGCTGATTCTGATCAACATATCCCGTCACATAGGTTGCCAGAAGCTGTCCGCCTTTTTGGATATATTCTTTTTTCCCCCATTTTTCAGGGCTTTTTCTGTCTATGTGAAATTTCTACTACAATTTTGCTCTATTTTTACTGGTAATTATGACCAATAATTTTCTTGAATCCCATCATGAGTTTGTGTTCAATACAGTAGTATGCTATAGCAAACAATCGCAAAAAAAGAGAACAAAAATATTACAATGAAAAAATAAAAGAGGAGGGAAAGATTTGAGAAATAAAAATCTTAAAGGTCTTTTGGCCGCATGCTTAAGCTTTTCTATGATTGTAACCAGTTTCAGCGTAAGCGGACCAGGTACAAAATCAGCAAGCGCAGCAGAAACCGGTGGTTTATTTTTTTGCTTCGCTCATTTCTCTGTTGAGAAATTTGCTCGCAAAACAGGGCATATGCCCTAACAAATAAAGGATCCCGGCCGATAAAACATCAGCCGGGAACCTGCTTTTTATTTCGGAGTCTATTTTCCTAAACTCTCCTTTTTCGCTCTAACCGCAACCATATTCACCACATTGGACAAAAATGCCATCGCAAGCACCATAACAAATATCGCAACATCCTTTGCGTTTTTCAACGGCATCAATGTAATGATCGAAATCGCCAATATGGCATTAATGATCAGGATAACGATCATTCTCTTTTCGAATTTCTTGTAGTCACCCTCCAACTCCCCAAGCACTTTCGTCATATTCTCATCTGCCACTTCCTTGAGCTCATCCATTTCCACGCGCTTTCCGGCCAAAATTTCATTAATACTGATCCCATAAATATCGCTGAGCAAGATCAACGATTCCACCGGCGGAATATAATTCCCCGTTTCCCATCGGGATACGGTCTTATTGGTAACGCCGATCCGTTCGCCCAACTGCTCCTGTGTCATATTGTTTTCTTTTCTCAGTTCCTTCAAAAAAGAGCCGATCATTTTTGTATCCATATCAGATACCTCCTTTTCCGATTGATGTACTGAGCATAGCATAATGGCGGGAAAATTTCCTCCCCATAAACAGCGAATCAAGGGAGAACGGGGGGATTATATCATCAAGTAATTTAAACAATCCTTTTCGCAATTTGATCAATTAACGTCACATCCGCCGGCAGCCATTTCACCGAGTTCAGCTCTTCCCGTTTCAACCACTTTGCGGCTTCGTGTTCCTTCAGAACCAAATCTCCCGAAATAACCTCTGCCCAGAAGCAATCCATGGAAAGATGAAATGCAGGATAATCATATTCTATCGTGTCGATCAATTCACCTACTTTAATCTCTGTATCAAGCTCCTCCATAATCTCACGTTTCAGCGCCTCCTGCGGAGTTTCTCCCTCTTCAATTTTACCGCCAGGAAACTCCCAGCCTCCTTTAAATTCTCCATATCCTCTCTGAGTCGCAAAAATGATTGGTTGTCCCTGTTTATTTTCAGCCTTGATAACGGCCGCTACTACTCTTATTATTTTCATCTAAATAACCTTACCTTTCCGAAAAATGAGTTAGTATTGAACTACTGCCATTAACTTCTACTCATTTATAATATATTCATATAAATCTTCACGAACCGGAACATCGAGAAGCCACTCAATCTCTACTGCCGTTTTACTTGTATTTGGCATAACAAATTCCTTGACATTCCCGCTGGCATGCATATACCCCAGATAATAAAATTCCTTGGAAATCTTATCATCCTTATTTTTACGAACAAACAAATGAACCTGTATCCCTCTTTCCTCAGCATGAAGAAAATTCTGAACATCTTCCGACTGAATACTTCTACCTGATTTTGATATTGCAATCAAACGGTTGCTGCTGATAAAATAATCCTCGTATTTTGTAGTATCGCTGATATCCTCCGATTTATCGTAATTGATAAATACCGGAAATGTCTTTGTCTTTTTGTCAAACTTATATCCACCAATATTTAACGGAACTTCATTCGTTTCCCAGTTCAGCAATCGACATACATCCTCATATGTATATTTCTGATATAGGACAAAATCTGTTTCTCGATATGTATGGGAAAAGTCACGTTCATATCGGCTAATCCCAAAATCAATCAGCTCCTTCAAAATACCATAAAACTCTTTGTTTGCAAGCATTACTTCAAAAGACTTCGACACATGATAATCTGTCCCTTTTTGATCGTCCTTTTCAAGCAAAATGCAATCAGAGTATGTCTTTTTACTTGCACCGGCAGGAAATTGATTTGTCATAATATTTACAATATTATCTTTCTGTTCCTGACTTATCTGCAAGCCATAATTCTTATGCAATTCTTTCTGTAGTCCAGAAAACAGCGAAAATTCATGTGCATATCCAAGCATTCGATCCAAAAGTTTTAATTCCTGAATTCTCTTTCCATTGGCAAGTTTTTTTGATACAAATTCAATAACCTTTTCCTCTTCCGGCGATAATCTCTCAGTATAGTCCTTCTCATATTTTTCCAAAAATTTATAGTAGCTTCCCAGGCTATTATTATCAAAAATCCGAAGAACATCCATTTCCCCATAATCGTCAAAATCCTTTAATTTCGGAATTCTTCCCAGCTTATTTTTAAGATTTGTGTAATTCTCCTTAATCAATTTTATATCACTAAAGTTCGCTCCATCCACTGCTGCAAAAATACGCTTTCTGCTAATCTCATCAAAGTGAATCGTACTTGCTCCCGGAATCACTCTTCCACCTTCCAACAGATATCTGCGAATATTGTCTTTGTTGTAGCTTCGATCGCCGGATAATGCGATGGGAATCATAAAATTATTCTTATAATTTCCAATAAAATCAAGAATCACAACATATTCCTTCTGTGATGCCTTTCTAAGACCACGCCCTAATTGTTGAATAAAAACAATCGGAGACTGCGTCGGCCGAAGCATAATCACCTGATTCACCTCCACAATGTCCGTACCCTCGGAGAAGATATCAACTGTTATGATATAGTCCAAATAGTCCTCATCTCCTGACTGTACATCCATTGTTAAGCGATCAATTGCTTCCGACCTCATATTTTCCGAATCGTCACCACTTAATGCAATTGTTCTCCATCCACGCTCATTAAATTTTGCAGATAATTCTCTCCCCTCTTCTATTCTGCTGCAAAAAATCAATCCCTTCACACGATCTCCCGAATATCCATAATATTCAGCCTGTTTCATTACATACTTCACACGCTCGTCACTTGTTAAATACCGAAAATGCTCTAGCTGTTCCTCCTTTGATTTTCCCTCATCAGAAACCATTGCCAAATCCGTAATGCCAAAATAATGGAAAGGACATAACAAATCCTCGTCCATTGCCTGCTGCAACCGGATCTCATATGCAATATTGTGATCGAAAATCTCGTATATATTTCGCCCTTCTATATTGTCATCCCTTTTATCCGGCGTTGCCGTCATTCCAAGAGTAAATTTCGGCGTAAAATAATCCATGACTTTTTTATAACTGCCAGCACTTGTATGGTGTGCTTCGTCATAAATACATGCATCAAAATAATTCCTCGAAAATTTATCTAAATGCTCCTGCCTGCTCAATGTCTGTACCGTTGCAAACACAAAATCAGCATTATAATCGTGCTCTGTTCCCGACACCAATCCCGTTCGGATGCTATTTCCAAACACCGTTTCAAAAGAGGTCTTTGCCTGCTTTGCAATCTGACTCCTATGTACCAAAAACAGGACACGTTGGAATCCCAATTCACGCATAGCAAAAGCAGAGGCATATGTCTTTCCAGTACCTGTTGCTGAGATTAACAATGCCTTGTCCACACTTTTATTTCTAAGCTCCAGTAAATTATAAATAAATGCTCTTTGCATCGAATTCGGTTGTAAGGTATATGACTCAATAGAAGGAATTTCCTGATTTTTTGCAATTTTCTTTTGCTCTGCAACCATTTTATCAAACAGTTGCTTTTCTTTATATTTTCTTCGATAATCCTGAATAAATTCATCATAAGTTTTCGTAAATTCCACTGAATTCCACAACTTATCAAACTCATCCAAAATAGAAACCAGCATTTCACCTTTGTCCGTAGACACAAGCTTTGTATTCCACTCCATATTGCGCGTCAACGCATCCTGCGTCAGATTAGAGCTGCCAATGATAAAACGATATTCTTCCTTATTCTGAAAAATATATCCCTTCGTATGAAATCCATTTCCTGCCCGTTCCGTCTGATACATGCGCAATTCCACGTTGGAAAGCCCCGCCAATGTATCCAACGCCACCGGATCACTAAACGTAAGATAATCCGTTGTCAAAATCCGCCCTGGAATTCCTCTCCTCTCCAGCTCCTTCAAAGTCTGCAACAAAGGCGTAATGCCTCCTCTGGTGATAAAAGCAACACTGATCGTAAAACTATCGCATTTGCACAGCTCGTCCTCAATGGCAGAAAATACCTTCTGCCCATCCTTATTATTGTTGTATATAAATTGTGGCCGATAGGCCAGATTGGAATTTGTGTTACTGTTAATAAAGGCTGTGTTAAAGCCAGATTGGAATTGTATTATCTTATCGTTGGTCATTGTGATTCCTTTCGTGAGGGGGCGGTACAAAATGATTTAAGCAAATTTTATATTCTCTGAGTTTTCAACTACTTAAACGCCTTTATCAATGTCTGTCCATTGGAAAACTAAATATTTTATCTATGGAATTTTCATCTGTATCATCCTCTTCCACAATAGCATCCCTATCATTCTGTTCATAACCTTCCAAAGAATAAATATCTTCCTTCTGCAGAACGCTAGACTGTAACATCTTCATTATTTTCACCAACTCTGGTGATATATCTGTTTTCTGCATTACATCTAATATATCATCCTTGTTGATATTTAGCTTCATATCATCATTAAGCCATTTAAATATTTGCTTCAATGCTTCCTTTCCCATTCCCACTCTTTTATATAATTCCAGATCACTTCTTTTTTCATAATCCATTCTAATTCTTTCTGCTTCATGCTTGACAGTAACATTGTTTCTATACTCTTGCAGATCCAGAATAAGCCCTGCTTTAAATATACTGTCTTCTAAATTATCGTCATACTTATATCTGGACATAACTATAGTTTCATGTAGATATTCAAAAATTTTTTGTTCAATTTCTTCTACTTTTGGAATTGCTTTACCCTGATACTTATTTTCAAGTGCTCTGTGTATCAACTCTCCATCTAATATATAATTTTCAATTTCATATCTATCCAGCAAAAATAATTGAACACCTTTATTTTCTCCATATTCCTCCAATTTACGTTTCCATTCTATTGAAAGTCCGTCACTGTCTCTAACAAAAATAATTTCTATATCTTTGTTTAAAAACTCTTTTAACAACGGTTTAATTTGGAATGGTATTTTATCATCTTTACTTCTTCCCTTATGAATTGATATAGTATTTGCACCATAAAAAACTCTCGTCCCCAGAATTCTATCTATATTTTCCCATATGTCAGTATTCGCATCTTCTATAAAAACCATCTTTCCACTAATGACGGATTTTGCCATTTCATAATTATCAAGCTGTGCTATTTTCTCTTCAACCTCTTCCTCTATCGATAACGGTTCACATAAATCATTATTTGCCGTAATTGGAACAACACTAGATGGCTTAACTGTTTTTATTATTGCAGCCGAATGCGTTGAAATTATAATCTGTATATCCAATTCTTTTTGTATTTTTTGCAAAGATTTTGCCAATGCAACTTGCATATTAGGGTGAAGATGTGCATCTGGTTCATCTAATAAAACCACTCTACAATCCTTCGGGCAAGATGTATATATTGGAACTAATATTTGAAGAATTTGCATAAATCCACTTCCAGACGAATTATAATCGAATGTTATTCTTTTGTCGTCAAGTTTTTCGCTATATTCAGCCGTTATATACATATCCTTTTGTTCATTAAATATTGCATCCTCTAAATAAAATCCAAAATCATTTACTAATCTATTCTTTAATTTTTCATAATTTTGAATATTATTTTCTTTCAAATCTAAAACCAGGTTTCGTATAACAGCACTTGCATTTCCTGACGTCAAATGTTGTTTTATATTAACCGGAAATAATCTTTGTTCCGTTTCTTGTAAACCAACAAAACCAGAAATCAAAAGAGGAGAATACTTGTATTCCATAGGTGAATTTTTAAGTTCATTTTCATCCGACAAACACTTTAAATTGTACCCACCAAACAGGGAAGATATTTGTAATTTGTATAAATTTTTCTTATCATCCTCCATTTGAATAATTGCACCGAAACTTTTCTTTCCCCGTCTACTTTGACGTGACACCTTACCGTAATATAATTCTCTAAAATCTGAAATATTTATTCCTGGCAACACCGTTGCACCGATTCCTCTACTTTTAGGTATTGCTCTACCATTTTTTATACTTATCAGGTCACTCTTTGCAAATGTATTAAGCGACAAATTAATTGCTTGTATTACAGTTGTTTTTCCACAACTATTTTCTCCCATTAAAACAGTAAAAGGTTTAAGAATAATCTCATTATCTTTAAATTTTTTAAATCTTTGAAGTTTAACTTTTGTAATCATAATTTACTCCTTTTGTAATTTCTTTTTTCACCATATAAACTTTATTATTTCATAGCATCTGTTTGTTGTAGCCATTTCAAATACATAGTTGAATTTTCAATGGTTTTTTATCGTTTTTCATTAAATATATCAATTGACTCATAAACATTACCTAAAACTCGCTTGAATTGTCAATAAATTTCCTATATATTTCCTTTATGAATATTCCGGCTACCATATCCCTGCTGTCCGGCATAAAGAGACCAAGAAAAGCGGGTGATTGGATCAATACTAGTTTATCAATTTTAACTCAATCGCAAAGCGGCTCTAGTCTTGACAAATGAGTGGTATCCGATAAATATTCATCAAGCCAATCAAGACGGTTTCTGTGTTCCGAAACACCGGTTTCCACATTTCCGGAATTAAGGTTTCCTAAAGCAAGAATATCCACTTTACTCCTACTTATAGCATAAGTGGTGTCTCATATGGTATCAATGAATTTATTTGTGTACATTCTTTTTTAAATAAAATTTGCATTGCTCGGCACCAATACATCCCGGCAAACCTGAAATCGAACATTCCACCCTACCATTTAGTTTATTCCTCTTCACATATTGAATTAAATTTCTACAACTGTCTTTCTTTAGCAACTCTCTAGATTTTTTAGGAATATAATATTCACACGGAGCGTTAATAATTGTACATGTTTTTTTTTGACAGAGGCAGATATTTTTTGCATAATAAAACAATTTTTCCCACTTACATTAATCTTAGAACCACCATTCTCCTCTTTTTTCTCTACATCTATCTTTGTCTCATTCTCTATCTTCTCATACTTCATCTCAAAATTATTCGAACTCATTTCTTTTTTAGAAGAACCCATAACCTCACATTCTTCCTCAAGTTTATCAGCAACTTTAAATAATTTTTCCATTTGCTTTTTAAGAATTTGCGTTCCCAAATTTCCATCAACAATTGTCAAAGAAAAGTATTGTGGAAGCGAATGTTTCTTTGAATTAATTACATTTTTCTTAAAATAATATATTTTATCTTCCTTACTAGGGTATATCGCTCCAATCCCTATTATATCTGAAAAAAACTTATCCTTAGATGCTATTTGTGTCCCGTATTTCAAAACTAATGCCGGAATATACCGTCTCTTTACATTATAGAAATTTGAATATTTGGCATCCAATATATAATAGTAGTCTTTATAATTACCGGATATCTTTAATACAAAATCCGGTGTCCATCTATCACTCCACCTGCTTTTTATAAAATTGTAACCTGTTGAATATAAATTAGTACATACATTACTTTTATCTATCCAAATAGATGGTTCATATAACAATGTTATTTCATATCCATTACCTTCAAATATATATTTGTTATTTATATTTTCAAAATCATCTTCTACATCATATATAATTCGATCGGAATCTCGCAAAATAAATCCGCATAGAGACATTGCATTTTGAAGTTTTATCAAACAATAGTATTCAAAAATACGGCTTAGTGTTTTTAGTTTGAATAAATAATTTAAATGATCAAAAGTATAATCTCCTGTTTCAAACCATTTTGCCATACATTCATAACAAATTCGATAATGATATATTTGTTTGAATGTATTGGTAAGTTTAGGCAATCCATATATATTCTCTGGTATACACTTTAAATTGTTTTCATATCTATAATATATCTCCTCCAAAATATTCTTTTTTTCAGAAAATCTATCTACCACACCTTTGTAATAAACATAAACGCATCTTTCTGTAATCTCCTTAATATAACACCACAATTTCACAATCGAAATATTGTTCCTGAACATGGATCTTCCTCCCTGATTTCCTCCTTTGAAAAGGTCATTTCCTCAGGCACAACCACACATTTCTCTTCTATATCATTTTTTCTATGAACAATTGCAATAATTTCACCTGTAAACTTGCCTAACGGATATGTCCCGTTGTCAACCAATTCATCTATAAGAACCACCTTCTTCATTTCACCTTGTAATTCTTTCGTAAATTCAGTTATCTCTGCAAAGCAGAGCAATTCTTGCAACTCTACTGAGTTTATCTAACAAATAAACTTCATCAGCAGTTGTTGCATTACCTGTTTCAATTTTTTTCTTAACAATATTTCTTTTAATCCCAAAATTCTCCAACAATTGCAAAATCACGCTTATAATCGATGCTGCCGTTCCAATTTCAGGAATAAACCCTACGCCAGACAAAATATAATTTAAAATGTTATTTGAAGTGATTTTTTCTTTTCCTATTTCTGCGATTAAATTATTGTACTCAGATATTTTTTTGTTCTGCTGTACGGTATCCAATTTAGATAAATCTTGAAGTATTGTTTTTAATGTTATTGTCGTACAATATTTATCTGTATAATCCAACACATTTTTCAACGAAAGTGAATTATCTGATTTCAACAAGTATATGCTTTTTCTCTCTTTATCCAACATTTCACTATACGCCTTTATACTCTGTTGTTGCTCATCAAAAGAATATTGATATGTGTTTATTACATTTCCAAGAATATTCGATACTGTCATATCAGAATATACACCATTCTCTCCACTATCGGCAAACGGAAAATATGTAGCTTGCAATGCCGTTGCAATATGTATAGCATTTGAGTTTACCACTAGTTCAAATTCCATAGCTTTGCTATTTTCCATATGTTCTTGTTGTATCCCTTCAAACAATTTATTCGCCCCAATGACCGGTAATTTCATTGGGCTGTAACTTGTTAAAAGTTCATAACTATCACGCTTTGCTTTAATGGGCCATATCAACCATTCGTACAGAATTTTCATTCTATTATCTGAACTCTTAATACATTCTTTACATAGTTCCTCTAAAAGTTGCTCATTACTTTGCCAAAAAGATAAATATTTTCTTTCTAATTCACAATAAAACATTGCCATTAGAGCGTTTATTCCTCTTTTAGATACTATGGCATTATTATTAATTTGATATAATCTGTCTATGGTTTTTCCATCATATCTGCTTTCTGTATTTGGCAACAAAACAACTAATTTGCTTCTTTCAACCATTTCTTCAAGATCATTCATCTTAAGATGTTGCTGTCGCAAGAAATCATCTATATGACTTCCTAAAGGAAAAGAAAGAAAAACAGTGTCATATAACAAAGCATTACTTCTTATATTAATGTTTTCATTATTCCACACGCTGAAATCCATATAGCACTTAGTTTTGCTACTATCAAAATACCTCAGACTTTCTTTGCCTATTTCTCCAGAATAAATTTTTTCAACATTATCAAACCAAAACTCAGAATCGGTCACTGAAAAAAGAAAATTTTTATCAGTACATGCTAATTCTACATTCTTATTGCACAAAAACATTCCGGATGACGGTTCTTTCTCAACAGTTACTGTCTTAAAAGCGTTTCTTAATTCTTGCACAAACGTTTTTATCGCTGTTATGTCAGAATTATTAGTATCATCACCAACTGTTATTATTATATTGGGACCGTTTTGGTGTTCAACCCGAATACTGACAAAATTAACTCCGGGAAATTTACTAATCAACAAACTTTGAAACATTTCATTTGTCAAAAATATCCCTTCGTTATTGCGAGCTATATTAGTTAAAGGCTCCACATCAGTTAGAATGGTTTTAGGCTTTTGCGAGGCAAGTTCTACCCAATCACCTATACTTCGAATATTATAGTCAAAGTCTTCTTTTATGTCATTAAACATATCTAAAAAATCCAAAAGTTGAATCACATAGTGATTTTTTTCAACAAGATAGATTTTTGTTTTCATCCCATAATATCTTGTTCTAAGGCGTAAATCTGCTCTTTTTACGCCGCCACAATCATATAGAATATCTGTCATAATAATCACCTCCCCTTTGCCATAACTGGGAACAGTTTTTTGACTCCCCGTTTTACTCATGGTTAACTGCCCTCTCGGAAATTCAACATTGTAATTGTCGTTGGGGGTGTGGGGTTTCACAATATAAATTATTCAAACTCAACTCTCATATTTGTCCATCCCCCATTTTTGCAGGATTTTATTGTTCCTCTGATACTAAAACCAGGGTTCTTTTCTATGGTATCCATATGTTTTTTTCAGATTCGATTACCAAATGATTACCAAAGCAGGTGTTGGTTACCACAAGAATCCTACGCCATCATATGGTCCATATCTATGCTAATCCAGCGCCTTGTCATCCCGGATCTGTTGAATGATTGCAGCCACATTGCTTGTCAGGTTTCCCATCGCCTTATAAATGTCCTGATTAAGCTGCTTCTCCTGCTCTGTAGCAATATCAATATTTGCTGCAAGATCTCCAACCGCAGGATTTTCTTTTGGATTCATTCCACTTTTGTCAGTAAACAGCGCTGCCATATACCTTCGTTTTCCTGTTTTCTTATTACATAATATCTCTTCCTCATTTGGCTTAATAAGCTCCTCATAAGAATTTTCATAATGTAATAGTAAAAACAGTTCAAAGCTTGGATTTGTAACCGCCAAAAGATTGTCTCCTCCAAGTTTTATAATCTCATTATACTTTGCCGGATCTCCCTTGTAAATATCTGCGTCAAAAACAATAACCATTTTATCATGCTTTTGATCGAATTTATTTTCCGTGATCCCTTTTTGTTTTTCTGCAAACTTTATCAATGCTTTCGGATTGGACACCGTCTTATCCTCTTCCGTCTTTTCCATTAACCTGATATCGATCAGTGGATGAATTCTTAACTGCTTCCTTAAATCAATCAGCTTCTTAAAATACCACACTTCGGTATTGGAACCTTCACAGATAAAGAAATATTTTCGATATGGTTCTATCTGATCTTCTTGATCAGACGGACGTTTATTCCAATCTGTATATGTACGGATAGGAGCCATAACTATACCCCCTCCCTAAACCGGAATTTTTTAAATACCGGTATTGCACCATAACGCCCCTCCAAATATGCTTTACTAAGCACTTTGTCATAACGCTCCTTAAATCGATCCAAAGAATAAAGCCTGCTGCTTCCCTGTTCCCCACGTTCGATAAACCATATCTCATCTCTCCGGAACAATCTTTGATCCATAATAGATGCTTCATGAGTAGTAAAAATCAACTGCGTCTTACGTTCTCTATGCAGCTCACTAAATAATTCCAAAAAATGTTCTGTCAACTTTGGATGCAGACTTCTTTCCAATTCATCTACTACAAACACAACATCTTCCCTTTTCAAAAGCAACATATCCATCAGATCAAATAACCTTCTGGTTCCATCCGATTCATCTGAAAAATCAAAATCATATACCGACTTACCATGCGTAAGCTTGATCGTAGTAATTTTTGGCTCGTCATTTCCGTTTGCCTCTATATTAAAGAAGCACTTGTCTGATCGCCCGGACATTCTAAAATGAGGATTTTTTGAATGAGCAATACTATTTCTTACCTTTTCTAAAATATCTTCAAATATCTGTTTCGGAAGCATCTTAGATAATTCATTAATATCAATTTCCTCTATGCGTACATTTGATATTCCCGTATCAAACGTAGTTATCAGATCATTGATCAAAGACAGAGATTCTTCCTCATAATAATACTGAAAATTTGTCAACCCGGAATCTGGGGTAATAATGACAATACTATTTCTCAGCCATCTGTAAATTTTTTGGAATATCTGCAGCTTTGATGTTTCTGCATACTTTTTTCCACGGTTCATCTCTGTCAAAAACAGGTCCGATGTATTATCCTCAAAATCATCCGCATATGTGTCGAATCGATTCTGCTCCTCCGAAGTCAATTTAATCGAAGCATCTAATACCGGCTTTGCGGATTTCTCTCGCTCATATATACATTTTGCAGAGCCATTTTGATATAATTCATACAACCACTCTCCGGTAATCGTCCGTTGGGATAATACTGCTGAAAATCCGTAAGCGTAAAACTTACCGTCAATCTCCATTTGAATTTCAAATATACTGTCACGTCCCTCATTTTCCGGATTAGTTCTACAAAAATGCCTCGTTCCCCATAAAGGAATCCCTCCATCCAGAGTTGCCTTAAAAAAACGAAAAAAATCTACCAGATTGCTCTTGCCTGAAGCATTGGCTCCGTATATAATGGCATGCTTTAATAATCTGGTTTTACTTCCTACCTGTACCCGATGATCCACCTTCGTTCGAATCTTTGATGATGAAATCATGGTCATCTCAACTGCCTGATCAAAGGACTTAAAATTTTCAACTGAAATCTTTGATATCATATCATTGAGTCCTCCTCTCTGTGCTTTTTTATAATATTATATGATGATTTCAAATATACGTCAATCAATTTTCTTCATTTGACGATTTTTTCTCTAAATGTATCTTGCATTATCTCAATTTCTTCATTTGTTTATATATATGGTTTCCATTTTCTGCAATATTACACATTTATATTTTTTCTCATGACATTTTCTTCACTATATTCTTGCTGATTTTCTGGCTCTTGTTCTTTTAAAGGCAACAAATTCCTATCCTACAGACGAATACTTCTGCAAATATACAAATTGTAACAAGAAAAGAAGGTAGCTACCACAATGGTAACTACCCAGCACTTCTTGAAATAAATTTCTTATATCTGATACATTTAAGACAATGTATTTACGTTATTAATCATCGCCGTTAGCTTTCCGATAATCTCTTGCTGATATTCGAAGCACTATACAGTACCCTCGTAACAATCACTTTATCACCTTCAATAACATAAAATACCGAGAAATTGTCTATCGAAAGCTGTCTAAGCCCCATCGTATGCTCCGGCTCCGATTTCATAATCCGCACACGCTCTGGAAAAATATCTAATTTTTGTATTGCATCTGCAATCCGATTATATTGTCCCATAGCATTTTCCGGCGCCTGAAGGATATTTGCAATATATTCCGGTGAACCGGTATCATAAACTCGGGAGGCTACCTCTACGCTTCGCTCCGGTCGGCGCCAAACAAGCGTCCCCCGGACGCTTAACGCCCTGTCATGGGTACTTTCCTTAGATAGTATCCTATCATAAGAGCCAGTGTTTCCGCAAGGATAAATGTAATTCTTTTAATTTTTTTATCATCTATATAGTTATCAGGATTGCATTCATCTGCTATTGCCGTTTATGGTATAAGAAAAATACCAATTAGCTGATTTCTACTTGCTCCAAAAACAGTAGTACTCATGTTTGAGTACTTGCGATACTCTTTCCAAATATTTTTTCATCGACAACTTTGTTGTGTAGCGTTATTTATTTCTGTCTGGATAATACCCGCAGGTGCAGGGATTCGTTTGGACACTGATGTTGATACAATTTAACCATATTTTCATAGGGGTGTTCAAAAGGGGTTCATTTGAACACCCCTTGAGAAATGGCACTTGCAGGCATAAAAGATGGCAGGCAGTCTCGTTATAAGACTACCTGCCTGTTAATTATTCTTATTCTGTTTTCTGTATCTCGTTAGCCTAACGCTGATTTACCAATCATAAATATATATATATTCACCATGATTGTAAATTAGGAGCAGCTGGTTGTATTTCAAAATTACATCTTACTTCTATATTAGGTTCTAATGGTTGATTTGTATAAGGATCATTTAGTGGTAAGAATCCATTCATACTTATTTCATAATGAATAAAATATTTATAATTTATATGGTAAACATTTTGAAATTTATTCATCAATGTTTCCATTAATGCGTATCGTTGCATTTCGTTTTCAATATTCTGCATATTTAAACTCACAAAAGAAATTTCTTGGAAATAATCTGCAGGAAAAATAGAACGTTTTCTATCTTTTTTAGTTAATCCTGTTTTGTCATTTTCAGACATTTTAGAACTCTCTACTTTAAACCCTTCTTTAAAAAGACGTATTGAAACTAAACGATAACCCTTTTGCGAAAGATTAAAAGAAAGTATCTTATTTATAACAGTATCTATTAATTGAATATGATTATTTTTGATTTTATCTACAAATACAGAATATATATTATAGAAATATTGGGATGATTCGGATGAAACATTATAACGTATAACAATATTTCTAAGTTCATGTTTTATAGCCACACGTCTTGTACGACCATGAGAAAAAGCAGTTGTATAACTAATATCATTGTCACCATGAAACTCTTCTAATTCATTTGTAAGAAAAACATTTATTTTTACATCATGAGGCAAAAGACCAAACGGGTTATTCAATGTCTTAGGCTCTCTCATTACAAAGCCCCCATACCTACTTTCTTCATATTCTAAGTATACAGCGTTACAATAATCAAAAATAAAAGCGTTACCTTGATGCTTTGTGCACTCAATTCTGAATTCTCCTATGCTATCTTCGACAAGACGATTATCCACAAATCTACTATCATCCGGCTTAACCCATTCAAACATTCGGTTCACTCTCCCTTTTATTAAATAAATTTATTTTATACATTCCAATGTATCAGTATAATTGCAAATTGATTTAATTTCATATTTCAATTTCAATTATTAATGTAATATTGGAAATTTTTTTATGGCGTTTATCATTTTAGGAATCATTGCCTGATAATTTGCAATCAATATTTTAAACTGCTCTTGTGTAATATTATTGCCTGTTGGATGCCCACTATCATTTCGTGTCTTTCTAATAATATCTAAAAAAGCAAAATTTAAATCAATATTTTCAAAACCCAAGCTACTAAAAATGCCTGCATTACTCTTCGCTCTTTTTAGGAATTCTGTCAGTCTATCATTAGCGCATTTTGCTTTTATCACTTTGCGTTCATACGCATCAACAGATTCCGGTGAAGTTGTATTTCTTAAATATTGTTTATACGCCTCACACATTTCTATTAGCATCATTTCGGCAGATGCACCAAGCATTACAGTTGCTGCTAAAAGATTATTCTTATCTCCGCATTCACAGGCTTCATATAAATATTGTTTCTGAAGCTCAGAAAGTTCTGTATTATTCATTACAAACTTAATAGTATTACTATATACACTATCTTTTTCAAATATAATTGATTTACCGCTGACATTTATTTCTTCTGTTTGAATAGGTTTAATACCTATTGTCTCTATTCCACAGTAATGATATTTATCATCATCTTGATAAATCTCTGTAGATATTTTCGAAAGAACTTCTTTCTCTGTTTCTATTTTTTTCTTAAATGTTATTGGAACCCTTAAACTTCCATATAATTTCCTTTGATAATCTATTATTCCCGAAAATCCCCATTTAGGGTCATAAACAAAATCTGACACTTGTAATATTGCTGATAACTCATTCAAACCTTCCGAATCCAAATAAGCCGCCATCGTTAAAAGCATATCCCTTTCAGATACCGTATACATTGTTCCACGTCCTTTTTATTATTTTACACAGTTATAGCTTACACTCATTTTATTATACATTATATAATTATTCTTCGCCATATAAACTTCATCCTTATTTATACATACGTTTTGTTACCAATATTCAAATCTTTAAGACGCTTGTAATAACCATTTGTCTGATATTCAAATATTGATTATACGTTTTAATTTCTACTTCGTCTCACAAATTGCTTATAATATTTATTCATTAATTCATATAGCCCTTTCAATAAATCAATATCGTCGAATGGCATTTTAAATAATAATCCCTTTATCTCAACTCGCAACTCACATACATACTTATATAAAATTTCATCTTTAATTTCATCAAAAAATTTTTCATCTGTGTTTTCTGCTCTTGCTATAAAATATGATAACACTTTATTTAAATAAAAAAAATTATCCACAGTCGCATTAGATTCATTAATTGAAATAGGATTCCAAGTAATATCCAAAAATGACTCACAAAAATGTGATGCTGTTAAATCAATAACGGTACTCCTTTTTTCAGCCAAATATTCAGCCCAAAAAAATGATGGCAATACTTCCTTCATATCTTCAGATTCAAGTGCAGCTCTGTATATTTTGGGATACAGCTTCATATCATTGATATGCCCCATCTCATGATACAATGTACAAACAATCTGTTTAAAATTTTTATTCCTATATAGTCTCTCTATTTCATAATTAGGCAATAAGTCAAATAACCTAGATGTCAGTATAATTTTTGAATCATCAATTACTCTACCATCTGTTTGTATAGGCAATTCGCCAACATTTATTAATTCAACCTCCCTCAAAGAACTAATATCCAACTTAAATGCATATTTTCTTAATGTGTACTGCACTATATTACCAAGAAATAAATTCAACTGTTCATCATATTTACAATTTACATTCGGTATTTTCCCCATTTACGCATTTCTCATATCCTTCTCATTTTTTAATTTATCTGTCAGACTTTCTTCCATTACATTTGGAACATAAAACCTGTAAGTTAGACCTTACCGTCTTTCCTCCCTTTGCCACAGGAACTATATGGTCAATATGCAATCCCACCTCATCTGGCATATATTTTCCACATATCCGACAAGTGTAATTATCCCTCTCCATTATTTCCTTACGAAGTTCCTTTGTCATCAGCTTCCGCTGATTTTTACTGTAATATTCTTTAACCGTACACTCGAACCCAATCTGCCTTAGCATTTCATAACGATTTACCAAATAGTCATAACTACAATCAAACTCCCTATCTTGGATTGCCTCTTTATACGGTGTACGCACATAATTCTCCTGTACATACTTCGTTCTGTTACGCAGTAAAATAAAGCAGAACATATTCTCATTGTCTAAACAGGCATCAAATTGTTTTCTACGCAAGTGCCTAAGTAAAGAACCATCTATTTTATCTTCACATTTTCTTTCCCATATTCGAACATTTTCAAAATGTTTTTGTAATCCACCCATTCCATTTTGAATTATGTAACTATCAATTAAATCATCTATATCAGGATTACGCCTTCCTGTCACATCAAACTTCACATTATAATATGGGTATTTAAACGGAGAACGTAACACCAAATATATAAAATATGAAGGTACAAAAATACACAACATTATTAAAAAAGCTATTATAATAGGTATAAATAATTCCATAGCCTTACCCCATATCAAATATAAGTCTATTATACACAAAAATAAAATAATTATTTCATCTTGTCTTTAATATCCTGCAATAATTTTATAATTTCCGAAAAACCTATAAATATTATTCCCCCTATAAACACTTCTATTTCCATAACGAAAAATAATACAAATGAAAATTCTTTACTTATGCAACCTACACAGATACTGGCAATAGTTCCAATAACCAATATGAACACACCTATCACTTTTAATATCTCAGCTACAGTATTTATATGTTTTACATTATCTAAGTTAGTTTTATATATTTTCTTCTCGATAGCTGCCTTCTCAAAAATTGCACCACACGAAAGGCATTTCCCTATTTCAATTTCATCATTCTCTAATAATGTTTTACACTTAGGACAATATATTTCTGCCATATATTCTCTATCTCCTATTCTATTTATTAAAACTGATACATTTTTCGTTCCAGCTTTACAGTCATATAAACGATACATTTATACGTGTCATAAATTTTCCAGTAATATCATATTATTAACAGATATCTATTTATTTACACATTTTTCTATTGTAACCGCCGTTCCATTTGCTATAACAGCAATCATTGTTTCTCCAAACATAGTAAAATCCATATCTAATCCAATAATTGCATTTGCCCCTGCCTCCATTGCTCTTTTACGAATTATATTGAGAACCATTTTTCTCGTTTCTGCAATCTTTTCGCTCAATGCATTTGATTCAAAGCCTGTGAAATTTGAAATTCCTGCAAATAATGATTTAAAAACTCCCATGCCCATAACAACTTCGGACGAAACATAATCGTGATACTCAACTATAGTATAACCCTGAAATTCAAACCCAGAGGTTACCATAACGCTATTGATAGCATTCATTCTTTCATCTACAATTTCATTTTCTACATCCTGAAAACTTTTCGATTCATTTTCCTTTGAAAGAATTCTTTTGATATGGTCCTTTATTACTGAATCTATATTTATGTTTTTTTCCGCAACATTTTTAATATATTCCACTTCTTCCGGAACATCTTCTAATTTTTCTGCATTAACCAATTTATCAAAACTATTAAAACACTCAGCACAAATTCTATATTCTGACAGTTCTACAGAAAAAGGAAAATCCGATATCCATCCGCTCTGTTTTTTACCACACAAGCAACACACTATAGCCATTGCATTCTCCTTTAATCAATCTCTTTTTCTTATAACAACCGATGTACCATTAGCAGAAACAGCAATCATGTTATTGCTAAAAGTTATACAATTGAAAGTTACTCCAATTATAGCATTTCCACCTTTTATGATTGAGTTTTTCAACATTCTTTTTTCAGCACCCTGTTTGGCTAATTCCATTTTATTAGCAAAAGAATCTGAAGTTGCACCAAAAAAATCTGATACTCCTGCAGTAAACTCTGATAAAAATCCAGTTCCCATAACAACCTCTCCAGAAACAAGTCCTAAATAGTTCTGAATTTCATACCCATCAAATTGAAAACTTGTTGTTACAAATTTCTCATATTCACCCTTATTAGCTTCATATTTATCAATTTTTTCTTCTAATAATATAGCATTCTTTTCTTCTTCACGTCTTTTTTCTATCTCTTCCTTTGAACTTACAATCCAAGTATTGACACAATCTTTTACTATATCCTCGAGTTCGCCATTCTGAATGTATTGTTCAAAATAAGAAATTGCATTTTCTCTATTTTCATTATCCGCATCTAAACCTTGTGTATGATTCAATGCAAGCTTTTGTGATTTGCATTTTGCACAATACAATTTTCTATTTTGTTGATTTGAGGGCTGAAGCACACCATATTCACTCAATAATCCTATTTTAGTTTTGCAAATACAACAAAAATCAGCCATAAACTTCCCCTCTACTTCTTTTCATTTGTTTTACAAAATATTCTCAATATAATTATACATCGCATATTTTTTATTTTCAATCCAAATTGAATATACGTTTATGCGCAAAAAATGGATATGATCTCTTGTAGTTATAGTTTTAAATTTTACATCATAGGAGGATCATAATGAAATACTATCAGATTATTTTCAGCCCAACCGGTGGAACAGAAATGGTTGCGGAGACAGTCACGCAAAACTGGAAACAGGTCGAAACGATTGATCTGACTCTTCCGGCTGCTGATTACTCTAAAATTTCTTTTGAAAAAGATTCTCTTGTCCTGATCGCAATGCCGTCTTTTGTTGGTATAGCACCCCAGCTTGCTTTGGAGCGATTTTCTATGGTCAAAGGAAATGGAGCGCTATGTGTGATTGCCGCAGTATACGGAAACCGTGCTTATGAAGATACTCTCGTCCAAATGCAGGATTACGCACAAACAGCCGGATTCCGGGTGATTGCAGCTATCTCAGCCGTAGCAGAACACTCTATCATCCGCAAATACGCATCAGGAAGACCTGATTTGAATGATTATAAAGAACTCGCTGAGTTTGGTGATCGGATTGATTCTTGAAAAAGATGCTTCTGGTGCATTATCCACGCCTGTGGTTCCCGGCAACAGACCGTACAAGAAAGCGGGAGCCGGCATGATTCCCAAAGCAGATGATACCTGTACCGCTTGCGGTCTATGCGCACGAAAATGTCCAGCCGGAGCTATCTCCCCAGATCAACTGAAGCTTTGCGACAAAAGCAAATGTATCTCTTGTATGAGGTGCGTGTCCATATGCCCGGTTCATGCAAGAAAGGTCAGCCAGCTTATGACGTCGGTCGCTGCCGCTGCACTCAAAAAAGCCTGCTCTGTTGAAAAAGAAAATGAGCTATTTATCTAAAATTCAAACATATGCTTTTAACCCTTCCATTCTATAATTTAGATTGGAAGGGTTAACTGCTGTATTTTGTTATTAGATTTTCCTCAAACCCTTGAAAACACTTGGATTTGTCACAGGTGAGCTTTCCCTTATTGTTTTCCTTGTGTTATTCGGCATCCTGTTATAATACCCATCAATACGCATATACTATCTATATCTCTATCCGCATTTAACAAGACAATTTACTAATAATAATGTCTTGTATACAAGACATTATTGGTATATAATTATCTCATATAGAAAGAGGTGACATATATTATGAATCGAGATACTTT
>OLWA01000276.1_pt1 | contig 67377 bp, 49 predicted proteins | sample 1673251 | NCBI WGS metagenome assembly OLWA01 (sample SAMEA3178937, study PRJEB25190) | human gut metagenome | biome: human gut; feature: human-associated habitat; material: faeces | place: Austria | collected 2013 | reverse complement strand
TAATGTTTCCGGCATTTTTTGCTCTGGTAAAACCAGCCTCTACCATTGCAAATCCTGCCTGCATCCAGAATACTAATGCTGCTCCTATCAAATACCATACGCCATACAGGTTATCGTTGACGTACTGAATCACTTCTTTCGACATATAACATTCCTCCTTGGTTTTCATTTTTTTCGTTTCACATGTGAATGTTACATTTACGTAACAGGAAAAAGAAAAAGGTGCCACGATTGCTTTTCGCTTCGTGACACCTTTGTCATAAATCCCATTATATTCATTCCGTCTTTTCTGTCAAGGAACTTTACTTAACTCTTTTTTAAAAAAAGTTTCATAAATGTTTTGCTTTCCATTATTCGTTTTTCACAAAATTATCGAAAGTGCTATTTGTTTTGTGGGGAAAAATCCGGGTTTACATCCCCATCTTTTAAAGAATCATCGGTCAAAAACTTTATAAAAGCAGCCGCTTCCTCCTGCTTTCTGGAAGAATTGGACACTCCAAGCACGGCAGATCTGCTTTTCCCGCCCAGAGCCTTGTACTTCTTACAATCTGCAACATCAATACCAAAGTTATACATTGTCTCGTCAATCTCCTTCTCACCGCGGATATTCTCTCCGTCAATGATCGGACAATACACCCTTTTATCCTTTGGCCAGTCCTTAAATGCCGCCACAGTGCCGGAGCTTTCCGGCTCGAAAAAATATCCGGCCGTAGCATAACCGGTAAATCCCTTCTTGGGTGCGATCACAATGTCACAGGTTCCGGCATAAATATAACTCTGTAACTGCTCGCTTAAAGTACCGTTTTTTGAGTTAAACTCTGTATTGATGGTCACGATCTCATGCTTGTTATCAAGTCCCAGATAGGTACCCACAGCCTTTTCCAGCTTATCTACCTGCTTATCATCCAGATTCTGGTCACAGATTGCCACATATAATACCGTCTGCGGCTTCGTCAGGGCACCATACAAAAAGTATCCACCCACCAATACGATTGCGGCAATAACCACGATCGTCGGCAGATAGTAATCCTTAAAAAACTGGAATTTCCCTTTGCTGTCCAGTTTTTCGTACTCCTTTTTATAATCAGTATCATCTCTCTGCTGATAGATCAGACCATCCTTTTTTACCTTGCTTTTGTCATCTTCCTCGGAATCGTCAAAAATTCTTGCCATGTAAACCTGCCTTCCCGGCACACCTTATAAATAATATATTTTCAAATTTTCATTATCTGATGCACGCTTTTTCTTAGTTGTAAGTATACAAAAATTATCCTGTCCCCGCAAGGAGACAGGATTTTATTTCATACATTTTATTGTTTTTTAATGATTCTGCGGTTACGCCGTTCCCAAAATATAGATCACCAGATACATCAATATCATCAGACCATTGATGATCACACCAAGGGACGGAAACAGCTGCCGGATGTTATCCAGCTTCAGACTGAGCATGGCAAGTACAAAGCCCCAGATATTAATGGCCGCACAAAGCACTCCCAGAATTCCGATCCAGATCCCGGCTTTTCCTCCTGCTTCTCCGGACAGAAAGCAAAGTACCAAAAACAGGACAATGGATAATATTCCAAGCACCGTAGACCAAATTCCCTGCTTCGGATGTTTTTTATCCGTCAGATGAAGGCCGTCCCTGCGTCGTTTCTTTTTAGACATGATCCTCTCTCACCTGCCCTTCCGTCACCTCCGGCTGTGTCACACTTTTTCTGCCAAAAAATATTCTGTGAAAAAAGCGGAACAGTACATAACCGATAATTCCTCCTAATGTATTCAGAAGCATATCATCCACATCACAGGACCCCACCTTGGAGACAAGCTGGATCAGTTCCACTAACAGCGATGTCAGAAAGCTCAGCAGCAGAATTTTCCAGAATTTACGCTGATTCCTTGAAATAACTGGCAGCACAAATCCAAATGGAACAAAACACACAACATTGCCCAGAAGATTCAACAGGACATAATAACTGCCGATTGCATGCCAGTAGAAGATGTATCTGCGGATTTCCTTAAATGGCACCAGACTGTACTTGTATTCGTCACTTGGCACCCGTCCCAGCTGCTCGCTGAAAAACAGGAAATACACCAGTGCCACCAGATATACCACAAAGATACACCATGACAGGATGCGGATCACTTTTTTTGCATTTTTCATTCCTAGCTCCTTAATACAATTTCTTTCTCCTCAAGGGCACGGATAATCTTATCCATGGCCTTGTTTACCTCCTCGTCCTTCAGGGTACGGTCCGGTGCACGGAATACGATCTTGTATGCCATAGACTTATACCCCTGGGTAAGCTGGGCTCCCTCATAGATATCAAAGAGTGTTACTGACTCGATCAGCTTGCCGCCCTTTGTACGGATGGTCTCCTCAATATCCCCAGCCAACACTTCCTTCTTCATGGTCAGACTGATATCTCTCGTCATAGCAGGGAATTTCGGAATACCTACATACTTCACATCAAAGCTTGCCAGCTCAGAAATCTGTTTCATATTGATCACCGCAATGTATGCCTTCTGGCCAATAGAGAAGTTATCCAGCACCTCCGGATGAACCTCACCGAGATATGCCACCTCACATCCCTCGTAGATCACCTTCGCCTGGCGTCCCGGATGAAGGAAGCTCTTGCCTGCCTGTGGATCATATTTGGCAGCTTTTTTGAGTCCCATGCGCTGCATCAGACTCTCCACAACACCCTTCATGGTAAAGAAGTCACCCTCACCATACATACCAAGGGTGAGCTGCATCTGCTCCTCCGGAAGCTCGGTAAGCGGCAGGCTCTTTGGAAGATAAACGTTAGCCAGCTCATAGAGACGCACGTTCTGATTACGGCGGTTATAGTTTGTTGCAAGAGAGGTCAGCATACCACCAATGGCTGACGTACGCATAACACTGTAGTCCTCTCCCAGTGGATTCATAATGGCAATGCTCTTACGCAGCACATCATCTGCCGGCAGAAGAAGCTTGTCATAAACCTTCGGGCTTTCGAAGGAGAAGGTCATTCCCTCCATAAAACCATAGGCTTCCACAATATCTCTTGCCATATTCTCATGCTGCATCTTCTCAGAAAGTCCGCCTGCTGTTGCAGAACCGGACGGAAGTGTCATTGGAATATTATCATATCCGAAGAAACGGGCAACCTCCTCAGCCAGATCCGCAAGTCTTTCCAGATCCTGTCTCCAGGTCGGCACAAGAACTTCCTTTTTCTCACGATCTACTGTCAGATCCAGCTTCTCAAAATATGCCACCATGGTATCCTCATCAATATCGGTGCCAAGAAGGGCATTGATCTTCTCTACATTATATGTGATAGTGATCGGTTCTTTCTTAACCGGATATACGTCCACAGCTCCACCCACAACCTCACCGGCACCCAGCTCCTCGATCAGCTGGCAGGCACGGTTCATGGCGTCGATCGCATTGTTTGGATCAAGCCCCTTCTCAAACTTTGCCTGTGCGTCGGTACGCATACCAAGCTTCTTGCCGGATTTACGGATATTGGTTCCGTCAAAAGTAGCTGCCTCAAAAAGCATGGTAGTCACATCATCCGTGATCTTGGAGTTTTCGCCACCCATAATACCGGCAACACCTACCGGCTTCTCCCCGTCACAGATCACCAGCATGGTATCGTCAAGCACTCTCTCCTGACCATCCAGTGTCATAAACGGCTCATCCTTGTGCGCTTTACGTACAACAATCTTATGATCTGCCAGTTTGTCCAGATCATATGCATGCATTGGCTGTGCATACTCCTCCATTACATAGTTCGTGATATCTACAATATTATTGATCGGACGAATGCCAACCGAAGCAAGACGACGCTGCATCCACTCCGGAGACGGAGCGAGCTTGATATTTTTTACGACTCTTGCCACATAACGGGAGCAAAGCTCCGGTGCCTGTACTTCTACTGATACATAATCATTGACATTCTCGCCGTTACCTGTCTCTGTCACCTCCGGAAGCACCAGATCCTTTCGGAAGGTTGCAGCTACCTCTCTGGCAATACCGATCTGTCCAAAACAGTCTACACGGTTGGAAGTCACCTCATACTCAAATACCACATCGTGAAGTCCCAGAAGCTCTACTGCGTCGGATCCTACCGGTGCACCTGCATATTCCGGATTATCACTGAGGATATAGATGCCATCCTCAGCTGCATCCGGATACATATCGGTATTGGAACCCAGCTCATCAATGGAACACATCATACCAAAGGATTCTACTCCTCTGAGCTTTCCTTTTTTGATCTTGAAACCATTCTCTGACTCGCCATCCTTGTGGCTGCTTGCCACATGACCGCCATCCAGTACAACCGGCACCTTATCTCCCTCTTTGACATTTGGGGCACCTGTTACGATCTGTACCTCTGTGCCAGCCTCATCGATCTGTACCTGACAGATCACCAGCTTGTCTGCATCCGGATGCTTCTCGATCTTATTGATCTTACCAACCACGATCTTATCCAGATTCTTATCTAACTCTGTATATCCCTCAACCTTTGTACCGGACAATGTCATTGCATCCATATATTCCTGTGCCGTACAATCCAGATCCGGCACATACGCCTTTGTCCATGATATTGAACTATTCATGTTATTTTCTTCCTTTCTTTCGCTCTGCTGCCATACAAAACTTTCTGCGATCTCTGTTTATATCTGATATTATCTCACTCTGCGATTCCTTTAGAACTGCTTTAAGAATCTTGTATCATTTTCGTATAATAATCTCATATCATCGATCTCGTACTTGAACAATGCGATTCGCTCCAGTCCGACACCAAAGGCAAAACCTGTATATTCCTCCGGATCAATGCCGCTCATCTCCAGCACATGCGGATGAACCATACCACAGCCAAGAATCTCAACCCAGCCTTCGCCCTTGCAGAAACGGCAGCCCTTTCCGCCGCATTTAAAACAGGTAACATCCATCTCAGCACTCGGCTCCGTAAACTGGAAGTGATGCGGACGGAATTTTACCTTTGTATCTTCTCCAAACAAACGCTTTGCAAACTCCTGCAGCGTTCCCTTCAGGTCGGAGAATGTGATATTCTTATCTACCACAAGACCCTCAATCTGATGGAAGGTCGGAGAATGTGTAGCATCCACCTCATCGGAACGGAAAACTCGTCCCGGTGCGATCATACGGATCGGCAGTCTTCCCTTCTCCATCTCGTGAACCTGTACGGAAGATGTCTGGGTACGAAGAAGAATATCCTGCGTAATATAGAAGGTATCCTGCTCGTCCTTTGCCGGATGGTCTGCCGGAATGTTCAAAGCCTCAAAGTTATAATAATCCTTCTCGATCTCCGGTCCCTCTACAACCTCATAGCCCATACCGATAAAGATATTTTCTACTTCCTCCAGGGTCTTGGTATTTGGATGGCGGTGTCCCTCCGGAATGCGCTGTCCCGGCAGTGTCACATCGATCGTCTCCGCCTTCATCTTCTCCTCACGGATTGCCTGCTCAAAGGCTTTCTTTTTCTCCTCCAGATGCTCCTCGATCTTGCTGCGGGCATCGTTTACCATCTGTCCAACCTTCGGACGATCCTCCGGAGCCACATCCTTCATTGACTTGAGAATGGATGTCAGCTCACCCTTCTTTCCCAAAAATGACACCTTGATCTCATTGAGCTTATCCAGCTTGTCTGAAGAATCGATCTGTGCCATTGCTTCATCCATGATCTGTTTTAACCTGTCTTTCATCACTAACCTCCGATAATATTAATAGATTTTTGAAAGGAGCCTTTTATGAGCGACTTTCAGAAACCAAAAAGTTTCTGAAGATCAAAAAAACTCCCTGCATCGCAAGGAGCCTGAAATTGGTATCCCGGCTTCCTCCCGACACAACAGTCAGGGACGGAGTAAACCGCGGTACCACCCTGTTTCTTATGTAAGCTGTGATACACGGATAATGGAGATCCAATCTATGAAACCTTAGCATCCTTCTGTATCATCACATAAACACTTCATTGCACGTAACGTGTGCGAATCGTCAGACACTACTAAACAGATCGTATCAAAATATGATCAACATATCCAGACTTCTTCCTCTGTCTTTCCTGTCTGCAGCTCACGCGGGAAATTCGATCACACCGGGAACGTAAAGATGCTCTCAGCCGATGGCATCCTCTCTCTGACCGGATCGATGTTCTCTACTAAACGCGATCATCGCCTTTACATTTGGTTGTATGATATCATACTTTCTAATCTTTGACAAGACCTAACTTTGAGACATTACTCCTGCAATGCCTTCACGATCTTTTCAAAATGCATAGCATGGGAAGCCTTTACAAGCACCGCATCACCCTTCCGTATTTCCCGGATGCCTTTTTCCAGAAATGCATCCAGATCTGCAAACCAGAGATGGCGTCCTGTATACCCTTCTGTCTGGCTGATCTCCTCAATACCCTTCTCGTAATTCTGCGCCAGGGAGCCAATGGAAATGATCAGCGAAATACCCTTACGTGCCGCATACTGACCCACTTCATAATGCATCTGTGCTTCCTCGTCTCCCAGTTCAAACATATCCCCCATGACTGCCACGGTCCTGCTGTCCTCCACTTCACTAAGCACGTCGATTCCCGCCTTCATGGAAACCGGGTTGGCATTGTAGCAGTCATCCATAATGGTCATAGTCTCTGTCTGTATAATGTGACCGTGTCCTCCTACCGGTTCGTAAGACTCAATCCCTGTTTTGATCTGCTCCAGAGAAAGTCCCAGTTCACATCCCACAGCCGCTGCTGCCAGTGCATTGGAGATCATATGACGTCCCGGTGCCGGTACTGTCACGGAAATCTCTCCCTTCGGGGTATGCAGCATAAACCGGCTGCCCGCCAGGCCAAGACTCTCGCAGTTTTGTGCATAAACAGACAGCTTGGCACCTTCCTTTGTCTGATCCAACTTACCCCCATCCGGCAGTCCATAAAATACCGGCGCACTGATGCGTTCGTCCTGATCCAATGTGCACAGCTTGTCATCATTTCCGTTTAATACTGCCTTTCCCTCCGGCTTTAAATAAGTAAATATCTCCGTCTTTGCCTTCAGGATGCCGTCACGGGTTCCCAGATTTTCCAGATGGCACTGACCAATGTTGGTGATCACGCAGATGTCCGGCTTTGCCACCTTTGCCAGACGCGTCATCTCACCAAAATCACTGATTCCCATTTCCAGAACCGCCGCCTGGTGATGCTCCCGGATGCGAAAGATCGTCAACGGCAGACCAATCTCATTATTAAAGTTTCCAAGAGTCTTTAAGGTATCATATTCCCGGGACAAAACGGCGGCGATCATTTCCTTTGTGGTGGTCTTTCCCACACTTCCGGTGATGCCCACCACCGGGATTTCCAATAATGACCGATAGAATTCTGCCATATCCTTCAGTGCCTGCTCGCAGGACTCCACCTGGATATATGGTCTTGTCTCGTCCTTCGGAGGCTCTGTGGACATACAGCAGACAGCTCCGTCCTCATAAGCTCCCGGTACAAATGTGTTACCGTCAACCCTTGCTCCCTTGATCGCCACAAATAGACCGTCCTTTTCCACCTGGCGGCTGTCAATGGTAATGGCAGAAAGCTCAGACTTTTTGGCCTCCTCCGGTCCGGTATAGATTCCCTTTACTGCCTGTGTTACCGCCTCTAATGTCATTCCCTTCATCAAAATATTCCATCCTTTCCCAGCCCGCAGATCCAGCATCACAGACACAGTATTCGTTAAATATTCTGCCAGCTCCGGTATCATTGCATTCCCTGAATGCAAATCTGTATTTACTGATACTTCTTTAATGCTTCCTGAATGATCTTTTCACATAGAGTGCCGTAATCAATACCAACGGCAAGTGCCTCCTGTGGAAGAAGGCTGGTCGGGGTCATTCCAGGAAGGGTATTGGCCTCCAGACAGTATATTTCATCGTTTTCATTGAGAAGGAAATCAATCCTTCCGTATACCTCCAGCTTCAGCTCCCGGTAAACATCCAATGCATATCCCTGCATTTCCTTTGTCAGAGCCTCGCTAAGCTCTGCCGGGCAGACATCCTCTGCCATTCCTGCCTGATATTTTGTCTTATAATCATAGAAACCGGTCTTAGGAATGATCTCAATGACCGGAAGGGCTTCTCCTGCCACAACTCCTGCCGAAAACTCCCTGCCATGGATGCATTCCTCCACAACAACCTCGTTCTCATAACGAAACGCCAGTTCCAGAGCATCCTGATACTGTGCCTCATCTTCTGCAAAGCTGACGCCCACACTGGAACCGCCGCAGCATGGCTTTACAACACATGGGAATCCAAACTCAGAAACCACACGTTTTACGGAGTCCTTCTCCCCCCTCTTTACAGTAAATCCCTTCGGTGTCGGGATGCCTGCTGTCTGGAATATCTTTTTGGCAACGCCTTTATCCATCGCCATGGCACTTCCCAGATAACCGGAGCCGGTATACTTAATTCCAAGTACATCAAAGGCTGCCTGTACCTTTCCGTTCTCGCCCTCTGCCCCATGAAGACCCATATATACAATGTCTGCCATACGACAGATCTCTACGACATTTGGTCCAAACAAACAGTCCGGATTTTCCGTTCTCATTGCCTTGACTGCCTCCAGATCCGGATCCACGGACTGGATCGTATCGGACATCTGTGTCAACTGTGGATCTCCTTCAAAAATCCCCTTCAGACTGTCCCCAGTCTTTCCATGTCCCAGAAATATATCTAAGATCACTGCCTGATGGCCTTTTTCCCGAAGTGCCTTACACACTTTTGATGCAGAATTGATGGACACATCTCTCTCCGTGCTAAGTCCACCGGCCAGTACAACTATCTTCATGAATCATCACCATGCCTTTCCCCAAGCTGATTCCCGTTCCCATTTTTGTTGTCACAGGAAACCATTTCATTATCATCGAACATTTCTTTTTCAGTATACGGAACAAAATACGCAATAAATATCAAAAAAATGTCATTTACTTTGCAAATCCTGCTCCTGTAAAAATCCCTCATAAACCATATCAATATACTCCCAGATTTCCTCCCTTCCTTCCTTCGTCATGGAAGAATACGGAATCACCGGTGTTCCCTCCATCACCTGAAGGGTTTCTTTGATCTGTTTGATCTGCTTTGCCTTTTGGGAGCGTTTGATCTTATCTGCCTTTGTGGCAATGATGATAGGATTAAATCCATAATGGGTACACCATTCATACATCTGCAGATCGTTCTGGTTTGGCTTGTGACGGATATCCACCAGCAGGAAGATCAGACGCAGCACCTTGGAGCCGTCCAGATAGCGGTTGATCATTTTGCCCCACTTTTCCACGGTCTGCTGGGATACCTTCGCATAACCGTATCCCGGCAGATCCACAAAATACAGCAGATCATTGATATTATAAAAATTAACGGTCTGGGTCTTTCCCGGCTGGGATGATGTTCTCGCCAGAGACTTCCGGTTCATAAGCCCGTTGATCAGGGTAGACTTTCCCACATTGGAACGCCCCGCAAAGGCTACCTCTAATTTATCGTTCTCCGGCATTTTACTGGTAATTCCACATACCGTTTCCAGATTTACTGATTTGATTTTCATTGCTTTCTCCATTCTGTTATGCGTGTTTTATCATCGCCACATGATTCTCTGAAACCACTTTATTTTTGCAGAGATCCATGCCGCATCCGGCCCTGTCTCTATACCAGAACCTCTTTGAGCACATCTTCCACCTTCTGCACGTATTTTAGTTCAATTCCATCCGTAATTTCTGTCTCCATCTCCTCCACATCGCGGCTGTTGTCCTTCGGCACGAGAACCACCCTGATCCCTGCTTCCTTTGCTGCTAAAAGCTTTTCCTTAAGACCGCCGATCGGAAGAACACGACCTCTGAGTGTCACCTCACCGGTCATGGCTGCATCTGCTCTGACCGGTTTTCCGGTCACTGCCGAATAGATCGCCGTAGTCATAGTCACACCGGCTGACGGACCATCCTTTGGCGTTGCCCCTTCCGGCACATGAATATGGATATCATGCTTTTCAAAATAATCCTCTGCCACCTGATCCTGTACCAGATATCGTACATATGTCAATGCGATCTTTGCAGATTCCTGCATCACATCTCCCAGCTTTCCGGTCAGCTCCAGCTTTCCGGAACCTTTCAGAGACATCACCTCAATCTCCAGGGTCTCTCCTCCGACACTGGTCCATGCAAGTCCCCGCACAACACCGATCTCCGGCTTTTCATTTGCTGCATTTGGTTTATATACCGGTTTTCCCAGATATTCCTTCACATTGCGATCCGATATCCGTATCTTTGTTTTGGTATCCTCCTGCACGATCATTTTGGCCGCTTTCCGGCACAGAGAAGCGATCTGCCGCTCCAGCCCACGGACTCCCGCTTCCCTCGTATAGCGAAGAATCACGGTACGAAGTGCCTTATCTGTAATGGTAAGCTGCTGCTTTGTGATTCCATTCTGTGCCAGCTGTTTTGTCCACAGATGCTCTTTCGCAATATGATACTTTTCATTCTCTGTATATCCCGGAAGCTCGATCACTTCCATACGGTCCAGGAGCGGTCTTGATATGGTATCTGTCCCATTTGCCGTACAGATAAAAAACGCTTTGGAAAGATCAAAGGGCAGTTCCAGATAATGATCCGAAAAATGCTTATTCTGCTCCGGATCAAGAATCTCTAACATGGCTGCTGCCGGATCTCCCCTTCCGTCGCTGACCATTTTGTCAATCTCATCAAACAGGATCAGCGGATTTTTGACCTTTGCATTTTTGACTGCATTGATCACACGTCCGGGCATGGCTCCCACATAGGTTCTGCGGTGTCCCCTAAGTTCTGCCTCATCCCGTACTCCGCCCAGACAGATCCTCACGTACTTTCTGCCCAGTGCCTTTGCCACGGATTTGGCAATAGAGGTCTTTCCGGTTCCCGGAGGTCCCACCAGACAAAGGATCGTACCGGTACCGTTTTTGTTGAGCTTTTTGACCGCCAGATACTCCAGGATCCGTTCCTTGACTTTTTCCAGACCATAATGGTCTGTATCCAGAACCTCCTTTGCATGGACAACATCTGTATTATCCCAGCTCGTCTTCTTCCATGGCATGGCAAGAAGCGTCTCTAAATATCCCCGGATCACAGCACTCTCCGAATTATTGGAACTAACCCGCTTATAACGGCTGATCTCCTCTTTGATTTTTTTCTTAACTTTGTCCGGTGCTTTCAATTTGGAAAGCTTTCGTTCAAATTTATCCGCCTCCGACTCTGCATCGTCCTCACCCAGTTCCTTATGGATTGCCTTGATCTGTTCCCGAAGATAATACTCTTTCTGATTATCCTCCACCTGCTGCTTCACCATTTCGGAAATATCTCCCTGCAGACGCAGAATTCCAAGCTCCCGTTCCAGCACAACCATCAGCCCGGTAAAACGATCCTCCACGCGATCCGGCTCAATAATCCCCTGCTTCAGATGATAATGGATCGGAAGATTTGCTGTGATCATATAAATGATCCTGTTCAGATCAATGCTTTCGCTGACGATCTCCTGAAGCTGCTGCCCCATTTTTCCTTGTCGTTCACAGTACTCCCGGAACAGCTGCTTGATCTGACGGATCATAGCCACATGCTTTAACTGCTCCGTCGGTTCTCCATGGTTGGACAAAATATCTGTATTATCCCATACATCCTTTTCATCCTCGTCCACCTGTATATTTGCAAGAAGATATCCCTCATCGGTGCTTTCCAGAGATAGCAGATGAGCTCTTTTTTCTCCCTCCAGAACCACCCGGACATATTTATCCGGCATCCGGGCAATCTGCTTCACCTTTGCGATGGTTCCCACTTCAAAAAGATTATCCATATTCACATCGCTGCTCTCCGCATCCCGTTTGGCTGCGGTAAACACCATCTGGTCGTTTTCCATTGCCGCTTCCATCGCGCTGACAGTCTCTGCCTTGGCCACCTCGATATATGCCGTAACCCCCGGCAGTGCCACTACATCCCGCAGTGCCATTAAAGGTTTCTTGATCATAGAAATATTTGTTTCCTTTCTGCAATGGCCACATTACATCATGACCTTTTTATGTTCAAAAAGAGGGTGACCAAATGCAGCCCCCTCTTTTTGGGAGGGCAAAACGCCGGTTTTGCCCTTTTTATTTACGCAATTTCATCCTTTGCATTGTGATCGGAGGTGATTTCTCTGTGTTCATCATTACTGGTAACAAGGATCGGCTCCGCCTCTCCCTTTGCTGCCTCCTCGGTAATAATGCATTCGACCGCATCCTCATCTGATGGCACCTCATACATCGCATTCATCATAACGGACTCGATGATGGCACGAATACCTCTCGCTCCGGTTCCCCGGTCGATCGCTCTCTGTGCGATCGCACGGATCGCACCATCCTGGAATGTCAGCTTGACATCATCCAGCTCAAACAGCTTCTTGTACTGCTTGGTAATGGCATTCTTCGGCTCCACCAGGATGCGCTCCAATGCTTTCTCATCCAGCAGATCCAGCCCCACAGTGACCGGCAGACGGCCGATCAGCTCCGGAATCAGTCCAAATTTGACAAAATCCTCCGGCAGAACCTGTTTGAACAGCTCACCTACATTCTCATCCTCCTTGTCAGAAATCTCAGAATTAAATCCAATGGATTTTTGTCCGATCCGGGAACCAATAATCTTATCAAGACCATCGAAGGCTCCACCACAGATAAACAGGATGTTCGTTGTATCTAACTGATAGAACTCCTGATGAGGATGCTTTCTGCCTCCCTGTGGCGGTACACTTGCTACGGTTCCCTCCAGAATCTTAAGCAATGCCTGCTGTACACCCTCGCCCGACACATCACGGGTAATGGAAACATTTTCTCCCTTGCGGGTAATTTTATCAATTTCATCTATATATATAATACCGTGCTGCGCACGCTCCATATCATAATCTGCTGCCTGAATGATCTTGAGAAGGATATTCTCTACATCCTCGCCCACATAACCAGCCTCTGTAAGTGCCGTTGCATCTGCGATCGCAAACGGTACATTAAGGATCTTTGCCAGAGTCTGTGCCAGAAATGTCTTTCCGGAACCTGTCGGGCCCAGCATAATGATATTGCTCTTCTGAAGCTCTACATCCATGCTCTTCTCGGACAGCACTCTTTTGTAATGATTATAAACAGCGACAGACAATACCTTTTTGGCATCCTCCTGACCGATCACATACTCATCCAGAAACTCTTTCATTTCCTTTGGTTTCAGAAGATTGATCTCTGTTTCATTGTCGTAAGATAAATTACCACTGTCCAGTTCGTCCTCGATAATCTCATTACACAGATCTACACACTGCTCACAGATATAAACCCCCGGACCCGCGATCAGCTTTCGTACCTGATCCTGTGTCTTACCACAGAAGGAACATTTCAGTCTGCCTTCGTCTTTCTTTCCTGCCATTCTAATCTCCAATCATATTATAATGTGAGTGTCAAAAACCTCCACTCACCGATATATTTAAATTACTATGTACCACGCAGTTATGCACGCTTTGTGATCACATGATCCACCAGGCCATAAGCCTTTGCTTCCTCAGCAGTCATATAATTATCACGCTCGGTATCTGCCGCGATCACATCCAGAGGTTTTCCTGTATTGTCTGCCAGGATCTGGTTTAAACGCTCTCTTGTCTTTAAGATCTGCTCTGCTACAATACGGATCTCGGTCTCCTGACCTTTGGCACCGCCGGACGGCTGATGTATCATGATCTCTGCATTTGGCATGGCATAACGCTTGCCCTTGGCACCGCCTGCCAGCAGAAATGCTCCCATGCTGGCAGCCAGACCCATACAATATGTAGCTACATCACATTTGATGTAGTTCATGGTATCATAAATGGCAAAACCTGCACTGACAGAGCCTCCCGGACTGTTGATATAAAGACTGATATCCTTTCCCGGATCCTGTGACTCCAGAAACAAAAGCTGTGATACGATCAGACTTGCAATGTCATCATTCACCTCATTACTCAGAAAAATGATACGATCCTGAAGCAGTCGGGAATAAATATCATAAGAACGCTCTCCACTGCTTGTTTTTTCTATGACGTACGGTATACTGTAACTCATTACTGCACCCTCCTAACTCTTTTTGTTCAAAAAGGGCTATGCCCTAAAAAACGCCAGCCCTGCCTGTCAGATGGACAGGGCAGCGGCTGACGCCGAAATACATGATTTATTTCTCAACTGCAGCGTCAACAACAAGTTCAACTGCCTTCTGTACCGCCAGATCAAGTGCGATCTGCTTCTTCTCTTCCTCTCCAACCAGTTCTTTTAACTTGTCTGCTTCCATCTGATACATCTCAGCCATCTTTTCAAGTTCTTTCTCCAGATCCTCATCCGATGTCTCAATGTTCTCTGCTGCTGCTACTGCCTCAAGAACAAGACGGCTCTGGATACGCTTTAATGCCTGTGGCTGAAGCTCATTTGTCAGGCTCTCCGGTGTCATGCCTGTAAACTGCATATACTGCTGCAGAGACAGACCCTGGGACTGGATACGCTGGCTGAACTCCTGTACCATCTGACGAACCTGTGTATCTACCATAGGATCAGGGATCTCCATTGTAGCATTCTCAATGATCTTGCCAACAACATCCTCTTCCTTCTCTCTCTTGAGAGCTGCTTCCTTATTCTCAAGAAGCTTCTTCTTCAGATCCTCTTTGTACTCATCAACAGTATCAAACTCGGATACATCCTGTGCAAAATCATCATCCAGCTCCGGAAGCTCTTTTACCTTGATCTCCTTGATGGTTACCTTGAATACTGCCGGCTTCCCCTGCAGTTCCTCTGCCTGATACTGCTCAGGGAATGTCACATTGACCTCTGTCTCCTCACCGATGTTCTTTCCAATGAGCTGCTCCTCAAAATTATCAATGAAAGAATGGGAACCGATGGTCAGAGGATAATCCTCTCCCTTTCCGCCTTCAAACGGCTCACCGTCAACAAATCCCTCGAAATCGATTGTTGTGATATCACCATCCTGAACAGCTCTGTCATCAACAGTGATCATTCTGGAATTGCTCTCACGAACCTTATCGATCTCTGCCTGAAGCTCCTCATCTGTTACCTCAGCAGTTTTCTTTTCTACCTCAATGCCCTTGTACTCACCAAGTGTCACCTCCGGCTTTACGGCAACAGTTGCTGTAAAGATGAAAGGCTTGCCCTTCTCGATCTGAGTTACATCGATAGAAGGCTGTGCCACGATCTCAAGCTCGCTCTCCTTTGCAGCAGACTCATATGCATCCGGAATCAGGTCATTGGCAGCATCCTCATAAAATACCCCTGTACCATACATTTTCTCGATCATAGCACGTGGTGCTTTTCCCTTACGGAAACCTGGAAGGGAAATCTTATTTTTATTTTTCTTGTATGCTTTATCTAAGGCAGTCTCAAACTCCTCTGCACTCACCTCAATTGTAAGCTTTGCCATACTCTTCTCTAATGTTTCTACCTGTACACTCATTTTATAATTTCCTCCTTAATATTTCACGGCCAATACACCGCAACTAACCATTGATATACTATAGCATGAATAAATCCACAATAGCAAGTCTTTTTCGCAAATTTATGGGATTACATGTCCCTTTTTGTACAATACTTTGACAACCTGGTCGACATATTTCTCGCAAAGCTCCTCCGTCTCTGCCTCAACCATGACCCGGATCACCGGTTCTGTGCCGCTCTCACGGATCAGGATACGTCCATCCTGTCCCAATGCTTTAGCAACTTCCTCCGTAGCTGCCACCACATCCGGATCATTTTTGGCAGCCGGCTTATCTCCTACCCGGACATTTTTCAGAAGCTGTGGGTAAATTGTTAAGCCCTTGCGAAGCTCGGAAAGCTTCTGTTTCCTTTCCAGCATTACTTCCATCAGCATAAGAGAGGTAAGAACACCGTCTCCTGTCACTGCATATTTACTGAAAATAATATGACCGGACTGCTCTCCACCCAGGGAATGCCCATACTGCATCATATTGGCATTGACATACTTGTCTCCCACAGAAGTCTTCTCATAGGAAATGCCTACCTTATCGAATGCCTTGTACAATCCCAGATTCGACATGATGGTCGTGACTACGGTGTTGTTATTTAACTCTCCCTTATCCTTTAGATAACATCCACACAGATACAGGATGCAGTCACCATCAATAACCTGTCCCTTATCATCCACTGCCAGACAGCGGTCTGCATCTCCGTCATAAGCAAAACCAATGTCCAGATCATTCTCTATCACATATTTCTGCAGATTCTCAATATGCGTAGAACCGCAGTTATCATTGATATTGGTTCCATCCGGCTCCATGCCGATGGCATATGTCTTGGCTCCCAATGCATCAAACACACCTTTTGCAACAGAATAAGAAGATCCATTGGCACAATCAAGTCCCACACGGACATTTTTGAAAGAACGGGTTGCCAGAGACATCAGATATCCGATGTAACGGTGTCTGCCAATGGCATAATCAACCGTGCGTCCGATCTTTTCACGGGTTGCAAACGGAATCGTGTCCTCCGGACTGTCAATGTAGGTCTCAATCTTTTCCTCCACCTCAGCCTCCAGCTTGTGCCCGTTTCCATTGATCACCTTGAGACCATTGTCATAATAAGGATTATGACTTGCGGAGATCATGATGCCACAGTCAAACTGCTCCGTACGTACCACATAAGAAACGCTTGGTGTCGGTGTGACATGTAACAGATAAACATCGGCTCCGCTGGCCGTCAGTCCGGAAGAAAGTGCATCTTCAAACATATAACTGGAGCGGCGTGTATCCTTTCCGATCACGATACGTGCCTTATGCTCCTGCCCATAATACCAGCCAAGAAAACGTCCCACTTTATATGCATGTACCACATTGAGATCGACATTGGCCTCTCCGCGGAATCCATCTGTACCAAAATACTTCATATCTGAGTTCATTCCTTTCCAAAAATATACATTACTGCATACTACCGCAATATTTTAATCATATCATATTCATTTTTTGAAATCAATCCTTTTCCTTCATCCGGAGTACTCGCTAAAATACGCAAATAACACGTATTTGATCAAAAAACACAATTGCCGTGTCACACACGGCATACGCTATATCAATAATTGGTAAAATATTCATTATATAAATACAATACTATTGTATTTTTTAATTTTAGGAGGTAAACAAATGAAAAAGAATCCTGTTTCAATTCAGGCACGAGATTTTGCCCTGCGTCTTTCTGTGATCCGGCAATCCAAAAATATCAGTGCCAGCACCATGAGTTACGATCTCGGACACAGCAGAAGCTACATCAATGGCATTGAACTCCAGAAATATCTTCCATCCTTTTCAGAATTCATTGAAATATGCAATTATCTGGATGCCACCCCCAACGATCTGTTTCTTCCCACAGCCGAATACCCGGTGATAGAAATTTCTCCCACGCAGCTTCTGGCTATTCTGATGCCCCTTTGTGACGAACTCAGTCCGCGCCAGATCAGTTATCTGTATTATCTGCTGCGGGACTTTCTCCCCTGAGCTTCCGGCCGCCTGTCACGAATTTCTGCTGTCATTGTCCAAAATGACAGCAGTCTTCTCTCTGGGACAACGTTCCAAACTGATATCCTTCCTCTTCAAAAAGAGCAATGACAGCCTCCAGACTTTCCAGGGTTGCCCGGTTGCTGCCGGAATCATGCATCAGTACCACCGGATCCTTCACACGGAAAGCATCTTTTTTCACATTTTTTAAAATACTGTCAACCGTCGGGCTCCCTACGGAATCCTCAGCACTGACATTCCAGTCTGCGTATTCCATCCCCTGGTCATACAGCTTTTGAACAACCTCCTTTTTATAAGAACGAATATAACAATTCGCGCTTCCCCACGGAAAACGCCATAAGCGGGGACGATGATCAAATCTTTTTTCCAGTACGTCTTTCACTTTATTGACATCTTTATAATATGCCTCACAGGAGCTGTAAATCTCACAGGATTCATGGGTATAGGTATGTACCCCCACTTCATGCCCCTCTTGCAGCTCCCTTTCAACGATTTCCGGCATCTCTTCCACCTGTTGGCCGATCAGAAAAAATGTCGCATGGATATTGTGTTTTTTCAAAATATCCAGGTATTGCTCTGTCAGACTGCTTGGACCATCATCAAAGGTCAGATATACCACCGGTTTCTCCTCTGTGCAGGTTACACTGCCTGTTGCTGTTGCTGCAGTATTTTTTATGTTTCTTCCCATCACCTGTGCATACTGTTTTACCTGTTTTTTCTGAATTCCGGCAAATGCCACAAAAACAGCTGCCGCAACTGCCACCAGAACAAATTCTTTTTTTCTCTTTTCCATAAATGTTCCATCCTGATCCTTTCCTTTCTTTCACCCTATTCCCCGATTCCAGATTCTATACCTGTACTATGGGAAATCTTTTGTAAAAATCTTTGCGAAAATCTTTAAGTATCTTCTTGATTTCCCCTTCAGATTACGATATACTTTAATCAACTAGGTCTGTTCTATGACCAACATTATTACTATATGCCGTGACACGGCGGAATGGAGGACTTTATGAAATTTGGTTTTTTTGATGATCCAAATAGGGAGTACGTCATCACCACCCCGAAGACACCACTTCCTTGGATCAATTATCTGGGAAGCACAGCCTTTTTCTCGCTGATTTCCAATACCTGCGGAGGATACAGCTTTTATAAGGATGCAAAGCTTCTCCGTCTGACCCGTTATCGTTATAACAACATCCCAAATGACGAGGGCGGACGTTACTACTACATCAAGGAGGGCGATACTGTATGGAATCCGGGCTGGATGCCGGTCAAGACAGAGCTTGATTCCTATGAGTGCCGTCATGGTATGGGATACAGCCGTTTTACTTCTGTAAAGAACGGTCTTGAGGCTTCTCTTCTTGCATTTGTTCCTCTCAACGACAACTGTGAGGTAAACCAGATCAAGTTTACAAACAAGACTTCCGAGAAAAAGAGCTTCACTCTGTTCTCATATATTGAATTCTGTCTCTGGAATGCCATGGACGATATGACAAATTATCAGCGTAACCTCAACACCGGTGAGGTCGAGGTGATCGGATCTACGATCTATCACAAAACCGAATACCGGGAGCGCCGTAACCATTTCGCTGTTTATTCTGTAAACACCCCTGTTGATGGTTTTGATACAAGCCGCGACGAGTTTCTCGGAGCTTACCGTGGTGTGACAGATCCTCAGGTTGTTGAGGAGGGCAAGTCCCACGATTCCATCACCAGTGGATGGTATCCGATCGGATCTCATCAGATCAATGTAGAACTTGAGCCGGGCGAGACAAAGAGCTTCATCTTCGTTCTGGGTTACTGCGAGAATCCAAAGGACGAGAAATTCACTGCACCTAATGTCATCAATAAGAAGCCTGCCGATGAGCTTCTTGCCAAATACCAGACAGACGAGCAGGTAGATGCCGCTCTTGCTGCATTAAAGGCTAACTGGGAGGATCTCCTTTCCAAGTTTACCGTGAAGTCTGATGAAGAAAAACTTGACCGTATGGTTAACATCTGGAATCAGTACCAGTGTATGGTTACCTTCAATATGTCCCGTTCCGCTTCTTATTACGAGTCAGGAATCGGCCGTGGTATGGGATTCCGTGATTCCTGTCAGGATCTTCTCGGATTCGTACATCTGATCCCGGAGCGTGCCCGTGAGAGAATCATTGATATCGCTTCTACCCAATTCCCGGATGGTAGTGCATATCATCAGTATCAGCCACTCACCAAGAAAGGAAACGCTGATATCGGTTCCGGCTTCAATGATGATCCAATGTGGCTGGTTGCCTGCGTATCCGCTTATATCCGCGAGACAGGTGATACCACGATCCTTGATGAGATGGTTCCGTTTGATAATGACGAGTCCACTGCTGTTCCACTTCTGGAGCATTTAAAGAGATCCTTCGATTACATTGTAAATCACAAAGGACCTCATAAGCTTCCTTTGATCGGACGTGCTGACTGGAATGACTGTCTGAACTTAAACTGCTTCTCCGAGCAGCCGGGTGAGTCCTTCCAGACATTTGGTCCTAGTGAGGGACCTGTTGCAGAATCTGTATTCATCGCCGGAATGTTCGTGAAGTATGGTAAGGAGTACGCTGATCTCTGCGAATTCATTGGCAAACAGGACGAGGCTGACCGTGCCCGCAGCGAGGTTTCCGCTATGAATGATGCGATCCTCAAGGACGGCTGGGATGGCGACTGGTTCGTACGTGCTTACGATGCATATGGTCATAAGGTTGGTTCCAAGGAATGTGAAGAGGGTCAGATCTACATTGAGCCACAGGGCTTCTGTGTACTGGCTGGTGTCGGTGTTGAGACAGGCGAGGCAAAGAAGGCTCTCGATTCCGTAAAAGAGAAGCTGGATTCCAAGTATGGTATCGTACTTCTGCAGCCTCCATATACCAAATATCATGTTGAACTTGGTGAGATTTCCTCTTATCCACCTGGATATAAAGAGAATGCCGGTATCTTCTGCCACAATAACCCTTGGGTTTCCTGTGCAGAGACTGTGATCGGCCGTGGTAACCGTGCTTTCGAGATCTACCGCAAGACATGCCCTGCTTACATCGAGGACATCAGCGAGATCCACTGTACAGAGCCTTATGTATATTCCCAGATGATCGCCGGTAAGGATGCTCATTTCTTCGGCCAGGCAAAGAACAGCTGGCTGACAGGTACTGCTGCATGGACATTCGTCAATGTATCCCAGTACATCCTCGGTGTTGTTCCTACCTTGAAGGGTCTGAGCATTGATCCTTGTATCCCTGCTGAAATGGGTACAAAGTTCACCATGACCAGAAAATACCGTGAGGGCGTTTACAACATTACTGTTGAGAACGACAACAAGGTAGAGAAGGGCGTTGCAAAGCTGATCGTAGACGGCAAAGAGCTTACAGGAACAACAGTTGTACCTTACGAGAAGGGTAAGACCGAGTACAATGTAACGGTTGTTATGGGCTAAAGCATAGTTTCTATAAATATAATCTATATAATTTTTATACAGATATCAAAAAGGGGCTGCCGGTTCTTTGAAAGAACCGGCAGCCCCTTTCTCATTAAGATAAATTTTAATCATATGCCTGTTTTCCCTTAAAATGATGCCAGACTACATACATGCCGGCTCATTCTACATGGAAATACTTTTAATCCACTAACGATCAGCCTACTGTATCAAACACCGGAAGAGCATCATACACCTCGGATAACGGTGTCCTCGCAAGCTCCTCCGGATCTCCCTCTTCCATGGGCTGCGATCTTCTTTTACCCTGCTTGTCTTCCTCCTCCGCTTCCTTTCTGGTGTCCGGAAGACGACGGTAACTCGCCGTTTTACGAAACTCCTGATAAGCCTCCTGATAAGTTGCTATGATCGCATCCCGGTCGGGATCCTTCTCGGAAACATGGCCAATGGCATCCTCCACCACTTCCCGGACCTCCTGCTTGGACTTGCATTTCTTCATCTGCTGCTCCAGCCATTGTCTCTTTTGCTCCATACGTCTTGCCTTCTGATATGCTCTGGGATCATTTGCCCGCAGATATGCCATCTCCTGTGAACTCAGCTTTTTGCCACTTTCAATCTTGGCAAGAATATTCTGGTGATACTTTTCCCGCTCCTGTTCTGACATTCCGGGCTCCGGATCCGAAAACCGGGTAAGCTGTTCCTTGATCACCTGATTCGCATTAACGTTTTCTTCTTTTTTTACCGATGCATTCATTCCATTTCCTCCGTTCATTCTAACGCCTGTTACTGATTCCGACTCCGTAATGTGATTCCGGAATCCTCTCTGGTGAATGCCATCCGTTGCCTTCCCGATATATATATCGGCAGATCAATGCATTTCAAAAACTCTTCATAAAGCAAAACTCATGCAATATATACTGCATGAGTTTTGTTTTACTTTCGCTGATAGATTGTGAAATGATATTCCAGATCATAATAAGTCTGCTCCTCGGAGATATGTGTCATCTCCCACTCCGGATCCTGATCCAGATTCGGAAAATGTGTATCTGCTTCATAGGCATAATCAATCTTCGTAATATACGCTTTATCACAGTAAGGAAGAAACTGACGGTAGATCTGTTCCCCTCCGATAATATAGATCTGTTCCTCCGGAAACTGCCGCAGCTCCTCCAGAGCCTCCTCCACGCTGTGTACGATCACGCCATCGGAATAACGATAATCCCTCCGGTTGGTCAGGATCACATTTCTGCGCCCCTTCAGGGTCGTGCCGCCTGGAAGACCTTCCATGGTTTTTCGTCCTCCCAGGATCACACCTCCCATGGTCAGCTCCTGAAACTGCTTTTTGTCCTGGGGGATACTTACCAGAAGCTCCCCTTTATTTCCAATGGCCCAATTGCTGTCCACTGCTGCGATCAACTGCATTACCATTCCTCCTGTTTCTTCTTTTCGACAAACAAATATTCATACTCTCCCGGAATCTCTGCCTTGATATAGATTCCTTCATTGCGGTAATCCTCTTCCAGAACCTTTCCGATACTCCGGACCTGATTGACCACGGATCCTTCCGCATAGGAAAATGTCTTTTCCACCACAAGTTTTCCTTCCCTTGCCACCTTGGACACTGTACGTAAAAGCTCGTCAATCCCTTCCCCGCTCTTGGCAGAGATCCGTACCGTCTCATCCGCATTCAGATCCTTGAGTACCCCGGCATCCTCCCGCAGATCGATCTTATTAAATGCCGTAATCACCTTTTTGTCACCAACCTCCAGACGACGCAGTGTCTCATATACCGTATACATCTGGGCATCCATATCCGGATTGGCACAGTCTACCACATGCAGGATCATATCTGCATATTTCGCCTCCTCCAGGGTACTGCGGAATGCCTGTATCAGATGATGGGGAAGCTTCCGGATAAATCCTACCGTATCCGTAAAAAGGAATTCTTCTCCCTCCTGCGTGGTCAGTTTTCTGGTGGTAGGATCCAGCGTGGCAAACAGCTTATCCTGAGAAAGCACCCCGGCTCCTGTGAGATAATTGAGCAAGGTAGACTTTCCTGCATTGGTATATCCCACGATAGCGATCACAGGAATCGGATTTTCCTGTCGTTTTTTGCGGGTCAGAGTCCTGGTTCTCGTCACCTGCTCCAGTTCCTTTTTCAACTGGGAAATCCGGTTACGGATCAGACGCCTGTCCTGCTCCAGCTTCTGCTCTCCCGGTCCTCTGGTGCCAATACCGCCGCCGAGTCTGGATAATTCCGTCCTCTCTCCGATCAGATGGGAAGAACGGTAACGAAGCTGTGCCAGCTCCACCTGTAACTTACCTTCGTTGGTGGTAGCATGCTTTGCGAAAATATCAAGGATCATCACGGTCCGGTCGATCACCTTCACATCCAGAGCGTCTGATAGATTTCGAAGCTGTGCCGGACTCAGCTCATCATCACAGACCACCGTATCTGCATTGCACTGGCTTACCAGTGCTGCCACCTCTTCAATCTTTCCTTTGCCAATATAAGTACCCGGATGCATGCGCTCCCTTTTCTGGATCACCATTCCAACCGTAACCGCCCCGGCTGTCTGCCCAAGCTCCTCCAGCTCTTCCAGAGACTGCTTTGTATCATCCCCTTCCGCCGTCTCTACACCTACCAGTATGATCCTTTCCTGTCTCTCTTCCGTATCAAATAATTTATCTGCCATACGGTTTCCTCCATCCTTCTTTGCTTCCGGTTTTGATTCCCTATATGCTAATATCCTACTTTTTCCTCCGTGTTGGTCAGTGGTTCTGTCGTTTTTTCTGCCGTTGACTGCCTTGGAACTGCAGTCTGCTTCACTGACGGTATCGTGGAAGCAGCCGGAATACTCTGGCTGCCGGTACTGCTTTCTGTCCTCTCCGGCTGTCTTGTTGTCACCGTACTTTGTCTGGAAGGAGCCTGCGTGGTTTCCAAGGTTCCCACGGTATCCTGTCCGTTATCCGATGACGTTCCCTTTGTGTCCGTTCCCGCATCTGCTGTCCCGTCATCCACTCCTTGGGACGGTGCCGGACTTGCCACTGTAGTATCTTCACCAGCCACAGTCCCTGTCCCTTTTGCGATATCATCTCTTGTTTTCAGAAAACGGTACTCTCTCTTCATATCCTTATCATCCGGATACTTCTGCAGATACTCCCCGGCAATCTTTCGTGCTTCCCCAAACATTCCCTGGCGTTCCATCAGGATCATCTGGTTTTTCCAAAGCTTCTGTGCCGCTTCTCCGGAAGCTGCATTTCTTCCCTGTGTAAGGTACTCCTCAGCCCGACTGTAATCTCCCTCTTCAATCGCCATCGTTGCCAGTTCATTATAGGCATCCGTCAGATAATCTCCATTCGCCTTAGAGACATATTTCTCCAGATATTTCCTGCCCTGATCCGTATCACCCTGCAGAAAATATAATTCTCCCAGATAATATCCCACATCTTTTTCGCCTTTTTTATAAGCCGCGACAAGAAATTCCCTTGCCTGCTGGGCTGCATCCGCATCCTTTGTGATCTGACTGTCATCGCTCAGATAAATTGCACTCATGCGATAATAAGCCTGCCAGTTGTCTTTATCTGCCTGAACAGCCTCATTATATGCCTTTAACGCATCCTCTATCTGTCCCAGTCTCTCCAGGGCAACGCCCTTGCTGCACCAGAGTCTGCTGTTTAAAGATGTCGTATTTTTCAGCTTGAGTGCCTTGTCACAAAGCTCCACAGATTTCTCATAATCTCCCAGATAATAATAAGAAACAGCCTGTCCCAGATAAACCTGCTTATTATTTACATTTGCAATCGTATTGGTGGTATCCTGATACGCAGCCTTAAACTGCTTTAAGGCATCCTCGTACTGTCCCTGCCGGTTCAAATACATACCATATGCAATATAATACTCTGCCCGTTCTCCGTTTTTCTGAATGGCCTTTTCAAAGTAGGAGCCTGCATCCTCATATTTACCGGCCTGCATAGCCTCAATCCCTTTCTGGTACGATTTGTCCGCCGCACCGCAGCCTGTGATCCACACACCACAGCTAAAAATAATCACCGCTAACCACGTTTGCTTTCTCATAATTTCCTCCATTTACGATCTTTCGCATTCCCTCTCAAAAGTATAGCATAAAAGAAAAAAAAATGGAAACCCCTTCCTTTCGGAAAAGGTTTCCGCTCTCTTTCTCATTTGTATCCTGATTTAGGATTCGATCAATCCTTGGTGTCAGCAATAATGCTCTTTAACTGCTTACGTTCCTTAGCAGTAAATGTCTTTTTGTCAAACAATTCAGAAACATACATCTCTAAACTGTCATCATCCCAAAACTCAACATCATCGCGGATCATCTGGGTACGATAGGTATGTTTGTCAATAAGGATACGATAATAAAAATATCTGCCATCTCTGTACTGCTCAACAAATCCCTTACGAACCAGCTTTCCAAGGAAAGTAGAAACGGTCTGTGGTTTCCATTCTTTACCATACTTATCATTTGCAAGCGTCATAATACGCGATAACCTTGCTCCATCCCCTATATCCCATACGCATTTCATAGTGATCTTCTCACTCTCGGTTAATGGTTTTGCTCTCATAACTGACAATCCTCCTAGTATATCTGTTTAGTTCTCTCACCATCATGCCTAGCATATCCTGCAATTTCTATTATAAGCTTTACATTTATAATGGTAACAAATCACACTATGCAAATCAACCCTTTTCCCCATCTTTTTTTTGAATTTTCTTTGTACAATTTGTGAATAATGTAAAAATATAATTCATAATAAAATATAATCCGTTTTATGTGATATTGTCTACACTATACAAAGCCAGATGGTCAGATGCAGTAATTATCTCCCCCTTCACTGCTCCATTCCAGCAGATCCGCCAGTGTAATATTGTCCACCACATCATTGATCGCATCCTTTAATCGATTCCAGACGCGAAGTGTCACGCAGTTTTCCTGCCGCTCACATGTATTGACATCTCCATCCAGACAGGCAACAGGTGCAAGACTGCCTTCCGTCAGCCGCAGAATCATCCCTACGGTATATTCCTCCGGGCTATGGGTCAGCAGATATCCTCCCTGTGGTCCCCGAACGCTTCTTACAAAACCTGCCTTATTCAGGATTGAAATGATCTGCTCCAGATATTTATCAGATATCTCCTGTCTCATCGAAATATCCTTAATACGCACCGGATTGCCGTTGTCATGCTGTGCAATATCCAGCATTAACCGCAATGCATACCTTCCCTTTGATGAAATCTTCATAAAAAATCCCTCTCTTCTGTGCTTTTGCCATTTTTTCAGATTTATTATACCCCATATTCCGGAATTTTTCCATAGTATTTATCTATGATTTAGAGGAAATGTCAGAAATCCACAGAAGCAATTTTCCATCTGCACAATAAAAACTGCCGTCTCATAGAGCGAACTCCATGAAACGGCAGTCTCTTATCTTAATACATTATCCTTGGATCAGGTTGTCTGAAAGAATGAAACAGACAAACTCCATTTCTGGATCTTAATCCCAGTTATATGACGGATTAATGGCAGATCCTGAAGCCGGTGGCACCGGAGTTGGTGTCTGTGTCGGAACAGGAGCCGGTGTTGGAACAACAATAGGAGCCTCATGTGTGATCACAAGCTTCACCTCACCCTGTGCCTGTGGTGTATAGGTGTTATCCGTCTTTACACCCGTCGGCTGTGCCTTAATATAATATGTTTTGCCAGCCTCCAAAGTAACCTTCTGGATGTAGGCGTTCAGATTTGCATGATCCTCGGAATCATCATTATTTTTTGTTCCTGTGATGTACTGCATGTTTGCATCAAAGATTGCTACCTCAGCTCCTTTATTCACTGCAGTAGAAACCTTAAAATCATACTCTCCTGTCTCAGCCGGAGTAAATTTCCAGATTACATTATTACCACCGGTAGAAATCACAACAGACTCTGCTGCCAGAGGAGCTGCCACATATTCTGCCGCTCCGGCAATGTCATTGGCCACTGTGTAGGTCAGATTAATATCCTTCTGATTCTCCTTTGCTACCGTTACACTGCCAAGCAGGCGTGTTGCATTTCCAAAGAGTGTCTTAACCGTATAGACAGCGTCTCCCGGAAGGAATACTTTGTAGTAACCATCCTCTCCCACTTGAGCTTTTGCAACACATGCACCCTTATCATTATAGAAGTTCAATGTTGTGTTTCTGATCTTATCTGCAAACTGTGTCTGCTGATCAACAGATGTTCCATTAAATACAATTCCTTCTACCGAATAACGTGAGATGGATGCTTTCATGGATCCCACATTGATATCCTTATTGGTTACAGTGATCTTGTTACCAAAATATTTTCTATTGCCCTTCTCATCATTGATATATGCAATATACGTGTTGGCAGGAAGTGCAATTGTAAAGGTTCCACGGGAATTGGTTGTGGTACTGAAGTCACCATCTGATGTCTCGTACTGGTTGTTCAGGCTCTCAAAGTAAACTTTCTTGTTGACAAGCTTGTTGCTGCTGTTCGCATAGGAAGCACTGCCGCTTACCCCGTAAAACTTCTCCGGTACGGAAACCGTTTCCATCTTATCTGCTTTGCCTGACTTGATCTTCCTGGTCATCTCATAAGAAACATCTCCGGCTACTTTTACCGTATATGTTCCGGCAGGCACCTCAATGTCGTAATAACCAATCTCCTGTTCTGCACCATTAGAAGCATTATTATAGTTACTGCTGCTGTATGTATAGAAGATATCATCACTGCTTTTTGCTGTGCTTGGAATAAATTCCATTCCGGCACCTGTGATCGGCATTCCGTTGCTGCTCTTTACCACACCGGACAAATTGTAATATGGAGTTACTTTTACCGTAATCGTTGTCTGGCAGGTACGATTTGCATCCATGACATCAGCAGCCGTTACCGTATAGGTATGTGTTCCCGCTGTGATGGAATAAGGAATGCAGAGTTTTGTGGATGCACCACTCTTCTTGGTTACGGTCTTTGATGCATCATCTGCAATCTTGTCTGTAGAAAGTCTGACATCTGCATTATCCGGTGTATCCAGAGTAAAGGTATAATTTCCGGAACCACCCTGTGGTGCGATGGAATAACACTTCACATAATAATCTGCGATATCGTCCCGCTTATCCACATCCAGTCTGGTTGCATTGGCAGCTACCTGTGCGGCAGCGGCTTCTGCTTTGCTGTGTGTCCAGGCAATCTCATCACTCTGGTTTCCGGAAGCGATCGTGGTTTCATCGTAGATACAGAAATTAACTTTGATCGTTGCCTTTCTTCCCATTTCGTCCACGCCCTGCAGCGTTACTGCAGTCGTTCCGGTTGCTGTAGGGATTCCCTTGATCTTGCTGCGTTTTTTATCAATTGTCAGCCCCTCTGGAAGCTTTCCTTTTGTGCAGCTTACTTTAAGGCTTCCAATATCATTATAAAAATACTCATCCATTCCCAGATCAGCGGTATCCCCCTTCTTCAGGGTGATATTTACTTCTTCGTCTTTTCCATAGAACGGAGCTTTAAACTGTGTGGCTGCTTTGCTCACACCGGAAGTGATCTGAACATACGATCCATTTCCGATATACTCCTGCAGATATACGCGATACTGCTTTGCATTAACCGGCACAACCTTCTGAACACTGATCTTTTTGTTGTATGCACCGGCTGTCTGCTGCTTTGTTGTAACCGAAAGATCCGTCACCTTTAAAGAAGTATCTTTCTTTTTCAGTTTCAGTACAAGACAGCTTTTGTCAAAATTATCTACAGAAACTGATTTAAAATTCGGACGCTGCTTCTTGACCGTGATCCTGCATTTCAGTTTTACTTTTCCGACTTTAGCAGTAATCACTGCCTTTCCGCTTTTTACACCGCGGATAACTGCTTTTTCTTTCTTTTTGCCGTTTGTGGCATTGATCTTTACGATCTTCTTTTTATTGGTTGACCATTTTACTTTTTTATTGGCATTCTTTACAGTCAGAACAGCTGTTTTTCCTGCTGTAATTTTCAGTTTGCTTTTACTGAGCTTTGGCTTTTTGGCCGCCACAGCGATGCCAGCATTGACACCGCTTCCGGTTACCACCAGGCTCAGAGCTAAACCAAAAGCGAATACACGCTTCTCGAAATTATTTAATTTCATCGGTTCATCTCCTTTATCATTTATAAAACCATTTCACATTGCATTTTCAAACTTCTATTTTGCGACAGCACTTACATCGATCGTTGCATACAGAGTAGCTGATGTTGCAAATTTCAGATATACATCACCAGACACCGCTGCCCGGAACGTCACCTTACCGGAACCATCTGCGAAAGCACTGTTTGTACTGTTGACATAATAATCATCTTCATCATAGTCAGAATAGTAATTATTATTTTTGCTATTCACATGATATCCGGTAACCTTTTCCCATGACATCATAGATACAGAAAGATCATTTGTACCAACGGTTTTAGATGCATAGGATACCTCATACTGCTTTCCCTGCTCTACCGGAATCTTCACATAAGCGACATTCTGCAGATCTTCATCTGCAACATTCTTTGCACATACAACAGATGCTACTGCGCCATCCAGTGTCAATGCGGTAGAACTCTTCTCATATGCAGCCAGATGCTTTGCAACCTTAACGGTAATACTTCCAATCTTCTGATCTCCGGAAACAGGTGTAAGACACATTACATAAGTTCCCGCCTGCAAAGATACTGTCATCTTTGTATCAGTACTGCTTTCATCTGAATCCTCATCATTGTAATTGTTACTGCCAAAACTGCGGATCTCATCGTATGGATTTGCTGCATCGCCTGTCTCTTTATAAAGTGTGACACTGTTTGGCAATGCCTGGTTCTCATTAAACTTTGCAGAGATGTCATAAGAGGTATATCCCTGATCTGCTGCCTCCGGAATTGCAAACTTCACAAAGAGGTCATTATTGCCGGAAGACTGCACAACACTCTCCTGCTCTAAGGTAAGCATCGTCGGTGCTGAAAGTGCAAACTGGTTCGCCATGCCACCATCAAGCCTGTTGTAAACCAGATCTGCTCTGGCATCGGCACCATTTACGGTTACCTTGCCAAGTGTCACAAGTCCGTAAGCTCCCTTATAACGGACTGTGTATTCACCATTATCCAGCAAAAGCCCACGGAATGTCCCATGATTTGCTCCATCAACCTGTTTACCGCTTTCTACATCATAGTGAGTGTCATAATCCGTGTATACGCTCTTTACATTTCCCTTTGCGTCAAAGAAAAGGAGTTTCTTATCACCTGCAAGCTGATCAACTTCTGTTTTTCCGTCATCACCATACTGATGGATCTTAAGACTTCCTGTTACTTCGAATCGGGATACGGCAAGCTTCTGATCTCCAAGCTCTGCATTCGTTCCATCCTGAACTGTGATGGAATTTGCAAAATACTGTCTCTGATCATTCTCATCCCTCCAGTAGATCTTGTATGTACCTGCCGGCAGAGATGCACTAAAGCTTCCCTGATAATCTGTATTTGCATACATTGTCCAGTCTTCATACTGCTTGTTTTCTGTCTCAAAATATACTCTGTCATTTGCAACTGCCTTATCATTTGCAAACTTTGCAACTGCCTTGATATTTGCAAAACGAACCGGCATTGTGAGGTTGGCTGCCGAAACAGCATCTGCAGTAATATCTATCTCACCGTTTAACTGATATTTCACACCATTATTGCCCAGAAGCTTCACAATATATTTTCCTGCCGGAACCTCTGCGGCATAATTACCTGCCTCGATCACCGGCAATGAAAATCCGGTAGACTGCGGAGATGCTGCCGGTGCCTGCGTTGGTGCCGTACCCGCCGGTGCCTGTGTCGGTGCTTCTCTCAAAATAGTAGGTACCGGGAATGGACCAGCCTTTGTCGTCTCATCCAGGTTGTACACATTATAAATATCACCGTTTGCACACTGAAAACTAGCATATGTATTAGAACTGTAGTTTACTTTGTAGTCTTTTGGATGATTTCCTGCTACCAGTTCTTTTCTGGAAGAATATGTTCCCTGCTTCTCCACATATTTCAGGAATGTGCGTCCATGGATATAATCAGAAGAATTTACTGCATCCGCCGGATAAAAATAAATGCTTTCATTACCGGATACCGCATTCTCCATTGCATCTTTTACGGTACCACTGATATTGAATCTCTCGATCACATTTACGGTTACGGTCGAAGTAGTGGTACGTGCTGCATCTGCTGCATCTGTAATATTGATCGTGTAAGTGTGTACACCTGCTGCCAGACCATAAGGAATGTACAGAGTCGTTTTTGCTGCTGCCTTCTTGGTTACCTGATTATTAGAATCTGTAACATCTGTCGAAAGCTTTACACCTGCATCTGTACCGGTCTGAACCAGATCATACTTATAGCTTCCGGATCCACCGGCAGGCTTAATATCATAAGTAGTATATACCGTTCCCGGATCCGGAGTTACCTCAGGATTCACAGTTGTAACCGGTGCAGATGTCTTAACTGCAGATGCCGGTATTGCTGTCTTAGGTACTGCAGGTACCGCCGGAGCCGGTGCTGCTGTTACAGGCTTTACGAGAGCTGTTGCTGCCGGTGCCGCCGTTGCTACTGCCGGTACCGCCGCCTGGGCTTTCTTAGCGGTCTGAGGCTTTGCCGGTGTAGGTACATCGTCTGTAGATGCCGGATAATCATAGCTATAATCCGGTACAACGGTCTTGACAGGCTCCGGAGTTGCCGGTGCTGCCGTTGCAAGACGGCTTGCATTTAAAGCATTCATATAATCATCCAGAATGATCTCATTGTCTGTGGAATCTGCAGCCGCAATCGTAGTCTCATCATAAACCTTGAAGATCACCTTCAGATTTGCCTTACGTCCGGCCTCATCCTTTCCAACCAATGTTGTCTCCGTTACGCCTGCCTCTGTCGGGATTCCCTTGAGAATTCCTCTTTTTCCAACGAGAGACAATCCCTTTGGAAGCTTGCTGCCTTTCTTAAGGGAATAAGAAATATAGCCAACCGGCTGATAGAAATAAGTATCCATCCTGCCAACCAGCACAGCATCCTTCTCCAGGATCCAGGTAACGGTGTCCTTATCTACACCAAATGCCTGCTTGTTCTGGATCTCCTTCGTGAACTTTCCGACCGTGATGCGGACATAATCATTCAGTCCTGCCCCCTGGGTCAGATAAAGACGGTATGTCTTCTGATCTGTTGTGGAAAGTGCTTCCACCTTCGGATTCTCATTATAAGAACCGGATTTATAAGACTTAATGGCAACTTTCACATCCCCTGCATTCAGAGGAGTTTTCTTGTTAAACTTTACTGTCAAAGCAGAGTAATCCAGCTTATCCACAGATGCAGACTGAATATTATTTGCCTTAACCTTTACCTTACATTTCAGTTTTGTTTTTCCGATCTTGGCAACAACAACGGCAGATCCCTTTTTGACACCCTGGATCGTTGCTGTTTCCTTTTTCTTACCACTTGTTTTCGTAATCTTAACTACCTTTTTGTTTTTTGTGGACCATTTCACCTTTTTATTTGCTTTTTTCACCTTTAAGGTTACTGTTCCACCCGCTATAACGCTGACCTTCTTTTTAGAAAGCTTGGCTTTTAACCCAGTCGCTTTTGCCTTTTTTTTCGCGGATACATTCACTGTGGAATAATTTCCGCCTGTCACGACCATGGCTGCCGCAAGACCACATGCCAGCACGCGTTTTGCAATGTTCGTATGCTTCATTTTCTCTCTCCTTTAATATTATTTTGCAGGTACAAAATGGAAGCTTATCTCCCTTCTTCCATTCTGTCTGCAAGTATTGATAATTATATCATATCCCCTATTTACTTTCAACAAGCACTTTCGCCAAAATCCTTATATTTCCTTGTCTGACAAATATTTTTTCCACAAAGATCTTCAGAAAGAATTCCATTTCACCGGTCATTATTTCCGGATCATCCGGCATTCCAAAAATCCACCGGCAGACCGATAACAGCAGCGAGATCTCAATCCTGTTTTTTTCATGATCACCGTCACAGACTAACACCCCCTTCTGCGTCCGGTGGCGGCAAAGAGCCCTGCCGCAAAAACCGCATTTTGTAATGCCGTGAAACAGATGACGTCTTCCTTTTTTTCTGCGTAACCCCGGATTCATAGGATTTCTGTCCAGGTTCTTCTGAAACACTTCCTCACTGACGATTTCCGGAACTGCTTCTTTTCTTTTTTTCCATTCTCCTTCCGGTACTCTGACTGTAACAAATCCGTCCCGGTAACGATTTTCATATTTGTGCCATGTCTCTGTCCCTGTATAGAGTGGATCATGCAGAATCCTCCATATTACTGATGCATCCCATTTTTTTCCTTCCGCCGCCTCCTGTTCCTTCAGCTTCCGTGCGATCCCGCTGCACGTTTCCCCTTTTACAGATAATGCAAAGATCTGCCGTATCCGTTCTGCCTCCTGCGCATCAACCGTAAGTTTCCCATCCGTTCCTCTCCGGTATCCATACGGTGCCCTTCCCGGTCTTGCCTCCCCATGTTCTCGTTTCGTTCTTAACGCATTTCTCGTTTTTTGGGATATGTCCCTGCAGTAATACTCATAAAAAATACTCTTCAATGCTTCCTGCATCCCCGGCATCCCCTTCCTGCTGTCATAATGATCTGCAACAGATATCACCCGCACCCGGTAACGGGGAAAGATCACTTCCAGCAGTTCCACCAGTTCCAGATGGTTCCGGGAGAGTCTGGAAAAATCCTTCACCACGAGAGCTTGTATTTTTCCCATAAAAATACCGGCCAGCATTTTTTGGACCGCCGGCCGGTTCATATTGGTTCCTGTATATCCATCATCACAAAAATATAAAAGCTGTCCGGAACAAAGTTCCTTCTCCTGTCTAAGTGCTTTTTCCGCCAGCTCCATCTGATTGCAGATACTCTGGCTTTGCATACATTTCAGAGAATCCCTTTTGGAAATCCTGCAATAAACGGCCACTGTTGTCTCCTTGCGGTCCGGACTTTTTTGCTTCCCTGAAAAAGACATCTCTGCTGCCTCCTGCATATTCTCTTTACAGAATATATGCTCCCAGCCGTCCCATCTATGACCTGTTATTTTACAAAGGATAAAAGGTCATCAATAAAGCTGAGTCCCACCTGATACAATACATACAGTATCGTCACAGACAAGATCAATACCAGACACCGGTAAATCAGATATCCCCTGGCAAAGTTCTTTTTGGCCGGGTGAACCTTATGGCTTAACGCCATATAAAGCATATAGATAAATCCGATCACCGGTATGTTCAGCCAGCAGATACTCAAAAACCATTGACTGACCGATACTCCTTCTGCATCATCATAGGCTACAGAGGACTGAAATCCACTCTCAAACAGCTTTTTCTGTTTTTCTTTTTTTTGTTTTTCCTGCCTGACTGCCTTCTGATGTCTCTTTTGAAGCTGTTCCTGCCTTTTTTCCTGTTTTGCCAGATTTGTATGACTGTCCGAAACATTATACTCCGCTCTGGCACGCCGCTTCTTTTCCAGAAGCTGCTGCTGTCTTATTGCTCTTTCCTGCTTCGCGATCACAGAATCCTGATCTTTTCTTTCCAAAATGTTCCTCCTGTCCGCCAGACGCGTTTACTGTTCTGTCGTTTCTTCGCCATCCTCTGTGTTACTTTCTGAACGTTCCGTCTCATACTGCTGTTTTGTCGGAAGTGTCAGGATTTTTTGCCGGTAGCTGATATAATCGTCATTTAACTGGGTATATTCTGAATAACCTTTACATGCATCAACTGCCTGTTTTGCTTTCTGCAGCAATTCATCGACATTTTCCGGCTGATAACTGTGACCCAGAAGCTTTTTCAATCTTGTCCTTGCCAATGCCGTCCTTGTCTTTCTGGTCTGATCCTCTCTTGCTTTTCTTGCCTTTTCCGCATTTTCCTCTGCAATCCGCTGATTTTCTTCGGCCTGCTGCTCCTCATATGCCTTAACGACATCCTTCCATTTCACGGATTCATTCTTCAGGCTGTCATACTTGTCCCTGCATCTGGTGCTGTATTCCTTTCTCTTATCATCGTCCTTGATCAGAGCAATGGAATCCTTCAAGGTATTATATGTCTCGTTAAATGTATAGTAGTCCGCCATGCTGGTAATCTTCATCTTTTCAAACTTCTCCAGTTTGCGAAGCACGCTCTTCTGCCGGGACAGATCTGTTTCCCTGTCCACATATTCCGTAGTATCCTCCAGAATATCCTGTGCAAAATAATCCATTCCATAGCTGCGCTTACGGTCACCGGTCACTTCTGTCCCTTCGATGATATTTCCCCGGCTGTCATACTTGGCAAGGCATACCGTCTCCGGCTTTTCAAAATCCTTTGGTTCCAGATTCTGATGGATCTGATTCATGTAATTTTTCCAGATCGCTCCGGAAAGAGTCGCACCGTAAGTCCCCGGCATTGCCCTTGGCGTATCATAGCCACACCATACAACCGTTGTATAATATGCAGAATATCCACAGAACCATACATCTTTACTGGAGTTTGTGGTTCCGGTCTTTCCCGCCGTGATCTGACCTCCATTCAGTTTCAACGCACGGGCTGTACCGTAACTTTCATCAAAAACCCCCTTAAGCACATCCGTCATCATCCAGGCCGCTCCCTTGGAATATACCTGTGTTTTTTCCTCCGCATCCTTATAGATCACACCATCTGATACATGGCTGATCTTTTTGATGCAGGTCCGGTCACTGTACTCTCCATTATTGGCAAGAGCAGCATATCCCTTTGCCATATCCACCACGCGGACTCCCTCTGTAAAACCACCCAGAGAAAGTGCCATATTTCCGTTATCCACATAACTGAGATTATGGAAGTGCATCTTGTCCAGAAAAGACAGTCCATATTCCGGCGTGATCGCCTCCAGCACCTGCCAGGCAATGGTATTAATAGAGCGTGCCACAGCCTCTCTGATGTGTACATTTCCCCGATAACCTCCACCGGCATTTTGCGGTCCGTTTGTGATCGCATGGTCATTGACCACCGTAGACGGAGAAAATTTTCCTGATTCAAAACCCGGTGCGTAGTCGATCAGCGGCTTAATAGAACTTCCTGACTGACGAGCCGACAGATACGCCCTGTTATATGCGTCCTTTGTCCCCCGGCCGCCAACCACAGCCACAACATAATTTGTATTATTGTCCACGCAGACAGCCGCTCCCTGCAGGGCATACTTGCTCCCGTCTGCACTCTTCTCTTTGTTATAGGCAAGTCCGCTGTCAATAGCTGCCTGCAGTTTCTTTTGCTTTTTCTGATCCAGTGATGTATACAGCTTGTAGCCTCCGGAGCGGATATCGTCGCACTTTGCACTGTAAACAGATGCATATTTTGACTGATACTCCTCGTACTCTTTTTTGTCCTTAAAGGTATATTTGAACTCAAAATTTTCCTTTTCCATCAGGGACAATGCAGCACAATGCACCGCATAGCTGATCAGATAACTTTCATTATTTGTTTTCTCTGTAAGCTGCAGTACATCCAGCTTTGTTTTAACTGCCTTTTTGTATTCTTTGCGGGTAATGGCTCCCCCCTCATACATCTTTAAGAGAACCTCATTTCTCTTTTTCCGTGCTGTTTTCGGATTTGCCACCGGATTATAGGCAGACGGTGAATTGGAAAGACCAATGAGCATTGCTGCTTCTGCCGGTTCCAGATCTGCCGGTTTTTTCCCGAAATAATACTTGCTGGCAGCCGACACACCATAACAGCGGTTTCCGTAATAATTGCTGTTACAGTAAAATTCCATGATCTTATCCTTGCCAAACTTCTGTTCCACCGTAGGTGCCAGAAGGATCTCTGCTACCTTTCTCGTAAAAGTCTGTTCCTGCGACAAAAGATTATTCTTGATCACCTGCTGTGTGATCGTGCTTCCCCCCTGTGTGATCTGACCTCTGTTCTTCAGCAGAGCCACACTGGCACGCATCGTAGCCAGCAGATCCACACCACCGTGAGTCTTAAAACGCTTATCTTCCACGGCAATATATCCGTTATAGATATAAGGTGATATCTTCGAGATCTTAGTATACTTAAATCTTCCTGCATTCACAGAGCCGATCTTATTTCCCCGGTTATCGAATACCTGCGTATCCTCATTCATAATAAAGTCTTCCTCTGTCATATTGACTAGATTGTCAAACACCACTTCTCTTGCCTCGGTAAACATCGGAAGTACCTTCACATAAATGCAGATTCCTGCGATCAGACAAACCACCAGTATTGATGCAAGGATTCCAAGCATTGTTCCTAAAATTGTGGAAACGATTCCCAGATAGCCTCCCAGCAGGCCTGCCACTGCCTGAAGCCCCATTTTTATACGATATATCCCCTTCTTCATTCGTGCTCCTCCATTTTGAAGCGTTATGTAAACTCCTTTTTTCAAACATTTTTTCATTATAACCCTATCCAATGAAATTATCAAGTTGACACCCGAAATTATGTCGATTAGAATATAATTTACGGATATTCACACCGTACAGGTGTTCTCTATCTGTTTTTAATGACACAGACAATATACATCAGAACAGAAAGGTACTGAATACTTATGGATCTATTCGATACAACAAAACATTTTGGTTTTATCGGTCTGGGACTCATCGGCGGCTCTGTGGCACGCTGTATCCGTAACGAACTGCCGGATGCCCGGATATCTGCATATAATTACTACGAGACAAAAAAACATCCCCGGCTGGAAATGGCTTTATCGGACGGTGTCCTGTCGGATATCACCACAGATCTTGCAAAAGTCCGTGACTGGGATGTGATCTTTCTCTGTACACCGGTCCGCACCAATGTGGCATATCTGAAAAAGCTCAGGCCATACCTCCGGAAAGATTGTATTTTAACCGATGTGGGCAGCGTCAAGGGGGAAATTTATGAAGCTGTTCATCAGGAAGGACTGGATCACTGCTTTATCGGCGGTCATCCTATGGCAGGCACAGAGCGTATCGGCTATGAATACTCCTTTGCTTCTCTTCTGAAGGACTGTTATTACATATTAACGCCAACCAGTCAGGTTCCGGAAAGAAGCATCCGGTGGATGCAGGAGTTTGTTCAAAACGTAACCAGATCCCGCTGTGTGACCATTGATGTGACACAGCATGACGAAGCAACCGCCGGCATCAGCCATGCACCGCATATTATTTCTGCCGCTCTGGTAAATGCCGTACGGGCACGGGATGACAAAGGAATGTACCAGCTTCTTGCCGCAGGCGGTTTCCGGGATATTACCAGAATCTCCTCTTCCTCTCCGGAAATGTGGACCAGCATCTGTCTGGCAAACAAAGATGCGATCCTGGGTTTCCTGAAAGAATACGGGGAGCTGCTTGGCAGTATGGAGCATGCCATCGAGCAGGGAAACGAGTCAGAGATCAACAATTTCTTTGCCACTGCCAAGGAATACCGGGACAAACTGTTTTCATCTGAGCCGTCATCCAATCAATAACACCGGCTGCACCGGTCATTTTAAATCAATTACGTATGCTATTAGAAAGGAACACATTATTTTATGTTGGAAAATATCTTAGAAGGATTAAATCCCCAGCAGGAAGAAGCGGTAAAACATTTCAAAGGACCACTTCTGATCCTTGCGGGTGCAGGCTCCGGCAAAACAAGAGTTCTCACACACCGCATTGCTTATCTGATCGATTATTACGATGTCAATCCCTATCATATTCTGGCGCTGACCTTCACCAATAAGGCCGCCGGAGAGATGAGGGAACGTGTGGATCAGATCGTAGGCTACGGTTCTGAAAACATCTGGGTCAGCACCTTCCATTCTACCTGTGTGCGGATCCTGCGCCGCTATATCGAGGTGCTTGGTTATAAACGAAGCTTTACGATCTATGACGCCGATGACCAGCGTGCCCTGATGCGGGAGATCATCAAATTCCTTGAGCTGGATCCCAAGAAATACAAGGAACGTGCTTTCCTGAATGTGATCTCCAATGCAAAAGACGAGCTGATCGGTCCGGAGGAGTATGCCCGGAGGGCTCAGGGAGACAAAATGCGGGAAACCTACGCCCGTGCCTATCAGGAATACGAGAAACGTCTCCGGGATGCCAATGCACTTGATTTTGATGATCTGATCTGCAAGACGATCCAGATGTTTCAGGAAAATAAAGACATTCTGTCCTATTACCAGAACCGTTTCCGCTACATTATGGTGGATGAGTATCAGGATACCAATACCGCACAGTTTAAGCTGATCAGTCTGATGGCAAGTACTCCTTCCGAAGACGGTGGTGTGGAGCACAATCTCTGCGTCGTGGGTGATGACGACCAGTCCATCTATAAATTCCGTGGTGCCAATATTATGAATATCCTGAATTTTGAGCAGGAATATCCCGATACCCGCGTGATCCGCCTGGAGGAAAATTACCGCTCCACCCAGAATATTCTGGATGCTGCCAATGCTGTGATCCACAATAATACAAAACGTAAGGAAAAGGCTCTCTGGACCCGCAAGGACAAAGGAGATTCCATCTACTATTCCCAGTTTGAGAATGAATATGAGGAAGCGGAGGCAGTCTCCTCTGCCATCGCCCGCGCCGTAGAAAACGGAGAGGCTTCTTATAAGGACTTTGCCGTGCTGTACCGCACCAATGCCCAGTCCCGTGTTTTCGAGGAGAAGCTGATCAATTACAATATCCCTTACCGCATCGTCGGTGCCGTCAACTTCTACCAGCGCAAGGAGATCAAGGACATCCTTGCCTACCTGCGCACCATTGAAAACGGCATGGATGATATCTCCGCCAAACGAATCATTAATGTCCCGAAACGCGGGATCGGCCTGACCACCATTGACCGTGTCAGCAATTATGCGATCATTCACGGCATCAGCTTTTATAATGCCCTGCGGGATTACGAATATATTGAGAACATCGGCCGCAGTGCCGCAAAGCTTGGAAGCTTCGTAGGACTTATCGAATCCTTCCGTTCCAGTCTGGAGGATCCGGACTACTCCATTGAACAGCTTGTCCGGGACGTGGTGGAACAGACCGGATATGAGGCAATGCTGTTGGAGGATGACACTGAGGAATCCCAGTCGCGTCTGGAAAATATCGAAGAACTGATCAACAAAGCCGCCTCCTACGAGGAGGAGCATGAAGAAGACGGAGCAACTCTGGGCGGATTTCTGGAGGAGGTTGCCCTGGTGGCAGATATTGACAATGTGGATGACAGCACCGATATCGTTCTGCTGATGACCCTTCACAGTGCCAAGGGACTGGAGTTTCCTTATGTCTATCTGGTGGGTATGGAGGACGGAATCTTTCCGGGTGCCATGGCTGTTTACGGGGAGGATCCCGATCAGGCCGCCGAGGAGATGGAGGAGGAACGCCGCCTTTGCTATGTAGGCATTACCAGAGCCATGAAAAAGCTCTCCCTAAGCTGTGCCAGAAGCCGGTTCCGCAACGGAGAACATCAGTTCAACCGGCCTTCCCGCTTTATCAGTGAGATTCCGCGTTATCTGATCCATGCCGGCAGCGGCTCCTCTACGGCTTCTTCGGGAGGTGTCAGTGCCGCTGAGTTCTTAAAACACCAGCCGGGCGGGATCACCTTCGGAAGCAGTCAGGGCAGCCGTAACAGCTTTTCCGGCAAGTCCTACGGTACCGGTACCTGGAATCCTGCTGCCGAACAGCGTGTCAAGCAGTCCGGCCACACCCGTGGCAAAAGCGGACTTGATCTCCTGGCTGGCAATCCTATGATCTCCAAGGGCTTTGGCAGCTCTTATACGGTACCAACGTCCAAAGCATCCACATCCGATGCACCTGCCACCCTCAGTTATTCCGAGGGCGACCGTGTCCGCCACATGCGCTTTGGCGAAGGCGTCGTGCAGGCCATCAACCCAAGCGGAGCCGATTTTGAAGTCACCGTTGCTTTTGATAATGGCAACACCAGAAAAATGTTATCTTCATTTGCAAAGCTAAAAAAGGTATGATATACTTATAGTAATATTTAGCTGGATTGGAGGTATTGTATGATGAATAATTCAAAACTGGAAGAACTTTTAAACACAGCACGTATCAATGAGCTCCTTCACAAAAAGGAATTAGAAGAGAAAAACAAAAACGGCATTCTGATCGCACTTGCCATCGTCGGTGCGATTGCTACCGTTGCAGCGATTGCATATGCGGTTTACCGTTATTTCACACCGGATTATCTCGATGATTTCGATGATGATTATGAGGATGATTTCGATGATGATTACATCGAGTTTTCTGACAGCAAACCGGAGGCTGAGAATTAATCCGCTGATACGGTGTTTTCCGTAATTGAAACAAGTCAAACCGAAATGGATCTCCATTTCGGTTTGTTTTTGTCAGTTTACAGCCAATGATTCGGACAGTGTGCTGCCTGTCACGAACATATCATAAATCAAATACCCGCAGTACAGAAATGAGGACATTATGAAGCTTTGGGGCGGACGTTTTACCAAGGAAACAAATCAGCTTGTACACAATTTTAACGCATCTCTTTCCTTTGACCAGAAGTTCTACAAGGAAGATATCGAGGGAAGCATTGCCCATGTCACCATGCTTGCCAAACAGGGCATCCTGTCTGACGAGGATAAAGACAGCATCATCAACGGACTGAAAAGCATCCGTCAGGACATAGACAACGGTACTCTGACCTTTACTGCAGAGCATGAGGACATCCACAGCTTCGTGGAGGCACATCTGATCGAACGTATCGGTGATGCCGGCAAGCGTCTTCATACCGGACGAAGCCGTAATGACCAGGTTGCACTGGATATGAAGCTTTACACACGCCATGAGATTGAAGAAATGAACGATCTCTTAAAGAGTCTTCTGGACAGCATCCTGCGTATTATGAAGGAGAACCTTCACACGATCATGCCGGGCTTTACCCATCTGCAGAAAGCACAGCCGATCACTCTGGCACATCATATGGGTGCCTATTTCGAGATGTTTAAGCGTGACCGTTCCCGTCTTTCGGACACCTTAGAGCGTATGAACTACTGCCCTCTCGGTTCCGGTGCCCTCGCAGGTACCACATATCCACTGGACAGAGAGGAAACCGCCAAACTTCTTGGCTTTACCGGACCAACCTTAAACAGTATGGATTCCGTTTCTGACCGTGATTATCTGATCGAGTTTTTAAATGATATGTCCATTATCATGATGCATCTTTCCCGCTTCTGTGAGGAGATCATCACCTGGAATACCAACGAGTATCAGTTTGTGGACATTGATGATTCCTACTCCACCGGCAGCAGCATCATGCCACAAAAGAAAAATCCGGATATCGCTGAGCTTGTGCGCGGTAAGACCGGCCGTGTCTACGGTGCCCTGATGTCTCTGCTGACTACCATGAAGAGCCTTCCTCTGGCTTACAATAAGGATATGCAGGAGGATAAGGAGTTTGTCTTTGACGCCATTGATACCACAAAGGGCTGTATCGTTCTGTTCCACGGTATGTTAGATACCATGATCTTCCGTAAGGACCGTATGCGTGCCAGTGCAGAGGGCGGCTTTACCAATGCCACCGATGCTGCCGATTATCTTGTAAACCACGGCGTTCCGTTCCGTGATGCCCACGGTATTATCGGCCAGCTCGTGCTTTACTGCATCGACAAGGGCATCTCTCTGGGCGAGATGAGCCTGGAGGAATACAAAGCCATCAGTCCTGTTTTTGAGAAAGATATCTATGATGCCATCTCCATGGAGACCTGTGTCAATAAACGTAATACCATCGGTGCTCCCGGTCCGGAGGCTATGACAAAAGTGATTGAGGCTTACGAGAAATATCTGGCAGAATAGATCAGAATCTTGACAATAATAGTTTATATATTTATTTTTAAAAAAACCTAAAAAACAAGGACAAAACCCAACGTTTTGTCCTTGTTTTTTTATCGCAGATTGAAAAATAATTTTTTAGCTTTTCTATCTGATCTCCATATTGCTGTTCTGTCAGGCAATCTCTGCTCCTGCCGTCTTACCGGTATAAAGCTGGTAATATTTGCCCTTCTGTTCGATCAGCTGGTCATGGGTACCTCTTTCGATGATCCGTCCCTGCTCCAGAACCATGATACAGTCACTGTTCCGGACCGTAGAGAGACGGTGGGCAATGACAAAGGTCGTTCTTCCCTTCATCAGACGATCCATGCCGTCCTGTACCAGCTTCTCGGTACGGGTATCAATGGAACTGGTTGCCTCATCCAGGATCAATGCCGGCGGATCGGCAATGGCTGCTCTGGCGATCGCCAGAAGCTGACGCTGACCCTGGCTTAAGTTGCCACCGTCTCCGGTCAGCACCGTATCATACCCCTGTGGCAGATGACGGATAAAGGAATCCGCATTGGCAAGCTTTGCGGCTGCCACCACTTCCTCGTCTGTTGCATCCAGCTTACCATACCGGATATTGTCCCGGACCGTTCCCGTAAACAGATGGGTATCCTGAAGAACGATTCCCAGGGAATGACGCAGATCCTCTTTTTTGATCTTATTAACATTGATTCCGTCAAAACGGATCTTACCGTCCTGAATATCATAAAAACGGTTGATCAGGTTCGTGATCGTTGTCTTGCCGGCTCCCGTAGCACCTACAAATGCAATCTTTTGTCCCGGCTTCGCATACATCTCCACATCATGAAGAATGATCTTGTCATCATTGTAGCCAAAGTCTACATGGTCAAATACCACCTCACCGCACAACTTCTGGTAAGTCACGGTATCGGTATCCTTGTGATAATGCTTCCATGCCCAGAGACCGGTTCTCTTTTCGCTCTCCGTGATATTGCCCTGCTCATCCTCATTGGCATGTACCAGCTCCACATAACCGTCATTGACCTCCGGCTTCTCATCCAGCAGTTCAAAGATACGGTCTGCTCCTGCCAGCGCCATCACGATACTGTTTAACTGCATACTTACCTGATTGATCGGCATGCTGAAAGACTTATTATAAGTCAGAAATGCCACCAGGCCACCGACGGTAAAGCCTCCCACCTTATTAAACGCCAGAAGACCCCCGATCATGGCACAAAGCACATAGCTGACGTTTCCAAGCTGGGCATTGATGGGTCCCATAACATTGGCAAAGGTATTGGCATTGTCCGCACTGTGAAACAGCTCGTCATTCAACGCATTAAACTCATCCATACTCTCCTGCTCACGGCAGAATACCTTTACTACCTTCTGGCCATTCATCATCTCCTCGATATGACCATTTACTTTTCCCAGATCCTTCTGCTGCTGGATAAAGTAGGCTCCGGAAAGTCCTGCTACCTTCTTGGTAGCCACCAGCGTCACACCCACCATAAACAAAGTAACCAGTGTCAAAGGCACATTAATCATGATCATTGCCGCCAGTACGCTCACAATGGTGATCACACTGGAAAAAAGCTGTGTCATACTCTGGCTGATCATCTGACGGAGAGTATCAATATCATTAGTATAAATTGACATGATATCTCCGTGGGAATGTGTATCAAAATATTTAATTGGTAAAGATTCCATATGAACAAACAGGTCATCCCGGAGCTTTCGCAGGGTTCCCTGTGTGACATTAACCATCAGACGGTTATACGCCCAGGTAGAAAATACACCCACTCCGTAAAAACATGCCACCTGAAATATCTTGTGCAGCAACGGTCCGAAATCCTTTTCCTTCGCTGTCATAAGCGGGGTAATATACTCATCGATCAATGTTTTGGTAAACATGGTTCCCTGTACATTGGCAAGAACGCTGACTATGATCAGGATCAGCACCAGCACCAGATATACTCCATAGCTTTTACCGACATAATTCAACAAACGTTTTATGGTCTGTCCGGGATGCTCCAGTTTCATTCTGGGTCCCATTCCCCTTCGTCCACCGGGTCCTTTTGGTCCCCTTGGCTTTTCCGAACGATTTTCTGCCATCTCTCATTCCACCTTTCTCGTTTCTTCTCTATTCCATTACTTTTAAGATGCCTCATCAAAATCTCCGTTACCGGATGTCTGCGATTCATATACATCCCGATAGATCTCATTGTTCTCAAGCAGCTCCTCATGGGTTCCAAATCCGTTGATCTCCCCGTTTTCCATTACAATAATGCGATCCGCATTCTGGATACTGGATACACGCTGTGCAATGATCAGCTTCGTGGTTCCCGGAATCTCCTCTGCAAATGCCTTCCGGATCCTGGCGTCTGTTGACGTATCTACAGCACTGGTGGAATCGTCCAGGATCAATACCTTCGGCTTCTTTAACAGGGCTCTCGCAATACAAAGTCTCTGCTTCTGCCCTCCGGATACATTGGTTCCCCCCTGCTCAATATAGGTGTCATAGCCCTTCGGCAGCTTCTCAATAAACTCACTGGCACAGGCAAGATCACAGGCATGCATACATTCTTCCTTTGTTGCCTCCTTGTCACCCCAGCGGAGATTGTCAAGGATCGTGCCGGAGAAAAGTACATTGTTCTGCAGCACCACGGCAACCTGATTCCGGATCACTTCAAGATCATACTCTCTGACATCTCTGCCGCCCACCAGCACACTTCCCTTTGTCACATCATAAAGACGGCTCAGCAGAGAGACCAGACTTGACTTTCCGCTTCCGGTTCCTCCCAGTATACCGATTGTCTCACCGGAACGGATCTTCAAATTGATATCCTTTAATACCGGCTCCTTTGCATCCTTCCTGTAGCTGAAATCTACATGCTGGAATTCAATAGAACCATCTGCTACTTCCATTACCGGATTTTCCGTATTTGTAATGTCCGGTTTCTCGTTTAATACCTCAGCCACACGTCTGGCACTTGCCACACTCATGGTGACCATCACGAAGATCATGGAGAGCATTATCAGATTCATCAGAATATTCATACAATAAGTCAGCAGCATGGACAGATTACCTGTGGTCAGCGTATTACTGACGATCATGTGCGCACCCATCCAGCTGATCACCAGAATACAGGCATATACTGCAAACTGCATGATCGGCATATTCAGACAGATCATTGCTTCCGCCTTGGTAAACAGCTTATATACATTCCCGCTTGCCTTTGTAAACTTCTCTTTTTCATGATCCTCACGCACATATGCCTTTACCACACGGATCGCAGACACATTTTCCTGTACGCTCTCATTGAGGTCATCATATTTCTGAAAGATGCTATTGAAATACTTGGTGGTTCTTGTAAGAAGAACTGCCAGGATCACACCTAAAAGCAGCACTGCGATCAGATACACAGTGGCAATCCTTGTATTTACCACAAAAGACATTACCATAGCACAGATCAGGCTGAACGGTGCTCTCATGCACATGCGAAGCAGCATCTGATATGCGTTCTGAATGTTGGTAACATCTGTGGTAAGCCGCGTGACAAGTCCTGCTGTACTAAACTTATCAATATTGGAAAAGCTGAAGGTCTGTATATTTTCATACATTGCTTTTCTTAAATTTCTGGCAAAACCTGTGGATGCCTTCGCACCATACTTTCCTCCCATAAAACCACTGAAAAGACTAAAGCATGCCGCTGCCAGCATCAGGGCACCCATCTTATAAATATGTCCTACATTTCCCACCGATACGCCATCATCAATGATCGAAGCCATCATCAGTGGAATGATCGTTTCCATGATAACCTCCAGGATCATAAAGATCGGGGTCGCAATGGAAGCTTTTTTGTATTCCTTGATCTGCGACGCTAATGTTTTAAGCATAATCAGAAATCCCTCCTTTTCTTTTCTTCCTTCTGTCTCTCTGTACTGTCGTTGATATTTGTGGCAACTCTCCCCAGATACTCCTTAAACTGATCCAGCTCCTGTGAAGTAAAACCTGCCGCCAGAATCTGTTCAAATTTTGCAATCTCTCCTTCTACCAAACGGTGTGTTTCCAACACCTTCGGTGTCAGTGTCAGCTTTTTAAGCCTGGCATCATATTCCACGGGAGAACGTACGATCAGGCCTTTCTGAACCATCTGATCCACTGCCTTTGACACATTGGATCTGGTCATGGCAAGAGCACGTTCCACATCCTTCTGAAACACATCCTCCTGCTGATGATCCAGCATATAGTGAATGATCCAGCTGTCCATGCGGCTGAGCTTTTCTCCCGGCATCGCAGCAATGCGCTGGTCAACGCTTCTCCGGATCATATTGGAAACGCAGTTGATCTCCATTCCCAATGCTCCATCCTTCTTCATGGAATCCTCACTCCCTTCTGTGTGTACCAATATTCTCTCTTCCTCTATACTGTTGAAAAGTGAATTGTTTCCATTTCAACAATAGGCGTGATTCTTATTATAGGACAAAAAAAGATAAAGTCAATAGACTTTATCTTTTTTTAATGATTATGAAATGTTGATCACAATTTATTATTTAGCAACGATATTGACGATTCGTCCCGGAACATAAATTTCCTTAATGATATTCTTGCCTTCCAGCTTATCTGCGATGTTCCCCTTTGCTTTTGCAAGTACATCGTCCTTCGCATCCTCCTTACCGATCATCATGGTTGCACGGGTCTTTCCGTTGATCTGAACGGCGATCTCTACGGTAGACTCTACTGTTTTTGCCTCGTCATACTCTGGCCATGCTGTCTCATAAACACGGCCTTCTCCGCCAATGATCTGCCACAGCTCCTCTGTGATATGTGGAGCAACCGGATTAAGCAGAGTGATCAGAGTCTTGTACTCGCCCTTTGTCACGGCATTCTTCTTATAGAAGTCATTGATCAGTGCCATCATGGCAGCGATCGCCGTATTATACTTCAGGCTCTCAAAGTCCTGGCTTACTTTCTTGATGGTCTGGTGCATCTTTGTCTCCATATCGGCAGAGTAACCTTCCTCGTCTGTCATAATGGTCTGCAGCTTCCATACACGCTCCAGGAAACGACGACAGCCCTTTACACCGTCCTCAGACCAGGATGCACTCAGATCAAAGGCACCGATGAACATCTCATAAGTACGCAGGGTATCTGCACCATAGGCTTGCACAATGTCATCCGGATTGACGACATTACCACGGGACTTACTCATCTTCTCCCCGTTCTCACCAAGAATCATTCCATGGGAAGTACGACGCTGATATGGCTCCTTTGTCGGCACGATTCCCTGATCATACAGGAACTTATGCCAGAAACGGGAATAGAGCAGATGAAGTGTTGTATGCTCCATACCACCGTTATACCAGTCAACCGGCAGCCAGTATTTTAATGCTTCCTTGCTTGCCAGCGCCTCTGTATTGTGAGGATCTGTATAACGCAGGAAATACCAGGAAGAACCTGCCCACTGAGGCATGGTATCTGTCTCTCTCTTTGCCGGACCGCCACAGCATGGACATGTGGTATTGACCCAGTCTGTCATAGCTGCCAGTGGAGACTCTCCGTTGTCTGTCGGCATGTAGCTGTCTACTTCCGGCAGAAGCAGTGGAAGCTCGCTCTCATCCAATGGTACATAGCCACATTTCTCGCAGTGTACGATTGGGATCGGCTCACCCCAGTATCTCTGTCTGGAGAATACCCAGTCACGGAGCTTATAATTTACCTTACGGTTTCCAATGCCCTTCTCCTCCAGGAAATCCTTCATCTTTTCCTTAGCCTCTGTCACCTCAAGACCATCCAGGAACTCAGAATTGATCATCTTACCGGTTGCCACATCCGTAAATGCAGCTTCATTGATATCTACCGGACCTTCTTTTCCTTCTACTACCTGGATCATCGGCAGATCAAATTTCTTGGCAAACTCCCAGTCACGGGTATCATGTGCCGGTACTGCCATGATAGCACCGGTACCGTAAGACATCAGTACATAGTCCGAGATCCATACAGGAATCTCCTTTCCATTCACCGGATTGATTGCTGACATACCTCCAAGTACAACACCTGTTTTATCCTTTGCAAGCTCTGTACGCTCAAAGTCAGACTTTCTCGCTGCCATCTCACGGTATTTCTGGATCTCGTCCCAGTTGGTGATCTCATCCTTATACTTATCGATCAACGGATGCTCCGGAGAAATAACCATATAGGTTGCACCAAACAGTGTATCCGGACGTGTTGTATAAACACGGAGCTTCTCGTCCTTATCCTTGAGAGTAAAGTCTACCTCGGCACCCTCGGAACGGCCGATCCAGTTCTTCTGGGAAACCTTTACCTTCTCAATATAATCCACATCATCCAGATCCTTAATGAGCTTGTCTGCATATTCCGTGATCTTTAACATCCACTCACTCTTTACCTTGCGGACAACAGGAGCTCCGCAGCGCTCACAGACACCATTGACAACCTCCTCATTGGCAAGACCAACCTTACATGAGGTACACCAGTTGATCGGCATTTCCTTCTTATATGCCAGTCCGGCATTGAACAGCTTCAGGAAGATCCACTGTGTCCACTTATAATAATCCGGATCTGTTGTATTGATCTCACGATCCCAGTCAAAGGAATATCCCAGTGACTGAAGCTGTCCCTTAAAACGGGCAACATTATTCTTTGTTACAATCTTTGGGTGGATATGATTCTTGATCGCATAATTCTCTGTCGGCAGACCAAACGCATCCCATCCCATTGGGAACAATACATTATATCCCTGCATTCTTCTCTTACGGGAAACAATATCCAGAGCAGTATATGGTCTCGGATGTCCCACATGAAGTCCCTGACCGGAAGGATACGGGAACTCTACCAATGCATAAAACTTCGGTTTGCTGTAGTCCTCGGAAACCTTAAATGCCTTCTCCTCCTCCCAGATTTTCTGCCATTTCTTTTCCACCGTATGGTGATTGTACATTTCTGCCATGATAATCCTCCAATTCTGCTAAAACTCAATCCTGTTGTATCATATCAGACCAGATAAAATCCGATCCAGCCAAGCAATACCGCGATCAGACATCCGGCAGCCACGTCCTTCGGGAAATGAACTCCCGTGATGACTCTCAAGACTGCCAGTATCAGTCCACATACTGCTGTAAATATCCCCAGAGGCAGGTTCACATACAAAACAGCTGCCGCTATGATCATATTTGAAAACACATGACGGCTGGGAAAGGAATTTGCCCTGGTATCCTTCTGTAAAAGAGGGGTGAATCCGTATATTTCATAGGGACGCTTCGCCGTGATCAGCTTTCGCAGGATCGTCACTGCCACAAAGCCCACTGCCGGTATCAACAGAAAGCGGAAGATCCTCTGATTCCTCTGCACCAGAAGCCACAAAGCCACCACCATATAGATGGCTGCTGTCACTGCCGTGATCGCCTTTACCAGCAGGCGTACCACTGTGATCCCGATATTCCTTTCGGTCCATTCCATGCATTTCTGATAACTATTCTTCGTCATTTGTCCCGGTAATTCCAATACAAAGCTCTTCTAACTGCTTGTCATCTACCCTGGACGGAGCCTCTGTCATCAGACATGACGCATCCTTCACCTTCGGGAAGGCGATCACGTCACGGATGCTGTCCTCCTTTGCCATCAGCATGACAAGACGATCCAGGCCGTAAGCCAGTCCTGCGTGAGGCGGTACTCCGTACTTAAATGCATTCATCAGGAAACCGAACTGCTCATATGCAGATTCCTTTGTAAATCCAAGTGCCTCAAACATTCTTTCCTGAATATCATCCTGATGGATACGGATGGAACCTCCACCGATCTCAGTACCGTTCAATACGATATCATAAGCACGGGCACGTACCTTTCCGGGCTCTGTCTCCAGAAGCTCCAGATCCTCTTCCATTGGCATAGTAAACGGATGATGCATTGCCACATAACGCTGCTCCTCCTCAGAATACTCGAACTGAGGGAATTCTGTTACCCAGAGGAAACGATATTCGTTCTTGTCCAGAAGATCTAACTGTCTTGCCAGCTCCAGACGAAGGTTACCTAACACATCATATACGACTTTATTTCTATCAGCCGCAAAGAGAAGAAGATCTCCCGGCTGTCCATCCATCTTTTCTACAAGCGCATGTAACTCGTCCTCTGTCATAAACTTGGCAAAGGATGACTTGTATGTGCCGTCCTCGTTGATACAAAGATAAGCAAGACCCTTTGCACCGAAATCCTTTGCAAATTTCACCAGTGCATCAATCTTCTTACGAGGCATGCCACCCTGTCCCTTTGCATTGATACCGCGGACAGAACCACCGTTTTCTAAAGCTCCGGTAAATACACCAAAGCCGCAGCCCTTTACAACGTCGGATACATCATTAAGCTCCATGCCAAAACGAAGATCCGGCTTGTCACTTCCGAAACGGTCCATTGCCTCCTGCCATGTCATTCTCTGGATCGGCAGTTCAATATCAATATCCAAGATCTCCTTGAAAAGCTTCTGAAGCAGACGCTCGTTGACATCCATCACGTCATCCTCGTCCACAAAGGACAGCTCCATATCGATCTGTGTAAACTCCGGCTGTCTGTCCGCACGAAGATCCTCATCACGGAAACATCTTGCCAGCTGGAAATAGCGATCATAACCGGAGCACATCAACAGCTGCTTAAAAAGCTGTGGCGACTGCGGCAATGCATAAAAACATCCCGGATGTACACGGCTTGGCACCAGATAATCTCTTGCCCCCTCCGGTGTGCTCTTGTTGAGCATTGGTGTCTCAATCTCCAAAAAACCCTCATCTGCCAGAAACTGCCTGGTCAGTGTCGCGATCCTGCTTCTCATAATGAGGTTTCTCTGAAGATCCGGACGACGAAGATCCAGATAACGGTATTTCAGACGAAGCTCTTCTTTTGTCTTGATATCCTCCTCAATCGGAAATGGAGGGGTCTGTGCTTCTGACAGTACACGAAGCTGTGTTGCTACGACTTCGATCGCACCGGTAGGGATGTTCTTGTTGATGCCACCCTCTCTTGCCACAACAGTACCTACAACAGCAATTACAAACTCGCTGCGAAGCTTATATGCCTTATCAAATAGCTCCTGTCCCAGTTTGTCCTCCTGAAAATTGATCTGAAGAAGTCCGCTGCGGTCGCGGAGATCCACAAAGATCAAGCCACCTGTGTTACGGGCTTTCTGAACCCATCCCATCACGGTAACCTCCTGTCCGATATTTTTCTCACTCAATTCGGCACAGCGACAGGTACGCTTTAAGCCTCTCATTGATTCTGCCATGATAATCCTCCATTGCTTGATATATTTGTAACTTTGTAAACATTCTCTGATGGTCTTTACAGATCATACCGTATAAGATAATACACCGAAACCCCAAAACATGCAAGCCACGGTTGTAATTCCGGACTGTTTTTCTCTATTCGGGTATTGTCCCCGGAACTCTGTTTTATTTCACAAATTTCCTATAAATGCTCTGCTTCTTTCACAAACATCGGCAGATGCTCCTTCTGTAGTGTGGAAATAACCGTACACAGTGCCCGAAGTTTTTCTCCGGCTTCATTGTGAAGAACCCTCTGAAATGCCAGAAAGATCTTCATATCATAATCCTCTGCCTCATCGATCATAATTTCCATAGCTGCCGGACGGTCAAAAGCCCGACGGTAGCTCCGGTCTGTAGTTAATGCACAATATACATCACAGATCCGCAGGATCCTTGCCATCCATGGGATCTGCTGTCCCCGCAGATTTTTCGGATACCCTGTGCCATCCACATTTTCATGATGATAAAACACCGCTTCCGTGATCCGCTCCGGATACCCTTCGCGTTTCAGCATTTCGCAGCTGTGAGTCGGATGCATCCGAACGATCTTCATCCGCTCGATCGTGAGTGTTTCCCGGTTTCCTGCCGCCTCCATATGCTTTGACACCCAAAGCTTTCCTATATCGTGCAAAAGTCCAGCCACAGCAATATCCCGGCAAAACTCCTCGTCTTCTCCGAGTTCCCTTGCCACAGCCTCCGCAAGATTACTGACCTTCACCCCATGGCTCATCTCGATGTAAAGATACTCTCGCATCCGGCTGCTGAGGGAATTACTTTCCATCACAAGCTGCTCCAGATAATCCTCTTCCATGTTCTCAATCCCCCATACCATGTTCTTGTTTTCGCTGCAGCATCTCATCAATGCGGGATATATAATCCGTGACACTCTTCACATTTTCCACCCGGCTGACGATACGACGCTGTCTGTCATAGCATTTCGTGCTGGCTCCCGCTCCCAGAGCCGCGATACTCTGCATTTCCTCCATGATCAATATATTGTAAAGACATTCTTTTCCTTCTCTGGCAAATCCAATATTCTCCTGACCGGAACTGCCTGCATATCCTGCCGTATTTTTCTGACGGTACATATAATAAGGCTGATATCCATTCTCTGCTGCAAACGCTGCTCCCAGCTCCATCATCTGCTCCATCCGGCGTGCCCGTTCCTCCTCCGGAACAGCACCCTCATCCAGCAGACGCCGCAGTCTGGAGGCGCGTTTTACCACCAGCGAATGGATCGTAATGCTGTCCGGATCCAATTCTTTGATCTGCTTCAGTGTATCTTCAAAATCCTCCGGTGTCTCCCCCGGAAGGCCAATGATCAGATCCATATTAATATTTTCAAAGCCGCATTCCCTTGCCAGGGCAAAGACTTCCTTTGTCTGCTCCACGGTGTGACGCCTGCCAATGCTCTGCAGTGTCTTGTCCTGCATGGTCTGTGGATTGACCGAGATCCTCTCCACACCAAACTGACGCAGCACCATCAGCTTCTCCCTGGTAATGCTGTCCGGTCTTCCAGCCTCCACAGTGATCTCTGCTGCCGCTTTCACCGGAAAACTTTCATAAAGGCACTGTAACAGCTCCTCCATCTGTGCCGCCGACAAAGTGGTAGGTGTTCCTCCTCCGATATAAACAGAGGTCAGACGTTTCCCTCTCTGGAGTCCGGCACAAAAACGGATCTCCTTCTTCAATGCCTCCAGATAATCCGGGATCAACGATTCAAACTGCTCCAGCGGGTACGACGGAAAAGAACAATAAAGACAGGTGGACGGACAAAACGGAATGCCTATATACAAGCTGTACCCCTTGTCGTACTCTGCCTTTTGCAAAAGCTTTGCTTCCCGCACGGCAATGTCCAGACAAAGATCTGCCTTACTGCCACTGCAGCAGTATTCCTCTTCCATACTACGCCGCACCTGTTCCAGAGGTTCCCCCTCTAACAGACGGTTCATGGGGATCTTGGTCGGGCGTACTCCTGTCATGGTTCCCCATACAGGAATACTCCGCTGTATCCCCTCCGGCAGCTCTGTCTCGTCAATACTGCTGTATAATTCAAATAAAAGCTTTTTTAGTTTATTTTTGTAAGATGTCCGGTAAGGATGCGTGGTCTTGTCCACATGCTTGTGAAAATCCTGCTCCCCGCTGACGGAAACACTCCTTCGGTGCAGATGCCCTTTTAAAAGCACCCATCCCTCAATCTCGTACTGTCCAAACGACACACCGGTCAACAGAGAAACTTCATCCTCTGCCTCGCGCTCTGCCAGCTCAGATAGCGCAGCATCCGTCTGATCCTGCTGTATGACCACCCGGTTATGCTCTCCCGGGAAAAATCCTGTCACCAATGCCTGAAGCTCATAATCAAAGTCCCGTTCAGACAAAACGATATCTATCATGTCATGCCTCATTTCTGCGTGATTTTCTGCAGTACAACATAAAATTTCTACCTGCGGATCCGGTCAGCGAACCGCATAGGGATTAAACATCTGTTCATCACGGATCGTTGTCATTAGTCCATGCCCCGGATATACCCGGACCGCCTCCGGAAGCACCAGAAGCTTCTCCCGCACAGAGCGGATCAGTTCCCGGCTGCTGCCGGTAGGAAAATCCGTTCTGCCCACCGACTCCTGAAACAATGTATCTCCGGAAAACAACATACATGCATTTGGGAAATAAAAACACATACCTCCACTGGTATGTCCCGGTGTCAGAATGCAGCGCATAGTTTCTCCCAGCATTTCCAGCTCCTGACCATCCTCCAGCCAGACATCCGCTTTCAGGCCTACACTGTCTCCCATCATCACAGAAACATTCTTCTGTGGATCTGCTAACAGCGCCTCCTCCTCTTTGGAAGCATAAATCTTTGTCTGAAACTTCTTTCGCACCTCATCAGCTGCCGTAATATGGTCAAAATGTCCATGGGTCAGTAAAATTCCTGTCACATGAAGCTGTTTTTTCTGCACATAAGCCTCAATCTTGTCCGCCTCATAGCCGGGATCAATGATCAGACAGTCCTTCGTATCCTCCCGGTACAAAAAATAACAATTGGTCTGTATCGGTCCTACAACCCGAAAATCACATTTTAATAAACTCATATTTATCCTCATTCTCTATCTTTATTTTAAGCTTTAAGCCATCCGTTTTAAAGCTGTCATATCTCTCACTATTTTTCACTTTAAGCCGCCTGTGGCACAAAGCCGTCATACAGTCACACTTTACTATGCACGGCTTCTCTCAATATCTGTCACACTAGGCACATTCCGCAGCTTTTTGATCAGTTCATTTAATGCCTCCACACCGCGGATCGCAAAGCTGACATTGATGGTTGCGATCCCCTGCTTGCTTATTCTGGTATTCAGGGCTTTGACATCGATCTTATTCTCCGTCAGAACCCTTGTAATATCCATCAGAATGCCCATACGGTCATATGCATAGATCACAATCTCCGCATCGTAGTCTTCATCTGCAGACCCCTGGGAATCCACACTCCACTCTGCCTCAATGATCCTCTGCCGGTCTGCCTCAGACAGATTCATCATATTGACACAGTCAGTCCGGTGAATAGAAACCCCACGTCCCCTTGTAACAAATCCAATAATCTCATCTCCCGGTACCGGACTACAGCACTTGGAAAAACGCACAGACACGTCCGAAAGACCTGCTACCACAATACCACTTTTTGACTTGACTGCCGCTGCCGGTCTGGACACACCGGCATTTTCGGTACTCTTTGCCACGGCATCCAGGATTTCCTGATCCGTCGTGTGCTTTGGATTCTTTTTGTCATATGCATTCTGCAGCCGGTTTACGATCTGTCCCTCTTTCAGACCGCCATGTCCCAATGCCGCCAGAACAGAATCCCAGTCGCGGAATCCATATTTCCGCATACAATAATCGGTATACTCCGTCTTGAGAAGATCTGACAAAACAACGCCCTGTGCCTTACAATAATTGGCTAAAAGCTCCTTGCCCCGGACAATATTCTCCTCCTTAAACTGCGAACGGAACCACTGGTTGATCTTGTTTTTTGCCTGAGGACTCTTGACCAGAGCCAGCCAGTCCCGGCTTGGTCCTCTGGAATTCTGTGAAGTCATGATCTCAATCCGGTCACCATTCTGGATCTTATAATCGATCGGCACCAGGTTTCCATTGACTCTGGCTCCCACCATCTTATTTCCCACAGCACTGTGTACCGCATAGGCAAAATCAATGGTCGTGGATCCGGCCGGAAGATTCTTCACATCGCCATCCTTCGTAAAACAGTATACATGATCGGAAAACAGATCCAGATCACTCTTTAACAGACTTAAGAATTCTTTGTTGTCTGACATATCCCGCTGCCATTCCAGAATACGGCGCAGCCATGCCAGCTTCTCCTCTTCATTATCTCTGTCCTTGCTTCCGTACTGGTTCTCCTTATATTTCCAGTGGGCAGCAATACCATACTCTGCGGTACGGTGCATCTCATAAGTACGGATCTGTATCTCGAACGGTTGCCCCATGGAACCGATCAGTGTTGTATGAAGGGACTGGTAATTGTTCGGCTTTGGCATCGAGATATAATCCTTAAAATGTCCCGGGATCGGCTTATAGATCTCATGGATCACACCCAATGCAGTATAGCAGTCGCGCTCCGTCTCCACAATAATTCGCACTGCGAAAAGATCATAGATCTGATCCAGTCTCTTATTCTGGGTAACCATTTTCTTGTAAACACTGAAATAATGCTTTGCTCTGCCGTCGATCGTCGCCTTGATCCCTGCCTCTTCAATATGATGGCTGACCTCATTAACGATCTTGCGGATCAGAATGTCTCTCTGCTCCTTGCCATTGGCAATGCTTGACACAAGCTGATCGTACATCTCCGGCTCCAGATACTTAAATGCCAGATCATCCAGCTCCACCTTCACCTTGGAAATTCCAAGCCTGTCTGCGATCGGTGCATAAATATCCAGCGTCTCTCTCGACTTTTCCTTCTGCTTTTTCGGTGTCTGATACTGCATGGTACGCATATTATGAAGACGGTCTGCCAGCTTGATCAGAATTACACGGATATCTTTTGCCATGGCAAGAAACATCTTACGGAGATTCTCCGCCTGTACCTCTACCTTATCTGCCACGTAATCTAACTGTGTCAGTTTCGTAACACCATCCACCAGCAGGGCAACCTCGTCACCAAACTCCTCTGCCAGCTCCTCGCTGGTCATCACGGTATCTTCTACCACATCATGCAGCATACCTGCTACAATCGTCTCTTTATCCAGTTCCAGCTCCGCCAGGATAATACAGACACAGACCGGATGAATGATATATGGCTCTCCTGATTTTCTAAGCTGACCGTCATGTGCCTTATAAGCAATTCTGTATGCTTTTTCGATCATAGAGATATCATCCGACGGATGATATTGTCTGATCATTTTGATCAGCTTTTCATACAGTACCTGAGGCTCCGTAAAATCCTCCGGTATGGTGCTTGTGGCAAGTTCTCCGTTGTCAATTTTAATTCCAGGTCCGTTTTTATCCATATTGAGTCACTCCATTCTGCGTCTGAATCTGTCAGTTTCCTATCGTATCTCCCATCCGGTTCTCTATATATGATTGTTACGGCACCGTATAAGTCCATGCCGATTTTACCTGTCCTACGATCGTATCAATATCCCATCGTTTTTCACTTCTTGTGATGCTGTTTGGATCATTTATCATTAATCTGCCATCTTCCGTCAGACCGGTCAAAACAATAAAATGTCCTGTCGTTGTAAAATCTCCCGGCTTCATGCTGCAGATCACCGGCTGTTTCTTCTCCAGTGCCGCTTTGATGGAATCTCTTCCCACAACCACCGATTCTGACTTCAGTCCCAGCTTTTTGGCACCGGAAGACATCAAAGACCATGCCGTACCGGAAGCCACGGTACAATAATTATTCTCCACACTGAACTCCGCCACGGCATCCGGAGATTTGGAAGTATCCTTTAACAATCCTGCTGCCACCATAGAAAGACATGTAGGACCACATCCATTGATTCCTATATTATCATTTCCATAGGTAAGATAGCCCCAGCGGCTGTCCCACTGCTGAAATCGTGGTATGCCATTTTCTGCGGAATCAAGCTCCTCCTGGGTTACACTGCCGGATGGTTTGATATCCGATTTATGCTTTGGATAATTTTCCACAAAATCCAGGGCATCCGGATTGTTTGCTGCCAGCTTCAGCATACTCTCACTGTACTCATAAAGATTAAGCAGGATATTTTCCACCTGAGGATATTTTTTTCTCATTTTTTCTAATTGATCCGCATATTCCTCAAAACCTTCCGGCACAGTATAATCCGGTGATTCCGCTGTAGGCAGTGCCGTCATCTCTACCTGCTTCTCATTGCTCTTATGATTTCCTGTGTTCTGAACTGCCCGCACCCCCAGACGGATCAGCCCTATCATCAAAAGAAGGATTAATACACCGGCAGTCCCCACAACCGCACGAGCGATCATTACCTTTCTCCTTCGCTCTCTTCTGCGTTTCAGCCTATGAAGATATCTCCGGTATTCTCTTTCTTCCTCTTCTGTTCTTGCCATATACGCCTATCCCCCATTCTGTTATAATTCACAATCGATATCCATCAGCCGTCTCATCAGATTTTCAAATTCCTGTTCCGTGATCCTCTCATCCTCCAGCCTGTCCGTGATCAGTTCCTCTATTTCATCCCAGGAATACCGGCTTTTCCCCTTTTCCAGGCAGTCTAATTCCCTGTCCCAATTCTGGTATTCTGACATATCTTTCCTCCGTTCTTTGATCTGTATATATATGTAACATAATATAATAATTCTCTCTTCTCTGTCAATCTCCTATTGAAAGCAGCTTCGTCACAAGTCTCATTGTCCGTTCTGTGGAATGGCCGTCCAACGCATCCAGAAACAATGACCGGAACTGCTCCTTTGTCATCCCCGCCTCATTTTTTACGTTCTGCTCTTCCCCAAGGAGGCCTGTAATCCCCTGTTTCAGGCTTTCGATATCCCCGGCAATCTGTCCCGGTGCAAAGGAAGCAAAATCAAAATACAGATCTCTCTGATCCAGATATTCCTGGAGATCAAACGCATAAAAAAGAATTGGCAGCTCCAGAAGCACCGCCTCAAAAATGACAGAACTGTAATCTGTGATCAGCAAAGTGGCAATAAATAAAAGATCATTAATATTTTCCTCGTTGGAAAGATCCAGGATCCGTTCCCGGTACCTTGACGGAATCTCACATTTCCGGTGAATAAACGGATGATTCTTTAATATCAGGATAACATCCTCCGGCATATGATCCATGATCTGTTCCACCGGAAACTTCTCCCATGGATAATACGCCGTTTTATTGCCACTCCCGCGAAAGGTCGGAGCAAATAAGATCACCTTTTTATTGCGGCACACCGGATATTTGTTAAGAAGTCTTTCTCTTGCTGCTCCGGCATAATCCCGGTCAAAAAATATATCTGTCCTCGGCACTCCCACTGCCTTCACCGCGCGTTCATCAATCCCAAATGCCTCGCTGTAAAATGGAACAACCCCCCTGCTGCTTGCAAGTGCCGCAGTATAGCTCCTATGATTGCGTGTTGATTGCTCCAGATGATCCACAATACCAAGCTCCGAAAGTCCAAAAAGCTTAAATGCACCACACGCATGCCACATCTGCAGTATTTCTGTATCGTACCGGATATCCAGAGCATGGAGCTGCGGCACAAAATCCTCCAGAATGATCAGTCTGGCAGAAGCTGCCATATGGGCACAACGACAAATTTCCTTTTTGCGAAGCTTATGAACCGGTGTCTCCGTCAGAAATTCCTCATAGGAATAACCGGCTCTTTCTACTTCCGAACGAATCCGGTCGAGATTACCTCCCTTCTCCACACGTCTCTCTGATAAAAACAGAATGCCACTGGTTTTACTTACCTGCCTGCAGGCACGGTCATAACATTTTTTAAAGTACTGCGTCTTATATTCCCGCATGCTGTAACCGTAACCGGTCCAATCCTTCACGAGACCATGGGCATGATAAAAAACGGCTCTCAGCCCAGTCTGTCCCTGTGCCGCCGGATGAAGCCCATGCAGTCCCCTTTGTGCCAGCAGACCGTCAATAAGCCATAAAGGCAGCAAGAAGGTACAGATACCATAAAGAAGAACAGATGCCGCCTGCCGCATGACAGATTTTCTGATTTTTTCCTTCTGAAAGAGTATGCCGGAAAGTTCTATCATGGTGTCTGTCCTGTTCCACAGAGTTTCCGGCTCGCAAAATACAGCATACACCTGTACTTTTTCATCTGCCTTGGGAAGCTTTTCAAAAAAAATATAGGAAAGCTCAATCGACAACATGACAAAATAGCATCGTTTTCCTTCCATCTGCTTCTGATACCGGACTGTTACCGGAAAATATCGTTTTCCACAGGAGCATGATTCAAATACCAGGGATAGTCTCCGTTTTCCTACAGCATTTTCTATCGGAGCCAGACATTGTATTTCCAGATTTAATATGCCATCTTGTTCGTTTATTTCATAATGACGTATCATTACTTCCATATTCGCCATATCCTCCAAATCATTCTTGATCATTTCACAACGCACACACGCATCGTCACATGATACAGTGTAACACAAATGGCTGGTATTTCATATTGTTTTTGAAATACCAGCCATCCGGTTGCACAAAGTCTGCGTTATTTATTTTTCAGTTTTGTTACATATCTCACAGGAAGTGCACATACACGGTCAACACGCTGCTCGGCAGTATAAAATGATACTGATTCAAATACAATGTACAGACGATTTCCGCTGACAGCAATCTCCTCATTCATCGTTGGCACAGCAACTGTGTTACGGACTTTTCCCAGAGAAATGATGCCCTTGGATGCCTTTTTCAGATTTGGCTTATATATGTCAAGCTGATGCATATATCCACGCTGCTTCGGATCTGTCTGACAGGATCTGGATACGATCAGCCTGCCATTATTGGAAAATGCGATTCCCTGTACGCGGGTCGGCATGGAGATCGTTTTGACCGGTGTAAGTTCCGGCTTCGTTCCTTTCTTAGCAATCTTATAGCTTACAAGATATCCCGGTTTCAACTCATCATAGGAAGCTACCCACAGTAATTTCTTGTAATAGGTAACCGTGGCTGCCTGCTGCGGCAATGTAATCTCTACCCCATAAGCACTCATTTCAATATAGGGATCTTCATTATCGATTGCTTCCTCAATGGCCGTAAACGGAATACTTCTCAGCGTCTTTTCCTGTGTAACCCAGAGATTTTTGCCATCAAAGGTAATTCCTCCGGCATGTGTCTTATTGGGAAGGATGATCGTTGTGACCAGTTCCTTATCGTCCTTGTTCAAGACATAGACTACGGAATTCTCCGCCTTCTGACTGTCATATGCAGTAACAAAGAAATAGGATTTCGCCACGACGATTCCTTGTGGGATCATGGTTCCGCAGCCAAATTCTGCCACATTTGTATTTAACATTCCAGGAATCGGAAAACTCCTTGCATAATCAAGCTTTTTCGTAAACTCTTTATTTTTCCTGCAGGCATTTGATTTTTTAAATGCGGTCTTCGTCTTGTACAGCTTTGGACTGGTGCTGGTTGCACTAACCTCCATTGTGATCACCGTTTTTTCTGCGGAAGCGGCACTTTCGTATACCACCTCATTATAAGTACGGTAAGACGTTACATAATATTTATATGACTGGTCGTTTTCCAGGTTTGTATGGATAAACTTCTTGTTTGACTTTCCCTCCAGTGTTGTCAGAAGCACAAACTGTCCATCCTGCTCTGTATACACCTTGTATCCCATTGCTCCTTTGATCGCCCCCCAGGTAAGACGTACCCTCTGGTTACCACCTTTACTCACAACGGTTGGTGCCTTTGGCAGGGAACTGGTAAAGATTGCCGGTGACTCCTCACCGACATTTTCCTCGGTACCGGCATAAGCTACGATCTTATACTGATATGTTTTACCTGCTTCCAGTGTAGTATCTTTGTACTCTCCAACATCCGCAGTTCCAATCTTTTTAAAATTACCACCTGTACCGGCACGATAAATAATATATCCTGTGGCAGAAATAATATCCGTCCAGCGCAATACTACGCTGGTCGTCGTATTATCTGAAATCGTAAAAGTTTCCACCTTCTCCGGTTTGGTATATACCGATGCAGTTACTACAAAATCACTTCGGATAAGTGCCGGTTCATTCACTGCACATAAAGCCAGATAAACTTCTTCTCCTGCCGGCAGACCTGACAACTGGATACTTGTCCCACTTGTCACACTGTAGTACTGATATACTCCCGTCGGAACATCATACTTATATACATAGTAACTTGTGGCATTTGGAACAGCCTGCCATTGATATGTGACCGAATTTTTGGTGATCTCTGTTGCTGTCACAACAGACATTGCCAGAGTCGGATCCACGTTAAACGCCGCTCCTGATGTACTTTCTGTCACCACAATGCCTGATGTATCCTGCGGTGATGACGCCGCCTTTACCTTGTCCGTTGTCCACAGATCTGTCGATGATACAATCTGAAGCACCATCAACAGCACTGCCATGCCAAATGCAACCTTTCTTTGATTTCCTGTTTTTTTCATCTCATCCTCATTTCTGTACTGTTTATTCTCCCATCCTCATACTGCCACAGTACAGGCAGCCGGGAACCGGCTTTGTCAGCCTAATATATCAAGGATCCGCCTGGTAGCATTTCCCTTAATATTATCGTATTGAAATTTGACAAAATTTTGTCGTTTTGGTATATTATCACATTTTTTTTGAAGAAATTGAAATAATTCTTCCTGTGAATGTGCAATCTCTCCCGGCATCATAGATTCGTAATCAAAATAAAATCCTCTGTCATATTCCGGGAGATCATACGCAAACAGCAGTATCGGCTTATCTAAAAGCACATATTCCACCACACAGGAGGAATAATCCGTGATCAGCATATCGGAAACCAGATAAAGATCTGTGATATCATTATAGTTTGTCATATCATAACAAAATTTATTCTGCATGATATTTTTTGCCGGGAATTTAGGATGCATTTTAATCAGAATGACCCAGTCGTTTCCAAGAATTTCCTGAATTTTCAATATATCAAACTGCTTCAGGATATTTTGATTTTCCTCGTCTGTACGCCGGAACGTTGGAGCATACAAAAGCAGCTTCTTTCCGATCAGCTCCGGATACTTCATATAAAACATTTCTTTTCGCCGCTCCATCTCCTCCGTTTCAAAATAGATGTCTGTAACCGGAATTCCTGCCGGATAGATCCGGTCCGGCGAAACGGCAAATGCCTCCTCATAATAAGGAGCTATATGTTTTGATGTAACAAACAGATGCGTGATCCTGCGATTGGCTTTCCGGACGATTTCCGCAACAGAAGGATCCGTTTCCGTAGATAATCCAAACCGTTTAAACGCTCCGGCACCGTGCCACAACTGAATATACTGCGTCTGACGTTTTTTCGTGTTCATATGACATAATGGCAAAAAATTATCATTCATAAAAACCTTTTCTGCCGTTGCCATATGATACGGAAAAATGACAAAAAATAAAACCACATCTCCCAGCAATGCCCCCAGCGGCTTTCTCACTCCGGTATCGGGATTCCGGAACAAATCTCTTTTGACTAATATCCTGATGACATACCCCTCTTTATCCTGATATGCCTTCCGGATCTCCTCCAGATTTCCATTTACACCATGGTTATGTCCATTCCAGAGTACAATCTTTCCCGGATGAACCCGGCAAAAAAAACAGCACAGATCATATATCCATGCAAATATTACATATCCTATCGTCTTCATAACATTCTCTTCTATCCTGATTAATATCCCCACCGACACATCACGTTCTTTATTATAACAAATAATTTCCGGAATGACCACCGGCAATTCAATTTAACTGCCCGGGCTTTGCAGTCTGCATTGATTGATAACATATTTATCCCGCCTGCATAAAATATCTGTAGCAGATCATTACAGATTCTTGGAGGTTTTACCATGCAGCGAGTTGCCCGAATCATTCATCTTGAAGCCGCACAAAGCTTAAAGCTTACAGGGAAAGGAATCGGTGTTGCCATTTTTGATACCGGTATAGGCAGACATCCCGATCTGACCCAGCCGGACAATCACCTTCTTCATTTCATAGATATGGTAAATTTCCACCGGGATTTTTATGATGATAACGGACATGGTACACATATTGCAGGTATTATCTGTGGTACCGGAAAGGCCAGCCGGAAAAAGTACCAGGGAATAGCACCGGAAAGCCACTTTATTATGATCAAAGTTCTCAATCAGAAAGGCGAGGGCAATACGGAAGATGTACTCGCCGGAATCCGCTGGCTTCTGGAAAATCACCAAAAATATAATATACGCATTGTAAATATCTCCGTAGGAAGCAGCCGTGGTAAATATTTCAATGAAACCTCTCCTCTCGTAAAGGGCGTGGAGGCACTTTGGGAAGCCGGTCTTGTAGTACTGACCGCAGCCGGAAACCATGGTCCGGCTCCACACAGTATCGGAGCACCCGGGAACAGCCGCAAGATCATTACCGTAGGGGCATCAGATGTCATGCAGACAGGCACCGGAAGGGATTATTCCGGGCGGGGTCCTACCGAAAACTGCATCAAAAAGCCGGATATCGTAGCTCCCGGATCAAATATCATTAGCTGCCAGCCTATTTCTATTCCTGCTGCTTCCCTATACGGAAACTCCTATTATAATAATCTTCCGGGCGATAAACTCTATGTGAGCCGCAGCGGCACTTCCATGTCTACCCCGGTAGTCAGTGGCTGCATCGCTCTTCTTCTGCAGCAGCGTCCATACCTTTCCAACCGGGAAGTAAAATATCAGCTCAAAAAAACAGCAGTTGATCTTGGATACAACCATTCCCGCCAAGGCTGGGGAATGATCCGTTTAGACCGTCTGCTGTATTTATAATACCTTATCTTCTGACCACCCGGAAATCACTCAGGATCTGCCCGTTTCCGGCATGCTCTGATCCCCGGTGTGGGAAGTCTGAGTTCGTGAATTAAATATCTTTTGAAAGATATTTATCAACGGTACGGATAAACTCGCCCATCTCATTTTTGGAAAGCTGGGCATCTGCTCCAAGCATTTCCCCTTTTCTTCTCATGTCCTCGTTGATCAGGGAAGAGAAAATAATAACCGGAATATCTTTTAATGCAGGGTCTTCCTTGATCAGCTTCAATAAACGATGTCCATCCATCTGCGGCATTTCTATATCTGTGATGATACATTTTACACGCTCCCGAACTGTGCCTTCCTGTTTGTATTGCTGAAGAAGATTCCACATTTCCAGGCCGTTATTTAACGGAATCACATTGGCATAACCTGCTTTTGATAAACCATCATATATCATCATACTCAGAAGGTGGGAATCCTCTGCAAACAGAATCGGAGAATAATTAACTGGTCTGTCGCCCAGTACATCCAGCTCTGACATGCGAATTCCTACATCCGGTGAAATTTCTGCTACAATCGATTCAAAATCAAGAATAAGCACTAGTTTTCCATCCAGGTTCACAATTCCGGTGATCATGCTCTTGGATGAATTACTGATCATGCTGTCCGGCTGAATGATCTGTCCCCAGTTAACACGATGAATTCCAACAACCCCATGTACATGAAATCCCGTACTTACCATATTGAAATTAGTGATGAGAAACATATCCTGTGTTGTCTCGTCCATTTTCTCTGGCATTCCTAGAGCCTTTGCCAGATTCACCACAGTAATGGTCTCTCCTCTGGTGCTGAATGCTCCTTCTACATTGGGATGACTGTTTGGAATCGGTGTCAGTTTCTGACACGCTATGATCTCACGGATTTTTGCCACATTAATCCCATAATAATTACCGGCAACCATAAATTCTAATATTTCTAATTCATTGGTTCCACTTTCCAATAAAATATTTGTATCCATCTTTTCCTCCTCACTAGTTCCGTACTTTGTATTCTCTTCCCTTAATTTTACAATAGTACATTATGTTTTTCAAGTAACTTTTGACTTCCTTACAGTTATGCATTAAAATAATAACGAATTTTAATCGGAGAAATGAGGATTTATATGAATAATAATATTATATTAATCGGTATGCCCGGCTGTGGTAAAAGCACGATCGGTGTCGTCCTTGCAAAACATATGGGATTTCGTTTTATTGATTCTGACCTGTTGATCCAGGAGCAGGAACACCGGCTTCTCCATGAGATCATCGAGCAGAATGGTTTAGAGGGCTTTAACCGGATTGAAGAGCAGGTAAATGCCTCCATAAAAACGGAATCCTCTGTTATCGCTACCGGAGGAAGCGTCATTTATGGTGCCAGAGCAATGAAACATCTCCGGGAAATCGGAACTGTCATCTATCTGCAGCTCCCTGAAGATTTACTGAAGGAACGCCTTGGAGACCTTAACCAGCGCGGTGTTTCCATCCGGGAAGATCAAACGCTGCATTCTCTCTATCTGGAACGTATTCCACTCTACGAAAAATATGCTGATATCGTCATCAATTGTACCGGCAAGGAAATCCGTGACTGTGTTCATGAAATTGCCACAGCCATACATTCCCGAAAATAATAGATTTTTCGAAATCCGTAAGTGACAGGACAATTTTAGTGTACACAGTTCACGGTTATTCAAAAATCCAAGGCAATTTTGCCCTCCAAGAATTGCTTCGCAATTCTCGTTGGCTTCACTCTACGTTATGAGCATTTTCCTATATACAAAAAAACTTCTTTAACATGCTCGTTAAAGAAGTTTATATATAGTACCTTCAAAACTGTATACCGATTACAGATCTCTCTGTATTATAACATCTTCCCGCTGCTTTTTGCAACCAGCTTCCCGTTTCTTTTGGATAAGCCTTCGACCTATTAGTGACAGTCAGCTCCATGCGTTACCGCACTTCCACCTCTGCCCTATCTACCTCATCGTCTCTAAGGGGTCTTATGTGATTACTCACGGGATATCTCATCTTAAGGGGGGCTTCACGCTTAGATGCCTTCAGCGTTTATCCCTTCCAAACTTGGCTACCCGGCTATGCCACTGGTGTGACAACCGGTGAACCAGAGGTTCGTCCAGCCCGGTCCTCTCGTACTAAGGCCAGCTCCTTTCAGATATCCTACGCCCGCGCCGGATAGGGACCGAACTGTCTCACGACGTTCTGAACCCAGCTCGCG
>OLWA01000275.1_pt1 | contig 67650 bp, 71 predicted proteins | sample 1673251 | NCBI WGS metagenome assembly OLWA01 (sample SAMEA3178937, study PRJEB25190) | human gut metagenome | biome: human gut; feature: human-associated habitat; material: faeces | place: Austria | collected 2013 | reverse complement strand
AGGTTAATTGATGATACATACTGCAATACAAAATTAGTTAATCTCAGGGAGACTTCGGTCTCCTTTTTTTGTATTGTCAGTTGAAAGTAATCCTTGGCGCGACTTAATATCGGATTGGGGGAAGGGGCTATGGCTTTGTGAAGCCCCATCCCCCAATCCGCCATCAAGTCTCGAACGTCAAAAATTTGTGGAGCTATTCAGAACGAAATTTTGCACTTCGTTCTTGAATCTTCAGCAGATAATTGTGTAAAAGGGAGGAAACAATCCGAAGCTTTCATCAATATCCCTGCCGGTCAGTTGCGACATCAGCCTTATGATTTCCTTGCGTGTATGGTAGACATTGTTTATCTCCATTGTTATCAGCAAGGCTTCCTGGCTGAGAGAGTGCATTTTCTCATGAACAGGACTCCCGGCAGGGATAAGCCTGCCGGAGTCCATAGTCCTGATAAATTCTTATGTTGTCATAGCTCAATCGTTTTTCGGCATCTGTGTATTGAAAAATGCCGCAATCTGATTCATCGGGATTTTTTCAAGATTATCATAGAGGTCACAATGGGTTGCATCGGCGACAATCAGAAGCTCCTTATTGTCACCATGCAACAGCTTGAATGTATCCTCCCCGAAATATCGCGAGTGAGCATTCTCTCCATGCACAATCATCACCGCATTGTCAAGTTCGCCGGCATATTCAAAAAACCGGAAATTCATAAACGGCAATGCTGATGTCACATTCCATCCATCAGTGGAATTGCCGGAACGCTCATGATAACCACGCGGTGTCTTATAATAGGCATGGTAATCCTTTACAAACCGGGGCACATCGTCGGGAAGCGGGTCAACGACACCTCCGGCACGCTGATACCTGCCATTCCGGTAATCCTCGGTGCGCTGTGCAGCCAGAGCGGCACGAGAGGCATTGCGCTTCTCCTTTGAATTATCGGCATCAAAATAACCGTTTGCAGTAACACGGGTCATATCATACATAGTGGAGGCGACAGTAGCCTTTATCCTCGGGTCATTGATTGCAGCCTGGATAGCGATACCACCCCACCCGCATATACCCAAGATACCGATGCGGTCGGCATCAACCTGCGGATGAACCGACAGGAAATCCACTGCGGCTGAAAAATCCTCGACATTAATGTCGGGCGATGCTACACGTCGCGGCTCACCCCCGCTCTCCCCCGTGAAAGACGGGTCGAAGGCTATCGTAAGGAAACCGCGTTCTGCGAGCTGCTGGGCATACAGACCCGAGCTTTGCTCCTTGACAGCGCCAAAAGGTCCGCTGACAGCAATCGCGGGCAGCTTGCCTTCCGCTCCTGCAGGCACATACATGTCAGCAACAAGAGTTATGCCATAGCGGTTGACAAAAGTCACCTTGCCATGATTCACTTTGTCACTTTTAGGAAAAGTCTTGTCCCACTCCTGCCCGAGGGCAAGTTTTTCAATCGGGGCAACAGTTGTGTTTGTGTTCAAATTATTCATATCCTGAGATTTTGTTATTAGTATTCCTAAGACTAATAGTGTAATTAAACCGGCATATCTTTTCATATTGTCAATCTTTCTTCGGATGCAAAGTTAACCGGTTCACCGTCCAATCTCATACCTCAATTAAGGTAATACAAACCATAATTGCGGAGATGTATATATATGCCTCAAATTTTTCTTATTTTTGCAACATGAAACATGACACCATAACAGTAAAGCTCGACTCCATAGATGCTTACAACAAGCTTTATGGACTGAAAACCCTTCACCCATTGGTGACAGTGATAAACCTTACCGAGGCAACCCGTATAGTAAATCATATACAGGTGGATTACGGTGTGTATGCCCTGTTTCTTAAAAATGGAGTAAGCTGCTCCTTGAAATATGGCAGGCAGACCTATGATTATCAGGAAGGAACTGTGGTAAGTTTTTCTCCGGGACAAATCATAGGTGTGGAAAACGAAACCGACGAACTGGCACCTGATGTCATCGGTCTGATGTTTCATCCCGACCTCATCTACAAGACGGCACTTGCCGCAAAAATCAAAAATTACGGCTTCTTTGACTATTCTCAACGCGAGGCGTTACACCTGTCAGCCGATGAAAGGGCTCTGTTTATAGAGTGTCTTGACCATATAAAGGCAGAGATTGAGCATCCGGTGGACAAGCACACGGCGGAGATTGTGGCAAGCCATATCCAGGTACTCCTCGATTACATGACTCGCTTCTATGAACGACAGTTCATAACACGCCGCAAAGTCAATTCCGACATGCTGACCAAATTTGAGAAAGCGCTAAAGGAATATTATGTTGCGGGACATGGCAAAAATGGCATACCGACAGTAAACCACTTTGCAGAAACAGTCAATCTCACCCCGGGATATTTCGGCGACCTTGTAAAGAAAGAGACCGGCAAAACCGCCCAGGAGATTATCTCGCTCCGGATAATAGAGTTTGCCAAAGAGCGACTGTCCAACAGCAATGACGACATTAACCTCATCGCCTATGACCTCGGATTTCAATATCCGCAACATTTCTCCCGCATGTTCAAGCGTATCACCGGTGTAAGCCCTTCCCAATACAGGGCAGGACAAAACCCGCCTGCCATGTAAGACCCCGTTACACAACAATCGTAAACGCGGTTTATTGAATGAATCGGGCGTTTGGCTGAATATTTTATTTACGGAAAGTGTTTTTTTGCTATTTTTGTCATTATTCATAAAAACCTAAAGTCTGATGGCAAAAAATCGCAGCCGCACAACCGAAACGACAGTCTATCTTGTATTATGGCTCATAGCCATAGGCATGTATCTGCTTGATGCCATGCGCAATAGGGCTCAACTGTCAGAGCCTCTCGTAGACATTAATGTAATCAGGGCAATACTGCACACATTCGTGCCCTTTCTTTTGTTGTTCCTTATCAACAACAATATACTGATACCACGACTGTTGCTTAGAAACAAGATACTACCCTACTTTCTCTGCACGGCAGTCACAATAATATGTATATGGGTCTACCAGTTTTTCGACTTCACCCATGCCGTAGAGACCATGCCCAAAGGGATGCATCCACAGCCTCATCCCCACATGCGCCCGCTTCTGCCGCTTCCTTTGCTGATGGACTTCACCTACGCATTGCTTGTCGTAGGGTGCAATCTGTCTATCGCACTGATGTTCCAGCGATTTGACGACAAGCTGGAGAAAGAGAGCCTCATGAAAGCAAATGCCGAAAACCAGCTCGCATATCTGAAAGCACAGATCAATCCTCATTTCTACATGAACATGCTCAACAACATCCACGGGATGATTGAGATAAACCCGGAAAAAGCGCAGTCGATGGTAATAGACCTCTCCCATCTTATGCGCTACATGCTCTACGAGAGTTCCAAGCCCGAGATTCCTCTCTCGGAAGAAATCGCATTTCTCAGCAATTACATGAACCTCATGAGACTGCGTTTCCCGGAAAATCTTGTGACAGTGACCGCTGAATTTCCTGACAGTCAAGAAATATCGGGCATAAACTTGCCGCCACTTCTTTTCCTTGTATTCATCGAAAACGCTTTCAAGCATGGCATAAGCTATCAGGAAGCATCATTCATAGCCGTCAACATCAGTGTTACCGCCGACTCGATTCACTTCAGCTGCATGAACAGCAACCATGCCAAAACGACAGAGAATATCGAACATATCGGAATCGGGCTTAAAAATGTAAGACAACGTCTTTCCATAATATATGGCGACAGCTCGTCGCTTGAACTAAACGAGACAACATCCACCTATACAATCAATCTCACAATCCCCACACAATGTCACTCAAAACACTCATAATCGACGACGAGCCGATAGCCCTTGAAAAGCTCAAGAGCTACGTGGAGAAGACCCCGTCGCTGCTGCTTGCCGGAGCATGTGGCAACGGTATCGAAGCTGCCGCCTTTCTCTCTGCCGATAAACCCGACCTCATAATCACCGACATCAACATGCCCGACCTTAACGGAATGGACTTTGTGAAAACTCTGTCAGACGCTCCGATGATAATATTTACCACCGCCTATCCGCAATACGCGGTGGAAAGCTACAAAGTGTCGGCTGTCGACTATATCCTAAAGCCATACGGATATGTCGAGTTTACGAAAGCTGTCAACAAGGCACTGGAGCTACATGCCGCCAAAAATGCATGCCGTCCACAGGCGTCACATCCCGAATTGTCCGACTCCCTGTTTGTAAAGACCGACTACCGCTATGTACGTGTGTCGCTATCCGACATCCGATTCATAAAAGGCTATGGCGAGTATCTGCAAATTTACACCACCGACAAGAGCACCCCTATAGTGACACTGAGTTCATTTGCGGCAATAAAGGAGCGTCTTCCCGAAAACTTCCTCCAAGTCCACCGCTCTTACATCATTAACATGAACCAAGTGGAGCAGATTGAGCGTAACCGAGTGGTGATGGACGCGGAGAACTATATCCCTGTAGGCGACAGTTATAAGCTGACATTCCTTGCCTACCTTAATTCCCATGCGGTAGGCAAAGGCGCCAGATAGACGGGAGCGTGCAGATTCGTTGAACGATAAGGGTGATTGGTTGAAGTTATTTCATCAATCACCTTTTATTATTTAATATTGCACCATGATTAACAACCCGAAATTATTTGCAATGAAGAATTACGTAATTCCCTTGATGCTTTGTCTTGTCCCGACAGTGGGTGTCTCACAGACATGGACCTACTCCGACTGCGTGGAATATGCACGGGAACATAACATCTCACTTCAGAAATCACGATTGAACGAGGAGACTGCGGAGTACAATCTCGAGGAGGCAAAAGCTCAGTGGCAGCCATCACTTGACTTTGCCACATCCCATTCATTTTCCAATTATCCCTGGAACGAGGGAACCAACAATTCCTACAACAGTTCCTACGGTCTTAACGCAGGATGGACAGTATGGAACGGCGGTCAACGTGAAAACAGCATAAAGCAAAACAAGCTTATCACCGAAATAAACCGCCTCACTACAGGCGAACTCATGCGCAGCCTTGAAACCGACCTCCTGCAAGTGTACATGAACATCCTTTATGCCAAGGAGGCAATAGCCATTTATGAGGAGGCAGTAAAGGTAAGTCAGGCACAGAGTGACCGCGCAAGACAGCTTATGGATGCCGGCAAACTGTCAAGAGTAGACTATGCCCAGCTAAACGCACAATATGAACAAGACCGTTACTCGCTGGTAAATGCGCAAAGCACATATGATACCAGGCGCATGGAACTAAAACAGTTGCTTGAACTCGGAATTGACTCCGACATCACCCTCGCCGATGTCGAATGGACCACCGAGCAAGTGCTCGCATCACTTCCGCCGCTTGCCGAAAGCTATCAGCTCGCGCTTGACACCGACCTGCGCCTGCAGGCACTCGAAATCGGCAAGGAATCATCGGAACTCGATATAGCCATCGCCAAAGCGGGACGCTTGCCCAAAATATCGCTCAACGCAGGCGTCGGAACCGGCTATATCGCACCCGGGAAGGCATTTGGCACTTCAATGAAACAAAGCTGGAACGAATCAATCGGACTCACTCTGTCAATACCTATCGCCGACAATAAAAAGACAAAGACGGCTGTGGCAAGAGCACGTGTCGCACAACTCGACGCCCAGCTTGACATTAACCAGCGCCACTCCGACATAGCCACGCTCATTGAAAACTGGTATATCGACACCCGCTCGGCACAATCCAGATTTTCAGCCGCACAGACTCAGCTCGAATCAGCACAGTTAAGCGACGAACTTACCAACGAACGCTTCAATCTCGGCTACGTGAACACTGTCGAGCTGATGACTTCCCACAAGGCATACATCGAGGCACGCCACTCCTTGCTTCAATCCAAATACATGGCGATGCTCGGACTGAAAATGATTGAATTTTACCGTAATTCAACCGTGGCTCTTCCGTAGACAAATTAAATAATAACCACATCTCACACAGATATGACAAAAAGTATAATTCACGTTTTTGCCGCGTCATCCTTATTGATATTGGCGGCATGTGACAAAAAGCCTGTGACGACTCTTGACACCGCCAAGGCTGAACCCGGAGAACTTACTGAAACAGTGACAGCTACCGGCACAATCGAATCAGTAACGCAGGTCGATGTCGGTACCCAGGTCACCGGCATAATCGACAAGCTCTATGCCGACTATAATTCAGTCGTCACAAAAGGTCAGCTGATTGCGGAAATAGAGAAGACGCTCCTGGAAAGTGACCTTAAAAGCGCGGAAGCCAATGTAGAGTCGGCACGTCTCACCTACGAGTACAACCTTACCAACTACAACAGAGACAAGGCTCTTCATGACAAGAAACTGATAAGCGACTACGAGTTCCAGACCACGACCAAAGATCTTGAAGTGTCGAAAACCGCCTACGACAAGGCAAAAGCCGACAAGGTGCGCGCGGCAAAAAATCTCAATTATGCCGAAATTTATTCACCTATCGACGGCATCGTGATCTCACGTGAAGTAGAGGTAGGACAGACAGTCGTGTCCAACATGAATGTCGCCAACCTTTATACTATCGCCGACCTTGACAACATGCAGGTGATAGGCAACGTAGATGAAGCTGATATAGGTCAGGTAAAAGTAGGTCAGTCTGTCACATTCTCAGTAGACGCCTATTCCGACGAGCTGTTTGAAGGACACGTGACCCAGGTGCGTCTAAACCCGACGACTGAAAGCAACGTGGTCACATATGAAGTAGTCGTTGCCGCACCCAATCCTGAACACAAGCTCATTCCCGGACTCACGGCAAATCTCACAATCTATGTATTGAGAGAAGAAAATGTATTGTTGCTCCCTACCAAGGCATTCACTTTCGAGCCTATGTCGACCGACGACGACAAACTGCCTCAACCGCAGGGTTCGGCTGACAATCTAACCCTTGGGAAAGACCAGAAATGCGTTTGGGTTGTAGACAATGGCAAACTCATCCCTACCGTAGTAACCACAGGTGCATCCAACGGCATCAAGACCCGGATAACAGGAGGGCTTGCCGCAGGAGCGACCGTCGCTCTTGATTACACCACAACCATGCCTGCCGACAACAACAGTCAGCAAGGCGAACAAAGCCCGTTTGCCCCACAGCCTCCCGGTCGAAACAAAAAGAAGTAACAGTGATGTCAGAGAAGAAAGAAATTATACGCATAGAGAATCTCCGTCGCGAATTTATAGTGGGCGGAGAAAAGGTAAAGGCATTGCGCGGAGTCTCGTTTACTATCCGTGAAGGTGAATTTGTGACGATAATGGGTACATCAGGCTCCGGCAAGTCAACCCTGCTCAATCTTCTTGGATGTCTCGACACTCCTACGTCAGGGGAATATCTGCTTGACGGAATGTCGGTGCAGTCAATGTCAAAAAACCGCAGAGCCATGACCCGAAACCGCAAAATCGGGTTTGTCTTCCAGAATTATAACCTGCTGCCAAAAACCACGGCAATAGAAAATGTCGAACTGCCATTGCTCTATAATCCCGACGTCAATGCCGCCGAGCGCCGCAAGCGCGCCATTGACGCGCTAAACGCGGTAGGTCTCGGCGAGCGGCTTAACCACAAGAGCAATCAGATGTCGGGCGGTCAGCAACAGCGTGTGGCTATAGCCAGGGCGCTTGTCAACGACCCGGTGATAATACTCGCCGATGAAGCGACAGGCAACCTTGACACACGCACATCGTTCAGCATATTGATGCTCTTTCAGGAACTCCATGCCAAAGGCCGCACAATTATATTCGTGACCCACAATCCCGAACTTGCCGAGTATTCATCGCGCAACATCGTGCTTCGCGACGGCAAGATTATATCTGACACGATTAATGAATCGCCCGCGTCGGCACGTGAGGCTTTTGAAAATCTACCCAAAGACAACGATTGACGATGAATGTAACCAACCTCCTTAAAATAGCGCTGAAGGCACTAAACAACAATAAGCTGCGCTGCTTCCTGACTATGCTCGGCATCATAATCGGAGTAGCGTCAGTCATAACGATGCTTGCCATAGGACAGGGGTCCAAAAACAGTATCAAGGAGCAGATTTCAGAGATGGGCTCCAACATGATAATGATCCATCCCGGCAACATGCAGCGCGGCGGTGTGCGCCAAAGTGCCGATGACATGCAGACTCTTGAAGTAGCCGATTACGAGGCTCTGAAGGAATTGCCCGGAGTAGCGGCAGTGTCGCCATCGGTCAATTCGGGCGGACAGCTTGTGAACGGCAACAACAACTATCCCTCGTCGATTTATGGCGTTACGCCCGAGTATCTTGACATCCGCAAATTCAAGGTCAAGGACGGCACAATGTTTACCGACCATGACATCAAATCGGCGGCAAAAGTGTGTATACTCGGAAAGACGGTTGTTGAAAATCTTTTTCCAAATGGCGAAGACCCGGTAGGCAGGGTAATACGGTTCGGAAAAATTCCACTTACTGTCATTGGGGTCCTTGAATCAAAGGGCACCAACTCTATGGGACAGGACCAGGACGATGTGGTAATAGCCCCCTACACCACCGTCATGAAGCGTATTCTTGCCATAGATTACATACAGGGTATTTTCGCAAGTGCGACTGACGAGGCCCATACCGAAGAAACAATCGAGGCGATAACCGACGTGCTGCGCACACGCCACAAGATAAAGGATGATGCCGACAATGACTTCGAGATACGCTCCCAGCAGGAACTGAGCGAGATGATGAACTCTACAAGTGACATGATGACAGTCCTGCTCGCCTGCATAGCCGGAATCTCACTCCTCGTAGGCGGAATCGGCATCATGAACATCATGTATGTGTCGGTCACTGAACGCACTCGGGAAATCGGTCTGCGCATGTCAATCGGAGCCAGAGGCATAGACATACTGTCACAGTTTCTAATCGAGGCTGTAATCATCAGCGTCAGCGGCGGTGTAATCGGTATACTGCTTGGAGTAATTGCCTCATGGCTTGTCAATATAATAGCCCACTGGCCTGTGTACATACAATTGTATTCAGTGATTCTGTCATTTGCCGTGTGTACGATAACCGGAGTATTCTTCGGCTGGTATCCGGCAAAGAAAGCGGCGGGGCTTGACCCTATCGAGGCAATACGCTACGAATAACCGGCTCTCATGTGATTTGATAATAACGCGCCGGCGACTGGAGCTTTTACAGTCGCCGGCGTCATTTTTGTCATAATGATTCCTTACAATAGTGATTCACGCTCGGTAATCTCCGCATCGGTCATTGTATAGCCACCGAGACTGCCCTCCTTAGCCTGGATGCACAGATAGGTCATCGGCTTTTCCGAAGTGCATTTCAGATTGCGGTCACAATTAGTTGAAACTCTTATCACCGACCCTTCCGCTACTTCAAACACGTCGTTGTCGACCTGAAAAAGTCCGCTTCCGGAAAGGATGACATAGTTTTCCTCATTCTCCTTGTGACTGTGAAAAAACGGCACGTCAGCACCCTTTGGAAGCGAGCCAAATGATATTTCACACGATGTGGCGCCGGATGCATCCTTTACAAACTGTTTTCCTTCAAAACCGCAAAGACCACCTACTGAAACATGGGCGAATTTTTCACCCTTCTCAAGAATTTTAATGTCATTCATATCTGCTTGTTTTTTATTTTATATTAACTTTGCAATTGAAAGCCGCTTTCATTTTGATAGCGCAAAATTAAGTCATTTATTTCTCTCTTACAATACGTTACAAAAATGTAAGACACTTACCTTCAAGTAACTATTTTTGATTATGAACAGTTTACCGCTAAAAGAAAATCTAAAAAAATATACAGGCATAGACGCGTGCCCTATCAGAAACATCATTTCACGTTTCTCAGGCAAGTGGTCAATGCTGATACTGTGTGTGCTGGCGGAGAATGAGGCTACCCGATTTAACGAAATCGGTAAAGCCATTCCCGATATATCGCCCAAAGTCCTTACTGAGACTTTGAAAAATCTTGAAGCTACAGGACTGCTGTCAAGAAAGCTCTATGCCGAAGTGCCGCCACGCGTCGAATACTCATTGACCGACCTTGGTAAAAGTCTTATGCCTCTACTCGGCGCTCTCATTGAATGGGCTATCGAAAACCGCCACTCCATGTCGCCGGAAGAAAAGGAAATATAAACAGATAAACCGCCTTTTACGCGAAGTCAGTGAGACAGGATAAAGCGTGATGACCGCTCGACCGATTCACGAAATGCCGATGGCTGCCCCGGAACGGTTATAAACAGGTGAACTGTAGACGGGATGACACGATACTCGACTTCGACAGCAAGCTCCTTTAACCGCATGACAAACTCATTGCCCTGGCATTTTAATATGTCATGGTCGGCGGAAATCATCAACACCGGCGGCAACATTGAAAGCCGGTGATCGGCAGCACAAGCCGGCGACACAAGAGGATTATGGACATCGGTCGTATAGGCCTCGTTAAAGGCAAGCATCAACCCGCTGTCAAGACCGTAACCGCTGCCATATTTTTCCCAACTCGGAGAATTGTCGGCAAACGCTTTGGTCACAGGATAAAACAGGACAAGACTGCTGAATGTATCTGCCGGAAAACTCATTGCCGTGGCTATGGCAAGGTTGCCGCCTGAACTGTCACCACCCAATGCCACACTGCTGCAATTCCACTTGCCAAGGCTGTCGAGAGCCACTTTGGCGGCATAGATGCAATCGTCAAGACCGGCAGGGAAACCTTGCTCAGGTGCAAGACGGTAATTCACGGCAAGTACGGTGACTCCTGATGAGGCAACTGCGGCACAATAGCACGAGCAACTGTTTATACTTCCAAAAGTCCATCCTCCTCCATGAAAATAGACAAGCAGAGGCGTGACGACATCCTTATAGCGTGAATCGCGAAACAGCGCAAGAGTGTCATTGATATCAATACGCGACACTCCGTCGGGCAGCTCAGGTGGGACGTTTCGTGAATTTCTCACTGCATCAAGCGCCTTGCAGTCACCGGCGATAGCCCTCCTCACCGCCTCTGTCTGAATATTTTGCAGATTCTCAGGCATTGAAGACAAAAAACGTTTCGCCTCATCCCTATATATACTATCATCAACAGCATGTAGTCTTATAAAAAAGCTGAATAGCAGGGATATAAATATAATAGATCGGTTCATGTTACGAATATTCAGTTAAAAGGCAATACCATCACCGGAGATGTCACTGCGACGCGCAACAAAATTAATGAAAATCACCCGATTTTATCTATCTTTGTAACAGGATTAGGACAATAACGACCAAAACAATAAAAATGATACAGATAGGTAAATATAAAATGGGATTTGCGGCTTTTTCGACGCTTATTATTTTTATAGTGCTAAGCCTGTGTGCAATCGGGGCTGCTTTTCACAAAGCGGCACCAGATTACGCGTTACCACTGCGCGACATCATCTTAATCAACGAGGGTATGGCACTGCTTGCCACTCTGATATATGGCATATTTGCCCACTTCGCCATAGTAATCATCGACAAGATCAGACGCAATAGAATTAATGACCAACACTCTTAAACGATGAAAGCCCTCACTTATACAGCCCCCGGAAAATTTGAGCTTATAGAAAAACCGATACCCGAGATTGTTGATCCCCGTGACGCGATAGTCAGGGTCTCGCTTTCAAGCATATGCTCGTCAGACCTGCATATACTGCACGGTTCCGTTCCGCGTGCCAAGCCTGGGATAACAGTGGGTCACGAAATGACCGGCATCGTAATAAACACCGGCTCAATGGTAAAAGGTGTTGTGCCGGGCGAACGTGTCGCAATAAACGTGGAGACATATTGTGGCAAATGCTTCTTCTGCAGCAACGGATGGGTCAACAACTGTACCGACCCTGACGGTGGCTGGGCGCTCGGATGCCGCATCGACGGCGGACAAGCTGAGTATGTGCGTGTGCCATATGCCGACAACGGACTTACGCCGATACCTGACAACGTGACCGATGAGCAGGCTCTCTTTGCAGGCGACATTCTCGCTACAGGTTATTGGGCGGCAAAAATATCGGAAATATCGACCGACGACACGGTATTGATTATCGGTGCCGGGTCTACAGGGCTATGCACCCTGCAATGTGTCATGCTGTACTCCCCCAAGCATATTGTCGTGTGTGAAACTGACACTGACCGGCGCAGCCTGGTAAAGAATCTTTATCCCGACGTGACAGTAGTCACACCTGACGAATGTAACGACAAGCTTTACAGCCTCACCGACCGTGGAGGAGCCGACCGCGTTATAGAAGTGGCAGGAAGCGACACCACCTTTGAAATGGCATGGCGACTGGCACGTCCCAACGCAATCGTAACCGTGGTGGCACTCTACGACAGACCCCAGATACTGCCGTTACCGGAAATGTATGGCAAAAACCTCACTTTCAAGACAGGCGGCGTAGACGGGTGTGACTGCCGCGAGATACTCGACCTGATTGCCAAAGGCAAGATAGACACAACGCCGCTGATAACTCATCGCTTCCCTCTTAGCGAAGTCCTGAAAGCCTATGACATGTTCAGCCGAAGACAGGACCACATAATCAAAGCGGCAATATATCCTGACTAGGCACCGGTTTTGCTGAGTCGATTAAACTTTCTCACCATATTTTATGTCTATTATATAACCGGAGCCCTAACAGGAAGCCGACAATAACAAAAAAGACAACATTATGCGTAAGTTTTTTCTGACAACCGCCTTTGTGGCTATAATCACCGCGACTACGGCAACAACAGCACCAGCAGCAAATGCCTCATTCACTACAGCTGTAGCCATAGCTTCGCCTCACCACCATTGCGAGCCGCCACACCGACATCACGGTTCAAAGGAGTATCGACACCTTATGCGCAAAGCCGAAGAGTGCCGACGGAAAGCTGCATCCTATCGCAGGGAGGCTGAAGAAAAGCTATATAAAGCGGAACACTACAGACACAAGGCAAAAGAATATGTCCACTGGCGTGACTACAAGCGCGCCCACTCAGCCAATGAAAAGGCAGGAAAAGCTATGCACAAATATCATAAGCTTATGCAAAAGGCGGCAGAACAAGACTGCAAAGCAGCGCATTATGAACGAAAAGCCAATTACCGGCATTAACCACCGACATCACCCGCAACCAAAACATCACCAAATCGAAGTCCCCGCTCACCGCCTGGGATAATGGCAACGATTGGAAGAAATGGCGCGCCGATAAGGAGACGAAATGATGCCCCGGTTGTTGCATGTCATCAGTCAATTGTCTGGAGATAAGCCAAGTTTTTTTATGCCATTTTCATATGAGGGTGCTGCAGGGCACCCGCGCGCGATGCGTGGCTGTCTTTTCCCTTCATAACATTTGGATTTTTCACATAAAAGTATTAAATTTGAACTGAACATAAATATTATCGACATGACACCCTTGATGACAACATTGCATTACGTGTTCCAATCCGACGGCACTCTGTTGTGGATTATAATACTCGTGGCAGTAGCAGTAATTGCGTTCAAGGCGGCGATATATATCGGGTGTGCAATAGTCATGATTGTCAAGTTTATGGCGGTCGAGCTTTATGACGGCATAAAATTCACTATAGAATATTGGCGCGATAAGGATGGTAGGGAAAATGGCATGTATAATTAATAAGCCTATGAACGAAACATATTAATCCAGTTTTAATGAGATTGAAATTAGTATGATTAGTTGTACTAATTGATGTAGCCAGTAGATAATTGAGACAGACAGACATCTGTGTTTCCCATTACCATAATAAGATGCAGTGGCAAGACCAAGATCATATTCTGCTTTTAGTCCAATATGATGCCATTTTGCGTTGATTGCGAATGATAGACCGCAGTCAGCCCTATTGCATGGACGATACGAATCACCATTTGCACCGCTGAATGTGCGGACTCTTTTCTCATATGGCTGATTAAAAGGGTCTAATCCTGTAACATATGTTACCGGCACACCTTAAATTTAGTCTTCTTTCCGTTAATCCGAAGTGTAACTTTCGGATTAGAGAATTGGGTGATGTGGGGAAAGATGAGTGTTACAGTGGCAACACCATTCTTTACGGTAGCCTTAACCGAAGTCGCCTGATACTCTTGTCCTCTCCATTTTGGAACGAGTTTTACATCGGACACAGTATATTGCTCTCCGGCTTTGTCGTCTGTAAAGACGATAGTCACCTTGTCACCGTAGTTGTTGAACCCCTGGCAGTGTGGCTTGGCATTAGTTGCCAAAGCCATGACAGTCAGAAAGAATACGGTTATCAGAATTCTCATAAGATTAAAATGCCTCGTAGTATTTTGTGGCTTTTGTCTCATTCGTAATACGAAGATTGCCGGGTATGGCATTCTTGACCCAAATCTGATTGTCCCAGCTTCCTTGTGTAAATTTGAATTCCGCAGGTAATTTGAGGCAGATATCGATACTGTATGTCGAATCATTCTTTTGTGTCATTTTTATTCCATTTGGATTCCAGTTTGCAAGAGCCTCCTGATTGCCGGTTATATACACATCTCCATTTAGGGCTGTCCCCGAAAGTTCAATATGTGCCTGACAGGATGCACTATCGGTTGGCTGACTGTCATCTGTAAGTCGATAGGCAGCATAACTCTTTAGTGCGTCGATAAGCACAGGTTGGTAACTCCCATTGTGGGAATATTCCGGATACTCTTTTATCACCATCTTGACATATTCCGGAAGGTTGGCGGATTCAAAATGAGTCTTCACTTTGTCCCACGCTGACCGCCATTCGTCAGGCCACCCGGTATCCACACATTCATTAGCCATCGTCATAAAAATGAAACATGGCTTCTTATTGTTGAAATCATAATTTACGAGTTCTTTTCCCCATAGCTGGTCATCCCATGCCAGATTGGGAGATAGGGCGATATAGTCATCAAACATATACTCGGAAGTCAATGATTCAAGAATGAAAGACGCGCTTAGTGAATGTCCTACTGCAAGCGCACGTCCGGTTGTGCGATACTCTGAATTGACATATGGTATCAGTTCTTCTTTTATGAATTTTTTGAATAGTGGTGCACATCCATAATCATCCGGCATATTTTCCGGTTTCTGTATATTAACGGGCATTGAATAGAAATCCCTGTTTCTATCATAATTGTAATCAGGCAGATAGGGAGAAGTAATACCCACTACAATGAATGGACGAGTATCCTCATTTTCAGGTTGACAACCATAGTGCATAAGGCTATGTACCAAATCAAATCTTGAACGCCATTGAGAATCGAATACATATATCACATCGTATTCCGATTGGGTAGCCTCATCATACTCATCAGGTGTGAATATAAGTACCTGGCGTTTGAAAGGGAAAAATTTTGAGTCAAGATTCTTGACCTCAACTCTTGCAGTCTCCTGTGCCGATGCTCCTGAGATGGAGACCAACACCATAAAAAAGATTGTGAGTATTCTTATCATTTTTTTGTAATTTTGATTTCTGATGCAAAATTACAGCCATTAAGAATCCCTTGCCATACCCAAAAGTAGACAAATGAAGCTCGGAGTGAAAACATACACTTTTGGGTATGCGCCATGTAGATGGCTGCGAATGGTTGCGAGATTCATTATCCGACATCAGAAATGTCTACAATCTGTCTACGTCAAGAATGTCAAATCCCCGCAACTCATTGAATTGCAGGGATTTCAATTGCCTTTGGCGGAGAGGACGATAGGAATAGAATGAATACGCATGAATATAAGTGAGTGTAACATACAATTAAATAGGGAATTAACGCGGTCAAAGCGTTCAATTAGTGCCATTAAATACCATCTAATATCAGCAAAGGGGGTACCTGTTGCGTTCAAAAGAGGAATTTTATAATTTTGCACTCAATCTTCGTAAAATCAGATAAATACCTCTAAAAATGATAGAAATCTCATATAATGTACGACCGTTCATAAAACCGATTACTCAGCAGGTGGCAGTGCGTGTAAGATGGAATCGTAAGAAAAACGAAACTACCTTTATTACGGGTGTATATGCTGACCCCGCCAAATGGGATTCTGATGGTCTAAAGGCTAAGAAAAGCACAACCCATATTATCGGACACAAAAGATTTTCAGCGGCAGAGATAAATGAACGCATCTCGAATTTTAAGCAGGAGATAGATCTAGTTTTTGAGAATTTCTCGATGAACAACTCCATTCCAACAGTGACCGAGCTAAAGAATCTGGTTAATGAAGGGCTGGGTAGAAAAGATATGGACGTGACAGAAATAAAACCAACCAAACGAAAGTCCATCAAAGAACTTCTCCAAGATTTTCTTTCTGAATGCGGTCTAGAAAAAAACTGGGATGAAGATGCAAAAGAGAAATACACTCAGGCCGTCAATCATCTTCTGTTAGCAGTACCTCATTTAAGGGTTGACGGGATTACCGTAGACACCATGTATAAACTTCGTGACTGGTATACCAAGAACAACTATAAGAATCGTACTGTCTCCAAGCAGCTTGTTATGCTCAAGGCTTTTCTTCGCTGGATAAATGATTTGAAAGGCTATTCGATACCTGATAAGGTTTTGAACTTTACGCCCCATCTTAAGGTCGTGAAAAAGACCGTCACATTCCTCCATTATGAGGAACTTATGCACTTGACAAACTATCCTCTTGAAAAGTCTCATATTCGATTGGCAAGAGATTTATGGTGTTTTATGGCTTTCACATCTTTGAGATATTCAGACTTGGCAAATCTGAAGATTGGTCATATCTGTGATGACAGGATTGATATGGTGACACAAAAAACCAGTGACCGAATCACTATTCCCCTTACTGAAAACGCATTGGCTATCTACAACAAATACAAGGATTCTCCTACTCCAGACGGCCATATATTCTATGTCCCTGCCAATCAAAAAATGAACGACTACATAAAAATCGCGGCAAAAGAGGCTGGGATTGACCGCATGATAGTAGATACCTACTTTGTAGGGACTGAACGACGTGAAGAACAGCATCCTTTTCATGAAATCATATCTTGTCACGATGCCAGACGAACATTTGTATCATGTTCGTTGGCCATGGGTATTCCACCGCAGGTTGTCATGAAAGCGACTGGTCATAAGGACTACAAGACAATGCAGCCTTATATTGATACAGCCACAGAGACTCAGGCTCTTGAAATGGAACGATGGAATAAAAATCAGTTTCGTTCGCAGATTATTACCACTCTTGACAAAATGACCGAGAATGAATTATCCCTAATATCTCAGCTACTTCAAAATAAGAACAAACTGCTTGCTGTAATTGAAGAGATTCTGTAAAATGCCGTCTATGATGTATCTCACTTCCTTATATACGAGAAGGAAAGATTCGGTCAGTACGCTCATGAGAGTGTGCCGGATCTGGAACTCTCCATAATATTGCCTGGTCGTAGTAGCATCGAAGAGAAAGCTACATATTACGATTGGAAGGATGGAAACGAAGTCAGTAATTGCATCAGCTTTAGTCTATGCAACAGAACGCCTACGCCCATCGAGGAGCTAAGTTAATCCGAAGAGGATTGATAACGGCTCTTCATTTTTCTTTCACTCCCGATAAGCAAAACAGCCCACCCGGTTAAGAGTGAGCTGTTGTTTCATCAGATTGTTCTTAATCTTTTATTTTGAGATTGTCAGCACATATGTCGTTGAATAGTCGTTCCAAATACCAATATTGGGTTTCCCTTTTGAAACATATTGCCAATCTCTTCCACGATTTCCCGTGCCGCCATCGGAGGTATTTTGATACCCCAATGTCTTTAATTGAGATATCCATGTTTTGAAAGCTGCATTGGAATATACCTGAACATCAATGTATTTGATGTTATTCCCAATCACCCTCAAAATTATGATACTAGCGTTCGCAGACTCTGGTACAGGCGTATATTCAAGACCGTTGCTGTACTCTTCATGAACTACTTTGCAATTCTTAGAGTAAACATAGATTGAAGATTTACCATATCCATAGTCAGGCTCGTCTATCTTAAACCGATAGGAATAGCCGGCTGCGTCCAACATATCAGCCACTGGTTTAGCATTGGTTACTGTAGCCTGCTGTATGGCTTTTATCAGAGTACTAATAGAGGGAGCTTGAGCATTAGCCATACTGAAACCTGAAATAATCAGGCATAGTAAACAGAGAAGTTTTTTCATACTATTTCGCTTTATTATTTTAGAGTACAAATTAATTCTTCGCCACAATAATATTGTATGGTCGAAGGAGTGTCTGAGGTTGAATTATATGAAAGTTTTACTGAGATATAGTTATCTCCTGCTTTAGATAACTCAGAGAGTCGTTTATCTAGTACCTTGAGATTTTGTTTATTTTCTTTTGTGTCAGAGAATGCGAATACATTATTCCAAGTCTCCGTACCACCATAATTCTTTGGAATGAGCAAGAATGCTTTACAACCTGCTCCCCCTTTAGCAGTCAGAATGTCCTTGCCTTTAAGTTGCCGTTTTTTTGCATCCTTGAACTTGGTTTTTAGTGGTGTAAAATTTATCTCCACGACTCTTCCTAACGGATCTGTTAATAAGGACGATGATCCGAATTTTATTATGGAAGAAAGCGGTAGATAACAATTGAGCCACTGAGGATCCTCGGTTATCTCTATAAGAAATTGTTCCTTTTGCGGAGTGAAATGTACATTTTCAACTCCTGTTAACTGGCCTAGGTTCAGTTGCAATGATTCCAAATTAAGTTGAGATAAGATCGGTAGTTTATCGACCAATTTAGAGTCTGTAGTTGTGGCTTTACCAACAGGAACCGGCGTGGTACTATTAGTTTTTCTAATACGTCCAATCTCTCCGGATTGAGAAGATATTAACAGCACATCGTTATTCTGAATTGAAAAGTCCCAATCAGAAATATTTGGAATTGCACCTTTTTTGATTTTATCTGTGTGAGATGTGGCTCTATAAGCGAAATATGGTAGCAAAGAGAAATTGCCAAACTTAAGCAATACTGGGTGTTGTTTTAAAGTCAGCAAACACTCCGGCCGATTATTGAGCAGTAAAGCAATCTGTGGAGTCATACATTCATTAAGTTGCATTTCTAGAGATCCATCCGCATCAATCGCTCTCAAATCATTCAAAGTAGATTCTGACAAATAATCTGAAAGTTCATTTTTTGCAAGCTCATTTCTGATACTGTCCAACACATGATTGCCAAGTTTCTGGAATACTCCATTGCCAATCGTAGAGATTTTCTGATTGGTCAACAAGGGGAACGGAGATACTTCAAGAGGACGAATGCCATGTTCAAAGAGCATCAGGGCTTCAACGGTTGTCGGACTCTTTAATCCGATTCTTTCACCCTCCGTTCTAAGACTATTTAGTTTTGAGTCTGAGAAGTTTATTGTTAAGAGTGATTGAAACACCTTTTGGACATCAGATCTAGCACTTTCGTTAATGGCACTGGTTGCTAATCCAGTCCAATCTATATCAAATTGAGCGACAGCAGGGAGTACTCCTACCATACAGTTCAATGTAAGGACAATAATCAGTTTAATAACTTTGGATGACATAATCATAAAATGCTTGAGATTGTTTTTCTTGTTGTTTTTTCATCTCTCCTGCCATCTTTTTCAGCTCTTTTTCCGTCTGCATCTGAAGTTTATCATAAGTTACATTTAGATAAGCCCGGCGATGTGGTAATTCGGCTCTTGCCGCTTCTTCTTTTTTCTCACTCATATACAGAGATTCCCCCACATTGGCGAGGAAACCACCTGTCAAGAATGATGCAAGACCGGCAACGACACCCGCACCAAAAGCAGTTCCATTCAGATCACTTCGAATATCTCCAATTTTATTGAAGCCACCCATTCCTAGTGTAATACTTGTGTCCATCCTTGGAATTTGAATTACATTTTGTCTCTTACCAGATATTCCAAGGTTTTTTAATAATTCAGCACGAGCCTTATCGAGGCCTTCATTGAAATTCTTTGTCTGTGCCAAAACATAATCATAAATAATGCCCTCATTCCAATATTTACGAAGCAGTTCCATGTATGAATTGTAGATATATGAGGGCAAAGATTCCTCCATATCTTGATCCATACTATACGCTATCGCAAATTGTTTCATTTGCTTTTGTAGTCCTTCCATTACTTCGTATTGCAAAGCAGCCGTAAAGCGTTCCATTGATTTGACTTCAAAATCTCGATAAGATTTCATTTGAGACTCCAAAGATTCTGCAATCTCATGGCGATGGTTAGCTGATGCTTTTGCGATATCTCCCTTATTGAACAAAGGACAGTTTAAGCGTAGATATCTCAGTTCATGGAATGATAGGGAATCCAAGCCCTCTGATAGATTTCTTACAAAATCATCGGCTATTGAACGATAAGCAGGTGAAGCTAGAGTACTAGTATAAAGTTGCTCCGCTGTCATATCCTCAAATTGCGTTACTAAGTCAAGCTGGCGTTTCTTCACCAATGTATTTAGCAAATCATATACACCTTTATTAGAGGATGTAGATGCTGTTTGTGCCAACTTTTGTAAAGTAGCGAGATCAAGAGATTCAATATCCGAGAGAGCAATGAATTCTGTAGCGAGTTTTGAATCTTCGCTAGTATCGCTGCATGCAATATTTACCAGTTCACTTATATTAGAAGACAAGTAAGCTGCTTTTGCTCGTGATTGTCCACTTATAGGAGGACTGAACACTACTGAACATAAGACAGTAGCAGATATGATAATCTGTTTAATCCACATATCAGTCCCCGTAATAATCAGAGTGATTATATGTGTTGTTGTCAGATCCGTTATCCTGACCGACAGATTCTAGGTAGTCAATGTAAGCACCTTGGGATGTTCTGCCATCACCATTGTTTGAATTACCTATTACCCCTTCGGAATAATCAACACCGGGTGTATAGGGTTCTTCATCTGTTTCGGGAATATAGACTTCCTCTATATCCACTTCTTCAATAGAATCGGTTTGATTGTCATTATTCTGAGCATTACTTCCATTGCAACTAGCTACAAGTCCGATGAAAGCTGCCGCATAGAGAATCAAATATTTTTGTTTCATCGTAAAATAGTTGCCTCCTGACTCCCTAATTCGGCGGTTAGTTTGGGTACAAGAAAAGAGGGGAATTCATCGCACCTCAATCATAGCAAGACAGGCTCGCCAAAGCCTACAGACTGAATGATACATGAGGGTAGAATAAACTGCCCCTCTGAATTGAGTATGCTAAGATACGACGGCGTAGGTCGCACCGACAGATACTACAAAACAGAAAGAGCGTCTAATCTCACTCTATCTCAGTCTGTTATTGAATTGGCGATTCGTCTTGCTGAGAAAGAAAGCTTGACACTTTTCTTTTCCAACGGTATTTCTCTTCCATTGGATAATGCAAAGTTACAAAAAATTTTGATTAGACGCTCTATGTGAGCAGATTATTCTACAAAGATAAGGAATTTGGTGTTTTCATTGACGGCAAATTAGGATGGTCTTATGGACTATCGTTATCTTTGCCTTTATCTCGTAATAGTTCGAAATATTTTTCTTTCCACATTGAGGATGCCGTTTCACTATCCTTCAGATCCTTCATTAGCTTCTGAATTTCTATTCGGTGCTCACGTTCAAGATTATTTATTTTCAATGAGCTTTCCAAAATTTTCTCAGCCTTCTCACTCTCTTTTTCAGCTAACTCTTTATTCTTCTTAGCAGCCATGATATATTGACCCAATATAAAAACGCCTCCTACTATAGATGCAATAATAGGAAAGTACGTAAGCAGGTTATCCAGAATAGTTATCTGGGATATAAGCGAGAGACTGCATATATGCTGAAAAGTGAGGATTCCCATAATTGGTCTTTTATTTATAATAGTGTATTCACACCAATAATGGGGCAAATATATTACAAAAAATTCCGTATTATCCTTTAAGTTTTGAATTCTAAAATTTGGCAGGTGTGTTATAGCATATATAAGCATAGTAATATCAGTTATTTAAAGTCACTTTCTCAAAAATATCGAGTTTTCACTTCTATAGAGGTAATGAAATAAAAAGAAAAGGCATACGACCGCCGTCGCATACCTTCTCAATGGGATTAGTCATCCAGTAGCTCGAACTCTTCTAAGGTGTAGCAGAGATCACTGTGGGAGCGTGAGTATGTTTCAAGAGCCTTTTTGCAGGAGTCGAGAGTCTTCAAATTTTTGGAACCAGTGATATTCTCGACTTCTTTTGCAAGTGATTCGAGGGTGGTATAATATTCAGTCGTCATATTTTCAACCCAGAGATAATAAGCCCAATTAGGCATGATCAACCTCCTTCCCGTTTTCATACCAGTAGATATTTAGGCTCTCAGTTGTCATCCACTGGCAGTCTTTAAGCCTTAATCCATATTTATCCTCGAAGGTACTGAGGAATGTTTCAAAATCCTCATATTTCGGCTCAAGCCGAAATATGTTAAAACCGTTCTGGTTTCGGGGGGGTACCTATCTGGGGTACCAGTTTTTCAAGACATAAGAAAACCCGCTGGATTTCAGCGGGTTAACTCTTAACTTTGGCGGAGAGGACGAGATTCGAACTCGTGGTAGGATTGCTCCTACGTCAGTTTAGCAAACTGGTGGTTTCAGCCACTCACCCACCTCTCCTTCAGCGTGGGTCATTTCTGACTTAGCGGTGCAAAGTTAGACATTACTTTTGATATTTGCAAACTTTTTTGAAACTTTTCTTTTGCGACATATTTTATGTCGGCGTCACGGAATAGGCAGCACCGCTGCGCATGAAGTCATGCAGAATTTACACATGCATGATACTGAATATTTTATATGCAGTTTAGTTTGATTTCAGTTGTATTTATATACATTTTTCGTAACTTTACGTCATAACTCAAAATTCATCATCATATGCGTGACTATATTCTTATCGAGGACCTCGCCGCCGATGACCGGCCGCGTGAAAAGGCGCTCCACAACGGCATCGGGTCGCTAAGCAACGCGGAGCTTATCGCCATTATTTTCGGGAATGGCATGAAGGGGAAGTCGGTACTTACCATGAGCCAGGAACTGATAGCACGCAATAACGGCAGGCTCTCCGACATAGCGCGCAAAAGCATCAGGGAAATCGTGAAAGAGAATCAAGGCATCGGTCCTGCAAAAGCGATATCTCTTGCGGCTGCAATAGAACTCGGGATGCGTTGTCAGGCGGAGCAACCGCCGGAGCGTACACGCATCACCGGAAGCAGCTCTGTCTACGACCTTATGAGAGCCAAGCTACAGCTGCTCAACCATGAGGAGTTCTGGATTGTGTTGCTATCGCGCTCAAATCTTGTCATAGACACTGTAAGGCTCAGTCAGGGCGGAAGTTCCGGCACAGTTGTCGACAATAAGCTGCTGTTCAAGAGGGTCCTTGAACAGGGCGACGTGGTGTCAGGGATAATCCTCGTACACAATCACCCGTCGGGCAACCTGCGTCCAAGCGTTGAGGATGACGCTTTGACCCGACGCATAAAAAGCGGTGGCGAGCTACTCGACATCAGAGTGCTCGACCACCTTATCATAAGCCCTACATCATATTACTCCTACAATGACGAAGGCAGGCTATAGTTCAACACAACACAGGCGCTTGCCATAGTCTTTTTGCTGTATCCATTATCAGGCCGATCTTGTCCCACTGATAATTCTCGGCAAGCGCAGTCATCTCGTCGCTGTGAAATCCACACCGCGGGCCGACACCGATTCTGTCTATATCGACATAATTAGCAGCGGCATAAACGCTTTCAACGAGTTTCTCAAGATTTTCCATCTGAGGATGATGAGAAGCGACAAGCCCGAGCACAACCTCGACACCTTCAGGCAGATACCTGAGCGGAGAGAAGTCATTGTCAAGAGTGATGTCAAACTCCAGTAAAAGCCGGTCAACATGGACGCCTGCAAACAAAAAAGGTGCTATGAGGTTGTAATCACCCGCCGGAACCCACGGAGAATGATGATTGCCACGACAAATATGGGCGGCGACAAACATGTCCCCGGGCAGACTGTCAATGACCCTGTTGTTTATATCAATCAGTCCTGCAATCTCGCTTTCTACATCAATACCGCTTATTATATTGCGGTCAATGTAGTCGGGGTCACAAAAACGCCCCAAGGAATTGTCATCAAACTGCACATGACGACACCCGATGTCATACAGCGTCTTTACTGTCGCCACATAGGCATCCACTATATCGGCAGCCAATTCACTGTCAGATCCGTAATAATGGATTACACTTCCGTTATGAGACTTCAAGGTCACAAACAATTGCGACGGTGAAGGGAGTGTCTGCTTTACCGCTGCACCATGTGCCACTTCTTTCAAAAATCGGAAATGACTAAAAAACGGATGCGCGGGATTATACTTGACCTTACCCGATAAAAGCACGATATCGGTCAACACTTCCTGCGACTGATAAAGATGCCCTCCTCTAATATTTACCTTATCAATTCCGGCTAAACCGCAAAAGAAATCATTTGCCCAGTGCATGCGCCGGTATTCACCGTCAGTCACCACCGAGAGTCCCGCCTTTTTCTGACGGGCTACAAGTTCTGTCACACACTCATTTTCTACGGCACACAGCTGTTGAGAATCTATTATCCCGGAGGCATGCCGTGCCCGTGCCTCCTTTAATCGTTCAGGCAGAATGAAACTGCCCACTACTTCGGCATGACTTGATGCCGACATGAATTTATGAAAAGCTTTTTCCATGACAAATATATGTGTTTGCCAATTGAAAAATATTTTCGCATCGCGTGCCTAACCCACGAGTTCACGCGACCTTTAAGAGAAGGCAGGTCTTCTGACTTATTCCGGAGCGGCAAACCCTTCCCAAATTGTCAATTCAGTGGATATGTATCACCGTCCTTTGATAGAACTTACAGCAGCGGGACTGTCCGGGATTTTCACCCGATTCCCTATTAATGCCTGTCGGGGCAACCTTTTCTGAGTGCAAAATTATACATTATGACAGAATGCCGAGCCTACAGACTGTAAAATTTAGTTAATGAAGCTTTAGAGTCTATTTGCCCGACAGGCGATAACAATATAGTCACAGAGGGACGACGATCAGCCATCACCCCCTCTGTGACACAATATTACCGGCACGCAGCCGCGGCCGAATGAAGTATTTCAGATAGCGACGGATGGGCATGAATAGCCGAAGCCACATTATCGACAGTGACACCTGCCGACATGGCAAGTGCCGCCTCCTGAACAAGATCGGCGGCATGGCAGCCACATACATGACATCCGAGTATAAGCCGGCTGTCAACATCTACGATAAGCTTCAGCAAGCCGTCAGTGTCGCCCATCGCCTGCGCCTTGCCATTTGCCCGAAACAGCGACTTGACAGCCTTATAGTTTAATCCCGACTCCTTGCAACGCTCTTCAGTAAGACCGACCATCGCACATTCAGGCAAAGTAAACGCGACAGCCGGCACAACAGACAGATTTATGTCATCGCCCATAACAGCGGCAGCCTGAGCCGAAGCCACATGGGCAAGCATCATGCGGGCATTCACATCACCTATTGCATAGATACCGGGGACAGTCGTAGCAAAAGTCTCATCAGTGACAATCGCTCCGCGCTCCACGTTTATTCCGGCCGCCTCCACCCCTTCAGGTATAACAGGCCGGCGTCCGACAGCCATAAGCACCTCGGCGGCCTCTACCGTCGCAGCATTGCCTTTGACAGTATATTCCACCTTCTTGCCCGGAGCTATAGAAGTCACCTGCGCCCCGGTAATTATCTTCACTCCAAGACGCGACAAGGAACTGCGCAGACGCTTCGCTATGTCTTTGTCAAAGCCCGGCAATATCTCCTTGCAATACTCAATAACTGTCACATCAACTCCAAATGCCGACAGGATGCAGGCAAATTCCATGCCTATCACCCCACCCCCTATTATCACTATCGAAGCGGGAAGCTCCTTTAACTCAAGAATCGCGTCACTGTCTATGGCAAGGTCGGCACCGGGGATGTCAAGTGAGGCCGGAGACGAGCCGGTGGCTATAACGATACGCGGAGCGGCATAGACCTCCCCGTTTACCTCCACATGTCGTGAGTCGGTGAAGCGTGCCTCTCCTTCGACAATATGCGCCTTTGACAGCATCATCGCCACATTATCACGCAGCCCGTTGACAACCTGCTCTTTACGGTCTAAGACTCGGTTATAGTCCAGCGAAAACGAACTCACATCAACCCCGATTTCAGAGGCCGAACCTATAGCGCGCATAAGTGACGCAGAGCTGCATAAAGCCTTTGTCGGTATGCAGCCACGGTTCAGGCATGTTCCTCCAAGGCGCTCCCGCTCAATAAGAGTGACCGAGAGACCGCGGCGCAGAGCCCCGGCGGCAACCTCCATGCCGCCGGGTCCGCTGCCTATCACTATTATATCACTGTTATACATTATCAATCAACTCTTTATATGTCACTACCGGATGTAATGCCGCATTGGTGTCATCGGGATGACCTACCGGCGTATTGTGCGGCGCACTTTTCACCACGTCAGGCGACTCCGCAGCTTCACGCGCGATATCGTGCATCACTCTGATAAAATCGTCAAGCGTCTCCTTGCTCTCCGTTTCGGTCGGCTCAATCATGAGCGATTCATGAAACAGCAACGGGAAATATATAGTCGGCGCATGATAGCCGTGGTCAAGCAACCGCTTGGCTACATTCAACGTTGTCACTCCGCTGGACTTGTCGATAAGACCGTCAAACACAAATTCATGCTTGCACACTCCATCAACAGGAAGCAGATAGGCATCGCGCAATGACTCCTTGACATAATTGGCATTCAGCGTTGCGAGACGCCCCACCATGTCCAGACCGTCGCTGCCAAGCGAAAGGATATAGCTCAAAGCACGCACAGCCACTGCAAAATTGCCAAGCGTACCGGTAACCTGACCGAGAGAACAATCGGAATAGCTGATGTCAAATGTCCCGTCATCTTTCTTGACCACTCGCGGATTTGGCAGCAGATGTTCAAGACCCTTCCTGACACCCACGGGACCGGCACCCGGACCGCCTCCGCCATGAGGCGTGGAGAAAGTCTTATGCAGATTTATATGCATCACGTCAAATCCCATGTCGCCCGGACGCGCCACGCCCACAAGCGGATTAAGATTGGCTCCGTCATAATACAGCAAAGCCCCTGCTTCATGCACAAGCGATGCAATCTCTGGTATATTGCGCTCAAAAATGCCAAGTGTGTTGGGATTGGTCATCATGACCGCAGCCACCGTATCGTCAAGCAAAGGGCGCAGGTCTTCGACATCTACAGTCCCGTCTTCACGGCTTTTCACCTCCACCACCTTCAGCCCGGCGACAGCCGCACTTGCCGGATTTGTGCCGTGGGCGGAATCAGGTACAATCACCTTCACACGCCGGTCATCGCCACGTCCGGCATGATAGGCACGTATCACCATCAGTCCCGTCAATTCACCATGAGCACCCGCGTAGGGATTCAGCGTAAACTCGCTCATGCCGCCAATCTCCGAAAGCGTCTGCTGAAGAGTATAATACAATTCCAGCACGCCCTGAACCGTAGCCGAAGGCTGATAAGGATGCAGCGAAGCGATTGTCTCGTCGGCGGCTATCTCCTCGTTAATCTTCGGATTATATTTCATCGTGCATGATCCGAGAGGATAAAAACCGGTGTCAACGCCAAAATTATTGGTACTCATGTTATTGTAATGCCTCACCACTGTAGGCTCGTCTACCTCGGGAAGTTCCGGTGCGGTCCGGCGCAACAGCACCTCCGGCAACTCATCGACCGAAGGAGTGCAGCCATTGGATGGCAAGCGGTAGCCTCCGCGTCCTTTTCGCGAAAGCTCAAATATCAATTTGCCGTAACATTCTCTATTCATAACAACCAGTTTACAATGATGACACAATCTCGATATAACGGTCAATATCACGGCGCGACTGCATCTCGGTCACCGCAATCATTATCTCATGTTCGCCAAGCTTCACCCCGGGGAGTATCCCTTCTGCCACGCAAGCTGCCATCACATCGTCAACCTTGTCGACGGTAGTCATGACAAACTCGTTGAGATAAGGAGCGTCAGGATAACTTAGCGACATCTTGCCTGTAGCCTCAAGCTCTTTAGCAAGATAATGGGCGCCAGCATATCCCGCCCTGTTTACCTCATCAAGCCCGCGCGCACCGAGCAACGAGAGATAGACACTCACAAAGAGCGCCATCAGCCCCTGGTTGGAACAGATGTTGCTCGTCGCTTTCTCGCGCCTGATATGCTGTTCGCGCGCCTGCAGGGTCAGGACAAAGACTCTCTGTCCGCGGTCGTCGACGGTAGCGCCGACAATACGTCCAGGCATCTTGCGCATCAATGCCTTTGTCGCACACAGATAGCCCAGATAAGGGCCTCCGAAATCAAGAGGCATTCCGAGCGACTGTGCATCGCCGGCTGCGATGTCAGCACCCCACTCTCCCGGCGATTTTATCAATCCCAGAGCCGATGCAGGGGCGTTCATCACAAGAAGAGCCTTTGACTTGTGGACGGTGTCGGCAAGACCGGTGTAGTCTTCAAGAATACCGAGACGGTTTGGCGTGGCGACAATCACCCCTGCCACATCGCCTTCGGCAAGCATACGGTCAAGATGGTCACGTGATGTCACCCCGCCCGCCTCCGGCACTACGTCAAGGCGAATGTCGTGATAACGCGCATAGGTGGCAAGCACAGCTTTCACCTGAGGAAGCACTGTGTCGGAGACAAGCACCCTGTCACGCTTGCGCGACGCAGCGACACACATGAGCATAGCCTCGGCTGTCGCTGTGGCACCGTCATACATGGACGCGTTTGACACATCAAGTCCGGTCAGCGATGTCATCATTGACTGGTATTCAAAGATATATTGCAGTGTCCCCTGAGAAATCTCCGGCTGATAAGGAGTGTAGGCGGTGAGAAATTCCGACCTTGACAATACGGATTTCACCACCGCCGGCGTATAATGGTCATAATATCCGGCTCCGGCAAAACATACCAGACGGCGATTGTTGTCGCTCAACGACTTGAAAAAGTCGCGCACCTCTTTCTCACTCATCTGCTCCGGAAGCTCATACCTGCGCTTGAGCAGCAATTCATCGGGGACATCAGCATACAGCTCGTCAAGCGACTTAAAGCCGCAAGCAGCGAGCATCTCCGCTATATCCTCCGGTGTATGGGGCAAATAACGATGTAGCATAGGCTGTCAGAATAAATCGTTTATCCCTCCCCTATCAATGACATAGCTCGCTGTAAGCGGCTTCATCAAGCAGGGCGTCAAGCTCGGCGGGGTCATCAATGCTCACCTTGATAATCCAGTTGACCATAGGGTCCTTGTTCACAAGCCCGGGCTCGTCGACAAGCGCGGAGTTGACCTCTTGCACCTTTCCGGTCACAGGCGAGATAAGGTCGCTCGCCGCCTTCACGCTCTCGATTGCTCCGAAATCCTCTCCTGCCGCCACATCGTCATCGACCTCTGGCATGTCAACATATACTACATTTCCAAGCTGTTTCTGGGCATACTCGGTGATGCCTACATAGCCTGATGTTCCTTCTACTCTTATATATTCGTGACTGGGAGAATAATAAATCTTGCTCATAGTTTAATATGAATTTAGGTTATTAATATTTTTTTACGCAGTTAACCGCGCATTAGTTTTTATAGCTCTTCTTATAGAATTTTTTATTCACAACGACGGCAGGAAACGTCTTGCGGCGTATTCTCACCGACAATGGAGTCCCGACAGCCGCATGTCCGGCGTCAATCAGGGCAAGCGCAAGGCTCTTGTCAACGGATATCGCATGATAGCCCGTAGTGACGACCCCTACAGCCTCACCCGATTCATCGAGCACTTCATAGCCGTGGCGCGGAATCGCACGGTCAAGCAACTCTATACCGACAAGTTTACGGCTTACACCGGCAGCCTTCAGTGACTCTGTGGCATCCTTGCCTATAAACTCCTCTTTGTCAAGTTTCACAAAAACACCGAGTCCTGACTCAAGCGGCGAAATGTCATCGGCAAGCTCATTGCCATAAAGCGGCAATCCTACCTCAAATCGAAGAGTGTCACGACAACCAAGCCCACACGGCTCCACCTTTCCGCTGTCAATAAGCTTGTCCCAAAGACGGTTGATCAGGTCATGGGAGGCATATACCTCAAAACCGTCCTCACCCGTGTAACCGGTGCGGCTGACGATAACGCTCTCTCCGTCGATGTCAACAGTCTTGAACGTGTAAAACGCCAGTTCCCCGCAGTCGATGCCGAGTACTCCCGTCATCACCTCTTCTGACAGCGGACCCTGCACGGCAATCTCTCCGAGACAGTCGCTCATGTCGTCAATCATCACGTCGTAGCCTGCAGCGCAATCCTTTATCCACGCCACATCCTTGTCAATGTTGGAGGCATTGATCACGAGAAAGAAATCATCGTCATCGCGCTTGTAGACAAGAAGGTCGTCGACCACGCCGCCTACAGGATTGAGCATCATTCCATAAAAGCACTTTCCGGGAGCGCCTGTCGTGACATCATTTGTAAATATGTGATTGACAAACTTCTCCGCATCAGCTCCGGTCACCGAGACCTCACCCATGTGAGACACATCAAACACTCCGCAGGCATTGCGCACGGCATTATGCTCTTCTACAATCCCTTTATACTGTATCGGCATGACAAATCCGCCGAAAGGACTCATCTGTGCGCCGAGAGCCACATGCTTGTCATAGAGACATGTCCTTTTCTCATTATCCATTGTTATCAGGTATTATTAGGTTTATAAGTTGGTCACGGTCAATCGAGGCTATTACTTCAGGAGGATTGATGTCGCCAAGCGCCTCGTCAACTGCGTCGCGCGAATATCTGACTCCACGCAACGGCTCTATTATCTTCAGGTCGATATCGCCTACCGGGAAATAATCGCCGGCTATGTTAAGGTCAAGTATGCAGTCGCCTTTAAGCTCAATCTCAACAAGAAACTCACCGACACCCTCAAGCCTCACCGCGTGACGGCGTGAGTAGCGGGGATTCTTGCCATAAATCCAACGGTCGGTATAATATTGCCTCGACATCTCCTCTATCCGCTCTACGTCATCGGCGCCGAGCGCGATTTCTCCGTCACATAATGTAGCCCTCACATATTGTTTGAACTCATCTATCGACATGTCGGTATATTCACGCAACACTGTTATATGGCTTTTCACCGAGTCCACTCCCTTCGACCGAAGTTTTGCACCCGACGGCGAGATTGCCGCCGACATGTGGGCAATATCCGTGTCATAAAGCATGGTGCCGTGGACGATACTACGTCCCGGTATGTGGTAAAAAGCGTTTCCCGACACTTTACGTCCGCCGATGGTGACATCATTCCTGCCGCTGCTTCGGGCGTCAATTCCAAGTCCGCGAAGCATCTCCGCCACCCTGCCGGTATAGTCAGAGAAAGTAGTCACCACGTCATCGCCCGACACGATATAGCTGAACATTATATTATCCATGTCGGCGTAGACACACCCGCCACCGCTCTTACGCCGGTAAAACTCTATACCGTGGTCGCGGCAGTATGACAGGTTCACTTCATTATCGATAAGCTGGTTTCGTCCAAAAATCACAGTGGGGTTCACCTGCCACATGAAAAAAATCTCATCAGAGAAACGGCGGGCAACATATTCCTCCATCGTAAGATAAAACGGAAGAGGACGCACGTCATTATCCGGTAAGGAAACGTACTTCATTGAATCGTGTTTTCGTGGTTAATGTTAACTTTCCAAAGTTATATAATGTTTTTGACATTTTCAATTTTATCCGCCTGATTTTTCACCTCGATTTCAGCCGGCGCTTACCTAATATCTTCATCGGTGACGGAATCTCCATATCCACCGATTTCATCGGCATCGGTAACGATTACGCCAAAAGTAACCATCAGGTGTCTTTTCAATTATTCAACCCATGATGTTATCGGCTCCGGTCGCCTTATAAATTTACCGTCTTCTTTCACATACCATATTACATCGCCGGTCCACCAGCTTGTCCTTCTCATTACAGCGATTAAATTGTCGGCATAGCGAATATTGGTAATAATCAGAAACGAGGTAAACCACCAATAACCACCCCAATGACCATAATCCACCGGAATATATTTCTTTAGTATCTTGACATTCTTCTTATTGATATTTCCTATCTTATCACCATTCTTTAATCCGCCTGCAAATGACGACAGTTTCTTGTTTATGTCCGGTGTCAGATACAGACCTCGCCACGGCAGAACAGGCGTCACGCTGTCTACAACATATTGTTCGTCTCTCAAATCTTCTATAAACTCGGGAAAACCATGGCAAAGTCTCGCCATAACGGTATCAACATCGAGATAATATCGTTCAATTTCGATTGTCTGAGGGATAACGTTATATTTGGGTTCGTTTGTAGGATGACCTTCAAGGGAGAAGGTTATATTATTCCACATTATAATATCTGCTATAATACTGTCTGCAACAACATTATTTGAGTTGATGGTATCTGAATACGCTTTCCATTCCAAGAAAAACTCGTTCAGATTCTTCTTTGTCAGCTTAGGATATTTTGTGAGAAATGTCTGACCGCTACATAAGAATGTGGTCATAGCAAACAATATTGTTAATACTCGGTTGCGCATATTCATCGAGATTTGAATGTTTGTTTTTTATCAATCAGTTTCATTTCTTTTTTGTGCTTCAAGAAATTCCTGTTTGCCGGGAAAAGTCTGTGCTCCTAAGACACCGGCACTAAACTCGAAGACAGTTGAGTCATTATATACTATCAGGCATGGATCGGCGTTTATGCTGTCCTGCTGGTCATGCGAGAGAGGGTGATTATAAAGACGATATGAGTACATTCCCATATTCATACGTCGGAATCGGATAGTTGAATACTCTGAATTGGGATAATTGTTGACATCTATCCCTATACAACCTAAGTAGTCCAAACGTTCTTTTAGTTGCTTTTTTTCAAACTCGCCTAAAATATCGGATTGTGGCATATCTCCGTTATCAAATTCAACAACCAGTCGTGTGCTGTCAGGCAGTATATCGCGATAACGATTTACTGTATTCCACATCCAGAAAACAGGCTCTCCGTTGTAACATTCAGCCATAATGAAAGCATCGCATTTCATAGGTGGTCTATTAAGTAGATAAACTATACCCCCGAGCAGTAACAGATCGGCGATATGGAACCATAAAAGAATCTTGTCGGTTTTTGTGCGTCGCCTTACGGCCTTTACAAAAGAATAGATCCAAAATCCGATGAGAGGAACTATTACAAGGAATACGAAAATCAAGAACACAATGATACCAACCGCCCGAAAATCATCTTTATCGGCAGATGCAATCAAAAACACCAGCAACCAAACCGTGACAACTGCCACTGAAAGATACCGCATAAATCGGATGAATCGTTGTCGTTTATTTATCGGCTGACTTGTTCCGTTATTCTCCATACTCAATGTTGCGGTTTAATGCGTATTCTTTGGCTTTTTCTTTATCAAACGAATCGTCAAGGGGGAGTATTGCCACGCCATCCTCTGTTGTTTCGCCATTATAGAAATCTCCGTAAATCACAATTGCCCCGATGGAGTCCAAAGGTGTCATGGATTTTGGATGAACAAACTTATATCGCTGTTTCTCTACTTCAAGCAGACCCTTCTTTTCATAAAGAATGGCACTGTCAAAGCCTATTATCTCTGACGGCTCCTTCATGATATATTTATCCGTTTCGCAATACACGGTATCAAATGTCAGGAATGTAAAGATTATGCCTACAATCGAGATAAGCATCCAACCAATGGCATATATCCGAGAGATAGTATTATACACCGCTTTTTTACCGCGAATGAAATATACCGCACAACCCGAAAGGGCGGTAATCAAAAACTGTACATAGCCTAACCGCCAACGCAACTGCAATCCGTTCAAAACCACAAAGAGGAACATCGCCAGCATCACGGCATGAAAAGCTACCAACAATATCTTATGCCACTTATTCATAACACCTGTATTTTATCTGTTTAACGCGGATTTCCTCTTTGTTTTTCATAGCCAGTTGTTTTTAAGGACGCGACGTGAATAAATCGGGGCGTAGAAGAAGCAGAACCATACGTTTAGCAATATGTATCCGGGCGTGTCTTGTTTTATGGCTATCGCTATATTGCGTTGTATGAACACAGAGACTGCGATAATCAAAGCGATATAAAATATACCGCCTACTTTGGAGTCAATCAGTGGCGTATAGAATACCGCCGCCAATGTATATAGCAGCCAAAACAGTTGCACATTGCGAAGGAATAGATAGACCTTGCGCTTTGGAAATGTCTCCGATTCCTGTTTGCCGTCTGCCTTGCCTCTCAGGAAATATAAACTCAGGAAGGGATTGACAAAGAAGTTTCCGCAGAGTATCAATGACAGATACCTGCCACCGTATCGTACACGGCTGATACGGATATTGGCAAACAACAATCCCATTGCCGAAGCCATAAGCAGTAGCTGTGCTACTTTAGCCTCATCGGAGTGCAGCCACAACTCACGGTCAAGCCAACCGCCACATATTCCGACAATAAGTACAGCAGCGTAAACCAGCAATAGAAAATTACCGAAAACGACAGTGAGGTATAAAAACTTTTTCATTCAAAACCTATTGTTAAAGCTTTAACGGTATAATTCCAACCCATGACATATACAAACCACATCAGACCGATATTTATAAAAAGAATCACTGACAAAGTGGCTCCAACCTCTTTATACTTGTTCCTGAATGCAAAGACCACATTTGCCGCCTGTGCGAATATCAGCAATATATTTGCGACCAACAGACTCCAATTAATCTTGACAGTTCCTCCGGCAAAAAGAACAGCGAAAGAAAAGAAGAACATAATCGCAAACAATACTACAATTATCCATTTCGCCCGATAAATCAGTTTCATTGCTCGCCTCCTTTCTTATTATTTCTGACAGATTTTATTGGAGCCGGTCTAACAGCTTCGTTTGGCATAACGTTTTCAAGCATATATCTGACGGAAGTAGAGTACAAGTCTTGTATAACGACATCAGGCACATAAGAAATAGTGATATAGTCATTAGAGGGTGCGTCAAGTTGTTTCATCTGGGTTGGAGCGAAAGCCCAATCATTAATTGTCAATAAAATGCAATTATGATTTACTCGAAATTTTCTAAATTCCATTGAAAGGTCATCGGATTCTCCTTGATACAGCGAAAAGCTGATTACCGGTCTACCTGATGGATCTTTATCTATACAGGCATGTCCGATATGAGCGACAAATTTAGAGTCCGATTCGACAACTGCTGCTAAAAGAGCCAGCCCCTGTTTATCATTTTCAAATAATCCAAACTTCCACTCATATCCGTGTGGTAAATCAATAGATGATAGATTGCTTTTGATTTGCGAGATTTCCTCCAACGATATGCCCAAATAGTAACATAAAATCCAATTCCCTTGAAATAAAGCTTCTTTTGGAGTGTCTAATAGTGCTTCTACAATCCTGTCAACGTCATTTTGAGGGAATGTAAAGACACTTGCCACCGGGCAGGCAGTCACATCCCAATGAACTGCATACAGACTTTCATAATCATATTTCAGCGTATCCTGACGGCAATTATCATTGGCTTTCATTGGGATAGCCAATACTGCAAGGAATAATGTAACAATCACTCCAACAAAAAAGTCGCCTATCCTCTTTCGTTGATTCATACCTTCTCTATAATTATACTTTGTGAACCGTCTTCCAATGAATTGTATTCATCCAAATGTATATGTGTGCCGGGAGGCACATCTGCCTGTGCTAAATTGAGGAGATGGTTTGCCATTGATAACAATCCTTCCCGATTAGCAGATATAGTTACCTCGCTATTATCGCTTGAAACCTTTATCGAAAAACCCGGATGCCAACAGTGTTGCAATCCAATATTCCTGTCATATTTCGGTACATATATTTCCATGACGTCTGCAATTATTTTGTTGGGAAAGTCTGCTCCATAACGCTGATTATCTCATCCAGTCGAGGAAAATAGTCCATTATATTTGGCTCATGCCGTTCAGCCATTTTGTGGACTTGCGCCAAGACCAATTCTTTGACTGCCGGATAATCTTCAGGCGATTCAATACGTGTTAGTGTAAGATACTTGAACGCCCAGTCTGCACCGACATCGGGTAATGCTCGCTTACCATCCAATATGGGTATAATCTCGTGTTCAAACATATCATGCAATGACGTGTATGATTGAAATACTATGCCGGAACAGTCGGCAAGTGTACCACAGAGTTTTGAGTACTCACACTCCAGATTGGCTTCTGAAATCGTAAACTTATCCTGCCTGCCAAGCATACCTCCGGTAAATCCGACTGAAGGATTATCCTGTTGGTCTTGCGGTGATTTTACATTATACGACTCAAACCATTTCAATAGAACATCAAAACGAACCATATAGATAGGATAGATGATAAGCACTCCCTCCTTACTCCAATGGTCTAATTCGATATGCCGTCGCAAACCACCTTCTTGTTTGATGAAAGAAGAATCACGTTTACGGAACTTAAAGCCTTTGAGAAACGGCTCTGTCTTTAGCCGCTCAACTATGGTTAAAAATAATTCTTTGTTTGTCATATGTCATTGGTAATTTTCAAGTTCAACGGATAAGTCTTCGGCAAAGGTATTAACGCTGATTATTTTTCCATAGTCACTTTCAGCGACCGGGAAAACTCCTATTGACATTCCCGTTTCACAAAGATAATCAATAAGTTTGTCGGAAAATTCTTCAAGATTCAATTTTGAGAAATTACATTTATACTCTTTCCTCATGCTTGACACAAACTTCTCCGCATACTCCTCAAATGGCCACACGGGAAACAGCCTTATGTCTCCATCCTGAATACACATATAGCTATCATCAGATGACAGATACCATAGATAACCGTTATCCACAATCCTTTTCAACGAGTAACTGTATCTGACATCCGGAGATTGAGCCAACATACTGTTTATTTCTTTATCGGTCAGCTTCATATCTTTATTCCGTTTACGGCCATTGCTTTTCTATCATTATGCCATCGCGTGTGTAATACTTCCACGTTCCGATATTGTCGGTGTAGTCTCCTTCTCTATCCCAATCATGGAGCATCCACCCTTCGGCTGCAAGTTTGCCATCCTCATAGTATTGACGACAATAGATCAGCGAATCCGGAGCCGATGGGTAGATCGTGTTGACACTGTCGGAATTTGCACAAAGACTATCATACTTCAATACCGGTTTATATGACTGGAACACTTCTTTGAATAGTTCTTCACGTTTTTCCGATGACAGTTCTGTGTCATAATTCCACCGCCAGTATTTTCGTTGTGAATAATAGATATAATCCTCATCAGGGCCGAAAGTAACAGTAAGCCAATACTTTCCGCCTTTAGTTGGCTCATAATATAGAATATAGCCCTGATAATCGTATGTTTCCCTATTGTCTTCAAATGGAGCTCCCAACTCATGGAGGTTCAAAGGGAGTCTCCCATATTTATTTTGGAAATCTTCAATTTTTACAATGATTTCATTGCCGACTCGTTCTATTTCAGCGGTTTTGGCAACCATATTTCTTTTGCATGAAATAACAATCGCAATCAACATCGCGACAATCAACAGCACCATATAAGTACGCAAGTTCCAAAATCGTTTATCGGTCAGCTTCATAGTTGTTGAGGAGTTTTGGGGTTATATTTCATTATCATAATGGCTGACACCGTGAACACAATCACAGCACCGATAACTGCACAAAGACTTGCAACAGCCATAGTTTCTAAATCACCGGACTTATTACGGAACCATAGGAAACCTTGATATTGATTAGCCCATATAGTCGAAAACATCAGATTTGAGCAGCCAATAAATAAAGAAACAATGTCGTTGGAATACCTAAATATCGCATATCCCAATATCAGTTGGAATATTGGCAAAGCCAGACAAACGTAGGCTCCCCAGCCATAAAATGCTGCGCAATACAGAATTTGAATATATGTAGCGACACAAACTATGAAGATTGGAATTATAGCCTTATAATTGCCTTGGTTGCCTTTAACCAACAATGCCAAACTTACAAGTATGGCTAAAAATAACGCGATTACAAACGATATTTTCATATTGATTTCATCAGCATTAGCTTTGGGAACTGCGTATAGCATTATTATTGCTTCTATAAGAAACAATCCGACCATATATAGGTTAATTTGCCACCGCTTCATATTACTTTCTATAAAACTGTGAATTTATAAAAATCTGAATCAAATAAACTAATAAGAACACCAAAACTACATCAAAAATGGCTATGACGTAAATCTCACCTGCTCCACTAATATGCAGAATCTCACTGCCGAACCATGAACGGATAAATATCTCAGCTCCAAATCCCATCATGTCAATCCACGTTGTGATTTGGCTCGCTGACATATGGGGCATACATAACCATACCGGCAGTAGTGCAATCTGCGTCCATACCGACCCGAGCAGTATTTTATATCGGAGAGAATCTGACATTGCGGTTTAAGTTAGGGTTAGCTGTACTATTGTTCCGTTCAAATTTCTCTAATATACGAATAATAACTGAATTTCAGTAGAAAGACATCATAAACTGCCATTAAAATGTCATAAGAAAGACGTTTCAATCATAGTCAAAAATTATAGGATAGCGACAGATAGGCTCCCTGCATAAATGGTTTACGGGGATAAAAGTCTCTGAAAGAATTACCATTATAGGATAAATGCCGATATTGGCTATATACATCATGGTTAGATATCAAATATCCGGCACTTACACCGCAAGGTCCACACTCAAGGCTTACACCTACGCGCAAATCCCAAGCAAGCCATTGACCTTGTGATGTGCTGACGTAATCATATTCTACATAAGGAAAATTTGATGTTGATTCAATGCCGACACGCTGATAGGGAATATTCAACATGACTCCCGACTCCGCGAAAAGCGACCATGAGCAACCACTGTAATTCAAGGCGGGCGTTTTTAAAATGACCGACGGACGGATATAAAAATTACACGGCTTGTTGTCATCCTCGTCTATATTCCAGTTTTTGCCGGATGCCCAACCTTCTTCATACCAGACTTTCCATGAACCGACAGAGCCGCCCAAACCAATGTAGTCGTTGAACATATAATGATAAGAGAACTCAAGCAGCCAGGAATAGGAAGAGGTCAACGCTCCGTTGAACCCCACCCTATGGTGTGTCTTATTTTCATCATTATCAGCAGGAAGTATCAACGGGTTGACAAGTAAAACCAATAATAGCAATTTTCTCATGACACATTACGATTAGTGACTGACAGATTATTTCATGATGGCTGAATTTGCGCCGGATTGTACGCCAACTTCATTGCCGCGCTGTACTTTTTTACCGTAGTCAAATGTATAAGTCACAGATAGATTTATGCGCGGACGATAGTAATTGCCATAGTTGGTCCGCACTTCGGAGTATAGAGGTGTAGCGAGCTCCCACGTGGAAGTCTCCCAACCTTTGTTAAGCACATTGCATGCCGAAATGCTTATATTCCAGTCTGAGTTTGACCACCCGGCAGTGAGGCTGTAAAAATTCCGGTTCTTATATAAAGTATTGCTATTGTAGCGTACTCCCTTTTGCGGAGTTTCGTAATATGCTTTGAAATAGAACTGTCTTAGGAAATAGACAGCCTGTATAATAAGGGCAAAAGGATTATAGCTCAACGGACAAGAACCTGTTATCTTGTTGAATCTCATTTCCGGATTTGCATAAAATTGCAAATCCCCATTCAGTAGTTTCCAGTTGAAAGCCAAGCCCGCCGACCCTGACAGATAATCGCCATCGTTTACCCAGTTTCTTATCAAAGCCGTCCCTCCGTTATAAAGAGAGTAAGTACGGAACATCCGGTCATACAGTCCAAAGAACTGTCCATAAGCACTCAATCCAAAACTATTTGAAGGCATCCATGTATAGGCAAGATTAAAGGTAGTATGACGGCTGTTCTTCAGGTTTGGATTACCCGATATATACATCAGCTCATTTTCCTGAAAAATGTCTGACGCTTTCTCCATAATTCCGGCAGTGTTGCTTGCATATTGAAAATATACGGAAAACATATTTTTGTTGTCAAGTGAATACCTCACGTTGATGTGGGTAAACGGATACCAGTCATCATTCTTTAATCCATTGATATCACTGTTTTCCCAGGCAATTCCGCCATCGACATTGACTGCTATTTTCTGTGTCCGGTAATTGTAGCCCACCAGTCCTGCGGCAAAAGCATTGCTGAATTTGTCGTGATACGTATTGGAGCCGGTATAATGAAGGTTATTGCTCCATTGACCTCCGTTGACTCCCGCCATGAATGAATGATTTTGACCGACCTGCTTCCTAAGATAACCGTCTATCCGGTAATTGTAAGCATCTTCCCGTGCCTTGCGAATGATATTGATGGAATTACCTGCCGAGTAGTCAGTGACGGCATTCGTATGTGTGTAATTGAACACCGGTGAAACATCAAAAGAGAAGTTTCGGGGAAAGGAGAAGAAGAATGAGCCTGAATATGACGCCGAGTTGTTACGCTGTGGAGCATTCTGCTCGTAAGAGTAGTTGTCTGATGACTCTGATCCGTAGTCAAGCCTGCCGCTTCTGTAAATCTGCGGATTGGCAATGTGCTGAAACGAGACAGTGTTGCGAATCTGTATCTTATCAGAGCTATAGGTTGCGCGCAAAGTCACGGGATATTGATTCTGCTTGAATCTCGAGCTTTCGAGAATCTCGTTTCTGTCCAGATTGTAAGGCTCGCCGTCCTTGATTAAAGAGCAAATGCTTTTGGTTGTGCCGCCATCGTGATTATGCTTCCAATTATTGGCGGCAACGTAGAAGTCGTAGGTCATCCTCTTATATGACAACCTGGAATATACATTTGCCTGACTTGACAATCCTAAAAGAAAGTTTTCATCGACTGACATTTTAGTATATCCGCCATACAAATATTCCTGCACAATAATGTTCACCACTTTCTGCTGACCGCGAAAACGGGGATCTGTGGGAAACTCAAGATATTCCACTTTTCTGACGTCGGCGGTACGCAACCCATCCATTTCCTCCTTTGATGCCTGAAGGTAGTTGATGAATATGGCGACATCAACTCCAAAGTTATCAATGACTTTCTCCTCTATAGGATCAATCCTGAGCTGAGGTATTGCCATTACTTGCAGAAGGCTTATGACATTATGGGCGGCACTCTTCTGCTTTCCTGTCGGTATAAAGGAAGTAGAAACCGTTGAAAGCTGTTGCATCTGAGCTTCCACCACCACCTCGTTTAGCTCCTTAGTCTTGACGGAATCCGGCTCGGCTGATTGCGCCGTTGCAATCAATGGCATAACGGCGAGAGCCGGAAGCAGAATAATGTACTTTACTATTTCCATATCAAGTATAATTTAGCTGTCTCTATTATCTATAATTAGCCTCGACAAGAAGGTAATATCCCTCAGGCGAAGTGTCTGACGGCAATTCGTGAAGCAATGCAATCCTTGTTGTCTTGTTTTCCCAGACCAGTTCAGCCTCTATTCCTTCCGGAATACACTTGAACACATCCGTTTTTCCTTGAGCCGACATGCCATCTCCTATGTTTTCTTTCAACAGTTTTATAAGCGCCTCCTTTGAAAATGACAGAAAGTTATCGTCAGACAGATATTTATGATTCCAGACATGAATCTCACAATATCGTGTGTCGTTAATTTCCTGAACATCTACAACATTATATTCACGGCTCTTATCAAGCAAGCAATAAATCCCGGTCGTGTAAGGATTTATCAGCGCGACACTTCCCCGCGCCCAGTCGAAGCAAAGAAAATCACGTTCATAAGTGTAAATCCTCAACGAATCGGAATATATCACCTTGCCCTCACTGTAACCTTTGGCATAACTCATCAGCCCGCTGCCTGAAGTGAAAAAATGCGTTGACCACCGAGATGTAAACTTCTCCTCCAGGCTATTTTCATCGGAATTTCGCTCATAGATACGGTATGTATCGGGCATCCCTTTGGCGCTCCAAACTATGGAATCATAGGGTTCCACAAACTCCGGAATTCCTAACGGGCTATATCGGTCAAGATAATCAAGTAATATGAACGACAGATTGTCAAATGGTGCCGGGACCTGGAAATCATCATTCATAAATGGCATGAACCCGGCTTTTGCAAGTCTGAACCGATATTTGTCGGGAATACCTTCAGGCTTGTCCGTCGAGAGTTCGCCAAACGACCGCGTTACCCACAGGAGTGTATTGCACACTGCCGGTTTGCCGTCAGCATTGGTTACTGTAATCAGGTCGGTTTCTTCCGGTTTTCCGGAAGCATTCTCATCAAAATGGACTCTGAGAGTGTTATTGTCCACCATTGAGATTGCGAAACCCATATCAGGATTGGTGTAAGAATCATTAGCACCTGCTAAAAGTCGGCTGATTGGATGGTTTACACAACGAAGTTCAATATCGCCGGATTTGTAGCCGGCATGCACCCGAATGTTGGCGGATGATGAAAAACTGCCATCCGTGTCAATAGATACTACTATCATATCGGCATCCGAGTTGGAAACGAGTTCCCACACCATATTACCATTCTCTTCCTCATCGTTACAACCGCTGAAAGCAAGTGCAATCAAAGTGAATAATGCTATTACCGGATATTTTTTCATGTCAATTACTATATTTTATTGAGTTACATATTTTGAGTAACCAAGCTATGTAATAGCCATTTATGAAGAAGTCCGCTCTCTATCGGCAGTTGACTGTCAGCTTCATTGATAACATAGCCCCAAAGCACTCGATAAGCATAACGTTTCTTACTATTTCATACGCATTTGCAAACCTTTGGCTTGCAATGGCGAATTTATCAATAATTTCGGAATTCCATACACATGAATCCAAAAAATATGCAATTTCAACACTTTACATACTTTACACACTTATCTCATGGGCTTTGGTCAATTTTGAGAACCCAAAATGACGGCAGGTAAAGGTGGCTCTGGGATAAAATAAAATCCGGATACGCTCGCGCGCCGCCGGATTTCAAACCTATGATTCACTTATTTGTTGTTGCTTTGTATTCTCAGTTAAATATCACTTTTCCAGTCGCCGTCAGGTAACTGTTAAAACTTCGTTAATGTTAAATAGGAAAGTCTTTCTCCAGTATCTGATAGGCATTGGCAAATATAGCCTTTGTGAGCAAACAATGCAAACACAAAGGCTATATTTAATAAATTTTAACTAAATATTTATTTAGTGCCCAGCTCTTTTATCGCACCTGTGACAGGATTGAGAAGCAGATAGGCAGGCGACTTCTTGTCGGTAAACATCTTCGGGTCGAGACCAAAAGTTATGCCATACTGCGAGGCATCAATGCTGCCCTCCCAATATGTCTTGCCATTATAGTCAATCTCCAGCGATGCTGTGCCGGGAATACAATAAGCCACCCCACCCTTGGGAAACGCCTTCTCTTCTCCTTTTTCATTTACAGGCATCTCTCCGCGTGAAGTCACTTTAAGAGTCAGCATCACCGGGTCGCCTGAAAGGTCAGACGCGTCAACAATGCCGTCAAACGCGGATATTCTGGCAATGACATGATTCTTCACGGCATCACCGGGAACATAGGTAAACGTGCGCACAGCCGTCGAATGTTGCTCCGTGCCGACAAACATCGCGGTAAGCGCTGCCTCCTGGGCGGCAATCTGGTCCATCACAAGCTGCATGGCGGCACCGTCGGGCGGCATCTGGTCAGCCTGACCTGTGATAAGGTCGTTACGGCTCTGACGCAGCTCGTAGATGCGCTGCGCGGCAAGCTCCGCACGCTTTGCCGATGACTGGCTCTGCAACATCTCTTCGCTCACGACCTGACGCGCAGCCGAAGTCTCAAGCGGAGTTGGCGCAGCCTTTACCGGCTCGGGAAGCACGGGCGAATCAGGCACCTCCACATCCTCATAGTTTATGGCAAGCGGTAGATTATTCTCATCCATTATAAGAAAAGGCGAAAAGCCTCCCTTGAATTCCATCAGATAGCGATTGTCATTGTCAGCGACGCCACGCGCGTTTACTATCACCTGCTTTACCGACCATGACTCCGACGGCTCCGCGACAGGATTGTCGACATTAAGATATTTTTTGGCATATTTATAAAATTCGCCCGGCTTCTTCACCACTCGCTCAGCCTCGACAGTGATGTCGAGCACAGTGACCGGAAGCGAATACACGAGTCCGTAGTCATTAGCCTTTGTGGCGGTGAACTTCTGAGTGGTCTGCGCCGACAGTCCACCGGCGATACCCACAGAGCAAGCAAGCGCAATTACAGTCTTCTTCATAATCTCGTATTTATTATTGCTGTATTATTGTTAATGTTACCTTCATCTCATTATATCACGTATCGCTGTCCCGACATAATCGGCAATATCCGAGGCAAGCACCCCATACTCCCCATGTTCCTCGGCGGCAAGAGTCCCGGCATAACCGTGGATATAAGCGCCGAGCGTCGCGGCAAGGTCGGGCGAATAGCCCTGGGCAAGCAATCCGGCTATAACACCGGTCAGCACGTCGCCGCTTCCGGGAGTGGCAAGTGCCGGAGAGCCGCTTGCCGTAAAAAAGAGACGATGGTCGGGTCTCACGATAGTAGTGTAATGACCTTTCAGCAGAATCACGATATTGTAAGTCTGAGCTTTCTGCATTGCTGTCATTATACGTGCCTCGTCAGACATATGCTCGCCGAAAAGACGGTCAAACTCGCCTGCGTGGGGAGTGATGACCGACATAGGCGGTATCGTGTCGAGTATCATCGGTCGCTGCGCTATACAGTTGAGTCCGTCGGCATCAATAAGAAGCGGCTTGGTAGAGTGGTTTATGAAAGTCTCGACGGCACGCACCGTAAGGTCATGTGTCCCCATGCCGGGCCCCATGGCTATCGCGTCATATTCATGACGCAGGTTAATCTCCGTTATGCCGCTGTCATTATGGTCGACCTGCACCATAGCCTCCGGTACAGCTGTCTGCATTACGGTAAATCCACATCGCGGCACATGCACCGTAAGCTTCCCTACTCCGGCGCGCAAGGCACCGCGGGCGGCAAGCTGCGCAGCTCCAAGCATGCCGAAACTTCCGCCTACGATAAGCGCCGACCCGTAGTCGGCTTTGGATGAGAACTCGCCGCGCTGATGAAGCACCCTGCGGGCGTCATGCTTTTCAAGCAGGAAAAACTGCGTGGTCGTATTTTTTATCTCTGTCGAACTAAGCCCTATGTCAAGCACCTTCCACTCGCCCAGAAATTCAGCGTTGTCGGAGATGAAAAACGACAACCGTGGAAACTGGATGGCAAGCGTGAGATCGGCATGTATAATGTTGCGCCGCAGGTTATCCTCATTCCACTCGGCAAAAAGTCCGGAAGGCACATCGATTGACACAATCTTAGCTTTTGAATTGTTGATATAGTCGACAAGCGAGCGGAACCCGCCGGTAAGCGATTCCCTGAGTCCGGAGCCAAACAGTCCGTCAATCACAACGGCACCCTGAGTAATCACCGGTGGAGTGAAGTCGCCCGTAACCTCGATAAAATTGGCGGCACCCGACTCAAGCAGACGCTTGCGGGCATAGGCACATCCTTCGCTCAAGCGATTGAACACATTGAAGAGAAGCACCTCCACCTCATATCCCTGCTCAATAAGCAGACGCGCCACGACAAGGGCGTCGGCGCCATTATTACCGTGTCCGGCAAACACCCACACTTTCTTATCGACACCCCACCGAGCCACAATCTCCGCGGTTATCGCAGAAGCCGCACGCTCGATCAGCGCAATAGATGACACACCCTCTTTCTCTATAGTATATTGCTCGATAGCTCTTATCTGTTCGTTAGTAAATATTTTCATCTTTGATAAAGAATATTTATACGCCTCACATGAAGGCAGCCACAAATTTACAAAAATATATGGCGAGAAATGACAAAAAATGCGTAAATTTGCGCAAACAAAAAGAACAATGGATAAAGTGACCTACAACGGCTTGACTTTCGAGCCATATATCACTCATGAAACTATACAAAGCCGCATCAGCGAGATAGCGGCTCAGATTGACAAAGACTACGCAGGCAAGCAGCCTCTGTTTCTGTGTGTGCTTACCGGCGCATTCCCGTTTGCCGCCGACCTTTTCAGGGCGGTTGACATTGACGCCGAGATTTCCTTCATACGCCTGAAAAGCTATGAGGGCACGTCCACTTCAGGAAAGGTAAAGGAAGTGATGGGGCTGACAGAAGACCTTACCGGCAGGGACATAATCATTGTCGAGGACATAATCGACACAGGAGCCACAATCAAAAAGCTTGTCGAAGACCTCGAAAAGAAAAATCCCGCATCGGTCAAGGTGGCGACACTGCTGTTGAAGCCGGAATCGCTCCAACACAAGCTTAACCCCGACTATGTGGGCTTCACCATCGACCCCAGATTCATAATCGGATTCGGACTTGACCTCGACGGACTCGCACGCAACCTGCGCGACATCTATCAACTGAAACAGGAATCATAAGAATTCCCTGACAAATAAAAAACCTATGTTTTCTCAATAAATGACATTGAGATTATCTATTCAATATATTTTAAATTCTTGTCATGTTTAATATTGTTATTTTCGGTGCCCCCGGGAGTGGAAAAGGCACCCAAAGTGAGCGCCTGATTGATGAGTACGGGCTATATCACATTTCAACAGGAGAAGTGCTCCGCGACCATATCGCACGCGGCACCGACCTCGGAAAAGTTGCGGAAACCTATATTTCACAGGGTCAGCTCATACCCGACGACCTAATGGTTGACATCCTCGCTCATGTGCTTGACAACAACCCAGAGACATCCAAGGGAGTGATTTTTGACGGATTCCCCCGCACGATTCCTCAGGCAAAAGCCCTGAAAAAGATGCTTGCCGACCGTAATTCAAAGGTGCATGCGGTAGTAGGACTTGAGGTTGACGACAAAGAACTTGTAGACCGTCTTATAAAGCGCGGTCAGGAGTCAGGCCGCAGCGACGACAATCTTGACACAATCAACCGCCGCCTTGAAGTGTACCACAACCAGACCTCGCCTTTGCGCGAATACTACCAGGGCGAAGGAAAATATCACGCCATCCCCGGCAGCGGAAAGGTCGACGAGATTTTTGAGACCATCAAGGATTCATTGAAAAAAGTACAGGAATAACCACCAATCAATCATGGAAGAAAGCCCTATCAACAACGCGATATCAGATATTTATTCCGCCCTGGCAGGCAACAGCCTTGTCGAGGCGTCGATGCTCGCTGAAGAGGTGTTGGGCGACATCTTCCGTCAATGGCAAAAGCATAAGGGCGACAACGAGGCGTGTGAACTCGTTGCCGCCACTTGTGCCTATGTCGCTGTCATGACCGCCATGCAACGCCAGCAGGAAGCATATGCCGCGTGCATGACCGCATTTGCCTACACTGTTCCTTATAAAGTAGACCCCGCCGGGCTGCTGTCGTTAAGCCTGATGACATGGAACATACTTGAACAGACCCTAAACGCCACACAACCTGCCGACAGCACAGCGGCACGCGAGCATGTAGCGGCAATCACCTCGGCGATCGGCAGCCTGATGTATAAATATTACTATGCCACCGGAAATGACAATCCCGATGACCCTGCGCTTTCCGATGCCTATCAGGCACTGCGCTTAATCACCGGGCTTGTCGACATAAATCCATCGCTTGCCGACACAAAAAGCACCATAAGCGACCTGTTGCGTCACAGCGAAGCGATAGGACTTATTCAATAACAGCTCTATTTTTTCAGATTATCCATTATCCACCGGTAGTGGCCGCGCTCGGTCTCTTCCGATGTCCAGTGTTCATTAACCGGAGTCAGCAGCGACTCTTTGGGCGACGATATAAGATTATACACGATATAGCTCGTCGAGGGAGGGCATGTATTGTCATTGAATCCCCACGTCATCCTTACGGGACACTTGAGATTGCGCGCAAAATTGACCACATCATAATAGCTGTATGTGCGCAACAGTTCCGGAGTGGCAAGCGAAGGGTCTTTCCTTATATGGTGAGGATAACCGCCACCCTTACCGTCGACATAGCGTGACATGTCGGACAAAGCGGGATGATTTGCCACACAGCCGGTCACGCGCGGGTCAAGCATGGCTGTGGTAATCGCGAGCGCACCGCCCTGACTGCCTCCCTGCGTAAACAGATTCTGCCCGTCCCAGCAAGGCAACGACGTGAGCAGGTCAAGAAAACGACGGCATCCGAGATACACATCCTTCATATAATAAGTGTCACGGTCATCAACGCCGGTCAGCATGTATTCGCCGATCTCTTTGCGATGGGCGGCAAACTGCTCTTCAGTCAATCCGGGATGAAGCCCGTGAATCTCTATCTCAAGGCGTATCACCCCACCCTCGCCATAGTAACGGTGACGCATCGGGTCCTTGATGGTCTTTACTCCGGCACCGGGAGGTGTAAGCACGGCAGGGTATCTGCCATCGCCCTTGGGAACAAACAGATAGCCATACATAGCACGTCCCTCCGGATTGAGCTGAAGCTTCACGAGGCTACACGACATCTTGTCGGTCGAATATTCCTCTACCGGCTCTGAGGTGTAAGTGAGAGGAAACTCCTTGTCCTTTTCCAAGGCAGCCCGCCAATAGTCAAGGAAGTCGTCAGGCTGACGCGTATAAGGCTCCAGCAATTCAGGAGAAAACCCCACCTTGACGTGATGAGAGCTCTTTACGCCGTCAATCATCGCAGTAAGACGCAAGTCACGGAAACCGGGCTCATCCATTGTCCCCATGTCAACAGTGGCGCGCCCGTTTCTTATCAGGAGCTTCCCTTCTGAATCGGAAGGCATCTCGTCGTCACCTACAGCGTAGTCTACGACAAGCGAGTCAACAGGCATCCCGTAATGATACAACTGAACGTCAACGACTGCATTTTCCCCGGTCTTGTAAAGCCAGTCGGCATGGTCGGGCACAGTGACCCAAAGCATGTCGTCACGATAAGGATAATTTTCAGCCACCGCACCCACAGAGACAGTCACGGCAGCAGAGATTAAAATACACTTGGTTAGATTCATGGTTAAAAGACGATAAAAAACAGATGAGGACACTTCAACCTAATGAGTGTCCTCATGCTTATAACACAATTATACGGTTTTAAAACAGATATGCGGCTGTAATGGTCCAGAAACGATCCTTACCCTTTACATCGGTAGTAGTGACGCCTGAATCTACATATTTTACAGCATTGTTGATTCCGAAGCCATAGCTTGCAGCAACCTGCACATGCTTCAGAAGCTCTACACCAAGACCGAAGTTCCATGAAACATCACATTTCTTGCGCTTCATGTCTTCTATCGTCTGCTTGCTGCAAAGAAAATCAAACTCAGGACCGGTTGTCAGGAACGGGGTCACGATATGACCGACGGCTGGAATACCGATTTTCCACTTCAAGTTGATAGGCACACCGATATAGTTACGGTTATTCTTATCAACGATAACTCCTCCGTCCTCATCAACATACTTGTTGACGCCTTCACGACGCACATACATCACTGACGCATCAAGACCGATACCAATGATGGGTACTGTAAATTCAGCCATAAGACCGCCTGTAAAGCCGGTGCGGTTTTCAGCGTCAAACACCTTGTCGTTCAAATGCAGCTGGTTGACTGTGATACCTACACGCGGACCGATGTGGAACTGAGCGGCAGCCGGAACTGAAAAACCTGCTACCATAACGATAGCCAATAAAAGAGTTTTAATAGTCTTCATAATTTAATTATATTAATGATTATGATAAGTGTCACTTTTAAACAATGACACGACCGCCCACTTTTACGAGAGCGATCGCGCAATGATAAGTCAAAACGATTTCCAACGACCCACTTGCAGGTCACTCACAATTAGTTGAGTTTATTGGAAATCTCGGCACCCGGCTTAAATTTAACGACCTTGCGGGCAGGAATGTCGATAGTTTCTTTTGTACGGGGATTGATACCTGTACGGGCAGCTTTTTCTGTTACAGAGAATGTTCCAAATCCGATAAGTGCCACCTTGTCATTATTTTCCAACGCACCGGTAATAGCTTCAAGGCATGCGTCAAGAGCGTTTTTTGCATCTACTTTGGTCAGGTTTGCCTTTTCAGCAATCGCATTGACGAGGTCTGTTTTATTCATAACTGTGTTTTTAAAATAGATTTACGTTGTGTTATTTGTCACAAATATAGATGTAAAATTTTAAATAAAAGTATTTTTCTTAAAAAAAATGCGAAAATTCTTTTCAAAATTGGTCAAAATGAAGCATCGAGGTCAAAAAACGGGATATTTTGCCTAAATTTGCAGCCAATAAATAACCAAACAGGATAGTTAAATGATACGAAACAGCGGCTCATTTTTCAGCGCGATTCCGCCGGTGACAAAAAATCTCATCATTATCAATTTTATCATATGGTTGGCAATGATGCTCATTCCCGGCACTATCGGAGCCAATTTCACGGAATACGGCGGTCTGCACTATATAGGCGCATCGGATTTCAACATCGCACAGATTGTAACCTACATGTTCATCCACTCGACAGGCGGCATAGCCCACTTGTTTTTCAACATGTTCACCCTGTTCATGTTTGGAATCACCCTCGAGCGTGTACTTGGCGGCAAACGCTTTTTGTTCTATTACCTGTCATGTGGCATCGGAGCGGCGATAATCCAGGAAGCCACATGGGCGCTCATGATTGACTCCATTATAAACAACAATCTTGAGATGTCCATTGCCAATTTCGCCCATGACAAACATCTCAGCATGGAACAGGCTTATCAATATGTCACCCCCTCACAGCTTGCCACATTGCGCGCCTCTATCGAAAACGCGCTTGTAACCGTAGGAGCCTCGGGAGCGATTTACGGTGTGCTTCTTGCATTCGGCATGATTTTCCCCAATCGCCCGCTCTACCTGATGTTTGTACCGGTGCCAATCAAGGCAAAATGGATGGTGCTCGGCTATGGTCTTATCGAGCTTGCTCTCGGTCTTGGCGCGGCAAAAGACGGCGTGGCACATTTCGCTCATCTTGGCGGAATGATATTTGGAGTATTCATGATTCTTTACTGGAAGCACAAAGGCATAATAAGCAAAAATGGGTATTATTGATCAGTTAAAATACCGATGGACAACAGGCTCGATGCTGGTGAAGCTTATCTTCATCAACATCGCCGTGTTTATAATCCTGCATCTTATCACCCTCATCCTATTGCTCGCAGGCATAAGCGCTGATACTGTACTTGCAGAAGTTGAGCTCCCCTCCCGGATTGACTCGATGCTGACACGTCCGTGGACGCTTTTCACATACATGTTTGCCCAGTATGACCTGTTCCACATTCTGTTCAACATGCTGTGGCTATACTGGTTTGGAGTGATTTTCCTGCTTGCCGACACGTCCAAGCGCATGCTTGCCCTCTACATCTATTGCGGACTTGGCGGCGCCCTCCTCTTCATGGCCTATTACAACGTCATGGACATGTATGGACTGCTTATCGGCTCGTCGGCATCGGTAATCGGCATAGTTACCGCAACCGCGATAAGGCATCCCGACTACAAGATGGGGCTCATGTTCATCGGCGAAATTTCATTGAAATGGCTCGCCGTGATCACAATTGCAATCGACATGTTCAGCATAGGCGGAAGTAACGCCGGAGGACATGTGGCTCACATAGGGGGTGCCATAACCGGTGCGCTTTACGCTGTCTCACAGAAAAAGGGCGTGGACATCACGCGTCCATTCAGCGCGTGTGTCGACGGGTGTGTCAACATATGGCGACGCATCACCACCCCCCGCAAGAAGTCGGCTGAACGCAACCCATCGGCGGGACAGGCAAAACGTGCTACGGGCAAAGACATGGAGTCTTCTCTCGACGAGATACTTGACAAAGTTAAAAAGTCAGGCTATGGCGCCTTGACAAAAGAGGAAAAGCAAAGACTGTTTGACATTAGCAAAAGGATTAAATAATGAACAAGGTGGTTCACATCGGCAAAAAGACGTTCAAGAGCCTCTGGATGTCGGGCAACGTGGTTTTGGCGGTTATCACCGTCTTCTCAGCCTATTGCGGTTACATAAATCCCGACTCTTTTGCACTTGCCCAGGCTATAAACATGCTTTATCCCGGATTTGTGGCGCTGTCAGTGTTAATGATTATCGCCGACATTTTGCTTTACCGCAAGAGCGCATTGGTAGCGGCGGCGGGCATAATTGCAGGTACAGGACCGCTGCTTGACATATTCCCGCTCAACATAAAAAGCGGAAAACTGACGCCGGCAGAGGAAGAACGCTCTTTCACCGTAATGACCTACAACGCTTATAATTTCGTTGACAATCAAGGGATAAAACCGGAATGGGGCAACCGCACCTTATCCAATATACTTGCAAGCGACGCCGACATAGTGTGCATCCAGGAAGGAGCCGACATAACAGGACGACGCCACGGCGCAGGCTCCCGCGAACAGCGTGACTCCATACGCCAACGCTATCCCTATATAATAAACACCCCGGAGCTTGCAAGCGAGATATTGCTGTCCAAATTTCCGGCAAGACAGATACCGACTCCACAGCCCGACTGGGGCACAGGGAAATATGCCGCCTATATGCTTGACGTCGAAGGAAACGAACTGCTTGTAATAAATTGCCACCTGCAGTCTATAGGCCTGAGTCCCGGCGACAAAGAGACCTATCGGGATCTTACCGACAAAGAGCTGCGTCCGACCCGCAAGGAACTGTCGCAGGTAAAAAGCGACCTGATGCCAAAGCTACTGAGCGCATTCCGCATCCGTGCCCAGCAGGCTCGCCACATAAAGGCGTTCATCGACAGCATGAACGTAAAAAACGTGGTGCTTACAGGCGATTTCAACGACGTTGCAGGGAGCTACGCCTACCGCACCATAAGACGTTGCGGACTGAAAGACGCATATGCGCAATCGGCGTTCGGACCGACTATCACATACAATACAAGCCGCTTTTACTTCCACATCGACCAGATATTTTACCGAGGCGACCTGCGCTCGGTATCGGTTAAAGTCGGGAAGTCACGCAGCTCCGACCATTACCCGGTGTTTGCCACATTTCTATGGGAAAAGCCGGGTCCCGGATAAATGCCAATCAATTTAATCACATCACAATATCTTAAACCTCAATGAACCATCATTTTCTAAAAATCGCCGCTGCCGCGTTGCTTATTACCGGCACGACAGCAATCCAGTCTTGCAAAATGGAAAAAGAGCATCAGAATCCATTTGTCAGCGAGTATGACACCCCGTATGGCATACCGCCGTTTGACAAAATTACTTACGATGACTACATCCCCGCATTGAAAGCGGGTATCGAGCAGCAGAAAGAAGCTGTTGAAGCAATCGTCAACAACCCTGCCGCACCGACTCTCGAAAACACAATCGTGGCACTCGACCACAGCGCCCCGATTCTTGAAAAGGTGTGCAATGTATTTTTCAATCTCGATGAGTCCAACTCCACTCCGGAGATGACTAAAATCGGAGAAGAGTTTTATCCCCTATACTCAGCTCATGTCGATGAAATCTCCATGAATCCGAAGCTTTTCGAGCGTGTAAAGTCACTCTATGACAACCGCGAGAATATGCAGTACACCACAGCGCAGCGCCTTATGATTGAGAAATCATATGAAAGCTTTGTGCGCAACGGTGCGCTTCTTGACGACACTAAAAAAGAGGAACTTAAAAACATAAACGGCAAGCTCGCCGACCTCTATCAGAAATTCAACAAAAACCTTCTTAACGCCACTAATGCCTTTGAGCTCGTTGTCGACGACAAGTCACAGCTTTCAGGCCTACCCGCTACAAGCATTGCCGTCGCTGCTGAAGAGGCTAAAAACCGTGGCAAGGAAGGCAAATGGGTGTTCACGCTTCATGCGCCGAGTCGCCTGCCGCTGCTACAGTATGCCGACAACCGCGACCTCCGCGAGAAAATGTACAAAGGCTATACAACACTTGCCTCATCGGGCGAATACAACAACTACCCTGTAATCGCCGAAATCCTTAAAGCAAGGGTCGAGAAAGCCAAGCTTCTCGGATATGACAACTATGCAGCCTACATGACTGCCAATGTAATGGCGAAAAACGTAGACAACGCAGAAGAACTGCTCATGCAGATATGGAAGCCGGCAATCAACCGTGTCGGTGAAGAGGTCGCAGAGATGCAGGCTCTCAGCAACAAGGAAGGCAACTCATTCACTATCGAGCCCTGGGACTATTATTACTATGCCGAAAAGGTGCGCAAAGACAAGTACAACCTTGACGAAGACGAGGTGCGCCAGTATTTCCATGTCGACAGCGTACGCAACGGAGTGTTTGAGATGGCTCGCCGTCTGTATGGCGTCACCTTCACCGAAATGCCCGACGCGCCCAAATATGACCCGGAAGTGACTGTTTATGATGTCAAAGACGAGACCGGCAATCATGTTGCTGTATTCATGACCGACTACTTTACCCGCGCAAGCAAGCGTCAGGGCGCATGGATGAGCGAATTCAAGGGCTCCGGCTCCGATTATGAGAAAGTAGAGCGTCCGGTGATATTCAACGTTTGCAATTTCACCCACCCCACTCCCGACAGCCCGTCGCTGCTCAGCCTTGATGAAGTAGAGACAATGTTCCACGAGTTCGGTCACGGTCTTCACGGTATGCTCAGCCGCGCCAAGTACAAGAGCCAGGCAGGCACCAATGTGGACCGCGACTTCGTAGAACTTCCGTCGCAGATTCACGAACACTGGGCTATGGAGCCGGAAATGCTCAAAATGTTTGCCCATCACTACAAGACCGGCGAGGCGATGCCCGACTCTCTTATAGCAAAACTTCAGGCGGCATCAACCCATAATCAAGGTTTCACCACCACCGAACTTGTAGGCGCGGCGTTGCTTGACCTTCAGTGGGGACAGCTTACTGACACCACCGACATCGATGTGGAAAAATTTGAGAAAGCCGTTGCTGCAAAGCTTAACATGCCCAAGGAAGTGCAGTACCGCTATCGCAGCCCCTACTTCAAGCACATATTCGGAAGTGACGGTTACGCATCAGGCTATTATACCTATCTATGGGCTGAGGTGCTTGACGCCGACGGATTTGAGCTGTTCAAGGAGAAAGGAATCTTTGACCCCGCCACTGCAAAATCATTCAAGGAGAATGTACTTGAAATGGGTGGCAGCGATGACCCGATGGAGCTTTACGTAAAGTTCCGTGGCAGAAAACCGACACCCGAAGCTCTGCTCCGCAACCGCGGACTTATCAACCAGCCTGCAAAACCGGGAAAAATCAATACTCCCGAGAGCATCTGAAATATCGGCTTATGACTGCACTACAACCTGAACGCTATCTCCGACAGATTATGCTGCCGGAGATAGCCGGCGAGGGACAGAAAAAAATCAGCGAGGGAAAAGTCCTCGTAATCGGGACCGGGGGGCTTGGCTCCCCGGCTCTGTTATACCTCGCCGCCGCTGGCATAGGCTCTATCGGGCTTATCGACGACGACACAGTCAGTGAGAGCAACCTTAACAGGCAGATTCTGCACTTCACTCCCGACCTTGGCAGAAAGAAGACTGAATCGGCGGCTGAGAAGCTTGGTCGGCTGAACCCGGAGATTTCATTGACCACCTACCCCTTCAGGCTCACTGCCGAAAACGGGGAAAGCATACTGGCTCAGTATGACTTCATAATCGATGCAACCGACAATACACGTACAAAATATCTGATCAATGACCTTTGTGTCAAGACAGGCAAAGCTTACTCCCACGGGGCTGTACGTGGCATGCAAGGACACACCTTCACCTATACTCCGGGCAATCCGTGTTGCCGATGCCTGTTTGGATTTGACATGGAAATTCCCGACATTCCGGCTAACACTCCGGTAGGTGTCATCGGTAGCATCGCCGGCATTATCGGGACTATTCAGGCGACTGAAGCAATAAAGTACATTACAGGCGCAGGAAATCTTCTGACCGGCCGACTGCTCCAGTTCAACGCCCTGACAATGGAGAGCTGCGTTACAAGATTCTCCAGGCTGTCCTCTTGCCGATGTGCCGCAAGCGAGAAGTAGAACTGTTATCCACTAACGACAAGAGGCGGACCACTCGATATGGTCCGCCTCTTGTCGTATCATAAAATTAACCTACTTTTTCACGGGAGTCTCCAGCATGACAAGATATGGAGCGCCTTCCTCGGAAACCGTGTCGGCATCTGCATATGCAGAATAAGTCACTTCAGGTGTGTCCACCGTTTTTAAAGCATCAAGTGCGTTTGTGTGTGCGAGCACAGCCAACACCCCGGGGAGCATATAAACCAGGCTCACCAAAACAATAGAAATTCTTTTCATAAAGATATCGGTTGATTATTTTTCACCAGTTAAATAAATGTTTGAGAGATTTTGCTATTGAACCACAACAAAACATCAACGAATATATAAACATCCATAAGACATAAATTGTTCGCCGATCAAGTCAGGCATCACTAAAAAATACTTAGCCTCTGCCTCGTGATAATTCAATAACTCCATATCCGTATATAATAATTAGTGTGTGTATAATGCGTGTGTGTCCGACTGTCTTTCCCATTAAATGAAATGGCAGTCGTTGCAAATTTAAGTTTTTTTGGTGAAAGTACAAAAAAATCGATGGCATAATAAAAAATAATTAAATATTATGCCATCGACTAAGATTTCAGTCAGCTGTAGAGTCAGCAATCACATTGAGGCTGTGTCAGTTTATGGTCACTTCAGCGCGTCGGTCAAGCGCATCGGAAGCGAAAGCGTGAGTTGCGCCCTTGCCTATAGTGGTTACATTTTCAGCCGGTACACCGTGGGCAATCATGTAATCACCTACCGCCTTGGCACGCTCCTCGCTAAGACGCTGGTTGTAAGCGTCGCTTCCTTTACTGTCAGTGTATGCCACGACAGTAACGTCACTGTCATTCTTCTTTGCCTTGTCGGCAAGACGGTTCATAGGAGCATTGTCACGCACTCCCTCGCTGTCAAAATTGAAGAGATAGATAACCTTGTTGACCGGATCAACTACCGCAAGTGTACCGGCAGCCGATGAAACCGGAGCCACTGCTGTCTCGCCTACAGAAGCGTTTACGTCACCTGCATTATTTGCCACAACCGATGCAGGGTCACGTCCCGGAGCACCTGCGTCAGCGTCAAGCGTAACGGCATCAGGCATCATACCGGCAAGACGCACGGGAGATACGACAGTTGCACTTCCGTCGGGAGAAGTGGTCACTATACGATAGCCGGCAGCATCATAGACAGTGTGAGGTTTTTCGTTATTATATGCAGTCAACGATGTCGCCTTGTCAGAATCATGCCTGCCCCATATAAAGAAGCCGGCAAATACCAATGCTATACCAAGCAGAGCCGCAAGCAATCCCCAGCGGAATGAACCTGTAGCCTCATCAGCGTCAGCCGTAGTCACAGTCGCGGCAGGAGGCACAGCTGCTGACGCAGCCGCTGTAGCCTTCCTCGATATAGCCGCCCTTACCTTGTGGGCGGGGAGTTCCAACGGTTCCTTGTGAGCCGGGAGCTCTTTCTGAGTCAAATCATACTTAGCCATAGTCTTAAAATTTATGGTTGCTATCTGATATAATAACCACAGGTCAGCTTTTTAAGTTTCAGAACTATCGTTAAGAATCACGTTTAAATTACTAATTAAAACTAACGAGGGGACTGTCTCGCGAGACAGTCCCCTCGTATATCAGGACTCTACCTAAAGGCAGATTATTCAGCGTATTTCTTTACGATAATGCTCGCGTTGTGACCACCGAAACCAAATGTATTGGAAAGAGCAGCGTTGACAGTGCGCTTCTGAGCCTTATCAAATGTAAAGTTAAGATTATAGTCAATCTCTTCATCCATGTCTTCAGGGTCGTGATTAATTGTAGGAGGCACGATGTCATCCTGCACTGCTTTCACGCAGAAGAGGGCTTCAAGAGCTCCGGTAGCACCGAGAAGGTGACCGGTCATTGACTTGGTTGAGCTGATGTTAAGATCGTAAGCATGGTCTCCAAATACTTCCTTGATTGCCTTGACCTCAGAAAGGTCACCGACAGGGGTTGAAGTACCGTGGGCATTGATATAATCAACTTCCTCGGGCTTCATGCCTGCATCTTCAAGGGCATTCTTCATCACCAGTTTTGCGCCCAGACCCTCGGGATGAGTGGCAGTAAGATGGTAAGCGTCGGCAGACATGCCACCGCCTACAACCTCTGCATAAATCTTGGCGCCGCGAGCCTTCGCATGCTCAAGCTCTTCGAGCACGAGCACCGATGAACCCTCGCCTATCACAAATCCGTCGCGTGACTTGCTGAACGGACGTGACGCGGTTGAGGGGCTGTCATTACGGGTAGAGAGAGCGTGCATGGAGTTGAATCCACCCACACCTGCGGGGAATACCGCAGCCTCTGCACCTCCGGTAACGATAGCGTCAGCCTTTCCGAGACGGATAAGGTTGAAGGCGTCGATAAGGGCGTTGGTAGATGACGCGCAAGCTGACACGACACCATAGTTGGGTCCGTGATAGCCATACTGCATAGATACGTGACCTGATGCGATGTCGGCAATCATCTTAGGGATGAAGAAAGGATTGTATTTTGGCCCCATTTCCTCATGATGCAACGCGTAGTAGCCGGCTTCCTCCTCAAAGGTGTGAAGTCCGCCTATACCGGCTGCAATAATAACCCCGACACGATTTTTATCAATGTCCTCGCCATCGAGTTTAGCATCAGCAACCGCCTGCTCTGCCGCAACGAGTGCATACTGAGCATAGAGGTCGAGCTGACGGAGCTTCTTGCGGTCAAAATGATCCGCAGGATTGAAGTCCTTTACCTCGCAGGCAAACTGGGTCTTGAATTTAGAGGCGTCAAAATGAGTAATAGGTCCGGCTCCGCTCTTTCCCTCAAGCGCGTTCTGCCAGGTTGTGGCAACATCGTTACCGAGGGGATTGACGGTTCCAAGACCCGTTACAACAACTCTCTTTAATTCCATTTAAAAGCGGGAAATAGAGTTATACGTTTTTTTAGTTCTTTGCTGCTTCGATGTAGTCGATAGCATCCTTTACAGTAGTGATGCCTTCAGCTTTGTCATCGGGAATAGTGATGCCAAATTCTTTCTCAAACTCCATGATGAGCTCTACAGTATCAAGGCTATCAGCACCAAGATCCTTAGTGAATTCTGCATTTTCAGTTACTTCGTTTTCATCAACGCTGAGCTTGTCAGCAATAATAGCCTTTACACGAGATGCAATTTCTGACATAATTATAAAATTTAATTAGTAATGATTTTCAATTTTGCAGTGCAAAGTAAGTAATTTTAATTGAATTACTAAAACTTTTCATTGCACAAATGTCCGATTTTTGCGCAATGCAATACAAAACACCTATTTATTGTCCTATTTTACGCCACTTTACGCACTATTTTATATAAATCGGGAGGCAACACAATATTACAATCGGGTTACAAACGCGCTATTTCGCCCAACTGTAATCAAACTTTTTCACACCGTCACACGAGCAATTCCCGCCCCACGTACGTTATATTATCATATAATTTATACACCAATAATCAGTTTTTAGACATGAGACCATTAAGCGGAACAGTAGCGGCGATAGCGCTCGTCATGGCAGCCTGTAGCGGCGGCAACACAGACAACACCGTAAAAGACTCTTCTGACGGAATCACCGACTTCGAGATAAAGCAGACTGTAAAATCGCTCGAACGAAACTACATATGTGAGGGGGCCGAGGCTTATTACAATGACTCCACTGAAGTGTACAGCACTGTAAGGATAGCGATTGAATGGCCTGAAAAAATGAACGGCTACAATCTGAAGTCGCTCCAGGACTCCCTTCTTGCAGCGATATTTGACAAGCCGGCCGCCACAATCAACGAGTCTATGCTTGCAGCGGCGGCACAGCCTGAAGGCGCCGACCTGTTCAAAATGAAAGAAATCGACTCGATTCCCACTGCCGAGCCGGCAATGGTATATTCAAAAGACATGATAGCATCGGTAATCACTTTCAGCCCCAAATTCATATCTTACCAGATAATGACAGCGACCTACAACGGGGGAGCTCACGGCATGACGGAGTCAAGCTACATTAACTACGACTTCAACACCGGAAAAGTGCTGACCTACGACAAGGCCTTCAGGCCCGACAGTGAGCCGGCTCTCCTGCAGGCTGTAAAGGACAATCTTATGACACGCTACAACGTGTCGTCGATGAAAGAGCTCGACAAGCGCGGCATATTCACCGACCAGATTTATGTAAGCAAGAATTTTTATATCCAGGGATATGAGATTGTCTTTCATTACAACCCCTATGAGATTGCACCTTACAGCGAAGGCAGCATAAACGTAAGGGTGCCTTATTTCCAGATAGAAGACTGTCTTACACCTGAAATCATGACGCTGCTTACCGACAATGATTTCTAAAACTCAAAGGGATAAGTAATATCCTGTAGAAACAAAGGATGTGGGGGCATGGAAGTACCGGCGGCACAGCGGTCTTTTGCCTCCACTACTTTTTTAAAGTCGTCAATATTCATCTTGCCTCTTCCCACCTCGACAAGAGTACCCACTACCGCCCTGACCATATTGCGCAGGAAGCGGTCGGCGGTGATGACAAAAAGATGCCGTCCCGGAGCGATCTCACGCCATTCGGCCTGAGTCACCCTGCATATGTTGGTTTTGGCATCGGAATGTAGCTTGGCAAAAGAAGTGAAGTCGCTCGTCGCCATAAGAATCCGGCAACACTCGTTCATCGCGCCAAAGTCGAGTCCGGGAGGCTCCTGCCAGCTGTGGGTGTAAAGAAAGGGCGACTTGCTGTCGTGGGTATAATAATAATATGTGCGCGAGGTGGCGTCAAACCGCGCATGTGCCTCGGCATGCACCGGCACGATAGAATGAATAGCGATGTCCCTGCCCACAAGTGAATTGATTCCGGCAAGCACCCTGCAGTCAATCGTCACAGGCGACTCCAGGTCAAAGTGCGCCACCATGAGGGCGGCGTTGACACCGGTGTCGGTGCGTCCCGCCCCGGTAATCTTGACAGGGGCGCGAAACACACGTGACAGTGACTCTTCAATGACCGACTGGACGCTGACAGCATTGGGCTGCGACTGCCAGCCGTGAAAAGGAGCGCCATTGTAAGACAGGCGCATGAAATAGCGTTGAGCCATCCCCGTCAGTCTTTTTCGAGATAGGTGTAGCCGTAAAGACCCGAGCGGTAGTTGCTAAGAAATTCCCTACCCTCCTCAGGCGTGATTTTGCCCGATTTCATGGACGAGGTAACCCATGTCTCCACATTCCTCACAAGACGCTTGGGATTGTATTGCACATAGTCAAGCACCTCGTCAACGGTCTCGCCATAGATAATCTGGTCAATCTCATAACGGTCTTTGTAGACGCTTATATGCACTGCATTGGTGTCGCCAAAGAGGTTGTGCATGTCACCGAGTATCTCCTGATATGCCCCGACAAGAAAAACACCTATATAATAAGGCTCGCGCTCGCGGAGCGAATGTACCGGCAGCGAGCTTGACGTTCCGTTATTGGAGATATAGTTGGAAATTTTTCCGTCAGAGTCGCAGGTGATATCCTGGAGCACGGCTGTGCGTGTAGGCTTCTCGTCAAGACGCGATATAGGCATTATCGGAAACACCTGGTCAATAGCCCAGGAGTCGGGAAGCGACTGGAATAGCGAGAAATTACAGAAATACTTGTCGGGAAGCATCTTCGCGATTTTGCGAAGTTCCTCCGGTGCATGTTTCAGTGTCCCTGCAATATCGCCGACTTCACGCGCCACTGACCAGAAGAGCTTTTCTATCTGAGAGCGCGTCTTTATGTCAAGCAGACCGAGGCTGAACAGGTCAAGAGCCTCCTCGCGTATCTGCAACGCGTCATGCCAGCTTTCAAATAGCCTCGGCTGGCTAAGTTTGTCCCATATATCATATAGCTCACGGGCAAGTTCATGGTCGTCGGGACCTATTTCCTGCCTGCTGTTCCATTCAGGAAGAGATGTAGTGGCAAGCACGTCAAATATCAGCACCGAGTGGTGAGCCGTCAGCGACCTTCCGCTCTCGGTAATGATATTAGGCTGCTTCAGGTTATTCTTCTCGCAGGCGTCTACGATAGCCGAGATCGAGTCGTTGGCATACTCCTGTATGGAATAATTCATCGAGCTTTCACTTGAAGAACTCCTTGTGCCGTCATAATCCACACCAAGACCTCCGCCTATGTCCATGAAGTCGATGTCAAATCCCATTTTCGTAAGCTGCACATAAAACTGAGTCGCCTCACGAAGGGCATTCTTGATACGTCGTATCTTGGTTATCTGGCTTCCGATATGGAAATGTATAAGCTTCAGGCTGTCGGTCATCTTGTTTTTGGTAAGGAAGTCAAGAGCCTCCAGCAATTCGCTTGAGTTAAGTCCGAATTTTGACTGGTCGCCCCCCGACTCTTCCCATTTGCCCGAGCCGGAGCTGGAAAGCTTGATGCGGATGCCGATATTGGGCTTTATGCCGAGACGCTTAGCCGACTCTGCGATCATGGCAAGCTCGTTCAGCTTTTCCACCACGAGATATATGCGCCGCCCCATCTTCTGAGCAAGAAGGGCAAGCTCGATATAATCCATATCTTTATATCCGTTGCATATAATCAAGGCGTTCTCTGCAATGTTGGTGGCAAGCACGGCATGCAGCTCCGGCTTGGAACCCGCCTCAAGACCTATGTTAAACTTCTTGCCGTGGGACACGATTTCTTCCACGACCTGACGCATCTGGTTGACCTTGATAGGATAGATTATAAAATTTTCAGCCTGATAATTATACTCTTTTGCCGCAGCCTTGAAACAACGTGATATTTTTTCAACACGGTTGTCAAGAATGTCGGGAAATCGTAAAAGCACCGGCGCGGCGACATCACGCACCTGCAACTCATCAAGCACCTCCTTGAGGTCAACTGAGGCATGACCTTCACGGGGAGTGACGACCACATGCCCCTTTTCGTTGATGGAGAAGTATTTAAGTCCCCATCCATTGATATTGTACAGCTCCGCGCTGTCATCAATACGCCATTTTCTCATCGGCTGAAAAATTCTATAATTATACAGTTTTTATTAAAATCGGTCACAAAGATAGCTACTTTCGGTAAAACTGCGAAATTACACGCCGCCAATCATCATAAATCAACGATAGAAATCTCGCTCATGCCGGGCTTGAATATCTTTCCTTTCTTAACACCGGGCGTGCCATATTGTTTCCACTCGATATTGTCCCAGTCAATACGGTCGGTCGACTGAGCAGGCGCGACATGAGGTATCACGGCTCCGTCGCGCACAAGAATTATGCAGCGTAACTCGCCGTCAGCCTTGATGTCATGCCAGCCGGGAGCATATGACTTGCCTGTCTGATAATCTATCCAGTTGTTGCCGCCGGGCAGATACACGTCGCGTGACCCCACATTCTCAAACAGCGGAGCCACCATAATCTGCGAGCCAAACATATACTGGTCCTCTACCGACCACGCGCCTCGGTCGTCGGGAAACTCGACCAGAAGAGCCCTGAACATAGGAAGCCCGGTCTCGGTACACTCCTTTGCTTCGGTATAGATATAAGGCATCAGGGAGTATTTAAGCTCGGCACACTTACGGAAATAGTCGGTAAACTCCTTATTGTCATAGAGCCAGGGCTCGGTAGGAGGCGCACCGTGGGCACGGCTGTGGGAAGTCAGGAATCCCATAGGCAGCCAGCGGCGATAAAGCTCCTCAGGGGTGCTTGTGACAAAACCGCCTATGTCATGGCTCCAGAAGCTGAATCCGGAAAGGCCGAGCGAAAGGCCGCTCCTTACCGTACCTTCCATGCCGGTATCGGTCGAGGCGGCGTCGCCACCCCAGTGAAGAGGATAGCGCTGGCTGCCCGACCAGGCTGAACGCGCCCATATTATGTTTTCGCCATTTACCTTGCGCGTCACGTCGGCAACCGCCTTGTTATAGCGCACCGGATATATATTGTGTTCATACCATCCTGTCCTGCCATTGTTGTAGACCGCCTCTATCGGCGCAGCCTCTCCAAAGTCGACCTTGATGGCACCGACACCCATGGCAAGAAGCTTGCCCAGTTTATCCTGATACCACTCCACCGTAGCCGGATTGGTGAAGTCAAGCACCGCGTCCTCGTAGGGCAATGTCCCGTTGCCGTTTTTCACGGCAAGCCCCTTCTCCACAAGCTCGGGGAAATACTTGTTGCCAGGCACGAAATAAGGCAACTGCCAGAGGCTTATATGAAACCCGTCTTTCTTCAGGTCGGAAATCATCTTTGCAGGATTACGGAAACGCTCCGGCGAAAACTCGTAGTCACACTGCCAGTCGACATCAAACCATCCGGTGTCAAAATGAATCACATCACTCGGAATCTTGTTGGCTCGCAACTTGCGTGCCACTTCCCTGCCCTCATCCTCGGTGAAATAAGATATACGGCTCATCCATGTACCAAACGACCACAGGGGCGGCATCTCCGGACGACCTGACAAAGCGGTGTAAGCGCCAAGTATATCTTTCGGCGAACCGAAGAACACAAACAGGTCCATCATCTCATCGGCCATAAACAGCTTGTTGGCGCCTATGTAGCTGCGCCCGACATCGGCTGTGACAGGCGCCGAGGTGTGCATAAACATTCCATACCCCCTGTCGCTGAAGAAAAACGGCACCGGCTTGTACATGTCGGGTGTCTCGGGGCCCTGCGGGTCGGTGACAAAAAGGTTAAGCTGCTGTCCGGTCTTATTGAGCGGGGTAGCCGACTCTCCAAAGCCGTAAACGCGTTCACCGGGAGCGAGCGACCACACAGGATTGATGCTGCGTGAATTGTCACTTCCGCGCTTGATGAAACTGAACGGCGCCACCTTCACCTGCGTGCTGTCATTGTCGCTCCACACCCTCGTGTGGGTAAGCTCCTTGCCGCTCCCGTCGCGGAGTATGAGACGCCAGGGATATCCCTCGATTTCAAGTTCACCGTAAGGCGACTTATAATATATGTCATCACCGTCGCGTGACACAGTCCACGCCGAGCCGTCATACTGCGGCTGTCCGGCAAGCATCACCGACTCATAATCGTTTTCCTTTGGAGTTACGGGCGAAGTGTAGACCCTTATGCGCAACGTGCGGTCATTTACCGGGACTACCGTAAACTTCAGTTGCGGGTCCTGCGGATAGGCTGTGTCGGGAAAGTCGAGCGACTTCAACGGCTGGTGAAGATAGGTGTTGGCGTTAAAAGCCTGACGCGGCATAAGCTGCTGGCGTTTCCACTCCACTACACCGGTGCCGTCGGCTGTGTTAAACGATACAAGACTGTCGGCAAAAAAGTAAGTGTTACTCAGGTCTGAAAAATCACGGCTCATATCCTTTGTCTGTGACAGAAGATATGCCGAGCCGGCATTGGTTTTGGTCTCACCGCTCATGGTAACGGCGACCGAGCAGGCGGCAAGCAAAGTGACGCCGCTCTTGAAAAATCGGTTGATAGTCATTGCAAATATGATATTTCCACAAATATAGACATCTTTTTCCGAAAAGAGTGCAAACGAGTGTCTAAAATGTCGTATATTTGTCGTTACGAAACATTCCAACAACTAAAGTTATATAACTAATTAAACATCATGAACAGCAAGTTATGCTATTCGGTAGTATTGGGAACAGCGGTGCTTCTCACCGGCTGCGGAAAGAAGATGAATCAGTTTAAGGCTGACTACTTCACCGTCAACCCCAATCCTCTTGAAGTGGTAGGCGACAAGGTTCCCGCCACAGTGACCGGAAACATTCCCGGCAAATTTTTTGTAAAGAACGCGGAAGTCACCGTGACTCCCTACCTTGAGTTTAACGGGACAGAAGTGGCCTCGGCTCCCTACACCTTCCAGGGCGAGAAAGTGCGCGGCAACAACCCCGTGGTTAATTTTGAATATGGCGGCACAGTCACTATCCCCGTGCAGTATGTCTACAACCCCGACATGCGCAAGAGCGACCTCTCCCTCGGATTTACAGTAAAGCAGGGCGGAAAGCAATATGTATTGCCGCGAGTTAAAGTCGCCACAGGCGTAGTGGCAACAGCGGCGCTTGCCGATGTAGGCACAGTGACCCCCGCAATCGCTGCCGACAAGTTCCAGCGTGTCATCAACGAGAAGTTTGACGCCGACATAAAGTTCCTCATCAACCAGGCAAATATCCGCGACGGCGAGCTACGCTCTTCAGAGATGCAGAATCTCCATCAAGAAATCGTCAAGGCTAACGACGACGGACGCCGCGAAATCAAGGAAATCAACGTGACATCCTACGCTTCTCCCGACGGTGGTCTAAAGCTCAACACCAAGCTCGCCGAAAACCGCGAGAAAAACACCGTCAACTACATGGAAGGCAAGCTGAAAAAAGACCACATCAGCGACTTCGGTGAACTGACAGCCGACTTCACCCCCCAGGACTGGGAAGGCTTCAAGAAACTCGTCGCCCAGAGCAACATCCAGGACAAGGAGCTAATCCTCAGCGTGCTCTCGATGTATAAAGACCCCGAACAGCGCGAGCGCGAGATACGCAATCTCTCGTCAGTATTTGACCAGCTTGCCGAGGAAATCCTCCCGCAGCTCCGCTACTCTCGCATCACTGCGTCTATCGACGTAATCGGAAAGAGCGACGAAGAGATAATGAACATCTACAAGCTCAACCCCAAAGGACTTACTGTCGACGAGCTCCTATATGCAGCTACCCTTACCGACGACAATGAGCAGCGCATCCAGATATATGACACTGCCGCAAGCATCTACCCCAACGATTATCGCGCGTTTAACAACCTCGGTATGTGCCAGTACATAGACCAGGACTACGACGCCGCACAGGCTTGCTTCGAGCAGGCAGCAAAGATGGCTCCGGAAAGCGGTGAGGCGCAGATGAACCTCGGACTCGTGTCGCTGCTTAACAACAACTACAAGGACGCTACCGCACGCTTCGGCAACGCGGCAGGAGTGCCGGCACTCGCCGACGCCCTGGGCGTATATTACATGAAGCAGGGCGACTACAACTCGGCGATCAGAGCCTTTGGCGACAGCAAGAGCAACAATGCCGCACTTGCTCAGATTCTTAACAAGGACTACAGCAAGGCAAAGACCACACTCGGCGGCATCGACTATCCCGATGCAACCACCTACTACATCGCTGCAGTGCTCGGTGCGCGCACCAACAACAGCGACATGGTCTACAACAACCTCCGCGAGGCAATCAAGCTTGACAAGTCACTTGCCGACCAGGCTAAGAGCGACCTTGAATTTTCTCGCTTCAACCTCAACAGCCTCTACTAAGAAACCTCCGCTACACATTAATTAATATAACGGTGTAGCTGCGGCTCAACAAAAAGCGTGTGTGGTGACCTTCGTGTCATCACACACACTTTTTTATTGCCGTTTCCAATAATTATAGTTATCTTTGCAATCACAAATCATCCACCTGCGGTAGTAGCTCAGTTGGTAGAGCATCAGCTTCCCAAGCTGAGGGTCGCGAG
>OLWA01000273.1_pt1 | contig 68003 bp, 38 predicted proteins | sample 1673251 | NCBI WGS metagenome assembly OLWA01 (sample SAMEA3178937, study PRJEB25190) | human gut metagenome | biome: human gut; feature: human-associated habitat; material: faeces | place: Austria | collected 2013 | reverse complement strand
GCGGGTAGCGAAGATGATGTCGATGATGTATTTCTCGATCTTCTCGTCCATGTAGACATCCTCGACGACCTTGCGGGCCTTGACGATGTCCTCCGGCGTGATGACCTTGTTGACCTGGGGCATGCCGGCGCCCGAGAGGTTCATGCGCACGATGTCGCGCTCCTCCTGTTTCTTGGGGTAGGAGATCCTGGCCTTGAGCATGAAACGGTCGACCTGGGCTTCGGGCAGCGGATAGGTACCCTCCTGTTCGAGGGGGTTCTGCGTGGCCATCACCAGGAAGGGCTGCGGCAGGGGGTAGGTGTTGTCGCCGATGGTGACCTGACGCTCCTGCATGGCCTCGAGCAGGGCCGACTGCACCTTGGCCGGCGAACGGTTGATCTCATCGGCCAGCACGAAGTTGGCGAAGATCGGACCCTTGCGCACGATGAAGTCCTCGCTCTTCTGCGAGTAGATCAGCGTACCGATCAGGTCGGCGGGCAGCAGGTCGGGGGTGAACTGGATACGCGAGAAGTCGGCGTCGACGGCCTTGGCCAGCGTCGTGATGGCCAGCGTCTTGGCCAGACCCGGCACGCCCTCGAGGAGGATGTGTCCATTGGAGAGCAGACCGATCAGCAGCGTGTCGATCAGATGGCTCTGACCCACGATGACCTTGCTCATTTCGGTGCGGAGCGTATCGACGAATACCGATTCGCGTTCGATGCGTTCGTTGAGTTCTTTGATGTTGATGACTTCGCTCATTGTCTATTAACGATTTTGTTGGATCCATGTTCATTTGCCCGCGCGGGCGTTCTTTGTTCCAGATCCGGGGAGGCGGGAGACCGCACACAAGGGATGCGCGCTGGAAGCGCGGCGTGCGGTTTTCGGAGCCGTGATGCGGCCGTCGGACGCCCGGATCGGAGTGAGGAACGAGTGCGTGCGGGGTGCCGTCGTACTATTTCAACGATTCAGTTGCAAAGTTATTATTTTCTTCCGAAAATATTCCTGCCGCGCCTCCGAAAATAATAGTCGGCGGTGTGCTCCATAGTTCGTCGATTTGTTATTACCTTTGCGGTCATGGAATCCAATGAATCACCGATACTGCAGGGTCTGAATCCGGCCCAGCGGGCGGCGGTCGTCAACTACGATTCGCCGTCGCTCATCATAGCGGGTGCGGGCTCGGGCAAGACCCGGGTACTCACCTCGCGCATCGCCTACATGATCGAACAGGGGGTCAAGCCGTGGAACATCCTGGCGCTGACCTTCACGAACAAGGCCGCCGAGCAGATGCGCGAACGCATCGCCAAGATGCTGCCCGACAACCGCAGCCGCTACATCCGCATGGGGACGTTTCACTCGGTCTTTTCGCGCATCCTGCGCGAGAATGCCGACCGGATCGGCTTCTCGGAGTCGTTCACCATCTACGACTCGTCGGACAGCCGCAACCTGCTGAAGACCGTAATCCGGGAGCTGAACCTTCCGGACGAGAAATACAAGCCGGCATCGATCGCCTCGCGCATCTCGCTGGCCAAGAACAAGCTCATCACGCCGGGATCCTACCTGGCCAACTCGTCGCTGGCGGCCGAGGACCGGCAGATGCAGATCCCCGAGTTCGGCAACGTCTACAACATCTACTGCCAGCGCTGCAAGCACAACGGTGCGATGGACTTTGACGACCTGCTGCTGCAGACCAATATCCTGCTGCGCGACTGCCCCGACGTGCTGGCGCGCTACCAGGAGCTGTTCCAGTATATTCTGGTCGACGAGTACCAGGATACGAACTACGCGCAGTACGTCATCATCCGGCGGCTGTCGCAGCACCATGCGAAGGTGTGCGTCGTGGGCGACGACGCGCAGTCGATCTACTCGTTCCGCGGGGCGAAGATCGAGAACATCCTCTCGTTCCGCAACGACTACCCCACGGCGCAGGTCTTCAAGCTGGAACAGAACTACCGTTCGACGCGGACGATCGTCGAGGCGGCCAATTCGGTCATCGTCCATAACGCGAAGCGTATGGAGAAGAACTGCTTCTCGGAGGGTCCCCGCGGCGAGAAGATCCGCATCCTGAAGGCCTATACCGACCGCGAGGAGGCCGAGATGGTGGTCACGGATCTGCGCGACAAGGTGCGGGCCGCGGGCGACGAGTGGTCCGAGGCGGTGATCCTCTACCGCACGAACAACCAGTCGGCCGTACTGGAGGACAACCTCCGGCGCCACGGCATCCCCTACCGTATTTACAAAGGGTCGTCGTTCTACGACCACAAGGAGGTCAAGGACATGATGGCCTACATCCGGCTGGTGATCAATCCGCGTGACGACGAGGCATTCCGGCGCATCGTCAACTACCCGGCGCGCGGTATCGGCGACACGACCGTGCAGCGCATTGCCGATCTGGCCGCCGCACGCGGGGTCTCGATGTGGGAGGCGGTCGATGCGCTGGTGGCCGAGCCGGCAGCCGATGCCGTGCAGCGGACCATTGCCCGCAAGGTGACGGATTTCGTGGCGATGATCCGTTCGCTGTCGCTCTCGCGGGCCGACAAGAGCCTCTATGACTTCGGACTGGAGGTGGCCACGCGTTCGGGAATCATCGCCGCCTACCGGGCCGAGAATACCCCGGAGGCGACCTCGGCGCTGGACAACATCGAGGAGCTGCTCAATTCGATGCAGGAGTTCAAGGAGCGGTGCGACGCCGAGATCCGCAACGGCGAGCGGCAGCCCGAGGACGAAGCGACCGTCGAGGAGTGGCTGCAGAACATGATGCTCATGTCGGACATGGACAAGGACGACCCCGAGAGCAGCAACAAGGTGACGCTGATGACGGTCCATTCGGCCAAGGGGCTCGAATACAAATATGTCTATATTGTCGGTATGGAGGAGAACCTCTTCCCCTCGCAGCGGGCCGCCGAGTCGCCCGACGGCATCGAGGAGGAGCGCCGCCTGTTCTACGTGGCTCTGACCCGCGCCAAGGTTTCGGCGACGATCTCCTACGCCGAGATGCGCTTCAAGTGGGGCAACATGGAGTTTACGCGTCCGAGCTGCTTCCTGCGCGAGATCGATCCGCGCTACGTCGAGAGCGAGGTCGATCTGGAGGAGGAGCGCGCACCGCGTCCCGGCGGCGAGGGGGCGTCGGCCATCGACGAACTGCGCCGCCGCTTTGACTACCGCTTCCAGCAGCAGAAGCAGGGCGGAGGCTCCGGCGCTCCGGCCGGCGGTGCGAACGGATACGGTGTGCGCGGCGGAGGCTCGTCCGGTTCGTATGGACGCGGCAGCTACGGCGGCAACGCTTCGGGCTACGGCCGCGGGGGCAACTTCGCAGGCGGCGGTTCGGGCGGCGGATCGCGTTCGGGATTCGGCGGCCGCAGTGTCGGTTTCGGTCCGGCCTCCGACGGCGAATCGGGTCCGGCACGCCACTTTGCCCGTACGACGCAGCCGCAGCGACAGGCGGCTCCCGATCCGGAGCTGGTGCGTCCGCTGCGCACCTCGACCGAGGGGATGCGGCGGGTCGGCATCCGACAGGCGGGCACCGAGGCACCGGCCGGGACGGCGGCTCCGACGGATACCTCGACGGTCGGATATACGGTGGGCCAGCGGGTCGAACACCCGACGTTCGGCGTCGGCGTCGTCGAGCGTATCGAGACCCTGGCTACGGACCACAAACTGGTGGTGCGCTTCGACCGCGCGGGGGTGAAGACCCTGCTGGCGAAGTTCGCCAAACTGACCAAACTCTGAACCGATGAAGGAGATGACAACCCCGCTGGTCTCGGTCTGCATGACCACCTACAACCACGAACGCTATCTGCCGCAGGCCATCGAGAGCGTGCTCGAACAGCGCACGACGTTCGGCGTCGAGCTGGTGCTGGGCGAGGACTGCAGCACGGACTCCACACGGGCCGTCTGCGAACGGTATGCCGCGCGCTATCCCGACCGGATCCGCCTGGTGACCTCCGACCGCAACGTCGGCTGGCGGGCCAACTACCGCCGCACGTTCGAGGCATGCCGCGGGAAGTATGTGGCCTATCTGGACGGCGACGACTGGTGGTGCGATCCCTTGAAGCTGCAGCGGCAGGTCGACTGCCTGGAGGCCGACCCCGGCTGCGGAATGTGCTACACGCGCGCCTCGAACTACTGGCAGGCCGACGACCGTACGGAACCCGACCATCCGCTCCATTATACCGATTTCGACCATCTGCTCTGCAGCCTGACGATCGCCAACTGCGCGACGCTGGCCCGCCGCGAACTGATCGCCCGTTACTACGCCGAGGTGCGTCCCGAGGAGCATCCCGAGTGGAAGACCGACGATGCACCGATGTGGCTGTGGTTCGCGGTGCGCAGCCGCATCGTCTGCCAGCCCGAGATCACGGCCGTCCACCGGCGGCTGCCCGACAGCGTGAGCCACAGCACGGCCTACCGCCGGCGGATCGCCTTCTGCGACTCGCTGATGGAGATCAGCCTCTGGTTCGATGCGCACTACGGCACGGGCCGCAACCGGTTCCGCATTCTGCGGCGACGCTCGTCGGTGGCGCTGTGGGTCCTTTCGTGGGAGGGGTCGGTCGGCGAGTACCTCGTGCGGTGGTGGAGCGACGTGCGGCGCTGTCCGCGGCTGCTGCTCTGCCCCGAGGGGCCGGGGCTGCTGGCCAAGAAGATCCTCTTCCGCCGCAACCGTCAAAAATCGAAGAGCCGATGAAAACCAAGGAACGCTACGAAGGCATCATTGCCTGGTTCTCGGAGCACATGCCCGTGGCCGAGAGCGAACTGCATTACGAAAATCCCTACCAGCTGCTGGTGGCGGTGGCCCTCTCGGCGCAGTGCACCGACAAACGGGTCAACATGACCACGCCGGCGCTGTTCGAGGCCTTCCCCACGCCGCAGGCCATGGCTGCGGCCACCGCGGAGGAGATCTTCCCCTACATCCGAAGCATCTCCTACCCGAACAACAAGGCGCGGAATCTGGCCGCCATGGCGCGCAAACTCTGCACGGATTTCGGCGGTGAGGTGCCGAGCGACCTCAAGGCGCTGCAGTCGCTTCCGGGTGTGGGGCGCAAGACGGCCAACGTGCTGGGTGCGGTGCTGTGGCAGAAGCAGGTCATGCCGGTCGACACGCACGTTTTCCGCGTCTCGGAGCGCATCGGCCTCACGACGCGTTCGAAGACCCCGCTGCAGACCGAACTGACCCTCGAGAAGCACATCCCGGGCCGGCTGCTGCCCATCGCCCACCACTGGCTGATTCTCCACGGACGCTACGTCTGCACGGCGCGGGCCCCGAAATGCGCCGAGTGCGGCATCTCGGCGTGGTGTCGCAAGTATGCCGCCGACCACCGCGCCAAAACCGACCGTACGACCGACCGTACGACCGACCGTACGACCGACCGCGCATCCGGACCCGCGACCGGCACGCCGGCCTCCGAAACCGGGAAGTGAACCGCGCCGGCCGACCGTTGATCCGACCGACCGGCGCGCGGATCGGCACGCGATTTGCTATGTTTCTCTTTTTTTGTATCTTTGTCGGGCCCACCAACGTGTAAATTAGCCGATGGAACTGTCGAAAGAGCATATCGAACGTCTGCGGGAGTTGCTTGCCCGCACCGCCCAGCACGTCGTCATCCTGTCTCATACCAATCCCGACGGTGATGCCGTCGGATCGTCGCTCGCCTGGGCCGAGGTGCTGCGGGGAATGGGGCACACGGTCACCTGCATCGTCCCGAACAAATACCCCTACTTCCTGGACTGGATGCCCGGCATCAGCGAGGTGGTGGTCTTCAAGACCGACACCGAAGGGCGCGCCGCACGGGCCGTTGCCGAGGCCGACATCCTCTTCTGCCTCGATTTCAACGCCATCTCGCGGCTTGAGAGCCTCAGCCAGACCATCGAACAGAACACTACGGCCGTGCGCGTGCTGATCGACCACCATCTGTCGCCCGACGAAGGGTTCGACCTCTCGTTCTCGCACCCCGATTCGTCGAGCACCTGCTTTCTGGTCTACAGCATCATCGAGGCGCTGTGCGGCACGCAGGCCATCACGCGCAGCATGGCCGAACTGTTGTACGTCGGCATGATGACCGACACGGGCAATTTCGCCTTCTCGTTCCTCACGCCCGAACTGTTCCGGGCCGTGGCCGTGCTCATCGAGAAGGGCATCGACATCCCCACGATCCACAACAACGTCTACAACGCCTATACCGAGGGCCGGGCGCGGCTGTTCGGCTACGCCATCAACCGCAAGATGCAGATCATCCAGAACGGTACGGTGGCCTACATGTCGCTGCTCGAGGGGGAGATGCGCCGCTTCCAGTTCCAGCAGGGCGACAGCGAGGGCTTCGTCAACTATGCACTGACGATCAAGACGGTCCGGATGTCGGCCATGTTCCTCGCCCACCGCAAGTTCATCCGCGTGTCGCTGCGTTCGCGCGGTGACGTGGACGTCAACCTCTTCGCCCGCAAGTACTTCAACGGCGGCGGTCACAAGAATGCCGCCGGCGGCAAGTCGTTCGTCTCGATGCGCGAGACGATTGACCACTACATCCGCTCGGTGGCGGAGTTTGCGGCCGAGGGCCATCTGGGTTGACGATGGACGACTTCCGCCTCAAGGTCTTCATCACGGCGGCCCGGACGCTGAGCTTCACGCGCACGGCCGGGCAGCTGGACATCTCGCAACCGGCCGTCAGCAAACACATCGGTGAACTGGAGGCCCGTTACGAAGTGCAGCTTTTCACGCGCCGGGGGAGCCGTCTGGAGCTCACCGAGGCGGGGCATCGGCTGCTCGGGGCGGCCGAACGCGTGGCCGACGACTACCGCCGTCTGGAGTATGAAATGAGCCTCTGTACGGGTCAGACCGAGGGAGAACTGCGCCTCGGGGCCAGTACCACCATCTCGCAATATCTGCTGCCGCCGATTCTGGCGCGTTTTACGGCCCGCTTCCCGAAGGTGCGGGTTTCGGTGCTTTCGGGCAACAGCGGCCAGGTCGAACAGGCGTTGGGCGACCACCGCATCGATCTGGGGCTGGTCGAGAGCCTCAGCCGCCGGCAGGGGTTGCACTACACGCTCTTCCGGCCCGACGAACTGGTGCTGGTGGCACGTTCGGGCGGGGCCTTTGCCCGGACCGAATCGGTGACTCCCGATACATTGTGCCGGATTCCGCTCGTATTGCGCGAGAGTGGTTCGGGAACCCTCGAGGTGATCACGGCGGCCCTCTCCCGGCTGGGCATGCGCCTTTCGCAACTGCATGTCGTGCTGCGGCTCGGCTCGACCGAAGGGATCAAGGGCTTCGTGCGCAACAGCGACGCCATGGCTATCGTTTCGGCCTTCTCGGTGGTCGACGAACTGCGCAGCGGGGCGTTGCGGATCGTCGATCTGGAGGGGTTGAGCCTGCTGCGGGACTTTGTCTTCGTGCATGCCGAGGCCCATCCGGCGCGTCTTGTGCGCCAGTTCATGGATTTCGCCCTGGCAAGCCGCTGATGCCGCCCAGTAAGCGTTCTCCACCAACGGGGTAATAGCACGGCCCTCCTTATCCCGCCGCGTCCCGCCCCGACATCTCCCGCCGCGCCCCAACATTGTCCATCGTCCCAACATTGCCCGCGCCGTCCCGACATCCCCCACCGCCTTGCTGCCCGGCCCTGTTTGTCCCCCGACCCGATCCTCTCGGTTTGCTTCGCCCGGCCCGATCCTTGTGCCCCCTTTTCTGACGGTACTCGACCCTTGTATTATAACTCGAAGTTATTGGATATAACGTATTTTTGTTTGATATCTCCTGAAAAGGTGCGATCTTTGCGGCCGGAAAAAGAAAAAGTTATCGTATGTTGGAAAAAGGCAATCGGGCAAACACCCTCCACGGAATTCTTCTGATCGCATTGTTCTCGTTCGCGGCGTTCTATATCGCCGGATTTCCCGTCATCAAGCGGCTCTCGTTCAGCCCGCTGATCGTCGGCATCGTGCTGGGCATGCTCTATGCCAACAGCCTGCGCAACAAACTCCCCGAGACGTGGGTCCCGGGTATCAAGTTCTGTACGAAACAGGTGCTGCGCTGGGGTATCATCCTCTATGGATTCCGTCTGACGCTGGCGCAGGTGGCTGCCGTGGGCGTTCCGGCCGTGGTGGTTGACCTGGTGGTGGTCACGGTGACGATCCTCGGAGGCGTGCTGCTGGGCCGCCTGCTGAAGATCGACCGCGACACGGCGCTGATGACCTCGACGGGCAGCGCCATCTGCGGTGCGGCAGCCGTGCTGGGTGCCGAACCGGTCGTCCGCTGCGAGGGCTACAAGACCGCCATCGCCGTCTCGACGGTGGTCATCTTCGGAACCCTTTCGATGTTCCTCTACCCGATCATGTACCGCACGGGGCTGCTTGACGGTCTCTCGGATACGGGCGTGGCCATCTACACGGGCAGCACGCTCCACGAAGTGGCCCACGTGGCCGGTGCGGGCAACGCCATGGATCCGACCGATTCGCTGGGCATCGCCGGCACGGCCACCATCACGAAGATGATCCGCGTGATGATGCTGGCTCCGGTGCTCGTGGTGATGAGCTTCGCACTGGCCGGACGCCGCCGTCGGGAGGCTGCCGCCGCGGTCGCTCCGGGCACCAAGGCGGAGAAGAGCCGCATCACGATTCCGTGGTTCGCCTTCGGATTCATCGCCGTGATCTGCCTCAATTCGCTGCTGCAGCACTGGTGCGGCGTCGAGAGCGTACGCCAGATTCCGCTCAACGGCACGATCGAATACATCGACACCTTCCTGCTGACGATGGCCATGACGGCGCTCGGCACCGAGACGAGCCTCGACAAGTTCCGCCAGGCGGGAGCCAAACCCTTCGTACTGGCCGGTCTGCTCTACGTGTGGCTGGTCGTGGGGGGCTACTTCCTGACCAAATGGGTGGTCGGGATCTGCTGATCCGGCCGCAGAATACGACGCAAACGCTCCGACAGACCGTTGTCTGTCGGAGCGTTTTGTTTGGTCGGAGCCGAGCCGGTGATCACTCGATGCGCGGCAGGTCGGGATGCTCGTGCTCGGAGTAGCACAGGACGTGTTCGCGGATGAAGTCGGCGAAGCGGCGGGCCTCCCCGTCGGAGAGCGTCCCGGGGCGGCTCATCAGCACCAGCCGGTGGGGATGGAACGGCCGTCGGAACGAGGGGTGGATGTAGTCGTGTGGGTTGGCGGCGAACCCCAGCCGCTGGTAGAAGTGCAGGCGGCGGATCGAGATCTCGTCCTCGGGGGGATCGATCTCCAGAATGACGCGCCGTCCCTGACAGAATGCGTCGAGGATGCGCGAACCGAGGCTCTGCCCGCGCCGCAGGGGTGAGACGGCCAGATGCTCGACGTAGTCGAATGCGTCGTGTGTCCAGTGGAAGAGCAGCCCGACGAATTCCCCGTCGAGCCAGACGCCGTCGGCCGTGAATGCCGGATCGGCGAAGGCACGGTCGTAGGCTGCTTCGTCCCAGCGTTCGCAGGCGGGGAAGGAGCTTTCGTAGAGCTTCCAGGCTTCGTCCCACCCCTTGTCGCGTCGCGAGGCGAAGGGGATGAAGCGCAGTTCGGATGAAGTCATGGGGTTTGGTTTTTGGACCAAGATACGTCGAAAATTCGGGAAATACAATCGTTCCGGGTACGGTGTCATGCACGAATTTGTACGGATTTGTGCAAGAAGCACTCCTTGGGTGGTGAAAAAGAGCAAAATGAGTTATTCCATGATGCAAAAGTTTTATTTCTTTTGACGGAGCTGTCGTAAATTTGTATCAAGGAATGACCCAATCAAAACTTCTTGAACGACATGAATGACCAATCGATCCTCAGACCGGGGCGGGCGCTCGCTGCTCTGCTCGCATCGGCTCTTCTGCTGACCACACTCCCGGGCCGGGCCCAGTGGAAACCGGCCGGCGACCGCATCCGCACTTCGTGGAGCGAACAACTCGATCCGAACCAACCGCTGCCCGAATATCCGCGTCCTCAACTGGTGCGCGCCGAGTGGCAGAATCTCAACGGACTGTGGAACTATGCCATCCTGCCGCTGGGCACGCAGCCGTCGGCCTGTGAGGGTGAGATTCTGGTTCCGTTTGCCGCCGAATCGTCGCTTTCGGGCGTTGGACGCCGCGTGGGCGCCGACCACGAACTGTGGTACGAACGGACGTTCGCCGTCTCGCCGAAATGGTCCGGCAAACGGGTCCTGCTGCACTTCGGGGCCGTTGACTGGCGTGCCGACGTCTGGGTCAACGGCGTGAGCGTCGGATCGCACAGCGGCGGCTTCACCCCCTTCGAATTCGACATCACCGAGGCCCTGAAGAAGGGCGACAATACGCTGCGTGTCCGCGTGTGGGATCCCACCGACGACGGCCCGCAGCCGCGCGGCAAGCAGGTCAACCGTCCCGAGGGAATCTGGTATACGCCGGTGACGGGCATCTGGCAGACCGTCTGGCTCGAGGCCGTGCCGCAGCAGTACGTCCGCAGCCTGAAGACGACGCCCGATCTCGACCGGAGCTGCTTCCGCGTTGAGGCCGACCTCTGCGGGGCGCAGCCCGGCGACCGCATCCGTGTACGGCTGCTCGACGGCGAGACGTGTGTCGCCCGGGCCGAGGCGATGGCCGGTGCCGCAGCCGAACTCTACGTGGCCGAACCCAAACTCTGGAGCCCCGATACGCCGCACCTCTACGACCTGGAGGTCGCGCTCGTCCGCAACGGACGCACGCTCGACGAAGTGGCCGGCTATGCGGCCATGCGCAAGTTCTCGATCGGCCGCGACCGGGCCGGCATCATGCGCCTGCAGCTCAACAACCGCCCGCTGTTCCAGTACGGGCCGCTCGATCAGGGCTGGTGGCCCGACGGTCTCTACACCGCGCCGTCGGACGAGGCGCTGGCCTTCGACGTGGTGAAGACCAAGGAGCTGGGCTACAACATGATCCGCAAACATATCAAGGTCGAACCGGCCCGCTGGTACTGGCACTGCGACCGCCTGGGCATGATCGTCTGGCAGGACATGCCGAGCGGCGATCAGGCCGACCGCATGCCCCAGTGGCAGAGCCGCAACTACTTCACCGGCGAGGAGAAGCACCGCTCGCCCCTCTCGGAGCAGTACTACCGCAAGGAGTGGCGTGAGATCATCGACTGCCTCTACAACTTCCCGTCGATCGGCGTATGGGTCCCCTTCAACGAGGCGTGGGGTCAGTTCAAGACCGTGGAGATCGCCGAGTGGACCAAGGCTTATGACCCGACGCGTCTGGTCAACCCGGCCAGCGGCGGCAACCACTATCTGACGGGCGATCTGCTCGACCTGCACCACTATCCCGCCCCGGAACTCTACCTCTACGACCACAACCGGGCGACGGTGCTGGGCGAATACGGCGGCATCGGACTGGTGCTGAAGGATCATCTCTGGGAACCCGACCGCAACTGGGGTTACGTGCGCTTCGATTCGCCGAAGGCCGTCACCGACGAGTACGAACGCTATGCCGAGATGCTCGAGCGGCTGATTCCGAACGGTTTTTCGGCGGCCGTCTACACGCAGACCACCGACGTCGAGACCGAGGTCAACGGACTGATGACCTACGACCGCAAGGTGATGAAGGTCGAGCCCGAGCGTCTGCGCGAGATCAACGGCCGGATCTGCCATTCGCTCGACGAAGAATAGTCCGTCCGGCAACTTGTACGGAGAGACACGACGCAACACCTCATTCACACCCATCCTTCGGGATGAACGGCTCGGAGCACGGCTCCGGGCCGTTTTTGTTGGCGGCATGGAGGCTCCGGATCCCTTCGTGGGACGCTTTCGGACGCCCGGCAGGCCGCGGTTTTCAAGGACGGCTTTGACCGAACGTTTTTTTTGGCTACTTTTGCAGTCGAATCTACACGACCTGAGATCAAAACCTTATGACTCGAAAAAACGTTTCACCGCTTGCGTGGGTCCCGACGGCCTACTTTGCAATGGGACTGCCCTTCATCATGCTCAACCTGGTAGCCCCGATCATGTTCAACGACTTCGGCATCAGCGACGCCCAGGTGGCCTTCTGGACCTCGCTGCTGATTCTTCCGTGGTCGTTGAAGCCCTTCTGGAGCCCCCTGCTGGAGATGTACCGCACGAAGAAGTTTTTCGTCGTTGCGACGCAGCTGCTTTCGGGCGTTTCGCTGGCCCTGGTGGCCATGGCGCTGCCGCTTCCGAACTTTTTCCCCTATGTGGTGGCGGTCATGGCGATTCTGGCCTTCAGCGGCTCGACCCATGACATCGCCCTCGACGGCCTCTATATCCACGAACTCACCCCGATGCAGCAGGCCCAGTACATCGGCTGGCAGGGCGCCTTCTACAACATCGCCAAGGTGACGGCCATGGGCGGACTGGTCTATCTGGCCGGGACGCTCGAGGAGCATGTCGGCGTGCTTTATGCCTGGATGATCATCATGGCGGCGAGCGGGCTGCTGCTCGTCGTGCTGGGGCTCTACCACCTGCGGGTGCTGCCTTCGGGCGGTGCCGCCACGGTCCAGGCCGCCCACGACCTGCGCGGCACGATGCGCGAGACATGGGAGGTCTTCCGCCTCTTCTTCCGCAAGCGCTACATCTGGATCTACATCGCGCTGATCGTCTTCTACCGCTTCGCCGAGGGTCTGGTCATCAAGATCGTGCCGCTGTTCCTCAAATCGCCCCTTGCCGATCAGGGGCTGGCCTTGACCAAGAGCCAGATCGGGCTCTACTACGGTACGTTCGGTGTGGCGGCCTTCGTCATCGGATCGATTCTGGGCGGCTACTTCATCTCGTGGCGCGGCCTTCGGAAGGCACTCTTCCCGCTGTGCTGCATCTTCAACGTGCCGTTTGCGGTCTATGCGCTGCTGGCGTGGCTCCAGCCGACCAATCCGGTGCTGGTCTGCGCAGCGATCGTCTTCGAGTACTTCAGCTACGGTTTCGGATTCGTCGGGCTGACGCTCTTCATCATGCAGCAGGTGGCTCCCGGCAAGCATCAGATGGCCCACTACGCCTTCGGATCGGCACTGGCAAATCTGGGCGTGATGCTCCCGGGCATGATCAGCGGTGTCATCAGCGATGCGGTCGGCTACCGGGCCTTCTTCCTGTGGTCGCTGCTGGCGACGATTCCGGCCTTCATCCTGACGTGGGTGGTTCCCTTCTCGCACGATCCCGAAAAGGAGGCACAGGAGGCTGCGGTCGGTGATGCTGTCACCGAATAGGCGGGGCGCCGTCGAACAGGTTGCGGGCCGGCTGCGGCGATAGAACCGGCCGGGAGGTCGTTGACCAAGTTTCGAACAGATTGCGGCGGTCGAACCGGCCGGAAACCGGCAGCTGAACAGATTGCTGAATAAACCGCCGAACAGGCGCTGCTGGCGCATCGGACGAAGGCCGTCTAGCCCGTCCGACACCGATACAAAAACGGCCCGGGGAATCACCCCGGGCCGTTGCTGTTTGTATGGGCGCCGCCGCTATTGGTTGCGCCACTTGTCGAGCTTGCCTTCGAGCAGCTTGATGAAGTATCCGCCTACGACCGAGCGGGCCTGGAACCCGACCTGACGCGGCGTGTCGGTGTAGACCCAGTCGGACATCGGCACGCGGTCCGTCGTCTCGTTCATGAAGCGGTAGATCGGGTCGATGAAGAGCTCGAACTCGCCCGGACGGTCCGACAGGGTGGCAGTCCACATGATCCAGTCGGTCTTCGTGTAGGTGCGGCGGTTGTCGAGCGGCAGACCGTAGGGATTCTGGATCGTCAGGTAGTAGTCGAGTTCGGTGCGGGCGATCGAGGGATCGAAGATCTCCAGTCCGAGGAGCTTGTCCCAGACGAGGTTGTACTTCTGGCTCCACGTGCCGGGCTTGTCGAACGTCAGCCGGTAGTGGTCGCCGTCGGCCGCCATCTCCTTCCACTTGGCCGCCATTTCGCGGGCCGAGGCGTAGGCCTTTTCGGCCTCTTCGGGCATCGAGAGCATCTCGGCCAGCATGCCGTAGGAGGCGATGCCCATGATGGCCTTGATCGAGAGGTTGGCGTTGTGGGCGAAGTGTCCGGCGAAGTCGTCCGTGCAGAGCTGGTTTTCGGGATCGAGACCGTACTCGAGCAGATAGTCCTTCCACGTGGTCAGCACCTCCCAGTGCTTCTTCGCATAGTCGGCATTCCCCTCGACGGAGGCCAGTGCGGCCGTCAGGATGAGCATGTTGCCGCTCTCCTCGACGGGCATGTCGCCGCCATAGGTCTGGCCGTTGGCCATGGGATAGGTGCCCACGTCATGAGCCGCAAAGGGTTTGGTCCAGCGGCCGCTTTCGCTGTAATAGAAGATGTGGTTGAGCATGCCCTTCACCAGCTCGGGGTTGTAGAGCAGGAAGAGCGGAGCCGACGGATAGGTGATGTCGACCGTACCGATCGAGCCGTTCGAGAAGTTCTCCTTCGAGAACCAGAGCAGTTCGCCGTCGGGAGATTCGACGAGCTTGTGGGCCGCGATCGACTGCCGGTAGGCCAGCGCGCAAAGTTCGGCATACTTCCGGCCGCCGGCCTCTTCGGTGGCCTGCATCAGCTGGCGGTCGAACTCCTCGCAACGCTTGAGCGTCGGGTTGTAGTTGTCGGCTGCGGACTTCAGTTCGCGGGTGATCGAGTTCTGGCCCGTGCGGTTCCAGTAGGGGCGGAGATTCTGGCCGAAATACTGGATCGAGTAGATGTCGTCGTAGCCGAGCATCACGTAGTCGCAGACGGTCTTGTCGCCCACCTTGCCCAGATCGTTCGCATAGGCCAGAGCGACGGGCTCCTTGAGCATGTTGTCGGTGCGGATCGAGGGTTGGCCCTGCGGGAGGGTTCCCGTTGCGGTGAAGGCATCCTTCGTGTCGTAGTAACCGGCCAGAGCCAGTTGACCCTTGCCGGCGGGGGTTGCCAGGTAGAAGTAGCCCCAGTCGATGCGGACGTTGTCGCCCTTCTTGCCGAGGATCTTCTGGTCGACGGTTCCCGTGCGGAGGAACTCGACGCCGTCGCTGCTGCCGGCCTCGGAGACGACGGCCTGGCTCAGATCGTCGACGGCCAGCTGCGGTGTGGCCTCGAGGTAGAGCTGCACGTCGTGACGGGCTCCGTCGACCGCGCGCACCTGCCACGTGAGGTAGTTCACCGGACGCGACAACAGGGCCAGATCGTCCATCAGCAGCGGAGCCGTGAAGATGGCCTCGACCTCGACGCCCCCGCACAGGAACGTGTAGACGGTGCGCGTGGGGAGGACGCTGACGGACTTCTGCTCGGCTGCCAGTCCGAACTCTTCGCGCGGAATCCGGCGGAAGAGTCCGAAGTCGACGTAGGCGCCGCCGACCGTGTTGTGGCAGTGGGCGGCGATGGTCACCTTGCCGGCCTTGAGCGTGGCGGCGGCATCGGCCGGCAGCGGCTTGCGGATGTAGCTCTCCCACGTGTTGCCCGTGTCGGCCACCTGGATGCCGTTGACGTAGAGCTCGAAGACGTCGTCATGCGAGTATTCGAGGATGAGATCCTCGGCCGAGAGGTCGCGGTCGATCTCGAAGGTGCGGCGCACCCAGATGTCGCGGCCGTCGCCCTGCCAGTCGGTTCCGATCCGCGGCATTTCGGGCGATCCGAAGGCGCCGGGGCCCGTCTGCCACGAGGCGTCGTCGTAGTCGGGGGCGGTCCAGTCGCCGGCGGGCTTGCGGTCCATGACGTAGCGGGCCGTCCAGGGCTCGAGAGCGATGGTCGGGAGGATGGTTTCGAGTTCGGGGTTCTCCACACCGAGGATGCGGTAGGTGGTGCCGTCGACGCGTACGGCGCCGGTCAGCGGCTGTTCCGTGCCGGTCCAGTGGTGGGTAGCCGATTCGTTGAGCCGGTCGGAGCCCGACCATACCGAGAAGTAGGGGTCGACGGTCACCAGCGGCACGGCAGGCGGTCGGATGCCGGTCGTGAGCGAGGTGTCGGTGCTTTCGATCGACGTGCCGCAGGCGGCCAGGGCGGCCGGGACGGCGCTGAGAAGAAGTTTCGTGAGTTTCATATCCGTTATTTGGTTTGAGTTTTTGCTTGTCCGGGATAGGGTTCGACCATGCAGCGCCGGGCCCAGGCCTCGTAGGCGGCGACCAGTTCGGCGAGCTTGTCGGGGTATTCGGCCGCGAGGTTGTGGCGCTCGCTGCGGTCGCGGTTCAGGTCGTAGAGCTCCCACGGTGCGCGTTCGCCGGGGCGGACGATCTTCCAGCCGTCGGCCGAAAGGTAGGCGCGCTCGTTGAAGTGTTCGAAGCCGATCCCTTCGCGATGCCCCTTGCGATGCCCCTCGCGCAGCACGGGAACCAGGCTCAGCCCCTCCATCGGGATGATTTCATGCCCCTTGTAGCGTTCGGGATAGGTGGCTCCGGCCAGTTCGACACACGTGGCCATGATGTCCATGACGTGGCCCGCTTCCGTCGTGATTGTCCCCTTCAGACGGCGGTCCATGCCCTTCGGCCAGAAGGCGATCATCGGCGTGCAGACGCCGCCCTCGTACGATTTGGCCTTCCAGTAGCGGAACGGCGTGTTGGCGACGTTGGCCCACTTCGCACCCAGCGAGGCGTAGGTCGTCTCGGGACCCGGGAGCACCTCCTTCTGCCGCGGATAGACCATCTCGCGGCCGTCGCGCGTACGGTCCGGGCGGTCGTTCTCGCCCGGCGAATAGTTCTGGCAGACCTCGCTGCTGCAGCCGTTGTCCGAGAGGAAGAGGATCAGCGTATTGTCGAGCTGGTGGGTCTCCTCGAGGGCCCGGATCACCTGGCCGATGCCCTGATCCATGCGGTCGACCATCGCCGCATGGACGGCCATGGCCCGTGCGTCCCACTCGGCCGTGGGGTTCTCCTCCCAGCTATCGTCGAACTGGCGCTCGGAGAGGAAATCCTCCGCCTGGCCGAAGAGTTCCATCTGCTGCTGGCGTTCGTAACGCTGCTGGCGGATCTGCTCCCAGCCGACGGTGTAGGTATCCTTGTACTTTTCGATGTCCTCGGGCAGGGCGTGCAGCGGCCAGTGGGGCGCCGTGTAGGCCAGGTACATGAAGAACGGACGGTCGGACCGGGCATGCAGGCGGATCTCCTGCTCGGCGCGGTCCGAGAGGGCCTGGGTGATGTAGTAGCCTTCGGGCACCTCGCGGACGGGCACCTCACCCTCCACCAGGCTGAACGGATCGAAGTAGTCCACCACGCCGTAGATCGTGCCGTAGTGGGTGTCGAAGCCCCGGTTGACGGGGTAGTTGCACAAGTCGGAGAAGGTCTCGTGGAAGACGCGGTGGTTCAGCCAGTCGCGTTGATCCGGCCGCAGCGGGGTCTCGGCGACGTGCCACTTGCCGACCATCGAGGTGGTGTAGCCCGCCTCGCGGAGTACCTCGGCGATGGTCACGGCATTGCGCGAGAGCGTGCCGCGATAACCGGGCAGTCCGTCGTCGAAGGTCATGCGACCGATGCCGGCCTGATGCGGGTAGAGCCCCGTGAGCAGCGAGGCGCGGGTCGGGCAACTGCGGCTCGTGTTGTAGAAGCGGGTGAAGCGGAGCCCCTGGCTGGCCAGACGGTCCAGATTCGGCGTCTGGATCTCGCCACCGTAGCATCCGAGGTCCGAATAGCCCAGGTCGTCGCAGAGGATCACCAGGATGTTCGGGCGCTTGTCGGCCGGACGTTTGGCGTCGGCCGGAGCCGCGGCGGCGGTCAGCAGGGCCGCCGGGATCATGATTCGTTTCAGTTCCATGGCCGGGGGTTATTCGTTGACGGGTTCGAACGTGACGGCGCAGCCTCCGTCGGGCGCCATCTCGATGCGCAGCGTGTCGGCGGCCGTCAGACGGCGCTCCTCGATGCGGTACGACATGCGCAGCGTGTCGTCCGTCCGGTCGGCGTAGATGCGGGCCTTGTAGGTGACGTCGGGGCGCAGGAAGGCGAGGCTCTGGTTGATCGTGCGGGCTTCGGCGTTCGTGCCGGCGCCGAGGTAGAAGCGATCGCCGGCGCGGCGTGCCACGACGATCCAGTCGCCGATCTCACCCTGCAGCGCTTCGGACCAGTCGCAGTCGGCATCGAAGTCGCGGAAGAACTGGAAGGCCGGATGACCCTCGTAGTTCTCGATCAGGTCGGCCGCCATCTGCAGCGGCGAATAGATGATCACCCAGTTGGCGATCTGGCGGGCCAGCGTGGTCTTGATCGAGCAATGGGTGTTGTCGCCGTTCCACTGGATACGCCCCGGATCGGCCTTGGCGCGGTCGTAGTAGATGTCGAAGATGCCGGGCGTGTAGTCCATCGGGCCGCTCAGCAGCCGCACGTAGGGCAGCGTGCAGAGGTACTCCGAGGAGTTGCCCTCCGACCAGGCGTTCCACTCCATGCCGCGGCCCCCTTCGCGGGTCATCATGTTGGGCCACGTACGGCGGATGCCGGTCTCCTTGATCGGTTCGTGGACGTCGAGCATCAGCTGGTAGCGTGCGGCCATCTCCACGACGCGCTGATAGTGCTGTACGCCGTACTGCGAGTGGTGCGAATAGCCGCCCTTGATGCCGCCGGCGTAGCCCGTCTTGAGGGTATGGACGCCCAGTTCGGCGTAACGCTTCATGGCCTCCTCCATGCGGGCTTCGTAGTCGGGGATGTTGCCGCCGGTTTCGTTGTGCATCCAGAGTTCGATGCCCTTTTCGGCGGCGTAGCGGGCGATGCGTTCCAGGTCGAAATCGGCGTAGGGCTCCACGTAGTCGAACTGTTGGTTGCCGCCCCAGTTCTCCCAGCCGCGGTTCCAGCCCTCGAACAGGACGCCCTGGATGTGGTTGGCGGCGGCGAAATCGATGTGGCGGATGGCATTTTCGGTCGTGGCGCCGTGACGCGGGCCCATGGTCCAGACCTGCGTGCCGAGGTGCATGCCCCACCATACGCCGACGTACTTCTGGGGCTTGATCCATGACGTGTCGGCGATCTTCGACGGCTCGTTCAGGTTGAGGATCAGCGCCGAGTTGATCAGGTCGACGGCGCGGCGGCCGATCTGCAGCGTACGCCACGGCGTGGTGAAGCTTCCGCCGACGCGGGCCTTCACACCGTCGGGCAGCGGAGCCAGTTCGGCCTTGAACGAGAGCGAATCCTTCCGGAGCAGGTGCATCTCGGGGTAGTCATACAGGGCTGCCTCGTGGATGCTGCCGTAGAGGTCGCCCACATGGAACGTAAAGGGGGTGTTGGCGCGTTCGACGGCCGAGATGGCCTGTTCGCGATAGGGGAGCTCGTAGGTGTCGTAATTGCCGTCGATGCTCCACGAGAGGCCGTCGTGGGCGAAGTTCAGCTGCGTGAGTTCGTCCATGATGAGCAGCGAATCGGCCGGCGTGTCGTATTCGTAGCGGAAGCCGACGCCGTCGTCGAAGGCCCGGATGCGCAGCGTCAGTGCCACGCCCTCCGGATTGTGCATCCTGACGGCAATTTCGTTGTGGCAGTCACGGATTTCGCGGTTTTCGCCCCAGGGCTGGGTCCATGTTTCGTCGCGGTGATCCTTTTCGACGGTTTCGATCTCGAATCCCGAGGCGAGGTTGCGGTCGACGGCCTCGAGCCCCAGACGCGACGGGGCGATCAGCGTCTGCTTGTCGACTTCGACGCGCAGCGAGGGAACGCCCGCCTCATCCAGCGAGACAATGGTTTGGATACGGCCGTCGGGCGAAGTGACCTTGGCGTCGTTGCTGCATCCGATCATCGTGGCGGCACAGGCTGCGGCCGTCAGCAGTGTGAATAGTTTCATCATGTCTTGTTCCGTTTTCCTGATTGTAGCGTTTGTTCGGTTTCTGGTCTTGTGCAGGGGTTAAACGAAGCCCTTCCCCGACGGGAAGGGCTTCGGGCAATCCTTGCAAATGGGTATGTCTCGATCGTTTCCGACCGGACGCCCTCCTTACGGACGGGTGTTGAAGACGGGGCGGTCGACCGATTGCGACGTGGGCTGCAGTCCCGGAGCCACGGGCCAGCCGTCGACCCAGTTGATGCGGTCGAGCATCAGACAGCGGTAGTCCTTGTCGTTCGGATAGGCGTGGTAGAGGATCCAGTCCTGACCGGCGTCGTCGGTGATGATGCGCGAGCAGTGGCCCGGCGACGAGAAGGTGTCGTTGCCCTGCAGGATGAGTTCGTCGTGCACGCTCATCATGTCGTTTCCGTCCTTGTCGACATAGGGGCCGAAGAGGTTCTGCGAACGTCCCACGACCAGCCGGTAGGTGCCTCCCTTCGAGTAGTCGCCCGTCGAGACGATCAGGTAGTACCATCCGTCGCGTTTGACGACGACCGTCGCCTCGTACTGACCGCCGGCCACTTCGCGGCGTTTCTGCGTCGCCTTGTTCTTGATGGCCAGACCGTCTTCGGTCAGTTCCAGCACGCTGATGCTGCGGAAACTGCCCCAGAAGAGGTAGTTGTGGCCGTTCTCCTGGTAGAGGTAGGCGTCGATCGAGATGTCGACCCCCTGCTCGTTGCTGTCGATGAGCTTGCCCAGGTCCCGGAACGGTCCCGTCGGCGAATCCGATACGGCCACACCGATGGCATGCTTGTAGTTGTTGCCCGGCTGCGAGTAGTAGATGACATACTGGTTCCCGACGCGGTTGACCGAGGGGGCCCAGATGCCGGCGTTCTGATCGGTGATCTGGGGATGGGTGGCGTCGGTGAAGACCGCTCCCACGCGCGTCCAGTTCATCAGGTCGGACGACCGCATGATCGGCACGTTGCGCATGTTGGCATCGTTGCGGTTGTGCTCCGTGGCGTAGAGGTAGAAGTAGCCGTCGTCGGCGCGGATCACATCCGGATCGGGCAGCGAGAAGGCCGTGAAGATCGAGTTCGAGTAGGCGACGGGCAGCGTCGTGACGGTCAGCGTGTTGGTCTGCGAGGCGAGCCACGTGTTGTCCTCGACGCGGGTGCGGACGCTCCAGATGACGGCGAGCGTCTGTTCGCCGGCTGCGGCGTTCCGGTCGAAGAGCGACTGCACCTGTTCCCTGGTGAGCGTGTATTCGGTCTCCTGGCCGGCATCGAACGAGGCCAGCGGCTGCGAGAAGTCGCCCTCCGCGCGATCGATCAGCAGCGTGTAGCCCGGGGTCTTCTGACCGTTGCTGCGGGCTGCCGACCAGCTGAAGGTGAGCGATTCGCCGAGCAGCACCAGGTCGGCGCGGCTGTTGTTCTCGGGGGCGAAGAGCGCCTCGACGACGTAGGGCTCGACCGTATTGGTGATGGTCATCGTCCGGCGGACGGGGCTGTCGTAGTGGGTCTGTCCGGCCACGGTCCGCACGCTCCATGCGAGTGAGGCTTCGCCGTTTGTCTGTGTCGCCTCGTAGACTGTTTTCAGCTCCTGATACGAAAGCGAGAGCTGCGTCGAACTCTTGCCCTGGGTCGGGAACGCGGCTACGGGATTCGTGAAGTCCCCTTCGGCGCGGTCGAAGACCACTTCGTAGCTGTCGAACTCACCCCGTGCGGCCTCCCACCAGAAGGTGAGGTTGTTCAGTGCGTCGAGGTTGACCGTGAGCCCCTCCTTGGGGGCCGTGAGCGTCTCGACGACGGGTTCCGTGCCCGTGGCCTGCTCGCCCGGGCCGGTCGGAGTATCACTCTCCGACCCGCCGCAGGCGGACAGGATGCCGGCACCGAGCATGACAAGCAGTGCGGTCATCTTTCCGGGTTTATTCATGTGCATTGACGAATTCGTGCGTGTAGTGACCCTTGTCGTCGTTCATGTAGAGGTAGAGATCGGCGTACCAGCGGGTCAGGTTGTTGCCGTCGCACAGCTCGGAGGGATACTTGAAGGCAGGATTCCACTGGTCCGGAGTGGCCGGTTGAACATACCAGTAACCTGCTGCGGTCGAGAAGCTGGGGCGTTCACCGTTCGAATCCATGCGGCCGTAGGGCTGAGCTTCGCCGTCGAGGATAAACTTGAACTTGTAGCGCTCGTCGAATCCCCAGGAGGCCGACTGCAGTTTGATGTTGAGGTCGTGGATGGCCCAGACGCCCTTGCCTTCGTAGGTCATTTCGGTCTCCTCGGAGGTCCAGCAGAAGAAGTGCGAAACCTTGTCTACCGAGACGACATAGGCCTTGCCCGTAGCGACGTTGAAGCGGATGCGGTAGATGCCGGTCTCGGCGATGGGAGCCTCGGCCTCATCTGCCGACGAGATCTCCTTGACCTGCGTGCCGTCGGCCGAGAGGGTGTAGAGGGCGTTCGAGAACTGCGAACGGAAGTAGAACTTGCTGCCGCCTTCGATGCGGGTGAAGATCTCGTATTTGTAATCCTCGTCCTTGAAGCGGTCCACCTCTCCGGCTTTGTCGATCGCGGTGTTGTACGAATCGGCGGTGATGTAGGACATCTTCTGTCCGGCCTCGGTGCCGGTGCCGTCGATGTAGAGGGCGTCGCCGTCGCTGAAGTCCTTCACCTCGAGGGGATTCACGAACTCATGGGTGTAGTGGCCCTTGTCGGCGTTCATATAGAGGTTGACGTCGGCGGCCCACTTGCCCAGATTCGAGTCGTCGCACAGCCAGGCCGGATACTTGAATACCCAGAAGTCCCAGCCCGTGTAGGAGAGCTGCAGCTCCCAGTAGGCGGCGTTTTCGCTCTGGCCCGGGCGATTGTTGGTGACCGTCCCCTCGTTGTTCTTCGAGAGGCCCTGCACCTGGTCGATGCCTTCGAGCTTCATCACGAAGCGGTAGCGGTCCTCCTTGTAGGAGCCCATGTCGCGCAGTTGGATGTGGTACTGCGAGAGTGTCCAGAGACCCTTGCCGGCGTAGTTCATCACGGCATCGGTGTAGTTGTTCTGGTCGTAGCCGCCCCATGCGAAGCGCAGGTTGATGTACTCGACCTTGCGCATGTCGAACTTGTTCGTGCCGTCGGCCTTGAAGCGGATGCGGTAGATGCCGGCCTCGTCAACCGTGGTGTAGGTCTCGGCCTCGTCCTCCTTCTCGACGAAACCGTCGTTCGGGTCGGCCTTGAAGAGGTGGGTCTTTTCCTGATCCTCGTTCGTCGTGTAGAAGGCGTACTTCTCGCCGGCCTCCAGACGCGTGAAGATCTCGTAATAGGGGAAGTCGTTCCAGTTCTGGCCCACCTTCTCCATGCGGTCGTGCCAGCTGTCGTTGTCGGTGGCGTAGTATCCCTCGTCGATGTAGGAGGCCTTCTGGCCGTTTTCGGTCGAGCCCGGGATCTCGATGTAGAGATCATCGCCCTCGGCGAAGACGCCGACCTTCTTTTTCGGGATGATCGAGAAGTTGCGCGTCTCCTCCGAAATCATCTCGGTCTTGTCGATCCGAGCGTAGACGGCCCATTTGAGCATGTAGGCATCCTCCGTGGCGGCAACCGACGAAGCGTTGTAGAGCTGGGTCAACTGCTCCTTGGTCACGGTGGTCTGCGTGGCGGCCTCGGCGCTGGCGGTCGGGTTGATTTCGACCTCCAGCAGCGGATTCGTGAAGTCCTTGTCGGCGGCGTCGATGACCATCCGGTAGGAGATCAGCTTCGCATCGCCGAGCCATACGGGCTCCGACCACGAGAAGGTGACGTCATCTTCGAGCTCCTTGAGGTTGATGACCGTGTCGTTGTCGGGCGAGATCAGCGTCTCGACGACGACCTCCGAGCGGGTCGTGAGATTCATCGTCCGGGTTTCGGTCGAGGCCAGACGGCCCTCGTTCGAGGTGGTGTAGACGCGCCAGTCGAGCAGTGCCGATTCGCCGGCCTGATCGACGTTTTCGTCGAAGAGCGTCTGGATATCCTCCAGCTGCAGCGTGTAGTTGTTCTCCGTGGTGGTGAAGCTGGCCACGGGAGCCGAGAAGTCGCCTCCGTTCTTGTCGAAGACCAGGTCGTAGCTGACGCCTTCGCCGACCGACTTCCATTCGAACCGAAGACCTTCGAAGGTGGCGGGGTCGAGCAGCAGCATGCTGACGCTCAAATTGTTCCTGGGAGCTTCCAGTTTCTGGACACAGGCCGGACCCGTACTTCCCGAGTCCGTGTCGTCCGTCGAGCAGGAGACGAGTGCCGCCGCCAGTGCGAAGACGGATAACAAAGTTTTCTGAAGTGTCATAAGCAGGGTTTTAGTGGTTTTATTGATTTGTTTTTCGTTTATCGGATTTTGCCGGTTGCGGCCGTTTCCGCCACGCGGGTGGAGGCGGGGCCGAGATAGGAGCGTCGGAGGCCGCCGAAGTCGATCACGATCTTCTGGATGACCATGCCCGGATCTCCCGTGCGGATACGGAGCGTGTGGCGGCCCGGTTTGTCGACATACAGCGTCGAGCGGTTGACGACGCTGTTGCGCAGCACGCTCTCATACCACAGCTGGCTGTACTCCTCGTGCGAGGAGGAGGGGGTTGCGATGGCGCCGTTGTCGATCTGGACGCTGTATTTCGTATCGGAATTCGTATTCTCCGGGAGTCGGAAGTCGCGGTCCGAGCTGAGGGGAAAGAGCGGCAGCACGCACGTGTAGACATCGACCAGTCCGGCATCGAAGCAGTAGAAGTCGTATTCGGCCGTCGGGGTCTTCTCGTCGCGGTAGTTCTGCAGCGGGGCCGTCGGGGCGCCCAGCTGGAGGGCATCGCCTTCGGGGGCCAGCCCGGCGACCCGACGGATCTCGAGGGCGCCGTTTCCGGTGATACGGTGGTATTCGGCGGCCGGAATCGAGACGCAGCCGTCGCTCTGGACGTAGATCCCCTCCAGCTCCCGGCGCGTCGGCGTTGCCGGGTTGAAGACCGAGACGAGGATCCGCTCCCGACAGCCGTTCGCCCGTACGCGGATCTCACCCGACGGATTCTCCGTATCGGGCAGACGCGACCAGTCGATGCGCACCTCGATGCGGGCGGCGTCGGCGGTCGAGCCCTTGCTCTGCGAGAGCTCTATCCACGGTTCGGAGGCCTCGGCCTGCCAGTCGATCACGCCGTTTCCGGTGTTGTAGATCTCGAAACTGCGGCTTTGGCGCAGATAGCGGTCGATGACCGGCAGCGCATGGTAGCTGCGCATGCCGCTGACCCCTTCGCCTTCGACCGCCACCCGGGCCGCTGCCGGTCCCGCGGGATTGTACTGCTGCAGATCGGGGAGCCGGAAGTAGGCGCTCGTGTTGTCGTAGTTCTGACGCAGCGACATCATGTGGCGCCACTTGCCGCCGAGCAGCGAGTTGTATTCGCGGGTGATCCGTTCGAGCGAATCGTGGCAGGCGCGGACCTGTTGGGCTACGCGGTTGGTCGACGAGCGGTGCTGACGCGCATACAGGCGGTTGAGCTGGCCGCCGATCGTCATGCGGTTCATCAGGTCGGTGCCCAGAAAGGGGTACCATACCAGCTGGCAGAAGGCCGGACGTGCCGCTTCGGGCAGCGAATCGTATACGTGACGGGCGTAGCGGCCCAGTTCGCGGCAGGCCTCCACCCGGCGGCGTGCCTCCCCGTAGTTGACCAGCGAGAAGCCGGTGTCGGTGAGTTGTTCGCAGCCCGATCCGTAGTGGTTCCAGTGGAAGCCCCAGCCCATGTATTCGGGTTTGCGCTGGAAGGCCAGTTCGAGCATCGTGTCGTAATGGCTGCGCAGACCGTCGTAGAGCTCCTCGCCGAAGAATCCGCTCAGCCAGCGGGCCGGGAATTCGACGACGTTGTCGGCCGTGAAGGCGTCCAGATCGTAGGCCATGGCCAGGAAGAGCGCCACCTGCATCTCGCAACCCTTCAGATCGCCGCAGTTGAGCAGCCAGTAGCGGTCGGCCGTCGTGTCGTAGGCCTTGCGCAGCTCCTCGTACATCAGAGCCGGGTGCGTCGTGCTGAACCACAGGTAGCTGTGCGGCACGCCCAGGTAGGAGACGTGGTAGTAGACGCCCGAACGACCCGGGCGTTTGCGCTCGCGGGTGTCGCTCAGCCGCTTCAGGTAGCCGTAGTTGTCGTCGGGCCAGACGATCGTCACGTCGTCGGGCAGCTCCAGACCGTTCGAGTAGATCTCCAGCACCTCCTTGTAGGGGGTGAAGACCTGCGGGATGCGGTCGACGTCGCCTCCGACCTCCCGGGCGAGCATGTCGCGCTGGTCGGTCAGTGCCTCTGAGAGCATGCGCACCTTTTCACGCATCGGGATTCCGTTGGCCATGACGGCATCGTGCAGCCCCCGAAGCGCCAGCGGATAGGCATTCTCGTAGGGGGCAGCCTCGCGTACGCGTTGGGCCAGCACCCGGTTCATCCTTTCGCGGTTGGTGTCGTAGTTCCATTCGCCCATCGTCCCGCGGTCCCATTCGCGGGCCGTGTTGAAGAGCAGCGGCTCGCAGTGGGTCGAGGTCATGACGATGGCAAACGAATCGGCCACCATGCGGTTTTCGGCGATGCTGTGGAAGGGTGTTGAGACGGGGTGCATGGCCGGAGCCAGCAGATTGGCCTTCAGCCGCAGCAGCAGTTCGCAGATCTTGGCGTAGGTCCGCGGGCCGATGTTGCCGCGCTCCTTTTCGAACGTCTTCGAGGCCCAGGGTGTCAGTCCCCAGTCCTCGTCGTTGAGGAAGATGCCGCGGTAACGCACCGAAGGCTCTTTCGAACAGTAGCCGTCGGCCTCGACGTAAAGGCGGTCGTGGTGGCGCACCGGAACGTCGGCCCACCAGCTCCAGGGGCTGACGCCGATCATCTCCGAGAGCGACATCAACCCGTAGGCGGCGCCGCGCCGGTCGCTGCCGACGATCACCAGCGCCTCCGTCATCCCCGGCCGGGGACGGCGCACGGTCTGAATCAGGTAGCGTTCCCATCCGCCGCGGATCGGCGACGGATCGATTCTGCCCGCGGCAACCAGCTCCCGAATCCATTCGCATCCGTCCAGCGTCCCGACCATCACGCAGCACCGGAGCCCTTCCGACGACTCCGTGACCCGGGCTTCGCGGCCCGTGACGGCGCGGAGGTCCTCCGCAAAGAGTTCGGCGGCCTTGCGCACGACCGGGGCATCGCTGCCGTCGATCAGGATGACCGGCTGCTGATCCGGCCCGGCCAGCGTGAAGAGTGCCGGACGCTTCCCCTCCTTACGGTCCGCATACACCCGTACCGGCCCGGCCTCCAGGCTTTGGAGACCGAGCAGAACGAGCATGCAGGCAAACGACAGGAGGCGTTTCATGGTTTGCGGACTATTGGATTTCGATCGAGTTGAGCAGATTGAGTTTTCCGTCGTGGATCAGTTTCAGGATCAGTTCGCCGAAGAGTGTGTTCTGCCAGGCGAACCACGGGCGGGTGAACTTCGCGGGGTCGTCCTTGTGGAAGGATTCGTGCATGAAGCCCGTGCCGGCGTCGGTGGTCATCAGCATCTCGATGCACTGCTTGATCTCGGCGTCGTCGGTCGACGTGAAGGCCCGCATCATGATGCTCATCGGCCAGATCATGTCGTAGCCGATGTGCGGGCCGCCGATTCCTTCGCCGGCCTTGCCGCGGAAGAAGTAGGGGTTGGCCTCGCTCCAGACGAAGCGGCGCGTATTCCGGTAGATCGGGTCCGAAACCTCCACATCGCCCAGATAGGGCATCGCCAGCAGGCTCGGCACATTGGCGTCGTCCATCAGGAAGCGGTTGCCGAAGCCGTCCACCTCGAAGGCGTAGATCTTGCCGAATTGCGGATGCTCCACCACGGCATACTTCTTCAGCGCGGCCTCGACCTCGTCGGCCAGTGTCGTGCACTCCTTGGCCAGGGCCTTTTCGCCGTTGACCTTGCGGAGGATCTCGGCGGCCTTGCGCAGCGACGAGACGGCCATGAAGTTCGACGGCACGAGGAAATCGAACGTCGTGGCGTCGTCCGACGGGCGGAACGACGAGACGATCAGTCCGACGGGATTGACCGGATTGCCCCATCCGTCGCAGCACTTCGTGTCGAGCTGACGGTCGGTCATGCGGCGGAAATAGTACGGGCCGTTGCCGTCGCGGCGCTGCTGGGTGCGGAAGGTCGTGAGGATGTTCCGCACGGCGTCGAGCCACGCCTGGCCGAAGATCGTCTCATCGCCCGTGGTCTTCCAGTAGTGGTAGGCCAGGCGGACGGGATAGCAGTGCGAGTCGATCTCCCACTTGCGCTCGTGGACCTCGGGGCGGATCGGCGATCCGGTCTGGTCCGATTCCCAGTGGCTGCCCGTGGCACCGTCGTTGAAGGCGTTGGCGTAGGGATCCGTGTTGATGAGCTTGAACTGGCGGACGATCACGCCGGCGATCATGTTGCGCAGGTGTTCGTCGCGCGGAGCCAGCTGTACGTAGGGCCATACCTGGGCTCCCGAGTCGCGCAGCCACATGGCGTGGATGTCGCCCGTGTAGACGAACGTGTCGTAGAGACCGTCTTCGCCCTTGTCCTTGAAGTGAACCGTGGTGTCGAGCGTGTTGGGGAAGCAATTGCCGAACATCCAGGCCAGCCGGGGGTTGGTCAGCTGGCTCTGGACTTCGGCGATTGTCTGCTCGACGGCTTCCGATACGAAGAGCCGATCCTGCGGTGCAGGGCGCTGCGACTCATAGGTTTGAGCCGCAAGCGCACCGATGCACAGCAGACCGCTGAAGGTCAGAAGAAGTCGTTTCATCGTTGCGATTATTTGTCACGGAACGAACGTTCGTGGTAATAGTCCGCCTTGTCGGTGTTGTTCATGTGGACACGGAACGTGGCCAACTGTCCGACGCCTTCGCTGTCGCTCTTCGACTTCCAGGTGTGATCCCACTCTCCGATCGAGCCGTGCGTGAAGCGGTAGATGTTGTAGAACTTGGGATCGGCCTCCGGCGTGGCGTTGTTGCGGCAGTCGTCGTCCCAGAACGACCAGCGCTCGGCGCTTTCGTCGTCGTAGGTGGCGATGAAGTAGTAACGCGTGTCGTTGCTGCTGCCGTTGGTGACCACCCAGGCGAAGTCGACGATCTCCCAAACGCCGTTGCCCGTATAGGTCATCTCCACCTGGCTGGCGTCACCGAACCACGGATGGTTCCAGAACTCGACCTTGGCGATCTTCTTCATCGACCAGGTCATGGTGTTGAAGTTCACGTAGATCCAGTAGATGCCCGCGTCGGGAGCCGTATTCTCGGTCACCTCGTCGTAGGTGCAGCGCAGCGTGCCGCTCTCCTCGAGTGCGAAGTAGCGGTCGAGGTTGTCCTTGACGGTGAAGGTGCCCTCGGAGAGGCGCGTGAAGCACTCCATGGCGCCCGGCTCGCGGTCGGCGATGTGCTGACCCTTGGTCGTGCCGATCGGAAGTGCGGCGTTGAGTTTCACGGCGCTGCCGTTCTCGGTGGCCGTACCCTCGATCGAGAGGGCCGACGGCATCGGGTCGACCGTATTGGGCAGCGTAACCTGGATGGTGCGGAAGTTCTGCGGATCGACTGTCCGGTTGTTGCCCTGGATCGTGCGGACGGTCCATTTGATGGTCTTGGTCTGGCCGGGCAGGCCGCCGCACAGCGAGACGATGGTTGAAAGGGTGGTCGTCTCGAGTTCGAGCGACGGCTCGAAGCCGTTCGAATCACTCGCCGCCACATAGGCCGGGTTGGAGAAATCGCCCTCCTCGGTGTCGAAGAGCACCTGGTAGACGACGCTGCCGGCCGACGAGCTGGCCCATTCGAAGATGAGCGAAAGGCCCGTCGAGGTATCGATCGAATATTGATCTCTGGGGAAGTAGAGCTCGGGCGAGATCAGCGTGTCGGACTGCCCGTTCGATTCGTCGGAATCGCACGCCGCGGCGGTGAAGGCCAGCGCGGCGGCCGTAAACAGATACAATATGTGTTTCATGGTTCGGTTCGGGTTTATTGGTATCTTTCAATGAGCCACATCGATTCGATGGCCTGGGCGGCGCTGGCATAGGCACCCTGCGAGCCTCCCGTGCCGGGATCGCGCGGCGTCGTGCACTTCACGCCGAAGTAGGAGTCCTTCCAGCCCACCGGGCTCTTGTCGATGCCGATGGTCCAGTAGTAGGAGGCGTGGCGCAGCACGTAGCGGCTCAGCTCCTGACGGATTGCCGGGTCTACGGCGTCGATCTCCTTGTCGATGGCCATGCGGGCGGCCCAGTGGAAGAATACGGCGTGGAAGATCGAGTTGTTCTCGTCGGTACCCTCGTCGCGCATGATACGCTCTCCTTCGTAGGTTTCGTTCATCGACGAGGAGGTCATCTGGCCACGGGCGGCGGAGATGGCCTTCTGCAGGAATCCGGTCTCGCCGGTGAGTTTCCACAGCAGGCGTCCGGCCTCCATGCAGGTGCCCTGCGTGTAGCTCAGGGGCGGATTGTCGAGTGTTCCGTCGGAGTTCATGGCGTGGATGTTCTGGTCGAAGCAGGTCTGCGACTCGAGCAGATACTGGTTGTACTCCTCGACGTTGCCGGCCTCCTTGGCATACTGGGCCAGCATGGCCGAGGCGATGGCGCCGGGACCGTTCGTACACGAGTTGGCGCCCGTGTCGGTCATTTTCCACGGCAGCCAGCCGTACTTGTTCAGCGCGAAGCGCGGACGCACGCACTCGTCCCACGTGAGTTTGGCGGCGGTGTAGTAGGTCTGGTCGCCCGTTGCGTCGTACATCTGCAGCAGGGCGATGGTGATCCACAGCGTATCGTCCGTGAAGTCGTTGCCGAAGCCCGACGAGCCGCGCCACGTCGAGTTGCCCTCGTAGTTGTTGCCGCGCTTGTCGTACCAGCGCTTGAAGTAGCTGCGGATGAGAGCGGCCTGATCCGGATCCGAGAGTTTGATCCGGTTGTAGTAGTCGACCATGGCTGCCATGGCGTGAGCCTGCTGCCAGTAGTTGTTTCCGTTGTTCTTGTCGTTGTTGTATTCGCTGTAGGAGAAGACGCCGTCAGCTCCGTTGCGGTTCGAGCTGCAGTAGAACCGTTCGATGAATGCGGTCGACACCGAATCCGCCGCCTCTGTCCAGTCGATGTCGTAATCGGCGTAGGCATTGGCTTTCTGCTCGGTCTTGGGATTGGTGATGGACATGTAGTCTTCCTCGCAGGCGACGGGAAGGACGGCAAGCATGGATAATACGAACAGGGTTCCCATGGATTTATAGAGTTTCATAGTTTTCCGGTTGTTTATTTGAATTTGTATTCGTGCCACCACGTGCCGGCCGGGTTGTCACCGTTCAGGTAGAGGTAGCAATCCAATGCGCGACCGCAGTCGCTCGAGAGGAAGTTGTAGGTTTTGTCCCAGTCGACGTTACCGATCGTCTCGCTGGTGTAGAGTTTCACCTTCAGGTAGTCGGTCGTGTACTCCGAGCCGAGGCTGCTCTGGGTTCCCAGATAGAGCTTCGAACCGTCGCCGAGCGTGGCGTTGAAGCGGTGACGCGTGTCGTTGGCCGAGTTGTCCGAGATGGTATTCTCGTAGTCGAGCAGCACCCAAACGCCCTTGCCGGCGTAGGTCATCGGCTCGCGGACGGTCGACATCTTGTTGTCGGCCCAGGCGGCGGCGTAGTACTCGATGCTGGTGACGGTGTTGTACTCCCAGGTCATCACGCCGAAGTCGACCTTGATCCAGTAGATGGCTTCCGACGGCATGCGGTTGTTGACCGGTGTTTCGGAGTAGGTGATCGTTCCGTCGTCGTTCAGGGCGTAGTAGCGGTTCAGGTCGTCGACGACGGTGAAGTCGGTGCTGCCCTTGATCTTGGTGAAGCACTCGAAGGTACCCTCCGTGGCGGCGGTGTTGTCGATGCCCGGCGATACGATCATCGGGATGCCGGCCGTCGGGTCTTCAACGGCGTCGCCCGTCAGGGTGACGGTCTGCGGCAGCGGCGACATCGAGTTCATCGTCGTGACGGTGATCAGCCGCGATTCGGCATAGAGGTTTCCGTTGATGCCTTTCGAGGCGCGGACCGTCCAGCGCAGCTTGCCCTTTTCCATGATGCCGAGGCCGGCGGCCTGGGCCACCGAGTTGAGCTCCTTGGCCGTGACGGTCAGATAGGTCTGCGAGCCGGTAAGCTGGCTGGTCAGGGCGGCCAGCGGCTGAGAGAAATCGCCGTTTTCGCGGTCGAAGAGCAGTTCGTAGGAGACGAATCCGTTGTCTTCGGCTACCGAAGGGCTCCATTCGAAGCGGACGTCCGAACCCAGCGAGAGGTCATACTCGGCGTCGATCTTCGGCAGATAGAGCTGGTCGCCGGTCTGGATGTTGTAGTTGATCTCATTGCCGTCGTCGGTGCATCCCGTGGCGAACGGTGCGGCCGCAAGGGCCAGGATCGTTATGTTTCGCAATAAGGTATTCATAATCTTCGGTTCGTTAGGATTGTTGCGGCAGAGATCTACCATCCGGGATTCTGCGTGAGGTTGCTGTTGATGTCCCGTTCGCTCTGCGGGATCGGGAACCAGTATTTCATGTTGTAGGGAGTTGCGCAGATGATGTTGCTGCCGTCGTCGAGGAACGGGGCGCCCGTAGCCTGCGAGGTCAGATAGGCGGCGCCGGTGCTCTTGAGCGAGGGGTTGTCCATCAGGGCCCAGCGGCGGATGTCGAAGCAGCGGCGGCCCTCCAGGGCAAGTTCCGCACGACGCTCGTCGCGGATCGTCTGACGCAGATCCTGGCCGTCGCCCGGATATGCGCAGTAGGCCTCGTCGAATCCGGCGCGCTCACGCAGCGGGCGGATCGTGGCGTTCCATACGTCGGCACTCATCTTGCCCGTTTCGTACATCGACTCGGCATACATGAGCAGCACGTCGGCATAGCGCATCTCCATCAGGGGCTTGTACGAGCCGCCGCCGGCACCTACCGTGTTGGCCACGTAGTTCTTGATGTTGTAGTAGCCCGTCTGCGTACGGTCCTGCGTGCTGTTGTACGAGTCGGCCAGTGCGGGGTCGGTCTGCTGAGCGACGGCTTCGTCGTTGGGGTTGGTCCAGCAGGTGTAGGTACCCTTGCCGACACCCTCCGAGCCGATGATCTTGCAGGCCTTGGCCTCGGGGATCTCGATCGTGCAGCCGTTGTAGGCGATCGTGGCGTAGAAGCGCAGGTCGCGGTTCTCGTAATCCGTATCGTCGGCTACCGAACCGTCGGTCTTGCGGAAGCAGTCCACGAGCTCCTGCGTGGGCGAGAACGAGACGATGCCGCCCGAGCCGATCGACTGCGGGATGCGGCTGCCGGTGTCCCAGCTGCGCTTGATGTTCTCCACGCCGCCTTCGTAGGCGAATTCGAGGGTCAGGATCGACTCCGAACCGTAGTAGCCCGAGCGGAAGAGTTCGGCGTAGTCCGAAGCCAGGGCGTAGGTGCCGTATTCGGTGCTGTTGATGAGCTTCTCGCACTCGCGGGCGCAGTTTTCGAAGTCGTTGTCCAGCAGGTAGGCGCGGGCGTTCAGGGCGACGGCCGTACCGCACGTGACGCGGCCGTTCTCATCCGAGGGGATCTCGGTATTTTTGGGCAGGATGTGCGACACCTCCTCCAGCTCCGAGTGGATGAAGGCCTTGATCATGTCGGCGCTCGTACGCGAGACGGCCTTCGATTCGGGGAGCGTGGGGTTGCTCGTCAGGAAGGGCACGTCGCCGAACCACGTCGTCAGACGCATGTAGGTGAAGGCCCGGAAGAGCCGCAGCTCGGCGACCAGACGCGTCTTGACGCTTTCGTCGATGTTCATGCGGCCCTGGTTGTCGAGTGCCGTATGGATCGTGCGCAGCTCCTGGTAGCACTGGTTCCATTCGTCGGAGAAGCGGCCTCCGCTGGTGGTGGACAGACCCGTCACCGTGTTGGTCGAGTTCGACGAGTGGCGGCTGCCGTAGACGTCATCCGAGAGGATGTTGTTGCCGAAGTACATGTCGGCATTCCAATATTGGTTGTAGGCGAGGTAGAGGGCTGCCATGCAGTTGTCCTCGTAGTTCCAGAAGGTCTCGTCAGTGAAGGAGTTGGTGGGGTATTGCTCGATGCCGACGCAACCGACCAGTCCCAACATCAGTAACGAGAGTATGGCGTGTTTTTTCATAGACTTGTAGGTGTTTTTAGAAAGTCAGATTGATACCGCCGCCCCAGTAGCGAAGGGTCGGGTAGTTACGCAGGGAGTTGGCACCGGATTTGCCCATGTTGCTTCCGAACTCCGAGCTTTCGGGATCGAAGAATCCGTATTTGGTAAAGGTCAGCGGGTTCTGGGCGTCGAGATAGATGCGCAGGCTCTTGCAGCCGAACTTCTTGGTCCAGCGCTCGGGCAGCGTGTAGCCCAGCTGGATGTTCTTCACGCGCAGATAGGCCGTCTCGACCATGTTGAGTTCCGAACCGGGCTGACCCCAGTTGTTGGTGTTGCTGACGGTGCCGTTGACGGCCAGACGCGGCCATTCGGCATCGGTATTCTGCGGGGTCCAGTAGTCGAGCTGGTGCTCGTACATCGTCAGACCGTAGTCGCTGTGGAACGGCTGCACGAGCTCACCGCGGATGGCCTGCGTACGCTTCATGACGCCCTGGAGCATGATGCCCAGATCGATGCCCTTCCAGCTGACGTTGTAGCTGAAGCCGTAGGTGTAGCGCGGGAAGGCGTAGCCCAGGTAGGTGCGGTCGTCGTTGTCGATCACACCGTCCTCGTTGATGTCGACGTAGCGCACGTCACCCGGACGCAGCTGCGAGCGGTCGATCGTCGAGGGGATGGCGGCGTTCTGAATCTCCTCGTAGCTGGAGAAGTAGCCGGCGACCTTGTAGCCGTAGTAGGAGTTCAGCGGGAGGCCCTCCTGGATGATGGTGGTCACACCGTCGACCGAAGCGATGTTCGGCGTACCGTAGGTCACCACTTCGTTCTTCGAATCGGCGAGGTTGAGCGAGAAGCGGTGCTTCCAGGCGCCGCGGTTCAGATCGTAGTTGATCGTCACCTCCCAGCCCTGGTTGTCCATCACGCCGCGGTTCTCCTTGGCGATGCTGGCGCCGAAGACGCCCGGGACGATGGCCGGCAGCAGGATGTCCGACGTCCGCTTGTAGAAGTAGTCGAAGTTGACGTTCAGCGTGTTGTGGAAGAACGAGGCGTCCAGACCGACGTTGAAGGTCTTCGAGCGCTCCCACGTCAGGGCTTCGTTACCCATCGTGAACATCAGACCCGGAACCGAGCTTCCGTTGAAGCCGTAGGCGTCGGTCCAGATGCCGTAGGTGGTCATGAAGTCGTACAGACCCACATCCTGCTGGTTACCGTTGATACCGTACGAGGCGCGGAACTTCAGGTCGCCGACCTTGTTGCGGTAGTCGCCCATGAACTCCTCTTCGGAGAGGCGCCATCCGAGCGATACGGCCGGGAAGAAGCCGCCGTTGCGTACCTTGAGGAACTTCGACGACATGTCGTAACGGGCCGTGAACTCGACGTAGTATTTGTCGGCGTAGGAGTATCCCACACGGCCGAACCACGACTGCAGGGCCTGACGCGTGTTGTCCTGCGACGAAAGCGTCGTGCCGCTGTCGCTGGTCACCGTGCCTTCGCTGGGCTGGTTCAGGTCGTTCAGATAGGTCTTCGAGGCGTTGATCGAGTAGTGTTTCTTCGACTCCTGCGACCAGCCGAACAGAGCCGTCACGTTGTGTTTTTCGTTGAACGTGCGGTTGAAGTCCAGCAGGACCTGACCGTTGAGATAGGTGTCGCGGCCCACCCAGTCGTCGGCGGGCGTCGTGGTGCTGCCCGAGAGGACGGCCGTCGAGGGGTCGGACCAGTTGGCGCCGTTGTCCGTCACGACGTAGTAGGTCATGTGGTCGGAGAAGCGGTGCTCGGTACGCGTCTCGGCGCTGAGCACACCGCGGAGTTTCAGACCCTTGAAGATCTCGAAGTCGGCGTTGAAGATACCGCTCAGATAGTCGTTGTCATACTTGTTGTACCCCCCCCCGACAAGTCCGGCCAATACGGCACCGCTGCCGCCATACTTATAGTTATTGCCGTAGAAGATGCCGTTTTCGTCCATCGTACGCATGAAGTAATAGGTCGGGTAGCGCGACAGGTCGGCGAAGAGGAATCCCGACGTGGTGGGCGATTTGGTTTCGGAACGCGTGTAGCTGATGTTGGCGCCGACCTTCAGACGGCCCCATTCGGTCGAGAGGTTCGAACGCACGTTGTAGCGCTGGCGGCCGTAGTCCGGGCCGATGTAGTTGGACTCCTGGTCGAAGTAACCGGCCGAGAGCATGTAGGTCGTGTGTTTCGTACCGCCCGATACGGAGAGGTTGTAGTTCTGCTGCAGGGCGTTCTGCATGGCCTGGTTGACGTAGGGCTCGCAGTCGCCGTGGATGTACATGTCCTGGATTTCGGCGGCCGAGAAGATCGGTTCGCGGCCCGAGTTGACGAGGGCTTCGTTGCGCAGAATCGAGTTCTGGTACGAGGGAACGGGCTCAAAGAGAATGTGCGGTTCCTGTACGCCAAGCTGTGCGCTGAACGAGATCGAGGGATCCATTTCGCGGTGCCCCTGCTTGGTGGTGATCAGGATGACGCCATTCGACGAGCGGGCGCCGTAGATGGCGGCCGACCCGGCATCCTTGAGGATGTTGACCGACTCGATGTCGTTGGGGTTGAGCTCGTTCATTCGCGAGGCATCGGCCTGCGGCACGCCGTCGATGACCACCAGCGGGGTGTTGTTACCCATGGTGTTGACGCCTCGGATCGAGAGGTTCATCTGGTCGCCGCCCGTCGGGTCGTAGTTGCGGGTCTGAATGATCAGGTTGGCTGCCGTACCCTGCAGGGCCTGCTGGATGTTGGCGACGGGTCGGTCGGCGAGGTCTTCGCGGTTGACCGTCGAGATGGCCGAAGTGATGTGTCGCCGGGTGGTGGTACCGTAACCGATGACGACCACTTCGTCCAGATAGCTTGTGTCTTCGGTCATCGTCACCGAGATTTCGGTCTTCGTGCCGACGCTCTCCGTAACGGTTTTGTAGCCGAGGTAGACGAACTTCAGCTGGTCGGAGTCCTTGACTCCCTTGATAAGATAGGTACCGTCGGCGCCGGTGGCCGTACCGTTGACCGTTCCGTCGACGATCACGGAGACTCCGACAAGCGGTTGCCCCTTCTCATCCACGATTCTGCCGCTTACCGATTTGGTTGCGGACTGCCCGTAAGCTCCGTTGATCCCGATAGCGATCAGACACCACAGCAATGCGAGCATGCATGAAATCGATTTCTTGATCATAGGTGGTTAGTGGTTATTGGTAAATTCAGTTATGGAGACCGGGAACTTTTCCCGTTTCCCACAACAAATGTATTTATTTAATGTATCTTCGGGTGTACGTTTTTGTGCCATTTAAGTACAAAGATATACTTGCGAGGTTTTTTATGCGAAAAAAAACGTATTTTTGAGGGTAAATAGTACGAATTATGGACATCGCACCCTTCTTTCGGACGATATTGGCAAGTACGCTGGCCGTAATGGCGTTTTCGCCGGCCGGAGCCGGAAATCTGCGGATGATTTCCAGCCGCGAGGGAATCAGCAACAACTCCGTCCTGTGTCTGGATCAGGATGCGGAGGGTTTCATCTGGGTCGGAACCTGCGAAGGTCTCAATTTCTGGGACGGACAGCGCATGGACAGTTATCCGCCCGCGGGGAGCGGCATGCGGCCGCTGTCGGGCAATCTGATCGAGAAGATCCAGCCGACGACGGACCATTGCAGCTGGCTGCGTACCAACTACGGCCTTGACCTGATGCAGCGCGGCAAGGTCGTCGAACAGCACAAGGAGTTTCAGGGCATCTATTTCCTGATCAGCCGATGCAAATCCGAAACGATCGTCCTCACGCAGGGGAACGCCTTCTACGGCTATTGCGAGGAGACCTCGTCGTTCCGGCGCATCGAAACGCTCTTCCCGTTCGACGATTACATCACCTCCTGGGCCGCGGCGGGCGATTCGGTCTATATTTTCCGCACGGACGGCATCTTCCGCACCGCGTTTGCCTCGCGGCGTGCCGGTGAACCGAGCCGCCTGCGGGCGCTGGAGTGCGTACAGCCTGTGGCATTGAGCTATGCCTTTGCCGACCGCGATTCGGTGCTGCTGATCGACCGGCGGGGCTACCTTTATGTATTCGACCCGAAGAGCGAGGTGCTGGAGTACATTGCCGACATCAGCGGTGAGATAGCCCGTTACGGCAAGGTCTCCTATGCGATCCGCTACGGCAACGATTTTCTGGTGTCGTTTCTCTTCGACGGCGTCACGAAACTCCGCTTCACGCCCGAGGATCCCCGACGCTATGTCACCGAGCGGCTCGACATCAACTGCGGTGTCTTCTGTCTGCTCAAGGACGACAAGCAGGATGTCGTCTGGATCGGCAGCGACGGCCAGGGGCTCTTCATGTATGCCAACGACGAGCTGTCGTTCCATTCGTACACCTACGACAAACTCCCCTACAACCTTTCCAAACCGGTCCGCAGTCTGCTGCTGGATTCCCGCGGCAAGCTGTGGTTCGCTACCAAGGGTGAGGGTATCATCCAGATCCCGGACTTCTCGACGGCCCGCAAACCCGACCGTTTCGTGCAGATCAACGGACCCGGATCGGGATTGGCCGACCATGCCGTCTTTGCGCTGGAGGAGAGTGTCCGCGGTGTGGTGTGGATCGGTTCGGAGGGCTATGGAATCAACTATCAGTCGCTGGCGGGCGGGCCTGTCCGCACGTTGGGCGGGGATCTTCCGCCCGATCTGCGCTACATCCACGCCATTCGCGAAAGCCATCGGGATACGCTGTGGGTGGCGACGGTGGGGTGCGGCGTCTTCCGGCTGACGCTCGGCGAACGGGGCGGCACCCCCTACGTCCGGACGTGGAAAAAGCTGGACTTCGGCAAGGCGCTCGAAAACAAGACCTTTTTCTTTACGCTGTTCGAGGACAACGACCATACGCTCTGGATCGGTAACCGCGGCGGCGGTCTGATCCACTACTACCCCGACCGGGATTCCTGCACGGTGACGACCTTTTCCGATTCGCGGGCCGAGATTGCCGATGACGTGTGGGCCATCCATCGGGCCGCCGACGGACGGCTGTGGATCGGAACGAGCTGGGGGCTGCTGTCGCTGGGGGCCGACGGCACGGTGAGCGAGACGCCGATCCGCAACATCATCCACGGAATTCTGGAGGACAGCGACGGAAAGCTCTACCTCTCGACGAACAGCGGACTGGTGCGCTACGATCCCGAGACCCGTTCGCAGGCCCGCTACGGCTATTCCTACGGCATCAATACGATCGAATACAGCGACGGCGCGGCGTGGAAGGATCCGGCGAGCGGACTGCTCTTTTTCGGCGGCACGAACGGTTTCGTCGTCATGGAGCGGACCCGCTACAAGAGCGAACCCTTCTACCCCGAACTGCTGTTCCGCTACGTGCGGATCAACGAGCGGCTGATCCCCTTCGAGGATGCCGTGACGCGTGACAGCGTACTTGTCGTGCGTCCGCACGAGCGGCTCTACGACGTGGGAGTCATCGCTCTCGACTACATCAACGGCAGCAACTATACTTATCTCTATAATGTGGAGGGGATGGAGCATCGCTGGCTCGAATCCTCGCCGGACGTGCAGTTTGCCGAGCGTCACCCGGGACGTTACCGGCTCAACGTGCGTTACAAGAACGTGGTGACGGGCGATCTGGGACCGGTCCGTTCGCTGCTGATTGTCATCCGCGCGCCGTGGTATGCGAGCGTGGTGGCCAAACTGCTCTATGCGCTGACGTTCGTGCTGGCGGTGACGGTGATCAGCCGTTCGTGGTACCGTCGGCGTCAGAAACGGCGCGCGGCCGCACTCGAACGCATCGAGGCCAAACGCAAGGAGGAGATTCTCGATTCGAAACTCCATCTGATGGAGAATCTGGCCCAGCAGATGGCCGGCCCGGTCTTCATGATTTCGGTGCCTTGCCAGCAGATGCTCGACTATGCGCAGGCGGACGACTACATCCGCAAACAGTCGAAACGGATTCTGCGGCAGGGCGAAAAGCTCTCGAACATCATCCACATGCTGCACAATTTCCGCGAATCGAGCGAGTCGGGCAACAACATCAGCGTGAAGATCTTCTCCGTGACGGAGTATGTCTCGGAGATTGCCAAGAGCTACGAATCGCTGGCCCGTGACAAGGGTCTTCGCTTCGAGATGCATCTGCCGGAGGAGCTGCTCTGGACGAGCGATCCGAAACGGATCTCGGCCGTGGTGGACATGACCATGGCCAATGCCTTCCTGCATGTGGCCCGCCGCGGGCGGATTCTCCTCGAGGTGGCGGTTCAGGACGAAAGGCTCGCCTTCCGGCTCGATGTCGAGGGGCACTGGCTCGACGAGGAGGAGTTCGACCGGCTGACCGACCGCTATGACATGATGGAGGATTTCCAGCGTTCGGGCGAACGCGGGCAGTCGTTCCAGGACGAGATGCGTCTGGTGGTCTGCGTCAACTACGTGACGGGTCTGGGCGGCACGATGAGGCTGAAGGATGCGGACGGCCATTTCACCATCGAGATCGAGCTTCCGTCGCTCAACATCTCCTCGGCGGAGGCCGAGGCGGCCGGGGAGTTCTCCGAGGAGTATCTGCCCAACAGCCACATCCTGATGATCGAGAAGGAGGGAATCCGGCAGTTCGACACCGCCTCGGACCGCCCGACGATGTTCATCATCGGTTCCGACGCCGGGATCATCAACTCCATAGCGGAGATGTTCTCCGAGGAGTACAACATCCGCGCGTTCCGCCGGGCCGAGAAGTTCTCCGAGGAGATGCAGGCCGGTTATCCGGACATCATCCTCTGCGAGAACATCGCCATGAAGGAGGAGCTGACGGAGCTGATGGCCTCGGTCAAGCGCGACCGCATGACGGTGAAGATCCCCATCATCCTGATCACGAGCCTGCAGCACGCCGATTCTCCGACCGACGAGTATGCCGATTCGGTGCTGTCGCTGCCGATCAACGTCAAGACGCTGCAGTTCACCGTCCGGCAGAGCCTGAACCGGATCAGCTCGCTGCGCGAGTACTACAACTCGTCGGTGAGCGTCTACGAGTTCAGCGACGGCAAGATGCTCCACAGCGAAGACCGGAAGTTTCTCGAGAAGCTCTTCAAGATCATCCAGGAGAACCTCTCGGACAACGGCATGACCACGGCGACGATTGCCGAGCGGATGGGCATGAGCCTGCGGAATCTCTACCACCGGCTCGACGGGCTGGTGAACGTCACGCCGAGCAACATCATCCGCGAATACCGGCTCACCTATGCCGAGCACCTGCTGATGAAGACCAAGCTCTCGGTCGACGAGATCATCTACAAGTCGGGATTCTCCAACCGCGGAACCTTCTTCAAGAACTTCTCGGCCAAATACGGCTGTACGCCGAAGGCCTACCGGACCCGGAAGATGGAGGATGTCTCCGAGCCTCGCTGACCGGTTTCTGCATCCTGCGGTTCGGCCCGGACGGGGCTGACCGGACGGGGCATCGCCACACGTGGGCGATGCCCCGTCCGCGTGTGACGGAGCCCGTATCCCGGGATGCGGCGCCCGGCCGGGCGGCTCCGAAAATTAGTTAGCGTAAAAATGACATGAAATGGCCTTTCGGGAACACTCCGGAAATCAGCATGTCGCTTAGGGCCAAAAATACGGTATTACGCCTCCTTGCGTGAGTTTTTCACCGTCCGCAACGGCTCGACGGCAGGGCCGCCGAAGGTCCGGTCTTATGGGTTGGAGCGGCCTCTGGCGTGGTTCGGGTCTTGATTTTTGAAGAAAAAATTTATATAACTTTGTCATAGAACCGTCACACGGCAGGATGATGCTTGACCCGCATACCGTTCGTAGAACGAGTACTGACCGAACCCGATCCGAACTTCAAAATTATCGCCACATAAAACCAACTAACTAATTGCATCATGAAGAAACTATTGACGAAAGTTCAAATGCTGTGTGCCGTCCTGCTGACGATCACATTGTTGCAGCCCGAACTGACCGTCGCCCAGCGGGGAGGAGGGAAATTCACCCTGAACGGCACCGTCCAGGGGGACGGCCAGCCTCTGGTCGGTGCGACGATCGTGGAGCCGGGAACTTCGAACGGAACCGTGACCGGTTCGGACGGAAAATTCTCGCTCTCGCTCTCCAAACGGGGCGCCTCCATCCAGGTCTCCTTCATCGGCTATCAGACCAAGACCCTGACGGCCAATGCCGATTTTCTGGAGATTGCACTCGATTCCGATACGCAGGCGATCGACGAGGTGATGGTCGTGGCCTACGGTACGATGCGCAAGCGCGACGTGACGGGCTCGATCGCCTCGATCTCGTCGGAATCCATCGAGCGGAAGATCCCTTCGAGCGTGTTCGACGCCCTGCAGGGCCAGGTGGCCGGCGTACAGATCACCGCCGGATCGGGTCAGCCGGGTGAGAGCGCACAGATCAACATCCGCGGTATCTCGACCTTCTCGGCCGAGGGTGTCAAGCCGCTCTACGTCGTCGACGGAATCCCGATGGAGGACATCGATGCCATCAACCCGGGCGATATCGTTTCGATCGAGGTTCTCAAGGATGCCGCTTCGGCCGCCATGTACGGTTCGCGTTCGGCCAACGGCGTGATTCTGATCACGACCAAGGGCGGTCAGGAGGGGGCTCCGCGCGTCGACGTGAAGTACCTCCACTCGTGGGGCAAACTGTCGCACAAGCTGGCCCAGGCCACGCGTGCCGACCGCCGCAACTACGACATGCTGCGCCGCACCTACTTCCTGGAGAATTCGATCGGTTCGCCCGACGAAAGCTACATGATCATCCAGGACTCGCTCAACAGCTCGTTCAACGTCGACAACGACTACCAGGATCTGCTCTTCCAGTGGGCGCAGAAGGATCAGGTGGATCTGAGTGTTTCGGGCGGTACGAAAAAGATGAAGTACTACGGCTCGACGGGTTACTACAACGAGCGCGGTATCGTCCCCAATACGAACTTCCAGCGTCTGACGGCCCGCATCAACGCCGACTATACGGCCAACAACTGGCTGACGCTCCACAGCCGCGTGTCGCTGGGCTACTCGCAGAAGAACGGTCTGGATGAAAGCGCGCTGATGACGTCGATGCTGTCGCGCCGCCCCTATTTCAACCTCTATTATCCGGACGGCACGCTGGCCGGCGTCTTCCAGGGCCAGAAGAGCCCGCTGGCGCAGGTGAAGTATACGACCGACCGCACGGAGTACTACCAGGCCAATTTCTATCAGGGCTTCGAGGTTAAACTGGCCAAGAACCTGACCTTCCAGACGAGCATCAATGCCAACTTCTACCTCAACAAGCGGCAGCGCGTCTATCCGAGCATGATTACCGACGAGTGGCAGACGAGTAACAGCGGATATGCCTCCGAGAACCTCAACTGGAACTGGCTGAACGAAAACGTGCTGACCTACAAGAACAAGTGGGGCAACCACAATTTCCAGGCCCTGCTGGGCTTCAGCGAGCAGCAGTGGCGCACGGATCAGACCGTGCTGTCGGGCATCAACTCGTCGACGGATTTCATCACCACGATGAACGCCTTCTCGGCCAACCTCACGCTGAGCGACACGGGAACCTGGCAGACCAACCACTCGATGGCCTCGTTCTTCGCCCGTGTGGCCTACGACTTCAAGTCGAAATACCTGATCCAGGCGACGTTCCGCCGCGACGGCTCGTCGCGTTTCTCGAAGTCCAACCGCTGGGGCAACTTCCCGTCGGTATCGGCGGCCTGGCGTCTTTCGGACGAGAACTTCATGGCCTTCTCGCGCCGCGCTCTGGACGATGCCAAGATCCGTGTCAGCTGGGGTATCACCGGTAACGAACAGATCGGCAACTACGACTACCTCTACTCCTATGCCACGGGCGACATCTACGACGGTGTGGGCGGCGTCTATCCGGCGCGTCTGGCCGTGGACAACCTGCGCTGGGAGGAGACGCGCCAGGTCGACGTGGGTCTCGATCTGAGCTTCTTCAACAACCGGCTGACCGTCACGGCCGACTACTACGACAAGTACACCGACGGCCTGCTGGCCAACCGTGAACTTCCCAAGGAGTCGGGCTTCTCGACCATGCGCACGAACGTCGGCGAGGTGAGCAACCGCGGTTTCGAATTCACGATCGGCGGCGATCTGATCCGTACGAAGGATTTCCGCTGGAACGCCTCGTTCAACATCTCGCGCAACTGGAACACCATCGAGAAGCTGTCGGAGGGTGAACCCTACCTCGAGGGCGACCTGTGGTGGATGGCCGAGGGCGGTTCGATCGGCGACTTCTACGGCTACAAGCAGATCGACATCTTCCGTTACGACGAATCGAACGCCTTCACGCCCGATACGTGGCAGCAGCTGACGCCCGTCTTCGAGAACGGCGCCTTCAGCCACTACACGCTCGACGGGCAGGTCTATACGGGGGCCATCGCCCAGAAGAAGCTGCCCAACGGCAAGGCCTTCCGCGGCGGCGACGTCAACTGGGAAGAGACCGAGGGCTCGCGCGACGGCATCATCGACGAGAACGACCGCATGATCATCGGCAATGCCCTGCCGACCTACACGGGCGGTTTGAGCACGACGTTCTCCTACAAGAACGTAAGCCTGTTCGTCTCGTTCTACTATTCGTTCGGCGGCCAGATCTACAACAACGCCGAGCATCAGCGCAACATGTTCAAGTATTCGTCGACGACGCCTTCGCCCGACGTGATCAACAACATCTGGGTTCATCAGGGCGACGAGGCGCTCTACCCGCGCCCCTACAACGACGAGTACAACAACGCCCGTTATGCGAACTCGTTCTATGTCGAGGATGGCGACTACATCCGCCTGTCGAACATCCGTCTGTCGTACGATCTTCCCGAGCGCTGGATCCGTTCGCTGCACATCCAGGGGCTGCAGGTCTATCTGTTCGGCAACAACCTGATGACGTGGACCCCCTACAGCGGATATGACCCCGAGTTCTCGTCGTCGAATCCGCTGCAGATCGGCAAGGACTCGTACCGCTATCCCAAGAAGCGGGAGTTCGGTGTCGGTGTAAACGTTAAATTCTAAAAGGCTCGCAACAACATGAAAAAGATTCAATACATACTTGCCGCTGTTGTGCTGGTTTCGGGATTGGGATCGTGTTCGTCGTTCCTCGACGAGCAGCCCGTGAGCGAGATTCCGGCCAACCAGATGTGGACCTCCTCGCGCGACGCCAAGGCGGGAGTCAGCCAGATCTACAGCTATTTCCGCACGGCAATGCGGGAGAACTACTTCTACTGGGGCGAATTCCGTTCGGACGATTTCGAGCCGGGCGCCTCGACGGCCGCCGATCAGCAGCGCGTGATCGACAACCAGATCACCACGGACCTCAACTGCACGAAGTGGACGGCCATCTATCAGGTCATCAACCAGGCCAATCTCTGCATCAAGTACCTGCCGCAGGTGGACATGCCTTCGGTGACGGACCGCAACGACCTGATGGGACAGGCCTATGCCATGCGGGCGCTGGCCTACTTCTATGCCGTCCGCGTGTGGGGCGACGTGCCGCTGTTCACCGACCCCAACGAGGCCTACAGCGACGCCATCTACCGCGAGCGCACCGACCGCGACTACATCCTGCGCGAGGTGATTCTCAGTGACCTGCAGCAGGCCGAGGCCCTCCTCGACCGTACGGGCAACAAGGAGCGCAAACGCATCTCGATCTACGGCGCCTGGGCCATCATGGCCGATGTCTACATGTGGCTCGGCGAGTACAGCCTGGCCGATCAGACCATCGAGAAGATGAAGGACAATCCGACCTTCATGGCCTTCGAGCCGAGCATCGACACCTGGAAGAAGATGTTCGCCGAGGAGCTCAACAACAAGGCCAGCGACAACACGCCCGAAAACGACGAGTACAGCACCAAGGAGTTCATCTTCGTCGTACACTTCAACATGGACGAGGTCGGATCGAACGGCTACAGCTACATGTATCAGTGGTTCACCGGATCGGGCAACCGCGCCGCGGTGGTTTCGGAGGTGCTGCGCAACAAGTACGACCAGGCGAAGGATCTCCGCTTCCCGATCGTCACGAAGAACTATCAGTCGGGCTGGGAGCTGCGCAAGTATATCTCGGGCGACATCTCGTCGACGCTGAACAAGACCTGCGAGGTGGCCTACCCGATCTATCGCTATACGGACATGCTGCTGTTGCAGGCCGAGGCGCAGGCCCGTCAGAGCAAGTGGGAGGAGGCGCTCGATCTGGTGAAGCCGATCCGCACGCGGGCCGGGCTGGAGACCCCCACGGCCGACGACTTCACGACCGAGGACGAACTGGTGGACTTCATCCTCGACGAGCGTCAGCGCGAACTCGTGGGCGAAGGACGCCGGTGGTTCGACCTCGTGCGCACGGGGCGCTGGAAGAGTGTCATGGGGCCGATCAACGGCTGCCAGGACGACGGCAACGAACTCTTCCCGATCCACTATTCCCACCTGGACCAGAACAAGAAACTGGTGCAGAACAGCTACTATGCAACGAGTAAATAAATTCCAAAAAACGATTCGATCATGTACAGACAGATAATCACGGGCATGGCGTTGCTGCTGACGGTTGTTCTGGCGGGGTCCTGCTCCGACATGAAGCTGCAGACCGATGCCGATTACAACGCGACGGTGCTCGACCCGCATATTTCGATGACGGCCTGGGAATATTTCGAGAGCCGTTCGGACATCTTCAGCGATTTCATGGCGGCCATCGAGTATGCCGACATGAAGGACTACTATACGCAGACCGACCGGGAGTATACGTTCCTGGCTCTGACCAATACGGCGATCAAGGCCTTCGTGAGCAGCTATCCCGACAAATCGGCCATCACGGAGTGTCCGAAGGAGGACGTGCAGAATCTGCTCCGCTACCACATTGTCGACGGGTTCTACAGCACCTACGGCGAACTGCCCGTCGAGGCGATCTACGTGCTGACGCTGCGGCGCGGCGAGGAGGGTCTGATGACGATGCTGGCGCGCAAGAACCCCTGGATGGCCGATGCCGGATCGGTGATCGTCAACGATACGGGCACCAACGGCAATTCGCCGATGCGTCAGGCCGTCAGTTCGAACATCATGCCGACCAACGGCGTGATCCACGTCTTCAACTCCTACTGCTACTACAAGCGATAGGGCATGCCGAACATTAAAACAACATCAACCATGAACCAGAGAATATTTGCGATATGGGCCGGGCTGTTCGCCCTCCTGTCGGTTTCGTCGTGCAGCAAGGACGAAGGAATTGACCCTTCGGCGGCCGAACCCACCATTACCTATGCCTACGATCAGCTGGAGGCGGACCTCAATGTCATCGACAACCTGCCGATCGTGGCCGTCGTGAAGTCGGAGGCGGGGCTTCGGAGCGTGGCGCTCTCGATCCGCACCGCCGACGGGGAGTCGATTCCCGTGACGACGGTGACCGAATTCTTCAACCCGAAGAGCTACAGCCTTTCGGAGGAGATCAACTATGCGTCGGGCTATACGTCCGCGGTGATCGAGGCGGTGGATCTGCTGGACCGCCGGGTCGAGGCGTCGTTGCCGATCACGATCATCGACGTCGTGGAGCCGCCGCAGATCGTCTTCGATCCGGCGTCCATCCAGTACGACGAGACCGTCGGCGGCGACATGCCCCGCACGCACATCGAGGTGTCGACCACCTCGACGCTGGCCTCCGTCGAACTCTACCGCGTGAAGGAGTCGGGACAGGAGCTCTACACGAGCGTGAACTTCACGGCGGAGGATCCGCAGAGCTCGTGGACGTTCGACGAGCTGGTCCAGTACGACGAATTTGACAAGGGTCTGAAGGTGAGAGCCGTCGACAACTACGGCCAGATCCGCATCGAGACGCTGGCCGTCGAATACAAGACGGTTCCGCCTCCGGTGGTGACCTTAGCCGAGCAGACGATCCTGGCCGGCAAGGACGAGGAGAAGGCGGTCAACATCCACATGGAGTCGGAGGCCGGCATCGTCAAGGTCGAGCTCTACCGGCTGGACGGTGTCACCGACAAACCGGTGCGCACGACCAGCTACGACCGGCTCAAGACGCTGGACTATGCCGAGACGATGACCTTCACGAATGCCACGAAGGGCGTGCGGGTAGTCGTTACGGACAACGTCGGGCGTACGACGACGGCCGAGGCCGCAGCGCTCGTGAACCTCTACTACGTAACGGATCTGCTGGTCAACACGGCGGTCTGCAACGACGGCGTGAACGACGGCAAGCGCATGCTGTCGATCAGCGACCGGCGGACCTATACCGTGCAGGAGTGTCTGGACGATTCTTCGCTGCAGTCGCACGTCGACGTGAAGGTCTACTACATGAACGGTAACACGGCAATCCGCATCTACAACATCAAGGACAACAAGAACAACGAATACAAGGCCGGCGACAAGGGCGTGCAGGACTTCGACGTGCTGAACGACACGCGCTTCAAGCAGGTCGACCTCGACTTCGATACGGCCACGGCCGCGGACATTGCCGCCATCGATGCCGCCACGATCCAGAGTACGTCGATCGTCGATACGCAGCAGGACGGACTGATCGGCGTGGTGCTGGCCGTGAAGCTGGCCTCGACGTCGCCCATGGCCGGCAAGGTGGCTCTGTTGAAGCTTGTGTCGGTGAGCGAGTATGTGGGAACGAACAAGAACGCCCGCACCTTCAACTTCGCACTCAAGCTCCCCAAGGAGTAACTGAAAAGGTTTTGAATCGGAAATTCCTCCGGAGTATGGTTTCTTCGGAGGAATTTCCGATCTTTGATACGTAAAAAGGACCCGAATGAAGATCTCGATACGAAACTGGTGGGTGGTCGGAGCCCTTTTGGCGCTGCCGGCCCTGATGCCCCAGCCGGCCGCGGCGCAGAACGGCAAGAAGATCTATGCCGATTACCACGGAGTGCGCTATACGCGGGCCCACGACGGAAAGCTGGGCCGCTGGGAGATGCATGCCGATACGCACAAGTCGCTGACCGGGCGCCGGACGTTGTGCTACAATGCCGATTTCATGGATACGACGGGGCGTCACGACGTGGCGGCCGTGGCCTATCCGCAGGTGGGCATGCAGTCGAACCTCGATCCCGACTACATCGAATACCAGATTCTTTCGGCCAAGGCTGCGGGAATCGACGGCTTTTTCATCGAGTGGGGATTCATGGGCCACGAGAACGACGTGCTGCTGAAGGCCATGCAGCGTGTGGCGGCGAAATACGATTTCGAAATCGGAGTGAACTGGTGCGACGGCTGGCTCTATTACGACTGGATCACGCGTCTCGACCCGCGCATCGTCACGCGTGAGGACAAGACCGAACATTATGCCCGCTGCTACCGCTATCTGGTCGACAGCGTATTGACGGGCCCGACGGCTCCCGTGGTGAAGGGGCATCCGGTCTTCTATCTTTTCGGACCGGGCGCCACGCCCGAGGAGTATGCCCGGGCCGTCGGGCAGGTTGTGCTGCCCGAAGGGGCGGAGCGGCCGGTGGTGCTGCGGCGCTGGGCCGAGTGGGGCGAGCTGCGCGACGGACGCTATGTTCCGGTGCGCTGGAGCCCCGAGATCGAGGCCTGGAAGCGGTTGGGCATGGTGCCCACGGCGTGGCTTCCGGCCCGGGTGCGGCCGCGCGATGCAGCTCATCCGTGGTGGGACAACTATGCCGAACCGCAGGATCTGATCGAGTGCATGAAGCCCTTCCGGGATTCGGTCTGGATGAGCGGCGACCCGACCTACGTGCTGAAGGCGGGCTTCGTGATGCCCGGCATGGACAACCGCGGATGTGCCGGCTGGGGGCGTCAGCACTTCTACTACATTCCGCGCGACGGAGGCCGCACCTACGAACGCATGTGGAACTTCTGCATGGCCTCGCAGGAGAGCCTCGATCTGGTCTTCATCGCCTCGTGGAGTGACTACACCGAGGGGCACGAGATCGAGCCGACGGTCGAGAACGGCGATCGCGAACTGCGTACGACCCTGCGCTATGCGGCGCGCTTCAAGCAGATGGAGGCGGATACCACGGGAATCGAACTGCCCCGGCGGCTCTTCGATCTGCGCAAACGCTGCGCCACCCTTGCGGCGGCACACCGCCGTACCGGGGCCCTGGTGACCTCGCTCGACGCGGCGGCCCGGGCGATGGCCCGCGGTGCATACGCGGAGGCGCGGGAGCGGCTTGCCGAGGCCGAAACGGCGGCCGAAGCGCTCGAAAAGACACTCCGTATCCGGACGCTGGATGTCGGTGAGGCGGAGCTGCGCTTCAGCAGCGATGCCGTCGGCGGGATCCGTTATACGCGTCCCGAACTGAAGATCTATCTGCCGGAGGCGGCCACGCGGTCGATCATCGCCTCGCGGACCCATCGGGGCTGGCTCGAATTCGAATACTTCGACGATGAACCCGACGATCGCTTCGTCTTCCTCTATTCGCGGACCGAACGCCAGCCGAAGGATCTCTTCGCTACGGTGGCGAAGTTCAAGACCGACGGTACGGGGCGCTGGAAACGGGTGCGCGTGGAACTGATTCCCGACAATGTCCTCTACACGACCGCACCGGGCTTCACCCTGATGTTCAAGGGCGATCTGAAACTGCGCAACGTCTCGTTCCATTATACCCTGATCCGATGAAACGACAACTGCTGATTCTTGCCGGTCTGTTTCTGTCGGCGTGCGGAGGTCCCGCACGCGACGGCAACGCATTCGAATTCGAGCAGGCGGGGCTGACCTGCCGCGTCGAGTTCCGTACGGAGCGGGCGGTCCGGATTCTGGTCCGGCCCGAGGGGTCGCCGCTGGTGACGCGGCGTCTGGTGGTGGATTCGCTGCCGGGTCCGGAGGTCGGGCTTCGCTGCGAGCGCACCCCGCACGGATACGCCTTTCAGACCTCGAAGCTGCGGGTGGAGTTCGATCGCGAGCGGGGGCTCTTCACCTTCCTCGATGCCGCGACGGGCGAACGGCTGCTCGGCGAACAGGAGCGCACGCTGCGCCGCGATACGGTGGCCGGCGAGCCCTGCTATGCGGTGACGCAGCGCTTTGCGACCGATCCGGCCGAGGCGCTCTACGGTCTGGGACAGTACCAGACCGGTGTGGTGGACTACAAGCGCGACACGGTGCTGCTGTTGCAGGCCAACCGCGAGATCGTCAATCCCTATCTGGTCTCGACGCGGGGCTACGGCCTGCTGTGGGACAACTATTCGGCCTCGGAGTTCCGCGACGGCGGCGATGTCTTCGAATTCGTCTCGGAGGTGGGCGACGCCGTCGACTACTGGTTCGTCTACGGGGGCGATCCCGAGGGGTGTATCCGCGGCTACCGGGAATTGACGGGCGCCGCCTCGATGCTCCCGAAATGGGCCTTCGGATTCTGGCAGTCGAAGGAGCGCTACAAGAGTGCGGAGGAGCTGCTCGGCGTGGCTGCCGAGTACCGCCGGCGCCGCATCCCGATCGATGTCGTCGTCCAGGACTGGGAGTACTGGGGCGAGAAGCCCCGCTGGAATGCCCTGCAATGGGATTCGGTGCGCTATCCCGATCCGCAGGCGATGGTCCGCAGCCTGCATGAACGCTACGGCGTGCGGCTGCTGGTGTCGGTGTGGCCGGGATTCGGTCCCGAGACGGCGGTCTATCGCGATCTGGAGGCGGCCGGAGCCCTCTTCAACGAGCGGACATGGGCCGGTTACAAGGTCTTCGACGCTTACAATCCCACGGCCCGCGAGATCTTCTGGCGCCATTTCCGGACGGGCATGTTCGATACGGGGGCCGACGGCTGGTGGATGGATGCCACGGAGCCGTCGTTCCGCGAGGGCTTCACCCAGCGCAGGCAGGAGGCCCGGACCAAATCGGCCGGCCGGACCTGGCTGGGCCCCTTCCACCGCTATCTGAACACCTATTCGCTGGTGTGGATGGGCGATCTGTACGGTCGTCTGCGCGAGGCGGCACCCGAACGTCGTCCGCTGCTCTTCACGCGTTCGGCCTTCGCCGGACAACAGCGTTACGGCACGGCAGTCTGGTCGGGTGACATCGTGGCCTCGTGGGAGACGATGAAGCGCCAGCTGGCTGCCGGGGTCAACCTCGCCGCCTCGGGATTCCCCTACTGGACCTTCGATACGGGCGGATTCTACGTCACGACCAACGGCGGCGCCTATCCCCGCGGTCTCTCGGATCCGGCCTATCGCGAACTGTATGCCCGGTGGTTCCAGTTCAGCGCTTTCCTGCCCCTCTTCCGGGCCCACGGCACCGACATTCCGCGCGAGGTGTGGCGCTTCGGCGACGAACACAGCGTCTGGTATCGCAACCAGTTGAAATACATCGAACTGCGCTACCGACTGCTGCCGCTGATCTATGCGACGGCCTACGGGGTTGCCTGCCGGGACGAGTCGTTCATGGAGGCGCTCGGGGTGGCCTTCCCCGACGACCGGGCGGTTGCCGGGGTCGACGACAGTTATCTGTTTTGCGGTTCGCTGCTCGTGCATCCGGTTTTCGAACCAATGGCGGAGGGTGCCTCCGCGCAACGGGTCGAGACGCTGCTTCCGCGTCATGCCGGGGAGTGGTGGTACGACCTCTTCACGGGCGAGGCCTTCCGCGGCGGCGAACGGGTCGTCCGCACATGCGGGCTCATGGAGCTGCCCGTCTACGTGCGGGGCGGATCGATCGTCCCGATGGGCGAGGCGCGCCAGTCGACGGCCGAAGGTCCCGACGAGCGGCTCGAAATCCGGATCTATGCGGGCGCCGATGCGCGGTTTGTCCTCTACGACGACGCCGGCGACGGCTACGGATACACCCGGGGCGAGTATGCACGCTGTGAGCTGGAGTGGTCGGAGGCCGACGCTGCGCTGCGCATCTCGGACCGCGAGGGTGACTACCCCGGCATGGCCCGCGAACAGGTGCTGCACGTTCAGCTCATGCGTCCCGGTGCGCAGCCGCTCGAACGGACGCTCCGCTATACGGGGCAGGCCGTCACCTGCCCATTCCCAACTGCTGAAACCAACCCAATGAATCCATGAAGAAGATACGAACCATTCTTTTCGTGGCGCTGCTGCTGACCGTGACCTCGGCCGGTGCGCGCATTCAGTACACGATCAACGAGGCGTGGCGTTTCGTGAAGGGGTCGCCCTACGATGCCTTCCAGCCCGCAGCCGACGATGCCGACTGGCAGATCGTCAACATCCCCCACACGTGGAACGACCGCGATGCGGACGACGACGTGCCGGGCTTCTACCGCGGACCGGCCTGGTATCGCAAACGGATCGTTCTGCCGGCTTCGGCGGCCCGGCAGCAGGTCTATCTCTGCTTCGAGGGGGCCAACCAGGAGGTGCGGCTCTACGTCAACGGACACTATGCCGGCGAACACAAGGGCGGCTATACGCGTTTCGTCTTCGACATCACGAAATATGTGGTCCCGGGCGGCGAGAATCTGCTGGCCGTCGAGGTGACCAATGCCCACAATCCCGACATTCCGCCCCTGTCGGCCGACTTCACCTTCTTCGGCGGAATCTACCGCGACGTGAGCCTGCTGATGACCGACAAGGTGCATGTCGCACCGACGGACTTCGCCTCGTCGGGCGTCTACCTCACCACGCCGGAGGTTTCGGCCGGGCGGGCCGTGGTGCGGATCCGCACGCTGGTGGCCAACGACGGCGCAGAGGCGGCCCGCATCCGGATCGAGCATCGGATTCTGGATCCCGACGGACGCGAGGTCGTTCGCGTGGAGGATGCGGCGGAGGTGGCGCCCGGCGCATGCTCCGAACAGATCCGCGACGGCGTGGCGATCGATCGCCCGCAGCTGTGGGACGTGGACGACCCGAATCTCTACCGCGTCGTGACGCGGATTCTTGCCGCCGATGGCAGTCTGCTCGACGAAGTCTCCAATCCGCTGGGCCTGCGCTGGTTCTCGTTCGATCCCGACCGGGGCTTCCAGCTCAACGGACGTCCGTGCAAGCTGGTCGGCACGTGCCGCCATCAGGACTACCTGGGCCGCGGCTGGGCGCTGACCGACGAGATGCACGAACGCGACGTGCGGCTCATCAAGCAGATGGGCGGCAATTTCCTGCGCGTGTCGCACTATCCGCAGGATCCCGTGGTGCTGGAGATGTGCGACCGGCTGGGCATCGTCACCTCGGTGGAGATCCCGGTGGTGAATGCCGTGACGGAGGACGAGGCGTTCCTCGAGAATTCGGTGCACATGGTGCGGGAGATGGTGCGTCAGAGCTTCAACCACCCGTCGGTGATGATCTGGGCCTACATGAACGAAGTGCTGCTGCGTCCGCCCTACGACGATGCGGTCCGCACGAAGAGCTATTATGCGGCCGTCGAGCGCGTCGCCCGGACGCTGGATGAGACCGTGCGCCGCGAGGATCCCGCCCGCTATACGATGATCGCCTTCCACAACGCGCCGGAACGCTATGCCGAAGCCGGTCTGACGCGGATCCCGATGATCCAGGGCTGGAACCTCTACCAGGGCTGGTATGAGAAGGACATCACGCGTTTCGAGCAGATCCTCGACCGTCTCCATGCCGAGTATCCCGACAAGGTGCTCTTCGTCACCGAATACGGGGCGGATGTCGATCCGCGGGTCCATTCGTTCTCGCCCGAGCAGTTCGACTTTTCGCAGGAGTACGGTCTGGTCTACCATCGCCACTATCTGGAGCAGATCCGCAAACGGCCCTTCGTGGCGGGGTCGTCGCTGTGGAACCTCAATGCCTTCTACTCCGAATCGCGGGCCGACGTGGTGCCGCACGTCAACAACAAGGGTGTGACGGGCCTCGACCGCGAATGGAAGGATACCTATCTCTTCTACAAGACGGTGCTGCATGCCACACCGCAGCTGACGATCGGCAACCGCGAATGGAAGAACCGCGGCGGTGCCGACGACGGTTCGGGACGCTGCGTGCAGCCGGTGCCGGTCTTCACGAACCAGCCGTCGGTGACGCTCATGCTCAACGGCCGCAAACTCGCCACGAAGCGTCCCGAACAGGGCGTTGCGATGTTCGACGTTCCGTTTGTCGAGGGTGAAAACCGGCTGGTGGCACGGGCCGGCTCGCTGACCGATGCCCTGACGGTCGATTTCCAACTGGCGCAGGCCTCGCCCCGGGCGTTCAGCGAACTGAACGTCATGCTGGGTTCGCCGCGCTACTTCGACGACCGCGTGGCGGGTGTGGCTTGGATCCCCGAGCAGCCCTATCGTCCGGGCAGTTGGGGGTATGTCGGCGGCGAAGTGCTGCGCCGTCCGGGGGCGGGGTGGCTCGGGGCCGCGTCGGACATCCTCGGTACGAAGAACAATCCGGTGTTCCAGACCCAGCGCGTCGGCATCGAGTCGTTCCGGGCCGATGTTCCCGACGGCACCTATTCGGTCTATCTCTGCTGGGCGGAGCTCGATGCCGACGAGCAGCGCGAGGCGCTGGCCTACAACCTCGGGGCCGACGGCGCGCAGACGGAGTATACGGGACGACGTTTCGACGTGTCGGTCAACGGCGTGAAGGTGCTCGAAAACTTCTCGATTGCCTCGGAGGCGGGCTTCTCGCGGGCCGTGGTCCGCAAGATCGACGTCGAGGTGCATGACGGCGAGGGGCTGCGGGTCGACTTCGGCCGCATCGAGGGTGAACCCGTGCTGAACGCCATCCGAATCTATCGCAAACGCTGATTCCCATGTTGCGCATGCTTGTTCTTGTGCCGGCCCTGATGGCGTGTCTCATGGCCGGAGCCCGTCCCGATACGGTCTACGTGGCCCACGGAGCGGACCGTACGCCGCGCATCGTGCGGGCGGCGGGTGATGCGACGGAGGTGATCGAGTCCCGTCCCATGACGGGCGATACGCTGACGTGCGGCGAGTTGTGCTTCGTGCGGCTGCCGCGGCTGCGGCTGGTCCTCTGCATCGGACAGTCGAACATGGCCGGCCGTGGCCCGATGGATGCCGCTGCGGCCGATACGCTGCAGGGGGTCTATCTGTTCAACGACCGGGGTGCGTTCGAACGCGCCGTCGACCCGATGAACCGCTATTCGAACATCCGCAAGGAGCTGTCGATGCAGCAGGTCGGACCCGTGGGCGGCTTCGCCGCGCGTTACCACGAGGCGACGGGCGAGGCGATCGGCGTCGTGGTGAACGCCCGCGGCGGTTCGTCGATCGAGGAGTGGCTGCCCGGTTCCGCGACGGACTACGCCGCCCGGGCGCTCGAACGCCTGCGCGAGGCGCAGCCCTGGGGCGATGTGGTGGCCGTGCTGTGGCATCAGGGAGAGGCCAATTCGGCGCATCCCGAGCGTTATGAGGCGCAGTTGAGGCGATTGATCGACCTCGTGCGCGAGGCGTGCGGCAATGCGTCGCTGCCGGTGGTCTTCGGCGAGATCTCCCGCTGGAACTGGACGGGGCGTCCCGAAGGCACTGAGCCGTTCAATGCCATGCTCCGTGCGCTGCGCATCCCCCATACGGCCTGCGTGTCGTCCGAGGGGCTTGAACCGATGAAGGACGAGAGCGATCCCCACTTCTCGGCCGCCAGTCAGCGCGAACTGGGGCGTCGTTATGCCGAGGCCCTGCTCCGGCTCGAGAACCCTGAATCCGAAAACTGAATCCCTGAAACGGTTGAAACATGACTTTTGAAATCTTTCGAAAATATGGGGCGATGCTCCTGTGCGGCATCCTGCTGGGTGCTGCGGGCTGTACGGAGGATACGACCGGCCGCGAAGCGGCGCCGGACGGCTCCGGTGGCGGCGATGACCAACCCGAATACGACTATGTGACGGTCGAGTACCGCAAGTGGCAGAACGGCAGTTTCAATGCCTGGTCGACGGACGGCTCCTCCGAGACGCGCACCGTGGCCGGCATGAACCGCTTTACGCCGGTCGACGGATATGCCGGAACGGCCTGGGGCGGACGCCTCGACCACGGTACGCCGACCTCGGTGACGGGTACCGAGGGCTTCTTCCGTATCGCGAAGATCGACGGCCGCTGGTATTTCCTCGACCCCGACGGCGGTGCGGTGATCCTTCACGGCACGCAGCACGTGCGTCCGGGCAGCTCCGACGAACACGCCGCCTCGTTTGCGAGCCGTTACGGGAGCAACGACCGCTGGAGCCGCGAGACGGGCGAACTGCTCGCCTCGAACGGTTTCAACTACATCTCCTACGGTTCGAACCGTATCGAACGCTTCCCGGACGACATGCGCGACAACCTGCTCGAACCCGGCAGGCAGCGGATGGCCTATGCCGAGAATCTCTACCTGCTGCGGACCTTCATGTGGGACATGACCGCCAACCTGGGCTACGCCTTCGAGGACGGAACCTACAACCGGCTGGTGCTGGCCTTCGAACCGACGTTTGCCGACTATGTCGAGAATCTGGCCCGCGAAAAGTGCGCCGCCTTCGTCGGGGACAATCGTTTCGTCGGCTACTACCTCGACAACGAACTTCCGTTCGTGGCCTATCAGAATGCCGACGACGTGCGGGGCGTCGAGCTGAAGCATTTCCTCGCGCTGCCCGACCGCTACCGGGGAGCCCGCGAGTTTGCCGAGGCCTTCATGGAGCAGGAGGGGATCGCCTCGACCGGGGCCATTACGGAGACCGACCGCGAGAAGTTCCGTGCGGCGGTGGCCGACCACTATTACCGGGTGACGAGCGAGGCGGTCCGCAAGGCCGATCCGCAGCATCTGATCCTCGGTTCGCGCCTCCACGACTGGAGCAAGTACACGCAGGGCATCGTCCAGGCCTGTGCCCGCTACTGCGACGTGGTGTCGGTCAACTACTACGCACGCTGGCAGCCCGAAGATGACTTCCTGGCGAACCTCGTGACGTGGAGCGGCGACAAGCCCTTCATCGTGACGGAGTTCTACGTCAAGGGGGCCGACGCCTCCTACCAGGGCCGTCCCTATGCCAATACCGAAGGGGGCGGCTGGCTGGTCCGCACGCAGCGCGACCGGGGGCTTTTCTACCAGAACTTCTGCCTCCGGCTGCTCGAAAACCGGAACTGTGCCGGTTGGATGCACTTCGAGTACAACGACGGTTACGGCGGAACGTCGGATTCGAACAAGGGAGTCGTCTCGGTGGAGTATGAACCCTACAGCGATTTTCTGGAGCTGGCCGGCGAGTTGCACCGCAACATCTACCCGCTGATCGACTATTACGACGCCGCGCGCTGATGACGCCGCGAGGGCCTGGCTGACCGCCGTCCGGGATTCCGGACGGCGGTTAGCGTAAATGAGGCCATAAGCCGGAAAGTGCCGAATCGCCCTTCGGAGGGGTTTCGGAGCCCTCGCCCGAGCGGACTTAACGTATAAAATACGATAAGTTTGCAATCCTGCGGGGGAGTGGGTAACTTTACAAACGTAACCTGAAACTTCAACCATCCATGACCATCCAGATGAACCAGTCGCTGTCGGTCGACTGTGCGGTCTTCGGATTCAACGGCAAGAGCCTCAAGGTGCTGCTGATCGAACGCCGCTACTACAAACCCGACACGCATCTCGATCCGCTGAAGCTGCCCGGAGCGATGATCCTCGAGAACGAGACGCTTCCCGAGGCGGCCTACCGGGTTCTGGAGGAGGCTACGGGACTCAAGAACGTCTACCTGAAACAGATGGAGATCTTTTCCGATCCCAAGCGCGTGAGCGGCGAGGAGTTGGAGTGGATCAACCGTTATCACGGCATCCGCAGCGAGCGGGTGGTGACGGTGGGATACTACGCGCTGGTGAAGCTCGATGCCCGCACCGTGGCCTATACCACGGCCAAGGGGGCGCAGTGGGTCGATGTGGATTCGATCCAGCGGCTGGCCATGGACCACAAGCAGATCCTCACGACGGCCCTGTCGGTGCTGTGCCGCGAGATGCTGCAGTCGCCGGTGGCCTTCGAGCTGCTGCCGCGCAAGTTCACGATCCGGGCGCTGCAGAACCTCTACAGCGCGGTGCTGGGCATCGAGATCGACAACCGCAATTTCCGCAAGAAGATCCTGGCCTCGGGCTTCCTGACCCCGACCTCGGAGAAGGAGCAGGGCGTGGCCCACAAGCCGGCACAATACTACACTTTCAACCGCAACGCCTACAAGAAGGCCGTCAAGGAGAAGCTGAAACTGGGCTTTATCAACAACTGGAAATATTGAGGCACGCGCGCTGCGGAGAACAATGAAACAGGAGAAAATCATGAAAAGTTTGGGAATCGATATCGGCTCGTCGTCGGTGAAGGTGTCGCTGCTGGACATCGCGACGGGCGAGTGTGTGGCTTCGGCCGCGAATCCTGCGCAGGAGATGCCCATCGAAGCGCTGCAGGCGGGATGGGCCGAGCAGGAGCCCGAAATGTGGTGGCGCTACGTCTGCGAGGGGATCCGGCAGATCGGCGCCGGCCACCCGATGCGCGAGGTCGTCGCGGTGGGCATCACCTACCAGATGCACGGACTGGTCTGCCTCGACCGGGCGGGGCATCCGCTGCGCAAGGCGATCATCTGGTGCGATTCGCGGGCCGTGGATCTCGGCGCCGAAGCCCTGGAGGGGATCGGACGCGACCGCTGTCTGAGCCATACGCTCAACTCGCCGGGCAACTTCACGGCCTCGAAACTGGCCTGGGTCAAACGCCACGAACCGGAACTCTTCTCGCGGATCGACCGGTTTCTGCTGCCGGGCGACTACATCGCCTACCGACTCTCGGGGTGCCTCTCGACGAGCGTCAGCGGCCTTTCGGAGCAGATTCTCTGGGACTTCCGTGAGGAGCGGCGGGCGGATTTCGTGGCCGATTACTATGGCATTCCGCACGGGATGATCCCCGAGGCGGGCCCCTCGATCGGCATTCAGGGCCGGACGAACGCCGCGACGGAGCGGCTGCTGGGCATTCCGGCCGGGACTCCGATCTCGTACCGGGCCGGCGACCAGCCGAACAACGCCTTCTCGCTCAACGTGCTGGAGGCGGGCGAGGTGGCAGCCACGGGCGGTACGAGCGGCGTGGTCTACGGGGTGACCGATACGCCGAAGGCCGATCCGCAGTCGCGTGTCAATACCTTCGTGCACGTCAACCACGCCCCCGGGAAGCCGCGTTACGGCATCCTGCTCTGCATCAACGGCACGGGGATCATGAATGCGTGGATGCGCCGCCAGGTCGTGCAGCAGACGCTCGACTACGCCGCGATGAACCGTCTGGCGGCGACGGCCCCCGCGGGGTCGGACGGCGTCGTGGTGCTCCCCTTCGGCAACGGCGCCGAGCGCGTGCTGGGCAACCGCACGACGGGCGCCGCCATCCTGAACCTCGATCTGAACCGCCATACGACAGCCCACCTGCTGCGGGCCGCACAGGAGGGCATCGCCTGCTCGTTCCGCTACGGGATCGACATCATGCGCACGTTGGGGCTGCGTCCCGACGTGATCCGCGCCGGAGCCGCGAACCTCTTCCTCTCGCCCCTCTTCCGGCAGACGCTGGCCACGCTCACCGGGGCGCGCATCGAACTCTTCAATACGGACGGGGCGCTGGGTGCGGCGCGCGGTGCGGCACTCGGGGCCGGGTATTACCGCTCGCGTGAGGAGGCCTTCGCCTCGCTGCGGCGCGTGGAGACGGTCGAGCCCGCCGCGGCCGACCGCGAACAGCTGGAGGCGACCTACCGATCGTGGAAGAGCGCCGTCGAAATGAAACTCAACGAACAACACAACCGATAAAACGCAAAAAAAATGGCAACGAAAAGCTACTTCCCCACGGTGGGGAAAATTCCCTTCGAGGGCAAGGACTCGAAGAATCCGATGGCATTCCATTACTACGACCCGGAGCGCGTCGTGCGCGGCCGCAAGATGAAGGATTGGTTCCGCTTCTCGATGGCCTGGTGGCATACGCTCTGCGCCGAGGGCGGCGACCAGTTCGGGGGCGGTACGAAGAAGTTCCCGTGGAACGAGGCGAAGGATCCCATCGAACGGGCCAAGGCCAAGATGGATGCCGGCTTCGAGTTCATGCAGAAGATGGGCATCGAGTACTACTGCTTCCACGACGTGGATCTGGTCGACGAGGCCGCCACGGCCGAAGAGTATGAGCGGAACCTGCGGGAGATGGTCGCCTACGCCAAGCAGAAGCAGGCCGAGACGGGGATCCGTCTGCTCTGGGGTACGGCCAACGTCTTCGGCCACGCCCGCTACATGAACGGCGCCTCGACGAATCCCGATTTCGACGCCGCGGCGCGCTCGATGCTGCAGATCAAGAACGCCCTCGACGCGACGATCGAGCTGGGCGGCGACTGCTACGTCTTCTGGGGCGGACGCGAGGGTTACATGTCGCTGCTGAACACCGACATGAAACGCGAGAAGGAGCACATGGCCACGATGCTGCGCATGGCGCGCGACTATGCCCGTGCGAAGGGCTTCAAGGGGACGTTCCTCGTCGAGCCGAAGCCCATGGAGCCGATGAAGCACCAGTACGACGTCGACACCGAGACGGTGATCGGCTTCCTGCGCGCCCACGGCCTCGACAAGGACTTCAAGGTCAACATCGAGGTGAACCACGCCACGCTGGCCGGACACACGTTCGAACACGAACTGCAGTGTGCCGTCGATGCCGGGATGCTCGGCTCGATCGACGCCAACCGCGGCGACTACCAGAACGGATGGGATACGGACCAGTTCCCGATCGACCTCTACGAACTGGTGCAGGCCATGCTGGTGATCCTGCGCGGCGGCGGCCTGCAGGGCGGCGGCACGAACTTCGACGCCAAGACGCGCCGCAATTCGACCGACCTGGAGGACATCTTCATCGCCCATATCTCGGGAATGGACACCATGGCGCGGGCGCTGCTGATTGCAGCCGACATCCTCGACCACTCGCCCTACGAGAAGATGCTCCGCGAGCGCTACGCTTCGTATGATTCGGGCGAAGGCAAGGCCTTCGAGGAGGGGCGCCTCACCCTGGAGCAGGTGGCCGACTACGCCCGTACGCATGAACCCGAGCAGCGCAGCGGCCATCAGGAGCTCTACGAGGCGCTGATCAACATGTACATCTGATGCCGTCGGGATCCGACGTGTCGGATCCTGTTCGGAGCGGAATGCCCCCTTCGTCGGCGGCCAGTCGGCGGTCGGCGGAGGGTGCGCCGTATCCGGAGACGGGGTGTGCCGGAGCGGTTGACCTCCCGGCATGCGCCGGCTCCGCCAACGGGCAAAACGGAAAATCTGCTTCCCGCAGCGCCCTCCTGAAAACAACCTAAAACCTGAAACATGACTTCCTCTCAAACAAACGGCAGCCGCGCCTACCTCTTCTCGATCGTGCTGGTGGCGATCATCGGCGGACTGCTCTTCGGCTACGATACGGCGGTGGTCTCGGGCGCCGAACAGGCCCTCGACCGCTTCTTCCGCACGGCGACCGACTTCACCTATTCCTCATGGCTGCACGGCTTCACGGCTTCGAGCGCCCTGATCGGCTGCGTCATCGGCGGCGCAATCTCCGGCGTGCTGGCCTCGCGTCTCGGACGCAAGCGTTCGCTCATCGTGGCGGCCATTCTCTTCTTCGTTTCGGCCGTCGGTTCGTGGTGGCCCGAGAGCGGCGTGCTGCCCTACGGCGAGGCTTCGATGCCGCTGCTCGTCATGTTCAACCTCTACCGCATCATCGGCGGCGTGGGGGTCGGCCTGGCCTCGGCCCTGTGCCCGATGTACATTGCCGAGATCTCCCCGGCACGGATCCGCGGGACGCTCGTTTCGTGCAACCAGTTCGCCATCATCTTCGGCATGCTGGTTGTATACTTCGTCAACTACCTGATCCGCAACAACCTCGGCGAGACGGCCGAGGCCATCCAGACGGCCATGGTCTCCATCGGCTGGCGGCGGATGTTCCTCTCGGAGGCCTTCCCCGCCGGGGCGTTCCTGCTGCTGATCCTGCTCGTGCCCGAAACGCCGCGCTTCCTGGCCCTCCGGGGCAACGACGCGAAGGCCTTTGCGGTGCTCGAACGCATCAACGGCTCGGCCGAGGCCCGCACGATCCTCGAGGAGATCAAGTCTACGGTGCACGAACGCCGCGAACGCCTCTTCTCCTACGGCGTGACGGTCATCGTCGTCGGCGTGCTGCTGTCGTTCTTCCAGCAGGCCATCGGCATCAACGTCGTGCTCTACTACGCCCCGCGCATCTTCGCCAACATGGGGGCCACGGGCGATGCCTCGATGCTGCAGACCGTCGTCATGGGCGTGGTCAACATCCTCTTCACCATCGTTGCGATCTTCACGGTCGACCGCGTGGGCCGCAAACCGCTGCTCATGATCGGCTCGACGGGCATGATGATCGGCATGGCCGCACTGGCTGCTCTCTCGTTCACCGATACGATCGGTATCGCGGCGCTGGTCTTCATCATCCTCTATACGGCGTCGTTCATGATGTCGTGGGGCCCGATCTGCTGGGTGCTCATCTCGGAGATCTTTCCCAATACGATCCGCTCGCAGGCCGTAGCCGTGGCCGTGGCCGCACAGTGGATCTCGAACTTCCTCGTATCGGCCACCTTCCCGTCGCTGAGCGCCTGGAGCGTCGGCGGCACCTACTGCATCTATGCCCTGATGTCGCTCCTGTCGGCCCTGTTTGTCTGGCGGTGGGTTCCCGAGACCAAGGGCAAGACCCTCGAGCAGATGTCGGCACTCTGGCGGCGGTCGTAAAATCCTTCCCGAGCCGAATCCGTTGCAACCCGGAGTTGCCCGTATGGGGCGGCTCCGGGTTGTGCATCTCCGGATCCGATCCGGATACGGCCGGCGCCGATGATCGGTCCGGTGCAATCTTTCGGGGAAGAGTGGCGAATTTCGCCGAATTTTCACTAATTTAGACGCCCCGGAGCTTCCGTCTCGTCCGAAAGATGTTTCCCCCGGGACCCGAACGATCGAAAACCTCAACTGCCGCCTATGAAACGAATTCTTCAACTCATGGCCTTGTCATGGCTGTGCCTGGCCTGCTCGACGGGGTCGGATCTGCCCGACAGCCGCGATATTCTCCGCCGGATCGTTCCGCCGGAGTTCCGCGATGCGACGTATGACGTATGTGCGTTCGGCGCCCGCGGTGACGGCCTGACCGACTGCCGCAACGCCATCAACGAGGCCATTGCCCGATGCAGTGCCGAAGGCGGCGGCCGGGTGGTCGTCCCGGCCGGTCAATACCTCTGCAAGGGGCCGATCGTGCTGAAGAGCAACGTGAATCTCCACCTCGAGTCCCGCTCCGAGATCCTCTTCAGCCCCGATCCGGCCGATTACCTGCCGGCGGTGCTCACGATCTGGGAGGGGACCGAACTCTTCAACTATTCGCCGCTGGTCTGCGCCCGCCACGTATCGAACATCGCCCTCACCGGACAGGGAACCCTCAACGGTCGTGCTTCGCAGGGCTTTGCGAAGTTCCGCCCCCAGCGCTCCGCCATGCAGGATTCGCTGCGCCAGATGGGAATCGACCAGGTGCCCGTCCGCGAACGCTGTTTCGGTGCACGGTCGATCCTGCCGCCGAGCATGATCCAGCCCTACGGCTGCCGGAACATCCTCATCGAGGGGATAACGATTCTCGACAGCCCCTATTGGGTGATTCATCCGGTCTTCTGTGACAACGTCACGGTCCGCGGCGTCACCATCATGAGCCGCAATCTGAACAACGACGGCTGCGATCCGGAGTGTACGACCAACGTGCTGATCGAAGACTGTCTGTTCGATGTGGGCGACGACGCCATCGCCATCAAGGCGGGGCGCGACCAGGACGGCTGGCGTTTCGGTCAGCCGACCCGCAATATCCTGATTCGCAACTGTGAGTTCCGATCCAAGTGCAACGGCCTGTGCATCGGCAGCGAGATGTCGGCCGGCGTCGAGAACGTCCGCATGGAGCATGTCCGGATTTCGCGCTGCTTGAGCGGAATCTACTTCAAGTCGAACCTCGATCGCGGCGGTTATATCCGGAATGTTCATGTGAGCGACGTCGTCTGCGACACGGTGCGGACGGCATTCATCCGTTTCGAGACCAATTACCAGGGGGCGCGGCGGCTTTCACCCCACGACGTTCGAGAATTTCCGGATCGAACACGTCCGGGGCCTTCAATCGTCGGAGTGCGGTTTCTATGCCGTCGGCGTGGCCGGCCACCCCATGAGACGGATTGTGCTCGACCACGTCGATCTGGGATCGGCTCCGACACCCTATGTGCTGAAGGAGGTCGAGGAGGTCTCGTTCCGCGACGTGCGGATCAACGGCGAGCGCATGCCCGAGCATCCGGCTCCGACGGAGGAATCCCGTCTGAAATCCTATTGACGGCCCGAATATCCCGATGTGCGGCTTCTCGGCCGATGCTTCGCTTTCGCGCCGGTTCCACGTGAAAAACCGATCCGAACGATCTCTCCGGTCGATTTTTTGCAGGCTGAAGCCGGATTCAATCGGCGAAAAAAACTATATTTGCAACTACCGACCGTCGCTGTCATGAGAAAAAACGCCCTTATCCGTCTCTGTCTCCTGCTTTTTCTGCTGCCGCTGCAGTTGCCGTTTGTCTGTCGGGCCGGGGAGCCCGATCCATTCTTTCGGCGTTACGTGTCGAATGTGCGTCCTTCGGAGTATGGGGGCGAATCCCAGATCTGGTCGCTCGAAAACGACGAAAAAGGTTTTCTCTACATGGCCGCCGGAACCGGTCTGGTCGTCTACGACGGCTACGGCTATGCCGCTTATCCGATCGACGGCCATTCGGTCCTCCGCAATCTGTTTTACGACGCCGCGACCGGCCGCCTTTATTGCGCCGGCGACAACTTCTTCGGCTATTGGATCATGGATGCCTATGGCCGCATGCAGTTCACCGGCCTCTATGCCAACCGCGACTTCTCGCGCAACGAGATCTTCTGGCGGATCTTTCCCATGGCGGATGCCCTCTATATGCAGACCCACGAGGCGGTCTACGTCTATGATTCGGATGGCCTGGAGGTGCTTGCCACCGGCGATGTGGGCTACCTCTTCCGGACGGGCGACGGCCTTTACGTCCAGCTCGACGACCGGCTCTGGACGGTGAAGAATCGCCGGCTGGAGTGTATCTCCGAACCGCTCGGGGACCGGATCGTCCTTCTGGAACGGGATCGCGACGGGCGGCACTTCGTGGCTGTGGGCGAAACCACGGGCTTCATGCGTCTGGAATCCGATCCGGAGACCCGTTGCTACCATCGGGAGGAGCTCTTCCCCGAAACCAACCGCCTGCTTTCGCGTCTGAAGATCTTCTCGGCTCTCAGGCATCATTCCGGCGGCTGGATGGTCGGTACGGTCCTCGACGGGGCCTATCTGATCCATTCGGACGGCACGATCGCCGAATCCTTCAATTCACACTCCGGTCTGGACTATACGACGGTGCTGAGCCTCGAGGAGGATGCCTCGGGCAACATGACCCTCGGTGCCGACGGCGGGCTGGCCTCGATCCGCAACGCCGGAGCGGAAAAGTTCTACTATACGCTTTCGCGGAAGATCGGGTATGTCTACGCCGCAACGCTTTGGAACGGAGACCTCTACGTCGGGACCAACAAGGGGCTGTTTCGGGTGGCGGCGGATTCGGCCGATGCCGAGCCCGAAATGATTGCCGGATCCCAGGGACAGATCTGGGATCTGCGCCGCTGCGGCCGCGAACTGGTCGTGATTGCCGATCGGGGCCTCTGCGCGCTCGATCCGACGGGCAGCTATCGCGTCGTGTGGCCGCGGGCCTGGAAACTCGTGCCGGTGCCGGGCCGCAAGAACGTATTCTGCGCCTCCGATTCGAAGGGCCTCGTGCTGATGGAGGTCGATGCCGAAGGTCGGCTTCGGCCGATGTTCCGCGTGAAGAACTACGACAATCCCGACAACTCCGTCCTGTTCGACAAGTACGGATATGTCTGGGTCGAACAGCTGAAAGGATCGGTCAAGCGGTTGTCGTTCGACATGGACTATACCGAAGTGCGCGAATGCCGGACCTATCGTGTCGGACGGGATCCCGAGGCTACGGTCCGGGCCTTCTCGATCGACGGCGAGGTGCTGTTCACCTCCGGCAAGGAGTGTTACGGATACTCGCCCCATGCCGATTCGCTCGTGTTGAGCCGCTACTACACGGAGCTGTTCTCCTCCTTCACGACCGACGACCTGAACCTCTATCAGCACGGAAACGTCTTCTTCAACTACGTCGGCAATACGGTGGATGCCATCGTGCGGTCGGGATCCGAAAAGCGGGTCTGCCGCGACCTGTTCTCCTCGTCGGGAATCGATCAGCTGCCGCAGCGCTATCGTCGGGTCTTCTCCTGGGACGAACGGACCGTGGCCTGCGGATTCTCGGAGTGTGTCGGCATCGTCGGTATCTGGGACGGCATGAACGACGTGTGTCCGAAGGTGACCCTCTACGGGGTGCGTTACTCGCGTCACGGGCGGAATGACATAATACCGCCCCTGTCGGACGAGATCGTCCTGCCGCACGGCGCCACCGATCTGGAATTCAGAATCTGTTCGGCGCCCCGCGCCAGCCTGGACTACCGTCTCGACGGCGGCGACTGGCGTCAGGTCCCCGATACGGGCCCGATTGCGGTGCGCTATCTGGCCAGCGGACTGCATCTGCTCGAAATCCGTTTCGGCAGCGAGATTCTTCTGTCGAAAAACTTCTTCGTCCGGCGGCCCCTGCTGTTCCGCTGGTGGTTTCTCCTGCTTTCGGCCGTGGCTCTGGGGGCGGTTCTCTACGGCGGGCTGATGCTCTATCGCATGCGGATGCGCAAACTGAGCCGTCAGTACGAGGCCCGGCAGCGCGACCTCATCGAAAAGGAGCAGGTCTGCCATCAGAACGAAATCCTCTCGCTTGAACTCAAGGAGCGGGACAAGAAACTCTCGATGCTGGCCCTGAACGACATCACGGTGAACAACATGCTCAAGGAGATTCTCAACGAACTGGATGCGGTCACCGACGAGACAAACCGCACGCGCCTCCGACCCGTCCGGAAATGCATCGAGCGCTACATGCGCGACAACGGCACGTGGAACAACTTCGAGCAGTATTTCAACGGTATTTTCGACGGATTCTTCGATCGGCTGCTGGCCCGCTATCCGCGTCTGACGAACAACGACATGAAGATCTGCGCCTATGTCAAGCCGGCATGAACACCAAGGAGATCGCCTCGCTGATGAACATCGAGATCAGCAGTGCCGAGTCGGCCCGCTACCGCCTGCGCAAGAACATGGGGCTGACGCAGACCGATTCGTTGACGGAGATCATCTCAAAAATCTGATTGCAGGGGTCTTTTTTGGGAATAACCTATTTGTAATCAATGACTTTACTTTTTGGAAACCGACTTTTTGCAGGGGGATTCCAACCACCTCCCGCGGGGTCTTGCCGTGTTTTTATATGGGCGATTGATTTGTACGGAGCGGTTGTCGGTTCTTAACTTTATATTACGAAGCGTGGAAAATCGCAACGATGCAAAGGCCGTTCCGGACCGGGTGCCGGACCTTACGCATCGGAGAAACCGACCCTTACTACCTATAGGGGACTTCTATAAATTAAATCCCTGATTATAAGTTGCATAAGCGGATAAAATGC